>SDBU01000854.1_pt1 | contig 44346 bp, 62 predicted proteins | sample 2277071 | NCBI WGS metagenome assembly SDBU01 (sample SAMN10397929, study PRJNA504765) | marine sediment metagenome | isolation source: marine sediment core GS08_GC12, 126 cmbsf | place: Arctic Ocean: Gakkel Ridge, Loki's castle | collected 2008
ATTTTCTCATGGGACAGGCAGAAACTCTATATAAAGAGGAAGCGTAAATGGCTAGTTTGGAAGATATATTAAAGAAACTTGGCTATCTCCGTGATGAGTCAGGTAATATCTGGACATTAAAGAGAGATGAAAATACAGGTGTGATTGCAATTATTGACTATGCTCACCATAAGATACATGTTGGCGATGCCTTCCAAGCTCATCTGACTACCTCTGACCTCGATGATAACCCCTTATGTATTTCGTTTATTACATCTAATACTCCCAAATGGATTCACTTATTCGCCAAAGCTACAGTTAGTGGACAAGCTGTATTTGAAGTAAGAGAGGCACCCACTGGTGGAGTTGTGGGAGGAAGTGAATTAGCTACCTTTAATCGTGACCGCAACTCAACTACTACTACCACTCTAATTAGAACAGATGCGGCATCTGGAGGTGTAACGCAAGGTGCAAGTGCTGGTACTGGTGGGTCAGTATTGTTGCTTGAAAATCTTGGAGCCGGGAACAATAAGCAAACAGGTTCCAACAGGGGAGAGGCTGAGTGGATACTTAAACAGAACACCAAATACTTTATATATTTATCATCATCAACTAATGCAATAATAGCGACATTGGAATTTGATTGGTATGAACATACAAGTTTGTAATTGTAAATACTGTAAATACAAACCACTATGCACAGCGTCAAAGACTTTAGTGTGGATACTGAAGTGGGGATTATTCTTCATAGGTGGTAATCCAAGATGGCGTACTTATTGGGTACGATACATCGCAAATATATGTCCATTTTATAATGATTGGTTAGCTACGTCAATAAGGAGGGTCATAGATGCAATATCTATTCAAGTGCGAAGGGTGGATAAATGATTCCTTTAGGTGAAATTAAGAATAGCAATGAACTAGGCTTCAAAGACAAGTACAATAAGTATATTTGGCACGCTTGCATTGATTGTGGCAAAGAGCGATGGGTAATGCTAGTGAATGGTAAACCCCGAAGCCTTCGTTGTCAGAGTTACCTTAAGAGAGGACAGCTCAATCCTACTTGGAAAGGCGGGCGTTACAAGGATAAGAATGGCTATGTCCAAGTTAAACTCCAGCCAGATGACTTTTTCTTTCCTTTGGTTGGTAAAAGTGGCTATGCCCTAGAACATCGTATAGTAATGGCGAAACATCTTGGCCGCAACCTACAACTTGGGAGGTCGTGCATCACAGGAATCATATAAGAGATGACAATAGAATTGATAATCTGCAACTTGTCATGGATGCAGGTCATAACTAGATAACTCGCTTCGAGATTATACTAAACAGGCAACAACACGAAATTGAGGAACTAAAACAGACTATCAGGTTGCAAACTTGGCAGATTAAGCAACTTGAAAGTAAGAATTTAGAGGGGGTAAAATCTAATAATGCTCTATGAGTTTAAGTGCAACGATTGCAACCGTATCTTTGAAATTAAGAGACCTATGAGTGAATCTGGAGACCCCGTCAAATGCCCTGTATGCGGTGTAACAGGGCAGAGAGTGTTCTCAATATTACAATGGATATGGGGTGGCTCTGTATATCGGCCTGATGGTAGCCGAAGGGAACAGAACGACTATGCTATTCTGAAAGGATAACGATGATGAATAAAACTACTGAAAATAAAGTCCCAAAGAAACCTGTTCCTGTAATACCTACTGATGAGAAGATACTTCAGGAATTGAAACTGATGAATGACACTCTCAACGGAATAAAGAATATCCTGGATAACATGTGGCGCGAAAGGCGACCGACATAAGGAGGTAATAAAATGGTAAGAGACTTAGGTAGAGATTTGAACATCGGTATCCCCCCGGAGGAAACACAGCAAGTTAATGTGGTGCTATCACAGCCGATAACGGATGCTTTGAAAACAGAGGTAGGACACAAACTGGATATAACAAATCAGAGACTAAAGGATTCTAACACGATCCAGAAGTTAATCTTGGCTGAAGATGTAGAGATTATGGAATAGGAGGGGTAGATAATGGCTAGATATATAAGCGGAATACGCCAAACTGTGCGTCAGTTACTCCGTGATGAGTTTGCGGAAGGGATTGCGCAGGACTGGCAGGACGATGAGATAGACATTCACATTGGGCAGATACGAGAGGAAATATCCCAAGTATCGCCCAATGAAGTCATCGAAGTTCTGCCTACCATCGCCAACTCAAAGATACTGGACATAACTGCCATTAAAGACCTCATCAGTATTGATAAGCTGGAGTATCCCACCGGTAATAACCCCAGGGATTTCCGTAATGCCATCATGGTCGACAACACCACTGTCGAGATAGATGTCACATCGGAACCTGACACTACCGGGACAACAAGCACACTTACTGGTACCGTGACTTTTGTCAGTGGGTCCGCTGCTATCACTGGTTCCGGGACTGCCTTCACCACAGAATTAGAGGCAGGTGACCACATACGGAAGTCAACCGGAACTAGGTGGTACAGGATTTATTCTATTGAGAGTGCTACCGCTTTAACCTTGGCTGAACCATGCCGAGCCGTTGACACCGGCGCTGATACTGTCAGTGTTACGGCTTACTTGACTGAGGCAGTCTACCTATACTGCAGCAAGTTGCACATCTTGACTGATAGTGAGTCTACAATGAAAGCACATCAAGAAAAGGTGCTGATAGATGGTGCGGTAGCTTCCACGGCAATATCATACATCGGTAATCTCAGGACTCAAGTGCGCGAAGCTACCTCAAGAGTGACTGCGATAAACACGGCAATCGATAGTACCAAGGACATGATTACTCGAGCGATTGGTGATCTCAATACTGGTCGGGGCAAGATAGATGATAAGAGAGAAACTGCTATTGATGCCGTTGACAGTGTTACTGCCCGGGTGAACCAATCACTCATGGACCTTGAGTTAGGCCGAACATTCATCAACAAGGTCAATTATGGTGGTTCTCCTGAAGCCGATTACGGAAACTATGCCGCAAAGGAATTGCAGGAAGCTGCGACTATATTGCAAGAGGCCAGGGCATATATGTCCCTACACAGCACAGCTTCCGGCTTTGGTGAGTACGCTTCCAGAGAACTCTCGATAGTCAATGGTGCAATCACACAGGCTGGCGGCTATACCAGGGAACTCGGGTCCAGACTATCCATAGCCGACGTAATCAACTCATACCAGACTTGGGCCAATAACAAGTATGCGCTATACCGGAGAGCGCTTGCTAAAATTGAAGTTACTCCAGTATGGAAGGAATATCCGAAAGACTAACCAGGGAGGAAGATAATGGCAAATGAGTTAAGAATAGGAATAACCATGTCATTCAGTAAGGGTGGCGCAAACTTTCCCAAGACTGAAAGTAAGGAAATAACAGTCACAGGTGATGCTTTCACCCACCAAGTACAGGCTATACCAACATCTAATACGGCATTAGTTGAGGGTGCTGCTATTGGTACGCCTGGTTGGGTTTATATTAAGAACCTTGATAGCACAAACTTTGTAACAGTGGGAATTACCGGAAGTTACACCATCAAACTGTTGGCTGGTGAGTTCTGTATTTTCCGGGCCGCTGGTGCGATATTCGTATTAGCCGACACAGCTACTTGCAACGTGGAATACTGTATAATTGAACTTTAGGGGGCAGCAAATGGCTACTACATTTTTAGTCCCGGCGAATGATGTTTTAGGGCATCTGAACGCCGCTATAACAGCGGCCTCTTTGACGCTCACTCTTAACTCAGGTGAAGGTGCGGACTTCCCTACGACTTATCCCTTCCATATCACTATCGATGACGAGATAATGGCAGTGTCGGATAATACTACCGATGTTCTAACCTTTACCAGGGCGAAGGAAAGCACGACTGCGGCTCTTCATCTTATCGGCTCAGTGGTATCTCTCAATATCACGGCCCAAGCTATCTCAGACATCAATACGGCTGTCAATGCGCTGGAGGCATATTCCCTAGTTACTGTTCTTAGCACAAGAGGGGACATAATTTATCGTAATGCTACCGTACCTGCGAGATTGGCTAAAGGTGCTGCCAATACAGTATTGGTGATGGGTGCTAATGACCCTGCTTGGAGTGCCACATTAGCGGGGTTGACCTTGACAGCCCCAACGCTCAATGGAACCGTCACACTTGGCTCTACCCCAATCTTTGATGCTGGGAGTGGAGACGTAATATTTAATACAACGGGTAGTCTAAAAGGTTTGGATATTAGGGGGAGTAATTCTTTTCATGGGCCCAACCTAGGGCTTTGGCATAATCATACTACTCCAGATGTTAATACAATTATCGGTCTCATAAGTTATCTTGGCTATGATGGGAACGCATCGCCCGCAACGTTTGAATATGGTTCTATAAGGGTAATAGCGAGTGATGTAACTGATACTACTGAGGCTGGTGCTTTTGAATTCCGCCTTGCTACAGCGGGTGCAGAGGATAATAAGGCTATGACCCTCTCTGGTGCTGGTTTGCTATGGCTTGATGATGGACTATCATTGGGTGGCACAACATCTGCTCTGACCTTCCGAAATGCTGCTACAATAGTAGCTGCGTCTGGATTGACATTACCAGCAGTTACTCTTGGAGGGGCTATCGCTGGCGGAACTCAAGCGATTACCAACATAGGTGCTATAACTGGTGACCCACAAAATGTAGGAAATGACACACCAGCACCTTTCTATACGATGTATAGTGCAAGTGAAAGTTTCCCAATGCAACTGTCAGGTATTTATGATGCTTCTGATGTTGATTACTACCTTTTGATGGGGGCAACGCTATCTGGTGGTACCAGAAACTCACCAACTTTCACTGGTGGTTATGGTGCTATTTTTATCAGGCAACAGTCCGATGCTCTAGGTACTACACACCACTTAAATATAGGAACTATCCCTGCTGGCTCTGCACAATCAGCAACAAACATTCTAACGATAAGTTCCGCAGCATTAGTTACTTGGACAGGGGCGACTCACACAGGAATTGTTCTTAGTGGTGCTTTAGATGCAGCAGGGCAAAAGATTAAATATACTACGAGTCTTGATTCCGCTGCCGTAGCTAACGAGGTAAGTATAAGCGGCTATGAAATCTCCGCAGGTCATAGAGCTTTAGCAATCAGTTCTGAGGAAGTGGTAGTAACCGCTGCCGCAGGAGCCTCAGATAAATACCTTCCAGTTAGAATCAACGGTGCTACCTTCAAATTATTATTACATTCCTAAAGAACTGCTAAAAAGGGGGAAATGACATGGACCGCATATGGAAAGCAGACACAGTAATCAATAACTGGAGAGACAAGCCTATCAGGGCGCAGGTGGTGGCAGACCCTTTTTCAGATGATGAGGGCCAAGTAGTGAGCGTTGGCGAATTGACCATCATGGACGCCATACTGATAGTGGTCAACACCTATCAGTGTAAAAGTATGGAGGACGCTGAGAAAAAGAGACATGTCAAAAAGGCACTCTTGGAAGCCGGCAGGGGTGGCAAGATTAGCATTGATACTTCTGATTATAACTGGCTGAAGGAAGTGACCAAGGCCATGGCCCCGGCTCTATGGCAGGACAATGCCGAAATGGTCCTGGATGTCATCGCTGAGGGTTACATCAAGGAAAATCCCAAGGAAAAGAAGTCCGATGAATAGGTACAACACAGTCCGCTACAATCAGACAGTTTACAATGGATGGATTGGCCGGGCCTTACGCATTAAGCAGGTAATTACCAGTCAATACCGGAAGTTATCGGTACTTACCAGTCAATACCGGAAGATTAAGAACATCACCACTCCTGGAGGATAATATGGCTGTTACAGTTCAGACAGAATTTATCTCATCGTCTACGGTACGAGTCATAGCCTACATCTATAATGACAGCGATGCCCTGACGGACCCAACCGCGGTTACCATCGACATCTACGACCCAGACGGTGCCAAGCAAGTTGACGGTGCCGCCATGACCGCTTCAGCTACAGGTGTTTACTATTACTTATACCATCAAGGTGCCGGCGAAGATGCCATGGACACCGGCCGATGGCGTGGTGAAGTCAAGACAGCCGATGGCACCGGGGCCAGTACAATCTATTCTGGCAAGCCTTTCTCTTTCAAGGTGATATAATGCGCTCACTATCGAGTTCACTAACTGCAGAGCAGCAACTCATGTCGGTCAGACCTGCATTATCCATGGTCGTAACTGGCGATGCTACTTACGGCACAGATCGGATAATGAGAATGGACCATATTGAGGAACAGAACAGCCACAAGGCTGAGATCGTGCTGCAGGACTCCGATGGCGTGATGACAGCAAAGGACCTCAAAGGTAAAAAACTAGCGCCAGATTGGGGGTTCATTACCTCAGCCGGCCAGGAAACATCTGAGACAGCACCTTTATGGGTCAAGGATATGAAGCCATACTCGGCGCAAGGTATCCGCAGATGCACTCTCTCTTGTTGGGGTATTCCGGATCGGCTTACCGCGGATAAGGCTAACGCCAATTATAACCATGACTTCTCATCACAAAAGACAGTGCTGGACTTGGTGACTGAGGTAGCCAGTGGTGTAGCTGTTCCCGAGGACACTGAAGTATCCAATCTTATAAATGATAGCAGCGTGGGTCTTACCTCTGTTGGGAACTTGGATGGTGCAGGCCAGAGTTTCCCGATAGCTGCCACTGATGATGATTTCACTATTATCTCCGTATCCTTCAGACTAAAGAGAACAGGGGTGCCTGGTGGAGCTGTTACATTCCGCATAGATGATTGGGATGGTAATTCTATAGCGACCAAAGCGCTTACGGCTGATTCTATCAGCATATCTACTTCCCCAACTTGGTACACGGTTACATGGACATCACCTGAATTGATAGATGCTTCTGCTGTAAATGGTGGCATCTATATATGGGTATTCTTTGCCGCTGGCGATGCTGCTAAATATATAAGTGTCTATTATAATTCCGAGTCTGTCAAGGCAGGTGAGAACTATATCACTTACACTGGTGGCTTCCCATTGATAGATGATACCGGAAAGGACTGTGCTTATAAGTATGTCGTTGAGGACGGTAGTGCCGGCATTGAAGTCTACGACCATTGCGCGGCATGGACTGTCACAGATGATACCGCGGCCGGTGATGCTCTACTCGATGTCTACCTTCCTGCTGACGCTTTCTTTATAAGGCAAGGTGAGTCCAGGCTGGAAGTCATTGATAAGCTACTGGCCTACACAGCTACCGAGCGCCGGTTCGAGAACGATGATGAGATACATCTGCGTGTCCCGGTTACTTCCGGGGCCTCTTACGATTATGAGTACGCGCTCACCACAGGTCATACCTTCTTTGCCAAGTCTATCCGCGATGCCTTGGTCATACCGAACAAGTTTGTAGTAGAGTCTTTCCCTACCGATGAGGACCAGTATACCGGCAGTTACACCAGTGCTACCAGCTATGCTCTCATGCCGATTAACAATTATGTCCGGGCAAAACTTGTCAGTGACGCACAAGCAATAGCAATAGCCACGGCCAAAATATCGCGTATCGAAATAGCCTCTCAGCGTGGCAGTGCTAATGTCCCTATGAATGTGGGTGCCGAGATATGGGACTATGTAAAGGTCACTGATGAAAGGGCCAGCGACTCCCGGGCTGGTAACATCGGATACATACGCCGGCATTATGACAATCAGAATAGACCAACCTCTTACCTGATGACTTTCAGCTTTGGCGGCGTGGCTACCAAGGGTGTTCCGGGGACTAAAATATCTCAGTTGTACGATGGTATGTCCCGGCTGGAGTATGAAGCAGATGAGGCTGTAGCCAAGTGGGGTGTCCTGCTGCCTCACCTACGGCATTACGCTACAGCTATTGATGACCTGCAGGCCGCTGTCTACGACATATTGGTGGGCCTTAACTATCACGATGACCTGCCGGCTACGGCCTTGAATAATGTGGTAGAGGACGCTTCGCCGCAATTAGGTGGTGACCTTGATGGCCAGGGCATATTTAAGGGTATCAACTTTGTAGACCCTGCGGATGCCCAAGACCTTGCTACCAAGGAGTATGTGGATGGTCTGTCTGATGATGTGTCTGTTTCTGATGTAAGCGGAAGTCGAGCAGTAGATAACATTTATCAGAATAGCACTAAGATTAGGCTAGTTGTGGCGTCCTTTACAGCCGATGGTGTTGGCGAAGCTATGAATCTGAAAGTGGAGATAGGCTCTGCCAGTCCTCCAACTACTATAGTAGTCCCGAATATCAAGAGTGCCGAGGGAAGTGGTATAGATAGTATTACTGTAACTTTTATGGTTCCTCCAAGCTGGTATTATAGGGTAGTATCAAGTGGGGATACTCCTGATTCGGATAAATGGATTGAATATGACTTACACTAGCTGAAGGTTAGAACGACCACTACAACCACTACGATAGGTGTTACACCTGATAAGAAGCAGAAGGCGAGGGATTCATTCTCTCGCCTCTTTTTTTGTGTCTAGCGTTATCATTTGCTCTGGTGTATTGGCAGAAATACTCGAAACTAACATACTTTCTTTTCCTACCGCGACAGAAGCGCAAAGCCATGTCATACAGGAATGTTACCTCTCCCGGTGTGATGCCATGGTAACCTGCCAGTCTATTGGTCAAGTAATCCGTGTCCCCATAATCGATGAGCGTGATATATTCCAGGAACAATCCGGCTTTACCACATAGTCTTAGCCGGGCGTTAAGTTCACCAATGACTTCTCTAATCGTTGTGAATGGCGCATTATGCCCACTACCTTTTCCCTTGCTTCCACTATAACCTGTTTCCTTATGGTCCGAAGGCCATGTTTCATTGAACAAAACATTACGCATGAGCCATCGGATTTGTTCTGCGTTATATCTAATCTCACTTGGCTTATAATATTCTTCCATTAAAAACACCTTTTAATCATGATGATATATGTCTCATAATGTGGTATAATTAAAGCATGGACAAAGAGAAAAAGAGAGAGCAAAAGCACCAGCAACATCTTAATAGTAAACATCCTTGCAGGGTATGTGGTGTTCCTGTTAATAGAAAAGCTACATTGTGTCATTCTTGTGCCACCAAAGAACGCTGGAAGCATGGGGACTTGGTTCATGTTCATCAGGCTATGGCAAAGCGTATCCAAGAACTTGAAGATATATTGGCTAATCATTAAATCTACTTCCTGCCAATGGTTTCCCAATGATCTTCCTTTGTCATAGGTCTAACTCCAGGTTGGAAATGTTCATAGTTTGATTGCACTGGCTTCCCATGACATTTATCTCTCGGTCCTGCACAACCATCACAAGGATTATGTGATAACCTGATTTCTTCCATAACTACTATGCCATTTAATAAGCAGGTCTTTCGGACATAACCTTGAGACTTCGCCATTTGTAATTGAATATCATCGGCATCAGCTTCAGCTTGGTCGAAATAGTGCGGTTTCATAATACATATCTCCTTATCTCCCCAGGTTTGTAGTATTCAGGCTTCATAATAATACCTGCTGGCTATTTCTTTTCCTGTTTAACTCACAGTATTCCTCTGATATATCAAAGCCTATTGCCTTCCTGCCTAGCTTCTTGGCTACCCAGAGCGTAGTGCCGGCACCTGCAAAGGGGTCCAGAACTATGCTCGGTACTTTATCAGCATTACATTTACAGGTGGTTTGCCAGCCGAGGGTCTTGGTATCATACTCAATATCAGTATTCAACATAGATGTTTTACCATGTTGGCCACTTGCTTGGATATGGGCTTTTCTGGTCCCGGGAGCCCATGATACTGAATGTGGATTAACCTTCTCAGTTATCCGGACCCAGGGGCTACCACACTTACTACAACACCCTACTTCTGGTGTGGCTGCCTTGATACAGGTCTCAGGTAGTTTCTCAGGGAATACGGCAAAGTGGGCTTCGGGATAGGGCTGGGTAGGGAACTCCCATACTGAACGGATGTTGCGGCCAAGAGAACTGATATTGAAATTAACCTCTTTTCCACCAGATATCGGTATGCCTTCGCCGTTATTCTCTGTCCAGACTCTCGGTAATCCTAAGCTATCCTTATGGCGATATCTTTCTATCGTCTGTGGTAAATTAGGCTCCCTCACCGCATCAGCATCCCAGTAGTATTTGGCACTCTTGGTCAGCATCAGGATATATTCATGGCTATTGGTTGGCCTGTCAGTGACGCTCTCCGGCATTGGGTTCGGCTTTGACCAGATAATATCCGACCTGACCCACCAGCCATCTTCTTGGGCGGCTATGGCTACACGGAAGGGTATGAGGCAGAGGTCTTTTGGTTTGAGCGTGGTGGCCCTCCAATCCGGAACAGCTATATTATCATCAGTGAATACCGCTTTGCCGTGGTTAGAACCTTTACCCTGTCCGCTTCCCGCATAAGAGTCACCGATGTTAAGAAACACCACGCCATCTTTCCTGAGGACCCGGCGTATCTCCCTTAATATCTCAATGGTATGCTGGACATATAATTCTGGCGTTGGCTCTAATCCATAAGCACCACGCCATGCACCACAGAGGGAACAGAAGTTACCTTGTGATACCTTTTCCCCTAGAACCTTGGCTGCAGGGTTTCCGCCAGTTGTCCATTCCATTCTGCCTCTGTTACTATCATTTGCTTTACTAATTATTTCAATACCCCAAACGTGCTGACAATCCCTCTGTCCACCCCATATCAAGTCCTGCTCACCTGAATATTTGCGGAGTCCCCAGTAAGGCGGTGAAGTAACCACGCATTGAACAGAGTTATCCGGCAGGTCATTCTCCCTGAAGTCCATGCAGTATTGAGTTATGTGGTTATCCTGGTAATAAATCATTCTTTCCTTGAGGGTGAGTGCGGTGGTCGTTTCATGTCCCGGACCAGTTCCGGGTCCACTTCCGGTTCAAGTTCAGGATCGTGAGGCGCTTGTTTTGGCATTTCGAGGATGTCCACCTTCTCTTTGAATTGACTCCACTGGTATTGCATCAGCTTTACCCGGGCTTCCTGTGATATGAGCCAGAAGATAGCGACCATTATTTACCCCTTGCCAATCTCTCAACCTGTTCTGCCAGTATCCGGCGCCTTGTTTCCATGGGTAGCTTGAGAAATTCCCGGCGTGTGATATAGACTGGTAGTAATTCTTGGCCATCATCTGTGTAACGCCTTTGGTAAGGCATGTAGAGCATCCGGTTCCGGCACTCGATGAGATTATCTACTACCTTCTCCAGTTCAGTGTTTTCGTTGTGCATCTTTAATGAACCTCTCTTTGCAGTATTCGTTCACATTAACCCATCGACCAGGGCGCTTCGCAATCCTTTTCTGGATTACATCATGGAGTTCTATTGGTATTCGGAACATGACTGGTACTGATATTGACGATGTTCCTGGCATCACTCACCCCCTTGTTGATATGGTATGCCTTAATTCCTCAAGGATGTTTCCGAGTGCTACCAGAGCGCAGCAACCGTAAGTACCAAACCACCAAGCACACTTCTCTTGTTGACACCATCCATGCTCAACATATTGTCCTTGCTGGTTTTCCTTATCCTTGCGTGGTTGTAGTGGACAAATCATTTCTTACCCCCTTTATATAGGTGTCTGTATCTCTTGGCAAAAAACAATATGTCACGCGCAAAGCGCAGTCTGGTACGCCATGGCCACTGGCTTATAGCGCCAACATACTCGAACCAGTTAGCCTTAATCTTGGCATTGACTTCCTTGCGTATCTTCTTTGCTACCGATCCTCTCATTACTCACCTTCCTTATAAGTATCCGATTAGTACACTCCCTTATAGTTTCTATATCCAATGCTGTCTTAGCTGGTGGTTTCGGTAATAAGTGTGGTGGTATCCCTTGTTTCTTGATATAAGTCTCTATTGTATTCATTCACTCAATCTCCTGTACCGTGATAGTAAGTTCTGGTTCCTCATCCTTACTCCATGTGATAGTGCCGTCATGCCATCTGTAGTTCTGGTCGTTGATACCGGTTAGTTCCTCAATGGCGTCCAGTATCACCTTGCTCAGATTGCTCAGGTCTGGCGTGTTGTTCTTGTCCTTGAACCGGCCGCTGCAGGTCACGCTGATTGGCATAGTCCAGTCCTCTATGTGGGTAGTCTTGAGCAGCCAGCCGAGTTCCACCATGAAGTCCTTTGCCTCTTGTTTGACATAGTAGCCGCCGCCCTTTCTCCGGCCTTGGTAGTGGTTGACTGAGATTTCTTTGCCTGGGTACCTAAGTTTTACCGTTTCGCTTCTCATGTCTACTCCTTTTATGCCAGTAATCCCCCCTCAGTTCTCCACCACTCTGCGCTGCAATAGGCTTCCCAACACATTTGACACAAGCCGTCCCACTCTCTCTTTTCCTTGCCACACTTAGAGCAAAGCAGGACTGGTTCAAAGAATTTGCGCATCCCCTTGCATGGTATCGACTTATCGTAAAGCACCGGGTTCTCCAGGACGAATTGCCACTGACCTTCCATCGCCCACCGGCTGCCATGGTGCTGGACGCAATCGACAATGGTTACCTCACCGATGATGGCGCCATGAACGAACTCATACTCGAAAGGAATATCACCACATACCAGCCGATTGTTGTTCTCACATATCCAGCGATAATGCTCTTTGTTGAAACCTTTGGAAGCATGGATGTATACCCGGCCGCGGAACTTTGTTGGCCAAGTCCTATTCTCAATATCCTTGCCGTGGAATATGGCCCATGCCATCGGTTCTGTTAAACTAATCGCTTTCATCGTTTCCTACTTATCCTTCTGGCAGCGCGCTTTAATATCTGCCACATCAGGTGATAGCAAGTTTCACAGAGTAACCAATCCGCATCGCCAGCCATGTTCCTGTGGAATATCTCGTGCCAGTGATTAGCGATAAACAAACCCTGCTTATCTGGTGAAACAATCCCACAAACATCACATTGTTTTCAGTCTGCCATTTCTTCCCCCTTTAGCTGAACTATATTTGCTTTTCGAGGTACTCATAAAGCGTAGCGTTCTTGAAAGGTACTGAGTAAAGTAGCGACCTAGCCTTACTCTCATAGTTCATGATAACAGCACATGAGGTATTTCCCCATGATATATCCGCCCCCGTTGCTCCTGTATCTTGCTCAAATAGTGCTTTGGCAATTACATTAAGTAATTTCTCCAACTTTCCCCCTTATTAGCTGATGTTAGTTTGTCTCAATCGTTGAGAACTTTAAGGTTTTCACCTTATCGCAACCGTCACGCTTTGCTACGGTATCGCCTTTCTCCAATCTTTCAATAAGCGTGAGGGGTTTATTGTGGTAGAGACACTCAAAGCCTTCTCCACCAACGCATAGCCATATACAGCAATCAGCCCCTTGCCCGATTTTGCATAATTCCTTTATCTCAGTATCATCGAGAATAATCTCTGAATGAAACGCTTTTATCCTGACTTCCATCATTCACCTCTGATGTTAATTTGCTCCATAAGATACTTCCCTAAGTATTCGGTATAATAACGAGGTAATGCTTCAGCCAGTTCGCCTTGTGTCCGGTTAGGTAAGCCCATTTCTTTTTGAGCATAAGCAACACCGGAAAAATGGCCGACAGGTTGTAATATGTCACCTTCTCTTATGGGTCTGCCCATTTTAACAGGCTTTGGTGACGTAGGGCTGAGTGTGAAAGGGACTTCAAAACCATGACATTCAAAATATCTATCTCTTTTGATACGAAGCCCAAACATCGCTCCGGTCAGCATAACGGGATGAATAAGTGGGCTACCTTTTACGTTCTCAATAATGAAAGGCTTACCAATAGTTAATAGGCGTTGACGGAACTGGCTTATAAGGTCAGGGTATTCTTTCCCTGCCTTTCTCCACTGAATAGTCGCCATTGTGTAATCTTGGCATGGAGGGCTAACATGGTAACAATCATAGCCTTCAAGAGGGAATAATAATCCGTCTGCCAGATAGAACTTAAAGGGATAATTAGGCTGGAGGACAATATCTACACCCTCACATTCTAATCCAGCATCGGCATATCCTTCACTGGCTCCGCCGGCACGACAGCATAAGTCTAATAATCTTGGCTTACTCAATATACACTCCCATATTTACCTAGCTTATTTATACTCGTTCAGCCTCATAAACTACCCCCTGATATTGGGGATGCTATTTTACTACTAAAAAGGCATATCCTCTTGGTGGTATGCCTTCAGCCCCCACTTGTCACCTACCTTGACCACCGTATCCAGTGCTTTCAGCCGGCCAAGTGAGGTTCTGATGGCGTTATCTTTGAGTCCGGTAGCGTCCGCTATGTCCTTAACAGATTTTATGCCAGACTTGAGTGCATCAGCAACAGCGCTCTGAGCAGTCACCTTACCGACAAATTCACTGACCGTCACGCTCTCGCGTGTGATACTCAGGGATCGGTTATCATCATCGAAGTCAAGACAAAATCCCATAGGCTTATGCTTCCGGCCAAGGTTACATTCCCGGTGAAACAGGGCCAAGTGTACCCTTTCTGAGTCTGTGTCCTCATTCCGGCACAGTTCAAAGATATTTCGGGCATAGTAGGTGAACATGGTGCTACCAAAAATGGTTTTCCTGCCTTCTGTGTCCTTTGAAGTCTGACCTAGTATAAGATTTGTACGTTTTAGCTTCCTTAGTGCCATATTAAATGACAATGCCGATTGTGCGCCTTTCAGTTCCCCTCTTTCTCCACCGGCTGCAGCGGCAAGACTATCAATGATAATAACATCTGCTTTCACTTTATCTATCTCATGCTCGATTTCTTCAAGTTCTTCAATGAGTGGAAGATGGCACCGGCGATAATATATCGGAACTGTCGGTATCCCCATGCCACGCTTCAGCCGGGATAGATACCAAGCAAAAATCTTTTCGTCTGTCTCCCAATCTAGTACCAGTGAAACAATAGGTTTATCCGGCACTGTAAGCCCAAGTGGGTTATCATGCCAGGGAAGTGCCATGCACATAGCAAATGCAGAGACTATCGTAGACTTGCTCACACCTTTCTCACCGTATATAATATTGCTCTGGTTCTTATAGATAAACGGTTCCAGTAGAAACTCAGGGGCGTCAGCTTCATCATCTGCCCATATCTCCATGACCGGCTCACCCTGCCGAGCGAGTTCCTGGACCTTGACGCCAAGGTAGTCAAACAGTTCCACCCAATTAACTTTGACATCGGGGTACTTTTCCCCAAGCTGTTTCGCAGTCATGGCCCGGGTTCTGTCTGATGAGAAGTTAAAGGTAGATGGCGGCATCAGGATAGCGTTGCTGCTGTTGGTGATGGTAAGTTCACCTGTCACCCGACCGTCCTTGTGGACATCAAGACGGCCGACCTTAATTACTATTTTGGTATCTTTGAAGTTGAGTAGATACCCGCCGATTTGGGCAGTAATTTTAGGCTCGTTCATTTTACATTAACCTCTTTCCACAATGGAAGGTTGGTGGATAACTGGTGTGCATCATTGGTTGGTTATGCCAGTGTCGCTCTATAAATAATGTCTGATTGCACTCACCACACTTGATTATTTTCCTCGTAAACCTCTTGAATGAAACCTGCAATAATTTAAGAACTCCCCTCTCTATATCTTGGGGGTGTCCACACCATTTGCATGTCAGAGCAAAGATGTTAGGTTCGTTCATGTGGTAGCTCCTGTCTTAATATCGGATCATACTCAGGCTCACCATCATCATGCCATACCTTGAGCTTCAAAGTATAAAATGTTGGGACTTCAGGTGGCAGTAAAGGCTTCAGGTTATCCTTCAGGAACACCTTGACACCTGCCTTGTCACAGGCTTCAACGATCTCCTTCACCCACTCAATCTTTGGCAAGACGGTAGGCTTGGTCTGAGCGCCGATGATGAGCCAATCAAACCAAGTCATAAATTCCTGACTAATAAGAATTAGGTTCCTCTCTCCTATTCTTTCAAGTAATGGCTCAAGTGATAAATATTTTACTTTGGCTTCTATATTGCTCAAGCCCTCAAAAGCAGGGGTAACTTGACTGTTCTTTGTCACACTCACCCCCACCCAGCAGTTATCCGGGAAGGGTGAGAACTTCTGAAGGTTCTGCGGTTGCTTGGTGAGCAGGTAGAAGCGGTGGTAAGAACGCATACGGATTTTATCAAGCACTTGGCGTGTCCATTCCTCTGGTATGCCGATGCCGAACAGGTCACTCATGTCGCAGACAAAAATACCTTTCGCTTTCACCCCTCTAGTGCAGCTACGCTGGTTAAGTTCACCACTTATTTTCTCTGGCCAGAAGCGGGGATAGAAGGGGTTAGCCAATGCTCCGTGAAATGTCTCCCTGCTCATAATGCCATATTCCGTTTGAGTGTGAATGCGATTATTCGCTAGATACCTTTCCCTCAGCCTGGTATTGGCCAGCCTCCGGGCGTAGCAGTAAGGACAGCCATTCAAGCAGCCTGTAATCGGGTTCCAGGTATAGCCCGGTGTGCCGTCAGGGTTTAATGCCCACTCAATTTTTGTCTTGTTCACTTCCCCTCCTTGTCTAGTTGGGCTATTTGATACTGTGTTTCCTTTGCCAGTTCCAATAAACACTCGTCACGTTCAGGATGGCGTAACCAAGATATTCTATTGAAACTAAACTTACGTGATAAGGCTCTACTTACAATGTCCCACTCTTCATCACTCAGCAACTCAGGGGGAGAGAATAGAGAACAGATTTGGTCAGCCTGTTGGTAAAATTCATCTCGCATAAACTCGCTTATAGTCTCCCAAGAATAGAGGTTGGATTTAAACTGTTGCTTGAACATCATCCTTGCCACTGCTTCCCTCTTGTCGGTCTGCTCAGGTAGACGGTAGCCAGCCCTTTCCAATTCATCTGCAATAAAGTGGCACAAGTTAAAGGCTATTTTAGAGGCGTGTTCTGCGTCAAATGTGCCAGCTTTTTCTAGTTTAGTCCAGCATGTAGTAGCCTGACCTATATCTTGGTGGACTCTATCAAAGATATATTCTGGTAGTCTCTCACTTAATGCTTTCTGTGCCTGTTCCCTATGTGTCATTACCTATCACCAGTCCTTTGTATTCTGATTTCTGTGTCTGCTGCTGTGCCTTATCAGGTTCCAGCTTCTTGCCGGTCATTTCTTGCAGTATGCGTCTGACTGCTATGAGTCCAGCCCGGGTCTGGTCAATCTGATACTGCTGTCGCTGGTCCCATGGCTGCGATGCCGATGCTGGTGCTGGTGCTGGCTGTTCCTCTGGCTGGTATATCCGATAACCGTAATCACATGCGTTGCCATAATCATAGAGGTATTCTTGATAACCACAACCAAGACATAACATATTTTCATTGATTGTGGTTACTTTGTTTCCTTTACATATAGGACAGGTCATTATATCCCCCAGTCTTTTAACTTGGCTTGCCATTTATCAGGATCCATGTAGGGGTACCCTTGAAATTGTTTAGTGTTCAGTTCTACCCAATCCACCACTTCCTTGCGACCTACCAGAATAGCTGCTCCGTGAACAGATAACCCAAACCCCACTTTATCATTGATTCCTTCATCATACCCTGCCTTAAAGGATATTTCTGCTTGGCGTTCAGTTATATCTCTTTCTCGTAGTTCATTAACAGGATTATGTGAGCACTCGCAGGTTTGCTTCCATGTCATCACTGTATCTTTAGCTTCCATGATATTCCCCCTGTCTTGGAGTGGTGGGCTCGGGCAAACAAGTCGCTTTTAACGACAAGCCCACCACTCCTTTGTTCACTCTACCTGAGTGTTCTTGATGCTTACCCTGATAACTTCGTCTGTTATTATTTCCCTGTGTTCTTATGCCATTTCAATGGTTTCTTTGATGCGCTGGACGAACAATTCTGCCTGTTCTTTGTTGAGATAGCTGACAGCCTCACTGACTCCCTTGGCATCATGGCCAGTGATTGATTTAAGATAGCTCACGATGTTGGTATTTGTCCAGCCCTCCAACTTCTTACCCTGCAGGATACCAAGCTGCTCTTGTAGCCAATCTAGGTCGATGGGACCGGTGGCCGGCGGTGGTGTCTCGACTGTGGTCGCTTCATCAGCGGCAGGTTCGGGCGCCGGCTCTGCTACCGTTGTTGCTGGTTCTGGTTCAGGTGCCGTCTGCTCGGTCGTAGCCTTGGTAACTGCTTCTTTGGTTAAATCTCTCCCATCTTTCTCGAACTCGCCGCGCTTGTCTGCAGGTGTCGCTGCCTTTAACTCCTTGGGTTGCTCTTTCTCTACGGTGACTGTTACAGAGTCAATCTCAAGTTCGCCGCCGATGTCCTCAACACTCGGCAGTGGGATGTGAAACGACTTGCGTAGTGCTTGGGCCTCTGCTCTCTTTTCAGCCATGCGCTGCGGATTGGACTGCACTGGCCTATGGATGGAAGTGGTATCTCCCTGCCGATTGGAACCAGGTTTCGTTTCGCGCTCAAACACTCTGCCCCAACCTACAAATGGCCGACTGGCTTCTTTGACATATACCTCCGCCCGGAAAAAGTAATCACCATCAGGTATTTTCCAGTCCTTTCGTTCCTCTTGGGTAGCTGGCCGTGACTCTACGCCGTCCAGCTTGTCTGTTTCTTGTGCCTTGCGGTATCGGCCATCGGTACTGACATACGGCCGACCTTGGTAGATAGTGACTTCATTCATCAGTGGGTCAAAGCCGTAAGTGATAGCTACCTCAGCCAGTAACTCCTTCTCTTTTACTGTCAAGTCTTGAGGAAACTTAGCCATGTTTACTCTTTCCATCATGGCTTTGGGTTCCATTATCATCAATGCTTTACTGTCCAATTTCCTTTCTCTCCTTATTATATTTATTTGTTCCTCATATTTTTTATCGTGTCTGGTGAGTGTGTCGTGGGTAATATCGCTGCACTTGAGTATGTGGCCGTTATATCCATGAGCGCCGCCCCAAGCTAGTGTGAGTACACCTTGACACTTGCCGCACTTGGCGCCGGCGGCAACCATCTTCTGCATGTCCTCATAGGATATGACGGCATCTGTTATCATGTCTACCTTATTCTGTACCAGAAATGATTGCCGGTAAAACTATCCCGGACAAAGACTTCCTTGATGTCGCATCGTTGGCAGACTCTTTCAGTACCTATCTCTATGTCGATGGAATTGTAAAGCCAATCATGCAACCCGATGAAACATAGTAGCTTTCTCATAGTCTCATTCTCCTTGTCTCATGCGCGATACCATCCGGGTATGGACGCTTGTATTCACCCTTGTAATATTCGTCCTTGCAGTCAATGGCCTCATATATTCGGTGAGCATCGGATAGCGCCAGCACTTTCCTGTATTGCATACTCAGGATAAAACCAGGATGGTATGCCTTGTCATCCAGATAAACCCACGAACCATTCTGCAGGTGGGCCGACAAGTGACCCATTCCGAAGATGGTGTAGCCCTTACGGTATTTTCTAGTGGGATATGCCATAGTCTACTCCAAGGCGTTTACTTCCAGTTCCGTGGCAATGGTGGCCTGTATCTCAATGCTGCTGGTCACGAAGTCCAGCGGCGACTGCTTGACTATGCCCTCAAAGACTTTCTTGTCCAGCGCTAGTGCTATCTTATGTTCAGTAGCCCATGATAGCGCTTCAGCCAGGTCATAGCCCAACTTGGTGACCTCGCGTATGCTTACACCTGGCGCTGGATGCTTGTTACCGGTGGCTTCAAAGGCCCCGATGGTTAATGTTCTGAGTAAGCCTTCAGCTTCTGACAGTCTTGCCCTGTGCGTTTCGGCAGCGTCAAGTATCTCCTTGTTACGGCTTTCCCATACCACCATGAGTTCCCTGACGGCTTCAGCGGAGTAATCTTTATCCTTCCTGGCTTTGGCCACCACCTTAATCTGGTCGATGAGTTCAGTCAAGTCAATCGGTGAGTCTGGTGCTTCCATGTTATCAGGTAAGCATCTAGTCGTTTTGTCCTCTTGCATCTGATTGTTCCCCCTTTGATTTCTCCTGCTGGATTATTAGCCATGCTCTCGCTCTTGATATTCGGAATACTCTAGCAATAGCAGCTATCGACCAGTCAGGGTGCTTCCTATAATAGTCATAAAGTCTCTGGTTCCTGTCTGTTTTCGCCTTCATACCGAGAATATTAACACACTATTAACGTAAATGTCAATACCCTAGCGATATTTTTTTTTCCTTCAATAGTTCAGGGTTCTCATATATGTTGCCGATGACTTCAAGATTCTTATTTGCATTATATTCTGTTAAGGTATCCCTGCACTCGTTTACGAAGAAGTCGCCCCATTCAATCTCGTCTTCAACATCAATATGACGGAAGTTGCGGTATCTTGTGATTAGATATAGGTTATTGCCACCGAAGTTACTGTCAGTAGTTACTAGATACCACCAAAGGTGCCTCCCAACAGTAGTTTTAACTATATCTCCCTCAAATATCTCTTTACCGTTCTTGTCCTTGAGTCCTGTGTATTGCATTAAAGCTATGCCGTTAATCTCATAAACCTTGAAGTCAATAATGGGCATAGCATCGTACATTTTTTCACCGTCGTAAGCTCTAAACTTTAGCTCTCTCATAATTTATCTTCCCCCTTCTCACTATCAATTAGTTTCTCAATGGCTAGGCAAAGGGCTAGAGATGCGGTGTCTACTGTACTCTCTGCATCATAGTGAACCCATCCCTGCTTTGTCTGTAAACCTATTGCTCCACAGGAGTAGGCACCCTTTCCTTTAGGAAGACCTTTCCCCTTCCTTACTTCAACTATACATACATCTAGCTCTGGCATTAGCCATTGAAAGCAGGCACCTAGGGATTGGGTGAAGCGCAAGTGGAGATGCACCACACCAGCCCATTCTCCTAATTTAATATCCAACTCTAGTAGTTCCTGTTCGTTCATCTTCTGTCATCCCCCTCTCTCTCGGTTCAATCGTTCCCGGATAGCTTGCGTTATCCACTGGCCAACACTCTGCTTAATCTTGAGCGCCGCCTCTCGTGCCTGGTGGTAGATGTTCGGGTCCAGTGTTCTAATCATAACTATCTTTGGTTTCTGCTGCTCGTTTTGCTCTGTCATGGTTTACTCTCCTTCCTTAATAAGATAATTCAATCCGTTTTTCAATTCGGTATCCTTTGCCATTAAAGGCCCAGTTAGCATCAGACCCACCTTCAGAGGAATAGCCCCCTCCGGTAACTCTACCGTATTATCTTCCTGTATTTGCGCCCACTCAATTCTGTATTTTGCCATTGGTCACTCTCCTTTCACTGCTAATTCAGTTACATGTATAAGATGGCCCAAGCCATCGGCTGTTTTCCCATAGAGAACATCATCATCCGTGGGTATCGAGCGCTCACTGAAGCCTGTCCTCATGGCAAAGACGAGGCAAGCTGGATTTCTTTTAGCAAACATCCAACTGCCGCCAGAAACTCTATCCCACCAGTCCTCTATTCTAATGTCTGCGCCGCCAAAACTACTATTTTGTGGGTGTTTCACCCAACTCGCAATCCTGACGGTCTGCCCTGCTAATGGTGATGCTTCATTGTGTAACATGTTATCTTCTCCTTTTATTTATTCTCATCGCCTTGCTGACGATTTTCTGCTGGTCTGGCTTAATGGTCATACGATGCCTGAAGCCCGGCCCGGATGTCTCGATGCGCGGCTGCCAACCATCAAGATCATGTTCATGCTTGTCCAACCAGTCAAGGCCCGGTAGTATGCCAAGGCTTAATCTCATGGCGCGCTATCAATCCGTTATATTCCATCTAACACTCCAATGGTTCCGGTCCGTCAATGTAACCCCTCACCCAGTTACCGCTAAGGCACTTGGGGCAGCCGCCGGCGTCAAGCTGGACCTCTGTGAATACATGCTCACACGAGCAACACTGACAGGTCGTTGCTATTATCGCTTCGGCTAACTTGGTTATTATAGGTGGCTCGTGCGGTCGGCCAGCGATGATGCGCTGAGTAACCCGGATCAGTTGGCCGTCAATGGTGCGTGTCAATCCCGGCTCGATGACGGTCTGGCCCGGGTGCATCAGTCCGTATGCTGAAGTCCTGGGCGTGGATACTATCATGTTCATAATATAATCTGCCATGGGTATCAATCCCTGCTCGGCCATCCACATAGTAGCACTGCAATCTTCCTCAAGTAGCGCGTGATGCGGCTCAGTCATGTAGTCATAGGCTGACACCTTGGCCGACAGCTTGTTAAAGTCTACTCTCAGGTAACCATGGCTCGGCGTACTGTAAAACTCGGCACCGTCCGGCAGTACGATCCCGGTTAGTTCGCTCTTGTGTCTCTCGTTCCAGCCGTCTGGTTGGCCTGGGTTTGGCATTACTTCATTTCTGCATGTCATCGTTTCGTTCTCCCTTTATTACTGATTGCCTACATCGAAGACATAATTCATTCATACTCTCAATCATTCTAATACAGGTATGTGACCTTGTAGAGTGACCGTACTTAAAACAGTGTTTAGCTCTTATCTGGTTAGCTGTCATAGGGGCTAACCCTCATCACCGTCAATAATTTTCCCGATTTTGCTATAGATATTCCCGACAAATTCTCGGTGTTGTCGTGCTATTCTCAAAGATTCACTGACAAATTTTTGCACAGACTCAAGCCAATATATTTGCCCATTCACATAGTCTAATTCATCAGGGACTATCTCTTTGCGTAAAGCCTCAAGTTGCTCCTTCATTTTCGTGTCCTCCTTCTTTTCTCCTCTTATTGATTAGGGGTTTTGCTAATGAAACCGCACTATTTGCCTATGTTTATGCGCATCCCTCAACCCGTCAATAAATAGTTGCGTCTTTTCTCGCCAATTGCCTATATGCCCTCCAGCATCGCCGTCTGGTAACAGTGGTAAAAGTTCCTCGATTCTATCTGCTAATGGCTTCGCTTGTTTAGGGTATATAGCCCCATCGCAATCTGAATGAGCAATTAATACCAATAGTGGGTCATCGGGTGTTTTATCCCATTTGCCTTGTATGTTTCCTTGCAAGTGCCCCCAATCTACGGTGGGTGTTTCAAAAATACCTTCCTCCAAATGAAAGGAATATCCCGCAACCTCTGCCAACTTATTGCGCCACTTACTAAATGCGCTGTATGCACCATGCCAACAATCGTGTGTAGTGTCTAATCCCATTATTCCTTTACCTCCCCTTCATTATTTCCTTGATTTGGTTTGATAGTTCTGGGCCACTCCTGAGCCGTTCAGCAAAGACAGGGCAAACATGGCACTCACGGTCTTTGCTGCCAAAGAACATGGCTGACATAAGACTACCCATTATGGACTTTTCTCCACTCTCTTTGTCAGCATCTTGACTCGGTTTGCTCTCTGCCATCTTTGCTTCTACCTCTTCTTTGGTCATACTTGGTGGGTCAATGCACGCCTTGTTCCATTGGCAGGTTTGGCACTCTACTTGTTGTTCTACTTGGTTCATCTCACCCTCCTTCTTTTCTCCTCTTATTGATTAGGGGTTAAGGCTGGCTACTTAATATTCCTCATCTGTTTCAGGACAGATTGCTTTGTAAGTGATAACTTCTGTCATTTCCCTTGTCTCTTCTATCCGGCATTGAGGCGGCTTGCTTCCACCATCAATCATTATAGTGAGTTCCTTGCCCTCGATCATCATAGCGCAGGTATATGACCAAGTGTTGCCACCTTTGTACTTTGGCTTCATTCCATACACACCGAGAAGTCGGAGTTTGTTTATCACTTCATCTGCCTTAGTTGCTTCCATTACCCATGTCTCAAGGTAATAAGTATCATCATTGTTGTGGCTGAAAGCATACCAACCTAATTCTGTCAGAACATCGGGTAATTGTTTAGCAAATATATATCCTGCCTTTCGTAAAGTTTGTGCTTTTCTATAAGCCTTCAGGGCTTCCTTATAGTCCCTCTCTAGCTTTTCAGTGAGGCTGTTCGTATGTGTTTTGGTTATCATTTTCTCCCCCTTTCTATTATCCCCTTATTTCTTTTTTCTCCGGTAGCACTTTTCACAGATGTCATGGCGCCGGTGGCGCCGGGTATATGTGACCTCTCCGCAGGTGTTACACCTTCGGCAACCGCGCATCGGGAGAGTTTATACTCTAGCTTGCCGGTGTGCGTGATAAGTGTCTGACTGTTCATCTGTTCCCCCTATACCCAAGCCGGCGTCCGGCCATTAACTGACTGGCTGAAGTTTCCCCCTGGTATCCTGCCGGGCCGTACAATGGCCGCGGACTACTTTGGGCCACTGCCCGGACTTGTTGAAGATGGCGCAAGCCGGGCGGCCTTGACGTATCTTGGCCCGGTCTGCTTGGTTGCAGCGGTTACAGTTTAACCGCTTAAATTGTAGCGTCCTTTTATTGCTCTGCATCGTTCCCCCTTTGGTTGCCGGCCAGGTCTTGCCCGGTTCCGGTCTTACTACCATGCTATAGTTCACCTGTTGCCATATATTTCCTATATCTGCCCTCAATAGAGGCTCGGCTCATTCGCGCCCTAGTTTCGTCTGATATGGTGTTCTTGTGAGCTTTCCTATGGCATGGCAGGCACAGATATTCCAGATTATCAATACTGTCATAGTCCCTGGCGTTGCTTCCGTTGTGGTGGATATGGCCAGATACGCCGACATACTCACCGCATCTCTGGCACTTGCCCCCAGCTCTGGTCTTAACGCTCTGCGCTACTTCAGGACTAGGAGCCATAATCTGTTGAACTCTTTGCCGAGATATACCGAACTTGTCAGCTATCCCCTGATAGCTTGCCCCTGCGAGTTTCATTTCCTGCATTTCTTTTAATCTGTAATCCATTTATTACTCCTTCTGTTATACTTGTATTATATACTAGCGCAAGGGTGTTTGTCAATAGTTTAGAGCACTATTTTATTATTATCTTGTTACTGGCAGCTTAATAATAATTACCGAGCTGTTGACAGGTCACGTTCCCAGGGTATAAACTGCCTTGATAGTTATTTTTATCTCCGGCCGGCGGTTCGGTTCCCCCGGCTGCCGGTCCTTTCCCCCACCGCAACATCAACAAAACATTTTAACTATCTTGTGCCTGTTTTTTGTTACGCAACATGTTGCGCCCCCAAAACCCTATTGACAACTGGGCTTTCCCGTGCTAACATAAAAGGGTCTTTAACAAATCCCCAAAACAAATTACACGCTCATCGCTACAAGGGGGGGGTCTTATGGGTAACTACACTATACCAGGACAATTCAAGATCATCCAAGAGGATATCTCTAATCAAAACAGGAACGGCCCTGTTAAAGTAATACCAGCTCCTGAAGGTTATATACCTCCGCCAGGTTCAAAGCGTAAGCCTAAGAGACACCACTATAAACGTAACGACCTGAAACTGTATTAACCCCACTTTACGCTTGCAACACCTTTATGGCTTCGCCAGGTGTTGCGGCGCTCTCTTTCTCTCTACATCTAATATACACCGCAACATTGTAGCATAACATGTTGCGCTCTGTTTTTGAGGCTAATATCTATCAACTATCTAACTTTGTTGCGCTTTGTTGCGCTTTTGTTATGGAGTGTTAAATATGTCTACTACCATCAAACCATCTGGCCGCCCTTGCCTCTTAACTCCTGACCTTCAAGCCAAAATATGCCAGTATATCGCCGCCGGTAACTACCTCTCTACTGCTTGTGCCGCTGTCGGTATCTCACCGGACTCATACCATAACTGGATTGAGCGCGGTCAGGCTGAGATTGACGCCGGGGACACTGCTGGACAATTTTTCGGCTTCATCCACGCGATAAAAAGGGCTGAAGCGGATCGGGAAGCCATCATAGTCGGCCGTCTGGTTGAGGCCGCCATGCCGGGAGTTCGAAAGAAGGTAACCAAGCCGGTCACTGTCAAGGGTATTCCCCAGTTTGACAGTGAAGGTAATATCAGGATGACCACCGAGACAACCGAGACAGGCGGCGAATGGCTGGCCGCTGCTACATTCTTGCAGCGCCGGCACCCGGACCGTTGGGGTATCCAAGAGCGTACCGTCCAAGGCGGCAATACTTACAACATCAACATAGACAAGGCCATCATTGACGCGGCTGGGAAGTTCGATGCTATCATGTCCAGACTTGCCGAGCGGACCGCGGCGCCGCTTGCTATCCCGGCAGCCACTGATGCTGCGGATCAGGACACAGACAAGGACAAGGACAGCACTGCATAACATCTACCGCAACATGTTGCGCCGTTGAACTGAAGCTAGAACGCTGGTAATGTTACGGATTGTTGCGCCATGTTGCGCAGACACCACCAAGGACACTAGGCACCTAGGGAACCCCTGCCGCAACGACCCCCTTCAGTAGACAGGGGGGGTGGCCCTCCCCCTCCCCGAGTGCAACGCACAGGCTACAGGAGTTCAAAAAGCATGAAGCATCCATTAACCATTGAAGAAATAAGGAAACTGCCTGAACCAAAAGAAATACAAGACCAAATGATAGAAGTGGTCGATGCTTTCAGGGCAGTTGAAAGACGGCTTTGTGGTAACATAGCATTGGCTTATTGGAGAGGGAAACAAGAAAGCGAACATTAGTATATACCAATAGTATATTACCAAAAGGAATTTATCGGGAAATGGGGCATTTTTTTATTAGAACCCACACAATGCGTCTAGGTGACGTTCCTGGGGTAGAGTTACCCAAATGGGAATATCAAGGGGACACCTGGAAGATAGAGGAAAATATCACCATAGTTGCTATCCAGATGCTAGTTTCCATCCTGCCGTTAGGTAAGAATAACTGGCTTCCAGGGTTCTCACATGGTATAGCAGAGGTCAGTCAGGTAAAAGATAAGCACTATAAAGGGCTACTGGTGGGTCAGGTTTATTATACAGTCTTGAAGGGAACAGGTGTTTCGGGAACTTGCCTTGAGAGGGTCAGTATTGTTTACCCTGAAGGGACTGGGGTAGATATGAAAAAAGGAAGCGAGTTGTATTTACACATGCTACATGAGGTTTACGCTTCCGACCCTAAAGAGACAATCTATGAGGCAATCGCTACAGTATCCTACGTGGAGGAATAATGGATAGAATCGTAATAATAATCTTGAACTGCTTTGCACCGACCACCTTCAAGACGGAACCTGGAGTGACCTACAATGTCGTCCACGGACTTTGCTTGATGGTACCACAGCCCACTCCGACACCGGTTCCGGTTATGCCCATACCCATGCCTGGGCCTTATTGGTTCATAGCCATAGCTAACATGCCTTGGTGGTGGTATCCAGCGGTGGTCGTATGTGTGGTTGCGCTGGTGATTTTGCTGGCCAAGCTGGTCAAATCTGTGAAGAAGTGAAGTACCTGCTATTAGCCATATTCCTTTGTGTTTTCTGTTTGGGGGGATTTGCAGGTCAGGTCATGGAGCAGGAGCGCATCAGGCCGGTTATCGCCAGGTTGGAGAGCAGCGTAGAGTGGTATTCAAAGGAACTTGAGGGAACTCGTAGTTACTACTGGTATCTGATACAGGATTTAGAATATCAATACTCAGCGAGTGTGACACCAAATGAATGAAGGAGACTCACTATGGTAAACGGAATGTTCGCCAGGATGTGCAAAGAAGCCGCTGATGAGTTAGCCAGTGGAGATAAGGGTTGGAAAGAGGTAGATACGAATACGCTACTGATGGCGTGTTTCCATTTACTGACTAATCACTTGGCCCATACGCTAACCCGGCCGTTATGGTGGGCGGCTGGCTGTATCGGGGCTGCGGTGCTTGTATATCTGGTTAAGACATTCATTGATTGGGTGGTGGCATGAGAGAGCGCAATAGTTTCCTGACACCGTTAATCGTAGAAGTTATGCCGGGTGGTAAGAGGTTCAAGCTATACTTGGACTTCACTTATTTATGGAAGCGACTCTATATTGAGATTCATGTTAAGCGGGGTTTTGAGACTGACTTCGCCTCTATTCCCTGGATATTCCGATGGCTAATATCGAAGCTTGGGCGTTATAATAAGCCCGCAGTCGTCCATGATGCGATATATCAAAATGCCATCCCCGGCCACATTTTTACTAGAGCTGAAGCTGACCTGTGTTTCCTTGATGGTATGGCAGACTTGGGCGTGGTAAAGTGGAAGCGAACACTGATGTATTGGGCTGTCCGTCTGTTTGGCTGGTTAGCATGGAGAAAAGCATGACAGTCAAAGAAAGCAATATATCATCTTCGGCTCTATCCTATGCCGGCATGTCTCCAGAGGATCGGGAAAAACTGATGGAGTCTTTGTCGGCAAAAGAGAAATCAGTACTGCTTTTTACTTGGGAGTTTTGGGCCAGAGAAAAGCAATTACCACCGAATGATCCGTGGTATATCTGGCTTATCCTATCCGGGCGTGGGTTCGGCAAGACCAGAGTGGGTGCCGAAATGGTACGGAAGTGGGCATTTGAAGGTTACTCGCCTATTGCTATTATCGGACAGACCAAGGCAGATATTCGTGATGTTATGGTCGAGAAGGGTCGCTCATCAATTTTAGAAATATCGCCTCCATGGTTCATGCCGGAATACGAACCATCAAAGCGCCGCCTTACCTGGCCGAATGGTGTTTACGCTACACTTTATTCCGGTGACGAACCTGACCAGTTGCGTGGGCCAGGGCATGAAAAAGCATGGGCAGATGAGCCGGCCAAGTACCAGTATCCGAAGGAGACATGGGATAATCTCATGTATGGTTTGAGAGAAGGGATAAACCCACAGGTAATTGCCACCACCACTCCGCGACCGATACCACTGATACTTGACTTGATAAAAGACCCCAGGGTGATAGTCACTAGAGGGCATACGTTGGAGAATCAGGCTAATCTGGCACCACAGTTCATTGATAATATAATGAGGAAGTATCAGGGGACTAAGTTGGGACGACAGGAACTTGCCGGTGAGATTCTTGAGTCATCTGAAGGTCTTGTCTATGATGCCTTCAGGCCAGATATGTGCATCATCCCACGGTTCGCCATCGATAAACTCTGGCCGAAATACTTTACAATGGACTTCGGCCGCGTCAACACTGCGGCTTTGTGGTACGCCATGGAACCAGCCACCGGGTTTCTATATTGCTACCGATCCTATAAAAAGAAGGCCAGTGTAGTGGAACACGCCGGCGCTTTCCGGGAACTGAGTACCGGTGAGATTATGAGGCGCCGAGTAGGTGGTAACCATCAGGAACAGGAAGCTCGTGATGGATATACCATCGCTGGGTGGCCGGTGCTGGAACCTAAAATCAGTAATGACCGTTGGGAACGGATACGCCGTGTTAATTCCCTGCACTCACAGAGCAAGATATATTATTTCAGCGACCTCAGTGATATCATTGATGAGAAGTTGTCCTTTTCTTACGAAGTGGATGACAAGACTGATAATGTTATCGACAAGATACATGCTGAGTCAATGTATCATTACATGAGCGCTGAAGGCTATCTGTTATCAGAGTTCCAGCCTGATATTGGTGGCACACCAGAAGTAGAACAGGTTTGGCTATATTAGGGGGCAGTGATTATGGCTGAAGCAGTTAAGCTAACTGAGACACAAGCATTACAAGCTATTAAAGATAAAGAGGGTGACTTCAAAAAACTGTATGACCGCATGAAAGTGGATGCGGATTTTGCCAAGCGTAAACCATATATTCTTACTGATGAAAGAGGCAAGAAGATACCGAACTGCGATCATGTAACCTTACCCAAAGCTGCTATCTTTCTTAATCGCGCTAATGCTATTACCGCTTCTTCCAACCAGCAGATTGTAGTATCCGGTGAGGGACTGAAGGATGTTTTCACATCAAAGGCAGAAGCATTTTACCGGGCATGTTTCCTACTCGGCGATGAGTTACTGGCTTTAAGGAACAAGCAGCCGGCGTTTACATTCCATAGCCACATGATAAATGAGCGTGGGCGTATCGGCCAGAGAGTCATAGTGGAGATAGATAAGGATGGCAAACTCAAGGTCGAGATTATACCTTGGGACTTTCGCTTTGCCTCCTACGACTTTGATAAAGATGGCCTGGCATGGGCAAGCCGATGGACCACTCAGAGCGCTGCGTCTATTAACGCCACTTACGAAAAGACCAATATCAAAGGGAAAAAAGGTAAGGTAAGGGACTTCTGGAGTAGAACAGCAAATTATGTTTGGGTTGATGATAAAGTCGTGTTATCAGAATCTAATGATAATGGTGAGGTTCCGGTAGCACTTGGTATTTCTCCGGCCGGGTTGATGTTTGAGGATGAGGAAATGGAGGAAAATATTGGTGAGTCGCTTCTTTGGCTTGGCCGCGGTCTATTCGATGAAGCTAATAAGGTTGCCTCAATACTCCAGACATTAAACAGTGGTTCTTTATTCCCACCACTTCAGAAAGAATACGAGGAAATACCACGCCAGAAACCGCCAACACCGCAGGGTGGTTCGAGAACCGTAGTTCCGGTGAAGAAAGGTGAACTGTATCATTCAATGCCAAGGGAAGATATACTTCAAGCCACTCGAATGAGTTGGTCAATCATAGATTCTCACCTGCAGCAATCCAGCTTCTCAACCACCATGTTGGGGACTCTACAGTTCCCATTATCTGCTGTGGCACTTGAGGGACTGGCTGAAGGACAAGAACTGGTACTGTTGCCAAGTCTACAGGCTCTATCAGTTATGTATCTTCAGACATGTAATCTAATTAAGAGGCAGTTCGTTAAACTCAACAAGACAGTCGAACTTAAAGGGACTGGCAAGGACGCATCATATAGCGCCAGCGACATTGATGGGGATTACGATGTCTCATTCAGATACTTCACTGGTTCACGGAAGTATGCGTTGGCCGGCATCGCTGAGGCCAGAGACATTGGTGACTTGGTGAGCGATGACTATAAGAGGCGTGAACTTATCAAGATTGAAAATCCCGATGAGGAAGCAAAGAAACTTGATAGCCAACAGGCTGAGGAAATGCACCCGGAGATTAAGGTCTATCGGCAGTTAGAAGGTCTGGTAGCTGAGGAACGATGGGGTGAAGCATGGATGGCCCGGCTCAAGCTACGCAAGATACTGATGGCCGAGTATGCGCCAACTGAACCATCAAGAAAGACTGATGTTCAACCTCAAGGTGGACTGCCTTTGTTCTCCGGGTCACCATCTAGGACTGGTGGCCCACAAGCGCGTGACATAACTGCTGAGGAAACTGCTAAAGCTGCTCAGGAGGTAGAGGTAGAAGGATGACTATTAAAAAGTTCACCATGAAAGAAGTCGATGAAGAAATCATGCAGATAGTCCAGCAGCAGAATGTTGGACCAACCGGACAAACAGGGCAAGGCGGCCCACCGGATATTATCAAGTCAATAATGAACCGAGTGAAAGCCAGAGGGAATGGTAAAGATGGTATTAGCCAAGCCTAAAGAATTTAGTCAAATGGACTGGATACGCCGGCAAGCAGCGGAGTTCCGCAAACATGCTGAGGAAACTACGCTCAAGGGTATCCTGTCTACACATTTTCAGGTTTCACCTGATAAACCTTTTACGCTCGATACTGCTCAGGCGCGCGCCTTTGGTTTTGATATTCCTGATGCTTGGAATATAAGAGCAGTTCAAGAAATAACTGACGAGGGTGTTTCTATAAACTTCCGGCAGTTAAATCCAGAAGGTTGGGAGATATTAGGCGAGGATGCCTTTCTATCACCCACTGGTGAGCAATTCACACTGGAGGATTTAGAGGCATTGGAAGATGCCGATAAACTTGCTACCGGACTATTCAGGTCTGCAGAAACCGAGGTTGCTGAGGCGCCAACTATTGTAGAGATAGAGGACCCACGGATAGCTTTACTTGAACCGTTCATTGTTGAAGATGAAACCGGTGAAGGGATACCTCAATACGATGTCCGGGCAGCTATCATAGCTGGTGTTGATGAGCAACTACTTGTCGAAGCCTTTTCTCAGGAAACTGTAGACGCAGCGCGGATAGAACCTGCCGGCTATATATGGGACTATACTGCTGGTGAGTTTATCTTGGCCGATGAGGAAATGCTGAAACAGCGTGAAGCACTCAATGCTCAGTTCCCTGATTTGAAACTGATGTCTCCGGAGCAATTCGAGGAATGGGTAGCCAATCAGGAAACCTTGTTTGCCGAGCAGCAAGCTGTACGCGCTCGGATGACAAGTGGCTTTCAAGAAATATTCCCTTCATTGTACCAGGACTTACCTGAAGATGAAGCTGATAATATTACACTATCATTCTATAATGCCATAGCCACCGATACTGCGGTTCAAGATTTCTTTATTGCCGAGATACGCAATATTGGGAGAACAGTAGCAACAGAGAATATCCTTGAAGCTATGTTACCTGATGCCACACCACAGGATATTAGCGATATATTTGGCGAACAACGAATAGTCCCGACTTTGGGTGAAGATGTAATAGGACCTGAACTTGAACCTGAGTGGATGAATGTAATAACTCGCGAAGTAATTAACCAGACTGAAATGGGTAAGAGGTTCCCTGAAGGGCGTGGAGCAGGAGTAGACCAGTGGGTTTTGACTCCCGAGACAGGTCGAAATTACCTCAATGTATTTAAGATATTTGGTGAAGGACTAACAAAACTTCCGAAACAGTTGGCTTCCTCTATATTACAATCAGTACAAGGATTTATGGGAGCAAGTGTTGTAGACCCGGATTGGGCCGATGAGATAATCACAGAAGCGCAGACAGACTTGGACCAGTTTGCACAATCTACTATGGAAAAGTATGGTGGGCTGAGATTACCTATTAGTGTTCAAGATTTGGCTACACTACCTCAAAATTTAGCCTTTTCTCTTACATCAATGGGGGCTGGTATTGGTGTCGGTGCGCCAATAGCACTCACACCTATTCCTGGTTCAAGAGTTGCTGCCTGGTCAGCAGGGACAGCGGCATCTGGCTTTGTAGCATTTCAGATGGCGTCTTACCAGATAATGCAAACCTATCTTGAAGTTAAGAATGAAGAAATGAAGGCTACTGCCGGCAGAGAATTAACCATCGATGAAGAAAATAAACTGAAGGATAGTTTTTCTCAGAAAGCTATACAATATGGATTGTGGGAAGCTGTACCGGAAGCTCTTAGCAATCTAGCTTTTGCTAGATTATTGACCTTACCTCTTGGCAGGATGGTTGGTAAGAATATTGCAACTCAGGTTATATCAAAGGTTGCTGGCTTATATGGTGGGGAACTACTTACCGAGACTATAACACAGATGGGTCAAGCGGACATAGAAGTCGGCGCTGGACTCCGGGATGAGAGTATCAGTTGGGTACAAGCCTTCAAAGAGATAGCCCCACAGACATTCCTTTTGACTACTGTTATGGCTGGTGCAGGGCAAGTTGGTGTATCCTCTGTAAATAAAATCAGGCAATCCTTAAAAACCGAGACTGAAGGTAAACCTGGTGCTGAGGATGTACTAGAGAATATTGATGAAAACATATTCAATGAAGTCGAGGCTTATGCTGCAGAGCAAGAGGTTACCCCCGAAGGTGCAATAGCACTCACTGAGGAAGGTGTTACACCTACTGATGTTCAATTAGTGGAGAAGCCTTCAGACATAGGAAAAGCCTTTGATTTAGTAGTGGATGATAAAGTGGTTGGCTCAGTAGAATATGGCAGAGCTGAAGGCATCGGTGGTGAAGGAATAATCATCGCTGATATTGAAGTCTCACCCGAAATGAGGCGTGAAGGAATAGCGGCTCAAGTATTGGATAAGATACTCGCTGAGGCACAAGGGGAGAATGTCTATACTGGCGTATTAAAACCAGATGGCGCTGCATGGTTACAAGGTCTTGAGGAAAAGGGGATAATTACTCTTACCGATGCGCCGCAAAAAGGCCTTGGTTCAATTATATCTAAGTCTGAAGTACCAGTCACCGAACCGGGCCAACCGGAAGCTGGATTACAGCCTTCTATGTTACCTGGAGAAGTGTCTGCCAAAGAGGTTCGGCCAAAAGGTAAGGGTAGAGTTACTCAGATTTCTATGGATGACCAGCTTAAACTTGAGGAAGCCAGAGCATTAGAACCTACTGAGGTAGAGAGAGCAGCCATAGAAGCAGATGAGGCTGCCATAGTAGTAGAAGAACAAACTGCATTGTTGAAAGAAAATAAGGTTGAAAATTATAGAGTGAACTTCGGCATGAAGAAGCAAGGCAAAGGCGAAAAGACCAAGATGGTGCCTGACATGCGCTCACTCATGTCCTTTATATCAAAAGATAAAGAGGGACAATTCCCCGAGACATTTACAGTAGCACAGGCCCAGGCACTCAATCCGAGGGGGAACTTTGCGAAGTATCTGGCTGACAAGAAAGCAAAGAATTACAACAAGGTGCCGGCAGATAAGGCCCTTGATTGGATAATCGGTGAACTTGGTATGGAGAATACTGAGGCACTGGCCGCTGAGGTAGAGCGCATACATAGTCTGAAGCAAGAACTTGTGGAATTAAAGAAAGTTCAACCGGTCGTTGAGCCTACGGCAGAGGAAGTTCCTGTAGAAGCAGTTGCGCCAGTCGCAGAGGAAGTAACAGCCCCGGTTGTTGAAGTAACCCCGGAAGATGTTGAAGTCATCAGGCAGCTTGAAGAACTCACAAAGATGCACGACATCTGGACTGCCAAGATTAAGACCATGAGGCAGGTCAAGGTAGACCTGGCCAAGTTTGTCCGTAAATATCTACCAATGAATATTCGGGGTAAATATATCACTGCGGTAGCCAAGGTAGAGACGGATGCACAACTACAGGAACAGCTTGATAGGGTTCGTATCGTTGCTGAAAAGAACGCACAGAAGGTTCTTACCACCGCCATCGAAAAGAAACTGGCCAAGGCCAAGCCTTATATCGAGAGTCAGATACAGAAAGGTCGGTTTACCCCGGAGACACAGGTTTATCTCGATACGCTGGTTTTTAACCTTCATAAGAATAGGGACGAAGCCCGGGCAGAAATGGTAGCCAATCGCCACGCTTATGATGAAGGCACAATCACTCTAGAAACTCTGCAGAAAAGAAATGAGCCACTGAACTTTGTGGGCATTGAAGGTATGACTGCCGAGGAATTGGTGGAGACACTGGATTATATTGACACGCTCATGCTTATCGGTAAGTCTGAACATAAAGCAAAACAGGATGCTTACCAAGAGAGAATGGATGCTATCAGGACAGAAGTTGGTGCCGATGGTGTCATTGGTGGTGGGCGTGGATTAGCTGAAGGTGCTGAGGCAGTACCGGCCGCTGAGTTCGAGTCTGCAAAGAGTTGGTTTGATAAGTTCGTAAACTGGCAGTACAGTTGGGATAACCTGCTGGATAAACTGAGTAAATTCGATAAGTCATCACTACCTTACCAGAGCGCACTCAATAAGTTCGGTTCGGCAGTACACCGGGCTACACAAAGACAGGTTATTGGTACTAAGGATGCTTTTACCGCTGTTAAAAAAGCTGTCTCCGAGGCGTTCCATGTGAAAGGTAACCGGGCTTTGGGCCGGGTTCTCAATAGTTTGGATGAGGAAGTGAACCTTGGGAGTTTCACCTACTCAGATGAGTTTATGGAGGCTCACCCCAATCTGAAAACAAGTACCTTCACTTTGAAGATGACCAGGAACCAGATGATAGCCAAGTATATGCAGATGCAAGACCCAACACTCGATAATACGTTTCTGGAAATGGGTTGGTCGCAGGATGCCAGGGATGCGGTAGAGAACGCCATGACCTCAGAGGAAATAGACTTGGCTGACTCGTTCTTCAAGTTCTATGAAGATTACTACCAGACAGTAAACCCGATATACCGGGAACTTTATAATATTGATATGCCGTTCAATCCGCGGTACTCACCTATCCGGCGTGAGGCAGATGCGAATATCCCCGAAGATATACTGTTGTTCCAGGATGCACTCAACTATGCCTCAGCATTGAATGGAAGTATAAAGTCCAGAGTTCCTAATACCAAAGGTCTGCGCTTTGATAGCGCCACGGATATACTTTCTAACCATATAACTCAGATGGAACACTTCAAGGCATGGGCCTTAACCATGAGAGATATGCGCCAAGTATTTGCCAATCAGGAAATCAGGACTGCTATCAAGCAATACCACGGCGCTGGCATACTGAAGGTTGTCGATAAGTTCCTGAATGATATGGCGCGTGGTGGCATTGAGACTGCAGCTACATTCCGCGCAGCAGACTATCTTAGAAGAGCCTTCACGAAGTCCATACTGGCCATTAAGCCTATAATCTTAATGAAACAGGTACCCTCCATGTTTGCTTATATCTCAGAAATGCCTGTTACCAGTTTTATGGGTGGTGTTACGAACTATTGGGCGCACCCGATAGATAATTTCAAATTCCTTTATGCGAACTCAGAAGGTTTCCGGGCTAGGGTAAGCACTGGTTTCGAGAGAGACATCCGGGCTGCACTGGAGAAACATGGGAAAAAGCAGTTAATAGGCGGTGGTAGTTTCACAGACTGGTTCCTACTTCAGATAAGACTCGGTGATGCCTTTGCCGTGACTCAAGGCATGTGGGCTACTTACCAATATGCCATGAAGTCCAAGGCTGATGGTGGGCTTGGCTTATCATCAGAGGAAGCGCTGGCCCATGCTGAAGATGTAACCGGACGCACTCAGCCTTCATTCGGTATCGATACACTATCAGCTTTCCAGAGTGGCAGTTCGTTCCATAAGCTACTAACCATGTTTATGAACCAGCCCAATAAGTATTTCAGGCTTGTTGGCGATAATCTGCGTAACTTCAGGTACGGCCGCGGCAGCCGGGCAAAGGCGGCTTCTACCATTGTATTTACATGGACAGTCCTGCCGATGTTATTCCAGTTCATAGCTGACGCCTTCCAGTGGAAGCCAGAGCGCCAGTTAAGGGCCGGGTTACTCGGGCAACTTAATCATATCTTTGTTGCCGGCCAAGCGCTGCAGATATTAACTGGCGTGATGACCAAGGAACCATTTGATTATCAGGTAAGTCCTGTTCTTCAGTCATTTGAGGATGTTGTCAATGCTTTAAGAAAAGCCGTGAAGATGGTGGACATAGGACAGGACCCATATACAGATATTAGCGTTGATGATGCCATCGCTCTTATTGAGTATCTGGCCAAGGCTGCTGGTGAATTTACCGGGACGCCCACTCCGTACTTTGTGCAACTTGAGAAGCAACTTAGGCATAGGTTTGAGGCTGGTGAGGACATTGAGGTAAAGCATTTCCTATTCAGCGAATGGGCGCTTGAACCACCGCGGAAAGGTTCAGAGCAAAAGGTAGATGATGCTACCTTGGAACTTGGTGAGGTAAGAGAGGGGCAAGAGGATGCCCCTCTTACCGAAAAAGACCTCAAGATAACTACAACTGTGGATTGGCTGCGAGATATAGGTGAAATCTACAGTAAGGTTTTGCCACAAGATGTCTTGGACGATGAGAGAAGTTCCCCTGAAAGCAGATTGTGGGCAGCGGCAGAAATGGCCTTTTCCAAGGCGGATATACTCCCGAATGTCAAACTCTATCAGATCAACACCGATGACGATGCCGATACTATCCTCAACTATTATATTCAGTGGAAGGGGCGTGAAAGGCAAGAGACACTTCAGCAATTAGAGGATTACGATGAACGGTACGAACAAGCCTACTTGGGGAATGTAACTAGGCGACAATATGATGTCCTGAAAAAGTATCTTGATGCTGAGGATAAAGAGCAATTCCTTGAGGACCATAAAGACGAACTCAGCGTCAACCCCCGAACCGAATACCTGAAGGCTAATCCTACTGATAATGCTTTGCTGGCCATGAAGGGCGAAGCACCACTGCTGACCATGGAAGCCTATACCGAGTTTAACCGGTTGGTTGCGGAACTCGATATACCAGAAGATGCTATCCCGGATAGAGTGCTGCCGCTTAATGAGACACAAGCGCAGTCACACTTTGATTACCTGGATGCCGTGGCAGAGTTCCGGGCCGACAGTGCTGAGGCAGACCTTGTGCTGGCGAATGACCACATTTATGCTGATTGGGCCGGGCTGGATATACCAGAACAGCCGATACGATACTACGAACTGAAGGCCGCTAACCGGGCGGCAAGGGAATATTGGGGTAAGCTCTCAGACAAAGATGACGAACTCTACATCGAGGACATCAAGGAACGGCGTGAGGCATTACTGACCAAGAATTCCCTATTTTCTTCCTATTTTGATGATGATGCCAGGACACAAGCTATCGCAAAAGAATTCCCTGATGACCAGATAGAATCTTGGGTAGAGCATGAGTCACTTTCCAGAGATTTTGGTGGCAATAGCGCTCATATAAAAGTGTGGGCATTTGAGAACCAAGAGGCATATAAGACAGCGCTCGATGCCGAGCTGATAAATGATAAAGGCGCACTGCCTACTGCTGAGGAACGTGGCCTCTATGAACCGTGGTCATTTGAAGCTGAGAAACTGAGGGTAACCTATACTGATGAGGAAGATTTCTACAATACACTATCCAGTAAGGCAGACTTCCCGGAGACTTACATCGATGACATTGAGGAACGATGGGTAGCCTTTGATAAGGAATATCCTGATAACAATTACCGCATCGACTTGGCCAAGATAGAGGCGCATGGTAAGTTCTTCCCTGAAGCTGATGTCAACCTGTGGGCCGAAAGGGAACAGATAGCGATAGACTCCGGCTCCGGCAGTGCTGAGGTAAAGGTATTTTACTTTGATAACCCGGAACTTCATGCGCTGGCCAAGGAAGCAGGACTCGTAGAATCTACCATGACAGACTGGAATGAACCAGTGCTAAGGATTGACGTTACGTGGCGTGATAAGGACGCAGAATATGATGCCATAGACCCTGATACCAAAAACGAGGCAACAGGGGTGTTACACCGGACTGAGTGGCTACAGCAACCAGAGAATGATGAGTACCGGAAGGATAGACGTAGGCGCGAAGCACATCAACTTAACAACAGCCGCACCGGGTATGACTTCCCGGATGCTGAGACTGAGAACTTTGTGGCCTACAATGAACTGCCTATCAGTGGTAAAAGGCGCGACCGGTTCATGGTTGACAATCCTGAGTTTGCCCAAGCACTCTCTAATGCTGGACAGGTAGCCGAGATACCCTTGGCAAAAGATGTGCCGGCAGTACAGTTCGATGACATCTATGACAAATTCCCTGAGCAATTTGATATATTGAACGGTGCTGGTAATCCAGAGTCAATCCATTTCATAGAGGCTGGCGATGAGAACCCGAGGACTGGCCGGACACCTAGGGAGCAGGTAGTCTATGACCTGCGGTTTGACAAAGACGGTAAGCTGACAGACTTCGGTAAAGCCGAGATACGCCGGAATGGATATGAGCAACTTGTCCCTGATAACTACATTGAGCGCTGGACTGATTGGGGAATACTTAACAGTGAAGGGCGACCGGATGACTGGCCGGAAACCAGAACCGGAACTCATACATGGTATGAAGATGACTGGTATCTAATTGACCATCCTAGTTACTACAAGACTATATATGTAGGTCAAATGGGCTTAAATGATTATCTGAATGAGAAAGATGAAAATGGAATAGCTTACAAGGAGAAGGTGCCTACCAGAGAAGTCTTTGCCCTCTATGTGCAGTACGAGAAGTTACCAGAAGGCAAACCGCGCGAGGACTTACGGTGGGAACATCCAGAACTTGAAGCCTGGGGCCAAAGGAAGTTCGGCTGGAAATCTATTACTGAAAAGCGCAGACGCGCTCAGTTGTCTCAATCAGAGAGGGTTGAGGAAGAATTAAGGAGGTTAGAGGAAATATTGAAATGAAAAGAAGTAAGATGGTAATACACCAATAGTAATATACCAACAGTAAATAAAATAAAAGGAGAATATCACAATGACCACGAACCCGGACGGAACTGTAACTGCTGAGGACCAGGCTGTTTTAGATGCAGCCGCTTTGAAGGAGAAGCAGGAAACTTCAAAAGCTAAGACTTACACGGAAGCGGATGTGCTGAAAATCAAGAGCGATGCGCTATCTCAAGCTGGCAGGACTTCCACGGTGTTGGATGCAAGGGAGACTGCCCTGAAAGCCAGAGAGGAAGCACAAGTACTGAGGGACAAGGAAAAGGACGAGGAAGATTACGAAAAGGTTAGAGGCAATCCAGCGGCGCTAACCGAGTATCAGCAAAAACAGACGATTAGGAAAGCAGAGAAAGACTTGGCTGATCGAGAAGCTGCGTTTGAAAAGACAAAGCTGGAACATCAGGTTAACGTGGATGCCGCCACTACCTTAGCCTTGGGACAGGGCATCACCGCACTCGCTGAGAAATACAAAGTCGATGCCACTGTTCTTAAAGACCTTGACCTTAACCTTGAGCAGGCAGAGAAAGTTGCTCTACGATTAACTACGCTTTCACCGGAAGCACTGGCAAAAGCAACTAATACGACAGTGCAAAAGAAACGAGACTCCGGGGTGACTATTGGCGGTGGTGATACTCTCGGCAATCTTAAACCTAAAGAGATGCTAAAGGAAATAGACTCCCAACTAAGAAAAAACCAATAAAGGAGGCCAATCATGGTTGTAACATTAGCTGATCATGCTATGCAAGCTGCTAACGATGGAAAACTGGTGCTTGCCGAAATTGCTTATTGGGGTCTGGAGGAATCCATGATACTCCAAACTATCATGTGGTCCACTCAACCTCAGTTGGCAGTACAAGTAACGGCGGCCAAGACACTACCCACTGTCGGAACCAGGAAGATAAATGCTTCCTTCAATGAATCAACGGGCAAATTTGAGCAGAAGATTGAGAACAAATACATCTTTGGGCATAACATTGACGTTGACCCGGTACTGGAAAAAGCTAACCCTGGCGAAAGGCAGACTCAAAGACGGATGTCCGCGAAGGCTATGGCTTACAAATTCAACGACATGTTCATCAACGGCGACCCTGCCAGTGACGAGTTCAAGGGACTGAAAATGCGGGTGGATGATGTCAACGCTGCTGGCTTCACTGACCAGTATATTGATGCTGGTAGTGTCAATGCCGCCAACAGGGGACTTCTCTATGATGCCAAAGAACGCCATTATTTCTTCGACAAGGTTTCCGAAGTGATAGCTGTCGTAGCCGGGGGTGGCCCTGATGCCCTGTATATGAACCTGAAGTTGCTACTCGCTTTCGAGTCTGCTGCGCGCAGGGAAAGGCTACTCAAGCAGACCGAGGATATGTTCGGGCGCATAATCAATGTATACTCGAATGTGCCTCTTATCGACATCGGAAGGGACGGTTATCTGTCCACAACTGAGATCATCACCAATTCCGAAAATCTTAGTACCGGCACCGAGGAAACATCCATCTATGGCGTCAAATACGCCGAGAATGAAATGCTGTGGGGTATGCAGCAAGACGCGCTGGAGGTAACAGACGTGGGGCTAACAGATAATGGTATGCTCCGTGACAGGGTGGAATGGGTGGTCGGTCTTGCCCATAGTCAACCTCTCGCCATCGTCAGGGCCTACGGCTTCGTAGCCAATGCCGAGGCCAGTTAAATAAAGTAACAAAGTAATACAAGGGAGGAAAAAAATGTTTGACGCAGATATGATTTTGCTCGATGGTAGCGTAGACCTCACCCCCTCTACCGATACGCCAGCTGTCTCAACGACAAGACTGGATGCGACTGGGGCTGCTGTCATTGACCTGGGGGCAGGTGGGACTCCGGCAAGCGGATTGTCCTGTGTGATAATCCTGCCTGATGCTGATGAAGATAGCGACACGCTAACCGCTTTCCTTGAGGTTTCGGATGAGGTAGCCTTTGGTGATTCCGTCTTGTACCTTCAGGAAGTGGCAAAGTTCTCCATACTCGCAACTACCAAGGGAGAGATTGCCGACACCGAACCACCGGCTGTTGTTGTCAGGAGATTCATAACCGATAAGCGGTATGTCAGGTTAAATGCAACCGTTACGACCGGCGGCGATTTCAAGGCTGTGAAGTGCTATCTCACGCCGTATGCGTTTACGGTTCTGTAAAGGAGGGTGAAATGGCCAAAGGAACAGAGAATGTAGAATTTGAGCCAGGCACTATCACTCTCACTGATTCTCACGGTAGAAAGAGAGCCTTTCCAATCGTTGATATGCTCAGGGCCGCGGATATACCTGTTGGCCTAACATACTCGCAGGTAGGCGCCATATCCACCTTGGCCAGTCTTGTTGCCGTTCTCATAAGGACTTTAATAGCCCGAGGTATACTTGATGAGTCCTTCATGGAGGAAGGTGAATATGACTTGGCTACTATCGTTGAAGTTCTTGAGAATATGGGTGCTGACTATGGCGAACCTGATATAACCACGACACCTGCGGTGTAGGGGAAACTATAAGGAGGTAAAAGCCTATAAGAGATAATAGTTTTTGACTGTTTGTGGAGTTCAGAGAGTCAGACTATAAAGGAATGGATAACTCCAAGCCTTTAACGGCTTATCCATCCCCAAAATCTTAATATTTAAGGAGAAAATATCATGGGAATGGAACTTTTAACCAAACTAATCAACCGAATCACGGGACTAGAAATTTCGGCTCAAGCAACGGATCAAGGGGAAGCCTTGGTAGCTGCCGGCATGGCTGAGTACGAGGAAATCACGCGCCAGGGTTTTGCTTACCATGTTGCCAGCACTACTCCCACTATTGGAGTGACAGCTATTCCTACGCAAGCGTGCAGTATTGGCATCTTTAACTCGGCTGCGGATAATGGCAAGTCCCTAATCATAGATGCAATCTGGGCAATGAACATTGTTGCCGAGGCTACACTTGGGCAGTGCGGTCTTATTGCTGTCGTAGGTCAAACCAGAGTGGCCGCACTAACCAGCGCCTTCACTGTTCGCAAGAGTAATGGTAATGGTCCCGGCTCCGATACTGTGGCTTTAGCTGCCACTGGCGGCGCGGTTCTTGATGCCGTAACGGGTGTGGCTGCTGGCTGGTTCCCAATAGGTGAGACTGCCAACATCACAGTCCTGACTCTACCCGGTGTGATTTTATACGCTGAGGTAAATGGCAGGATAATCGTTCCTCCAGGGCGCCAGTTTGGTATCAATGTCATGTGCAATCATATAGATGATACCTTTGTCACTGGTGTCATGTGGCACGAAAAAGTCCTGAAATTGGGCTAAAGCAAATCTAAATAAAGTGAGGTAAATAAAATGAGTATGCCGTTTTTGAAAAAACTACTCAAAAGAGGCACAACCTCTACTGAGCTTTCAGCCCAAGGGACTGACGCCGGGGAAGCCCTGGTAGCCGCTGGCATGGCTGAGTACGAGGAGTTAACTAGGGATGGAAAGAGCTTCCATGTCACCACAACCACTGCAACTGCTTCTGTAGTTGCCATTCCGACAAGGGCTGCCGGTATTGCTATGTCAAACTCTGCCGAGGATGGTGGGAAGGTCTGTATCATAGACGCGGTGTACGCTATATGCACTACAGGCCATGCCGTTCTTGGTCAGTGCGGTCTGATTTGCATTGTAGGTCAGGTTGACGAAACCTTGGTAGCCAGAACACTGACAGTCAGGAAGAACAATGGTAATGGCCTGGCTACGGATACGGTAGCCAATATTGCTGCTGGCGGCGGCACCGTTCTTGCTACCAACACCGGTCTGGTTGCAGGCTGGTTCCCAGTTGGTAAAACTGCCAATCTGTCAGTCATATCCCTCCCCGGTGTAGTGCTGTGGGGTAAACTCAATGGCAGGATAATCGTACCACCTGGACGCCAGTTTGGTGTCAATGTCATATCAAGTAATGTAGAGAACCAGTTTAAGATTGGCATAATGTGGCACGAAAAAGTCCTGACCATCGGATAAACATAGGTAGAAATATCTAAAGTGAATAGATGGGGGGAGTAGGGAGTAAAAACCTCTACTCCCCACCATTGTGAGGGGAATTTATGACAGTAGTTCATTCGGAACTAAAGACTGACCATCTAATAAAAAGGCACGACTACTTTGTAAAAGTAAAGGCTTCATTAATGGCTTCCATGGTAGGTTTTGGGAAGTCAGGGTATCTTGGAAGTATCTTGGGCATTTTCAACATAATAAGATTTTGTATGAAGCATCCTGAACCAACAAAAGAGAATTGCACGAACCCGGACTCATGGGTTCTTTTAGATATATGGGATGAGTTTTTTGAACTAGAAAATAATCCGGGAAGAAACCCACTTTTCAGAGCGATGCGAAGATTATCTGTCGCCATACTTGAGTCAATCGACTACTATTCAGAGCGAATGACTTGGTTTCTAATGAAACTTTCAACGGCTTATATCGATGGTAAGTGGAAACCAAATCTCCCTTGCTGCCCATTTTCATGCTGGAAAGACCCTGCTACAATAGAGGCAGGGGACAAGGCGATAGAGGATTTTCTCATGGGACAGGCAGAAACTCTATATAAAGAGGAAGCGTAAATGGCTAGTTTGGAAGATATATTAAAGAAACTTGGCTATCTCCGTGATGAGT
>SDBU01000855.1_pt1 | contig 44338 bp, 64 predicted proteins | sample 2277071 | NCBI WGS metagenome assembly SDBU01 (sample SAMN10397929, study PRJNA504765) | marine sediment metagenome | isolation source: marine sediment core GS08_GC12, 126 cmbsf | place: Arctic Ocean: Gakkel Ridge, Loki's castle | collected 2008
CTGACGACTGGTACTCAGGTGGCTGGATATCTGGCAAGGATAGCACTCCTACTGATGAGCGTATGTTCTCTAGGAGAATTGAAGGGCATAGCTATCTAGCTACTGGCTCTAAGATACAGGACTTCTGGAGCGAAACTAATAAGGCTAATACAGTTGTTGACCTGAGTGCTTCATCAGATGTGAGTGTGCTGAGGCTTGACCAGCCAGTAATCAACTCCAAGACTACTATGGCTTTTGTAGTTCACACTAACGAGTGGAAGCATGCTATCTGGCAGAACTCAACTGCATATGTCATGAACCACTCACCACTAGGTGCTTGTATGCACAACAATCCCACTTATGCTCGCCATGTGTGGCTTCAGACTTATGGACAAATGTTCTGCCCTCACATTCACGCGGGTACTGGTATAGGTTCAGCCAACAATGAGCCTACAGTCGTCTGCATGGGTGACGGCTCTTTTCAGGCAAGAGGTTCTAGCTATGACTACTTTGCCTCAGGCACTTTTTATCCAGTTGTAGGTCACACATTGGGCAGTTCCATCTTTGAGGTTGCTACTGTAACTGCCGAACTGTTACCTATGATTTACCTGACCATGAGGAAGTAAAGGAACTGAAATGGGAGGGTGGTTAAAAGGAACTGCCCTCCCTGAGGAAGTAAAATGCCTATATACGAGTACAGATGTTCATGTGGAGAGAAGTTTGAGGATATTCATAGAATGTCTGAATCCTCTGAATCTCAGCACTGTCCTAAATGTGGCGAGCTAGCTCCCAGAATAATGTCTCCCTGGGGTAGAGCAGTTATAGCTGGCTGGGATACAGTTGTAGGGCATGATGGTACTATCCTATCCAGGAAGCAATCAACAGAGGAGATTCCGATGCTACCTGAGAAAGTACATGGAGGAAGATTCTAATGCCAAATCCAGCTATGGAAAAACTTAACAAAGATTCATCTGAAGAACAGATACGGGAAGCAATTAGCTCAGAGATACAGACTTGCATGAGAGAGCCTGGTGCTGAATCCAAGGCTTGTGCAGGAAGAGCATATGGAATGGCAAGGTCTGCTACAGGTAAGGAACTAAACTACGGACAGTAACTAAAACTGAATAATACTAATTCATAGAGGAGGATTTGAGGACTATGATTTTTACAGAAATAGCAAGGGAGAGACTCTCTCCTACCACAACTACAGGTTTCACCTCAACTAACATTTTCCCCGATAAACCGCAGACTCTCTATGTTCGTATTCAATCTATTGGTGGAGATATATTCTTCCGCACTGATGGTGAGGATGCAACCACTGCAACTGGTAACAAGCTTCCAGAGAACTCCGTAGTAGAGATTTGGGGTGCTACTGCTATAACAGGCTTCAGATGTATTGACACTGGAGACGCTGCTCAGGTAGAGTGCAAGTATATGGGAGAGGGAGGTTAAGCAATGGAAAAGAACTTAGAATTATCTGACATAGGAGTAATCAAGCAAGGACAGGGCTTAGTCTATCAGGGCAAGGTTACTGCTATAAATGGCACTACTGGAGTTACTGTTGCTAGCCTGTCTGGCTTTGGTAATGACTTCTTCTGTCCTGCCAGCTATGCCGACTGGGAAATGTATCATGCTTGGGATGCTGGCGGAGCAGGGGCTGCGCCTCAGGGACTGCTAGCTAGAGTCAATGACTATGTATCTACCACAGGAGTCTTTACTATCACTGCATTTTCTAGTGGCACTGCAGCGGTAGGCGATATTGTTATGCTGATACATCCTGTACTAGCCTGGCTTGGTACTAAGGCTGATGCAGCTGCTTCTGGTGCAGTAACCACTACAGACTTCCTGTCAGCTTACATGAAGCAGGTGCTTAATGAGCTACTTGGTACTGATGGGGGCTGGACTAATATGACCAACACTGCCACTGCTAGCCTTGATGTAGCCCTACAGAAGCTGGCAGCTGTTATTGGTATAGACGCAGGTAATACTTTTGCTCCTGATGTTGGTGGGTCAGCTCAAGCTACGATAGAAGCAGCGATACAGGCTATAGATGAGCATATGGAAGCTATCCAAGGAGGCTTAGAAACCCTAGAGTCTCTTGATGATGAGTTAGATGCTATGATTGATATGGCTAAGACTCCAGACACTAGAACCATATCAACTATAAACGTGGAGGAAACCATCTCAGCCTTTACTACCACTAACACCAATCCTATGTATATTGCAGGTATCTGGCTTGGTATGGCTAATTTAGCTGCTAATGAAGTGGTTAGATGGAGAGTATTTGCAGACTGGGATGATGCTAGTATAGCAGACCAGATAACTGATGATGAGATTTGGACTTATGGTGGTGTGCAATCGCCAGCCTGGAAGTATAGAATACTAGGCATCTGGGTAACTTATGAGATTCAAGTTAAGATTACTCAGCTTGCTGGAACACAGAGGGAATTCTATTCAGTCCTAGACATAGGGCAGAGGGGGTCATAATGGATAGTAGATTAGAAAAGTATATCCAGCGAATGTATTTTGGTATGTTTCCTGCACCTAAGGCTAGACCAATCTTCCTACATGGGAGTAACGGAAATGACAACAATGGAGGCTATACTCCTGATGAACCCGTACTTACAACAACACAAGCTCTCTCCTTAGCTACTTCTTGGCAGGGCGATATGATTTATGCTAGGACTATAGGCACACCAGCTGGTGAAACTTGGCCTATTGCAATCAACAAGGCTGATGTTTCTATAGTTGGCTGGAGGGAAGAAGGAAACAGAAGTACAAATATAGTACCATCAGGAGATACAGCAGCTGTAGTAATAACAGAGAATAATGTATCTCTCATTGGTCTAGGGTTTGGTGGAGGAGCAACTCATGGAGCAATAGAGTTCTCTACTCATTGGTCATCAACATTAGTTAAGGAGTGCTGGTTTGGAGTTCAGTACGGTATGCAGGATGGTATCCTTACAGGTGTTGGGCTAGACCAAGCATATCTGACAGTAATAGATTGTTGGTTTGGAAGGTTAATTACCAGAGATGGTATAAGGATAGTGAACAATGCTACCTGGGCACAGTTAGGCCTACCAGGACACGGCAACCGCTTCCAGAATGTTGCTGGTGTAGGAATCAATGCTATTAGTCATCTGTATGAGGCTCAGATATATGATAATCGCTTTAGATTACCTAGTAATACTGAAGGTAAAGCTATTTCATTGGCAGCAAATGTGGAACTGTGCTACATAGATGGCAATAGGGCTAACTACGGGAAGACAGATATGGGTACTAATCCGTTCAAAGATTTGGGAGTAGCAACTAATACTTGGGGACTAAACTATAAAGGTATAACAGCAATACTACCAGTAACAGCATAGGGAGGTAGACAATGCTTACAGGTGCAGAATACAGACACGCAATCAGGAGTAGGACAGCTCTTCAGGGCAAGATAGATGCTTATGAGGCAGAGAGTGGAAATCTTGAGAACATGAAGGAGGCTACAGATGCTGCCAAGGAGCACCTTGAGGAAGAGATGTCCTTCTATAATGGCTTCCTTGGGGATGCCATAGAGGAATACGAAGCAGCTCATCCACCAGAGGAGTAACTATGAATGGGATAGGCGGATTACAGTTTAAGACATCTGGGCTAGTATTAGATATGGCTCATCAGCCAGGTCTGACAGAGCCTCATGCTACCGCTCCTGATGACTACTCTTCCCACAATCAGACCATAACTTTCAAGGGTAATGGCGAACCTGACTGGGTGCGGTTGGCTACGGGTCTGTGGGCGATGAGATTCAATGCTACAGGCACTGATGACTATGTGAATTGTGGAAATGCTAAGAGCTTGGATGACTATGTAGCTGTAACATACCTAGCTTGGATTAGACCAGCGTTGGAGTTTGGAGCTGCAACCTACCAGATATTTGATAAGCGGGATGGAGGTAATATAGCTCCAACCTTTCTATGGCATATTACTAACCACCTATATTTGTTTGCTAGTGGCACAGTAGCAACAGGGACTATAACCTCACTATCAGCAGATACTTGGTATTTTGTTGCTGGAGTAGCTCGAGATGGAGGAACTAATAATCAGGTAGTTATCAATGGTGTGGATGATACGAATACAACTGGGACTGCTACATTTGTAGTGAATACTGCTGACCTATTACTCGGGAAGACTGATATAGGGAGTAATCCTTTCAAAGGTGATATAGCCCTTCCTAGAAAACTTAGCTATGGTATGAGTATTCCTGCTATCCTAAAGATATTCACGGCAGAAAGATGGTGGTTTGGAGTATAAACTATGCCAAGGTCAGTATCAGCAACATTCCTAGCTGCACAGCAAGCAGCAACCAACACTCCTTACTGTAAGCTAGTATTTACTAGCAAGGATGCTGGCACTACTGTTGACCTCAGTACTGACAGTGGTGCTTTTGGTAATCGCATCTTGCTGATAGACCACGTTGAAGAGCCTTATGATGACTATGCAACTATTGTCCTAAGGAATGTTGACCGTACTATACCTAGCATGAAGGGCTACTGGACAGAGATTGGGTATGGATATGCTCTTGCTGGTTATCTTGGCGATGGCACTAATGAGCCCGCACCTCCTAGGCTCTGGATAAAGCATCAGCAAACTATATCAGCAGGAGGTAAGTTGTGGGAGTTGCTAGAACTGGAAGGTATGTGGGCTAAGCTAAGAGAGCAAGTCATGCGACTAGGCGACCCTCCATTGTATACTAAGTCTTATACTACCGATGCTATATATGCTATAATAAGGCTAGTCCTACTGGAACTTGGCTTTGACTACCCAGTAGCTCAAGCTACTACTCCTACCGAAGATGATGGTATTATAACTAGCCTCCAGCCACAGTTTGACATCAATGCCCAGCCTTTTGAGTATGCCGCTCCGCTTGTATATAGGCTACTGAGCATGACTGCCAGCTACCTGAAGGCTTTGGATGACTTGGAGTTTGAGATTAAGTATCCCCAGAGTAGTGATACTATAGACTTGACCTTCTACTCTGACCAAGTTCCATACTTCTATGAGTATCTGGAAAGAATAAATGTGCTAGTACCTAACCACTTCCTAGTCTATGGTAATGAAGGTGAGGATGGACTATGGATTAACTACAAGGTTAGTGAGAGTTCCTATGGAGTAGACCAGACTGAGATAGATGCCTACGATGAAATATATAAGATAGTGCTAGCGGGCTCACTAACTACCCAAGCTCAGGTGAATAGTAGAGCAGCTTCCTTACTGGCTAGAGCTAAGTTTGAGGCTATGGCTGGTAGGATGATAGCTCCTCATGATGCTAGGGTAGAGCTATATGATAGAGTACAAGTTAGAGATAGGAGAGGCTTATAATGCCTACCAGATATGAGTATTACCATCCAGCGTTAGGTGACAACGCACTTCAGATTGGACTCAGTTCTAGAGACTGGGCTGCCCAGTCTTTTACTCCAGATACTAGCCATACTATTACGCATGTCGCCTTAAAGATGTGGAAGAATTATTCTAATATCGGCAATGTTGTTGTTAGCATCAGGTTGACTGATGTAAATGGGCGCCCAAAAGATGCTGATTTAGCTTCTGCTACTATTGCCAGTTCCGGTATTTATTGGAGCCCTACCAGTGGTGGCGGTTCGGGATTAAGAGAAGGTGTTGGTCTTACTGTAGCCTTAGATGTTCCGCTTGCTGTTACTGCTGGTACTCAGTATTCTATTGTTATTTATGCTGCTGGTGCTACAGCCTCCAGAAATATATGGTGGAGAAAAACAGCTAGCAGTGTATATGCTGGCGGCATACTTTGTTACTCTACAAACGGAGTTAACTGGTCATCCTCGGTTGGAGATGCAGCTTTTGAGGAGTGGGACGGAGAACCATCTAAGCCAACAGTTACAACTCAAGACGCTACAAGTATAATTACTAGCATAGCTACAGCTAATGGGAATGTTACTGCCTTAGGTGACTCAGAGGTCTATCAGCATGGTGTTGTTAGAAGTGGTAGTGAGATAACAGACCCGTTACTTGAACTTGGTTATAATGAGTTTGTTCTATTGGGGGCAAAGGCAACTGTAGGTACTTTTACATACGGGTTTACAGGCCTAACTCCAGGAACAACTTACCATTATAAAGCTTATGCTATTAGTATGGCTGGAATATCATATGGGGTGGATGTATCTTTTGTAGCTGGGGAAGTTGTTTTTCCTACTGACCCTTTGGCTAGAGTCTCATCTATCCGCCATATCTTCCGACCTGGCTCCTTCAGAATGCAGGTGCAACTTGGTGACCTGGGCTTTGACATAGATGTAGCTGAGGCTCTGGTGAGGAAGGAAGTGGCAAGAGAGCTGGGAGAGGCAGGAGCACCTAGATGTCCTGTCGGAACATTTCTTGCTTGGTCAGCTGAGAGAGGATACTTCTGTGCTACACCAGAAGAGATTATAGAGATGCAGGGAGAGCTATAGTGGTAGAATCATCCAGACCTAGACGCCGCTCAACCAGACCAGGAGATGAGCCTATATTCACGAATCTGACTGGTATGGATTTTGAGAAGAGGAGAATAATAGTACCCCCTAGCTTTATAGATTTAGCAGTACTAGCAGGAGGTGATGAGTACGTGAAAGCTGAAGATTTGGCTACAATAGTAAACGCATTTATTACTAAGGTGGAGGAATTGCGAGTGGAGATAGCTCAGATGAGACTTCACTTAGCCAAGATGTCTGGAGTAAAAATGACTAAGCAGGATGTGAGGAAGCAGTAATGGACGGAGTTCAGATATACTGGAAAGATAGGGCTGGGAATGAGCATACTCTAGACGAGTTAGCGCTCTTTGATGCTATGACTAATGCACTTGTTAGCATAGGTTGTGCTCACTACAGGATACATGAGGGCAGCTCTTTTACTACCAACTTTACTGATGAGGTCCTAGCTAATGACGAGACTCTAGTCATAGCATTCAAGACAGCACCAGGAACTAAAAGAGTGCATCTGTTTGTATTCTTTAGCACTCTTGTAGGTGGAAGTCTTGAACTATGGGAGGGCGCAACATGGACTGAAGATACTGGCACAGCTACCCCAATCATAAATCGTAGGCGAGATGAGAACCTGGAGGCTTCTGGTATGTTAGAGGATAAAACATATACACCAGCATTTAGGGCAACAGGTAATGTATTAGTAAATCCTACGCACAGTGTGGTAGGTGCAACATCTCTTGACAAACAGTATGCTTGGGGAGAGAAGGGAAAGATAGGAGCAGGTTACTTGAGAGATGAGAATGAGTTTATCTTGAAGCCTGATACCCAATACGCAGTTGTGTTTACTGCTATTGGTGCTGCCAACAAAGCACAGGTAAGTCTAAACTGGTATGAACAGTCAGAAGAATAAAATATAGGAGGCAAACAATGGAATGGGAACTTTTTGGAATCAGGGTTAAGACTGGACAGCCGACAAGTATCAAGGCTACACTACCCGGGGACTTGTATGTAGCGCAGCACTTACCACCTTCTACCATAATGGCACTTTCTGGCAAGCTGTATGAGGTTATAGCTTCGTCTGCTGCTGCTTGTCTGGCATCTGCTACAATACCTACAACTGCTGCTCTGGGTACTCTATGGAACGGAGAGAATGGAGGAGGGAAAGTCTATATCATAGATAGAGTATTTGCTCAATTGGTAGCTACAGACACTGCTACAAAGAATCGTTTTGGTATGTGGGTCTGCAACCACATTGCTATGACTGCTCCGACTGCTAGCATCACTGCATTTAAGAATACCCGAGGTGATGCAGGTACTCCTGATAATGCAAGGTTTGGGGTAGGTGAGACAGTCATAGATGATGGTTGGTTTCCTGTGGGCAATGGCATTTTGAATGAGGAGAATCAAACTGATGGCGGGTCTCAGGTAGATGTGCCACTATTTGGTAGGTATGTAGTTCAGCCTCAGCATGGATTCTCCATCCACTGCGTTAGTAACGATACTAACATCACTGTGAGGGTAGGTGTAAGTTTCTACGTACTAGACATAGACTTAGGATAAGGAGGTAGTTATGGGCGACAAAACTAAACTCCAACTGCGGACTGCTTTAGCAACTGACCTGAAGATAACTATAGATACTGAGTTGTCTACTGCTGAACTTAATCGCAGTATTGAAAGAGCATATTCAGACCTTAGCAGATTCATGCCTGATGAGAAGATATACGAAGACTCACTGCAGTTTGCTGTGGCTGATGAGTCTGTAACCTTTCCTAAGGATACTAGCCTAGATGCAATATCAGCAGATGAGGATATATCAGGTTCTACCAACGGAAGCTCAGTTGCTTTAGATGGGCAGCCTGATGTGCCAAGACCACTGACGGTTACTTTGACAGATGCTAACAATAGTATGACTGGTCTAGTTGTTCTGATAAAAGGAGCCGATAAGGATGACCAGGCAATAGAGGAATACTTCTTCTACAACGGTTATGGAGACAGTAAGACTATGGTGGGGAAGAAGTATTTCAAGTCTGTGTATAGTATGGTAACTACTCAACTATCAGGTCAAGCTGCAGGTGATGTACTTGATGTAGGTTATGGTGCTTACACTGATGTCTGGGTATATCTAGCTAACAGTCCCATCAAGTATAACAGCGATACTGGTGTTGGAGATGATGATGTTGCTATAGTTAAGAACACTGATTACTACATTGACTATGCTAATGGTAGAGTAAAGGCAATATCAGGTGGTCTGATAGCTACTGAGGAAGTGTGCGAGTTCACTTACAAGAAGTCTCAGATTGGTATAGACATTAGTGGTCTGCCTGACCTGATTAGAGTGCAAAGGGTAGAGTATCCTGTAGGTGATATACCTCAGACATTCATAACTGGTGATACATTTGGTAACTACTTCGTTGCTACTGGTAGTGGTGAGTCTAGCGAACAGATGCAGTGGGCTGAGGACAAACAGTTTAGAGTATACTATGACACTAAGCATCAGGTAGCTGGGGAATACTCACCTGGCACTGAGCCTGGCTTCTTGACAGACACAGTACTAATGGCTGCTGGAGCCTATGCCTTGTATATCTTAGCCCTAAAGCAGGAACACCAAGTAGCTACTGATATAGCATCTGCTAGAACAGCACTGGGTAATGCTACTGGTACTCATTCAGCACTAGCTCTAGCCCTTGCTGATGTCCAGAAGTATCTGAACAATAATAGTAATATAGATGCCGTTGGTAAATTGGCAGGTATAACTACTAGTGCAGCTGATTTGCGAGATGCTATTGTAATTGCAGCAGACGCTATGAATACTTATCTAGATAGTGTAGCTACTGAACTAACCGATTCTTCTAATGTCAAACCTAATTACATGGGAGCTACTGCTAACTACTTGAATGGTGGTGCTGAGCCTGATGTTCTAGCTTATCTGACATCTGGAGATGCTTTGCTGAATACAAATACTCAAGGTGGCGAAGGTACAGATGTGTCACTGGCATACTCAGCATATGCTAGGACTGTTAGGGAGGCACTGATATCTGTCTTTGAGCGGGACAGGCAGTTCTATCAGCAGAGTGCTACTACTAGAACTAATGCTGCTATGCAGTATGCTAATGAGATAGCTCAGAGGCTTAGTACCCTGCGGTCTTGGATAGAGGAAGCTGCAGGCTACACAGCTATTTCTAATACTTTTGTAGCCAAGGCTGGGCACTACCTTAGTCAGATAATATCATATATACAGCAGGCTAGTCAGTATGTAGTAGCTAGCAACTCTGACATAGCACTAGCTGACAGGTTCAGAGCTGAGGCTGATGAGCGTAGGAACGAGGTGTATAGTGTTTGGCGAGATAGGAAACAGTATATAGGAGACTTTACTGCTGGTTCCATGAGACAAATGCCTGATTACAAATAAGCAAAGGAGGTGAGAAATGAAGCTCACATTTAAGATTTGGGTACTGTCTATCGAAGTTGACCTGTTTGACTTGAATCCAAGTGACGGGAATGTTGCTGTCAAGATTACTGTATCTTGGAAGTAAGGTTGGGACTCGTCTCAGCTTCCTCTTTACTGAGGCGAGCACCTCCTTAATAGGGCAGTTGAAAGGCTAGTTGCCGTGCTGAGTAGACTGCCCACTTTTATCTATTCTCTTCCGCCTCAGGTTTCTCCTATGCTCCTCAGTCTGTGAGTGCTTTTCTACGCTATAAACTCGGTGATTGCAGATTTCGCATAGTGTAGTTATGCTCTTGTACCCCATAACTTTACTTAAACATATACTCGGCGACTGATATGTGCTCGGTCGCATTTGTACTAATAATCTTATCCACTAGCCTTATCTTAGTAACTTCCCTATCCCTAGTAACTGCCTTACTGTAGGTGAAGTATTCTATGGAGAAGTATCCTGACCTTCCAGCTGGAGGTCTAGCATCCTCAATGCTGGTCTTAATGCTAGTTCTCCACTGGGTATGCTCTGGATTCTCATTCCACACTGCCCGCTCACCTACCCTAGGAACATACTCGGTGTAGGTCTCAGTGATAGTATACTCCTCAGGCATCTTGGTAGTATAGGATATAGTTGTAGTAACCGGCACCAGTGGTAGTATAACAAGAACAGTCATTGCCACTACTGATATTAAAAGTTTCATACTTGTCTCCTACTATTGGTAGTTACTGATGCCACCCCCATCTGAGTTGCAGTATCCACCCAGCACCACCCCCCTTAGGGCTGATTGTTATAGTTAATCCCAAGTAAAGGTCTGCTTAACTTCGAAAGGTATGCGAAAAGTCGGTATCATCTCTAGCTCTTCAACTGGCAACTCTACATCTCCGTCAAATGTTAGACTGTCATGTACTGATGCAGCCATTATCGGAGGACCTAAACCTTTACTGTTACATAGTATAATCGCCCTCTTCATCACTTCTCCATCACTGCCTAGTATAGGATAGTTGACCGCCTTCCTCTTCATTCCATCAGTATTGAGATGCCCCCATCTATCAAACTCTTCAGGTATGTGAATCCTTCTACCAAACAGTGTAGGTTCTGCCCAACCTGTGCGTATACCTTCTCGCTGTGCTGACTGAACCCAGTCTGCTACTCCCTTGTAGGTCCTGAACCAATCGTCTAGTAGCTTACTACATCTGTTTATATCTTTAATCTTCGCTTGCTCACTAATGGTTCTAGCTGTAGCACCATAAGCAACTGCGAAGTTTAGCGTCTTTGCCAGCTTCCTTGGTACTCTCATCTCGTCGGCAGTATGCTGATGAATGTCGGCTCTCTTCGGGTCGGGGTCTCTGAGAATTCTAAGCATATCTCTATCTTGAGTTCTTTCTGCTAGTAGATACAAATGTTCTTTACTATAGTCACCAGTAGTAAAGCATCCATTATCAGGTAAGAAGATGTAGCGACATTCTGGCGGTATGTTCTGGATATTTCTATTGCGACTATTCAATCTCCCAACAACTGTATCCAAATAGTATTCTGTGTAAAACCTGTCATCCCCAGCTATTGGACTTATGTATGTACTGAGCAATTTGGACTTATGTCGCCAACCTAATACTACTGCTGCCATGGGGTCACCTAAGAATTCTAGGTCAGTCTCCCTGGTAGATAGCTGCTTCCTGCTCTTAGTCATAGGTAAGAAGCTACCCCTCTTGCCCAGCATATAGCCTACCTGCTGAGTACTCCCAGGCTTGTCAACTCCGTACTCTTCTAGCTGTCTACGGTAGAACTCTACCTCATCCTCTAGCTTAGCCTCCAAGTCTGCTCTAGCTCTCTGGTCTATATCTAATCCCCTCAGGCTAAGGTCTATCAGTATGGGTATTACTTCCATCTCTACCTTAAAGTACTCAGGATACTGACTCTCTATCTGGGGTAGATAGGCTAGATACAAAGCATAAGTTGCCTTGGCATCTCTCTGACACTTGTCCGCTACTACCATAGGGTCTAGGTCTAGCATAGTCTTACCGCCCGCTAGTAGCACCCGAGCTGGAGTAACATCCAAGCCAAGTTCAGTACCAGCTAGATACGGCAGGTCAATTATCTCTCTACCCAATAGTCTAGCAGCTACATTAGTGTCAAAGATGCTGCCTCGGTCAAAGCCTTCCAGGTGAGGTATCATAGGTAGCACACTCATATCAAATAGCATATTGTGTGCTATCTTGCATACCTGAGGATTGAACAGTAAAGGTTTTAGCATCTCTAGTTCTCTAGGCGCTTCAGGGTGTACTTGGAAGTAGATAGCCTCTTCTGGACTGAAGGCGATAGCAAATCCCAGGGGCATCCGCTCCTTGATACTGATTGTCTCTACATCAACTGCTATAGCCTCTGGTGGACTATCTAGGAAATGCTGGAGGCGCTCCTTTGCTACGCCCTCTCCATAATAGTAAACAGGACTCATCTATGTTAGTGCCTCCATCTTGGCAGTAATAGTTCCATCTTCACATAATCCATAGCCGTACTTATCACAATACTCTCTGCCCATCCTTACAGTAATTCTATACGGATTATACTGCTCTCCATCGTAGTAAGGGCAAGTATACTTGCCCTCCCATATATCAAGTATAGTTCCAGCGTATCCCTGATATATTATGCTATCTCCAATCTGCATCGCTATCCGCACTTACTGAAGCCGCACGTAGGACAGCTGGCACAGCCTTCCTGGAGCCATAAGGTTGAGCCACAATCAGGACACATTCCTGAAGCAAACCGCTGTGGCTGCTGCCATGCAGACTGTTTGTGGAAGTATTTAGTATGTACTTTCAGTTCCTTTTCTGTAAGATTATCTCTACCACATACTTGGCACTTCAATTATAATCCTCTTCCACACACTCTACCAATACCTGCAGCCGCAGCTAGCTGACCACACTTATCACAGTGGACTGTAAGTTCAGCTACACTTGTAGCGTACCTGCCTTTGCTATCCCAGTAGTACAATGTAGCTCCTTCTAGGGGTATCCCATACTTTGCTGCTTGGGCTATAGCATTGGTCTCAGCATGGATTGCTCTCTTGCAGTGGTCATTCTCTATTAGGCATCCTACATCATAGCAGTGCGGCTCTCCAGCATGAGCTCCGTTATAGCCAGTTGCTAGGATTCTATTGTCCTTAACTATAACTGCTCCTACTGCGGCCCTCGGGCAAGTTGACCTTTGTGCTACTACCTGAGCAATACGAATAAAGTAAGCGTCCCAATCTGGTCTCATTGTAACCTCCTTATGTTGTTACTAATTCTAGCATTCTTATGGACTCTGGGTAGTCGGCAAACTCATCTAGTATTACACGACTGCCTTTTCTTAATATAACTATGTCCTCATCGTCAACGGTAGCCTCTCCTCTAGCTCTCCTAGCAGCAGTATATGGCATACCTGGTGCTGCCCACTTGAAGTGTTCAGTAGAGTCATAGCTGAAGCCAATCCGAGTACAAGCCTTTATAGCCATGTCAGTTAGTCCTATCCTGCTACCAGCGCTAATGTGGTCTTTGACTATTAGCGTCATACTGCCTGGAGATTTCAAAGTATCATAGCATTTAGTATACACATTCTCCATCTCATGAGTCCAGAGGAATTCTGACATAGTACCGAGATTCAAAGGGTTATTGCTGTATTCTACAAAGTCATATCCTATATCTATGTTCCACTGGTCTGTTACTGATTTCTTTTTCATAATGCCTGCATACTGCGGCGAGAATATGATATGGTCTGCTAGGTCAGGTATGGGCAGATACGTCTGGCAGGGTAGATTGACTAAGCTAATCATGCCACTAATGCCTGGTGCTATCTTCTCAAGATGCTCTAACGCGCCTACCATAATCTGGAGGAACTTCTCACTTATCTCCACGCATATTATCTGCCTGCCAATAAGAGCTCCTACCATCAAAGTGCCAGTACCAGCCATAATATCCATCAGTAAGTCATCTGGCTCTGATACATACTCAATGATAGACTGTACCAGATAGACATTAGCCTTAGCCGGGTGTTGGTTGACCTCGGGCGGAAACATTCTCTTTCTATAATCCGAGTCTGGAGGGAACTTAATCCAACCCTGCTTATTACGATTGTATTCAGGAGCAAACTGTTTCATTTCCTACTATCCTCACCGTGCTTATATCCATGAACAAAAGCATCTATAAATAGTTTACGTTCCATCCCTCGCTGATTGTCAAGTATACTTTGTAGCCATGCCCAGTGCTCCTGTGCTAGTCCTAGTGATGTTTTCTTTGGCTTAGTCATTCTTTACTCCAATCAACGCAGAAGGTTTCTATGTCTCTGCTCTCGTCAGTAGATAAATCACTCTCAAATATATCCAGCAGATGGCACAGTAGCGCAACTCCAAACTCCCTGAGTAGCCCTGAGTCATACCTCATAGGATTGTACTCATCTTCTTGGCACTTTAGTAGTTTTGGCATACTATACATCCCTCCCTAAACTACTTAATATCTTCACAGCCATATTCTTACCCAGTCCTTCCACTTCCATTAGGTCTGACACGCTAGCAGTAGCTATGTCCAGTATGTTGCAGAACCTAGCTGCTAGTGCCTTAGCTTTCTTCTCTCCTATACCTAGCTGATAAGCATTGGATAGGAAGAGCAGGGACTTCATAAAAGGGTCAGCATCTCTAATATGGATTTTTGGTCTGACTATCCTTTGCAGTGTACTGTGGTTCTCTGGCGGTTTCTGTTCATTTCTGTATATAGCTGACAATAGCCTGGCAGTTCCTACCCAGTTTTCGGTAAAGTATGTTACGACTCCAGACTTAGCCAGCCTATGTATCCAAGCAAATAGTAATGAGTCGTTAACCGCTGAGAAGCTGTGTCCTCTGAGAACAAATCCGCCTGGTTCTACCTTGTAGCAGTATATCCTAGCTCCTAAGTTCCTAGTACTGATACTAGTTCCATGTCCGTCTATTGGTACTGCTGCTCCTTTCATCTTCAGTCTATCAGCACTAATGATTCCTTCTACAATCTGGTAGTTCTCATCGGCATTATCGTAGTAGCTAGCTAGTTGCCTCTCGGCTTCATCTATATTGCCTACCAGCTCTCCAGCCTGCTTACGACTAAACTGTAGCCGCTTACCTTCATAGTTAGCAAACCAGTAGTCCGACATCTTTGCTATATTCAAGTTAGCTACAGTGACTGGGCAGGACTGCTGGAGTAGCTTTACTATATTGTCAGGTTCATTGCTATCTACTAGTAACACTCTAATCAACCTTATTACTAGCAGTAGCTAGTTGTATCTTTTCTAAATCTTCGCCACTTAGAATCACAAGGTATCCATTGGCAGTATTTATACTAATGCAGGCACCTATCTTTTCAATTTCAGTTATATGCGTGAATGAGACAATATCCTCTGCATCTAGTTTTCTTAAGTCTTTAACTCTCATTAGGCTTATCTCCTACCACTGGTTTTCCGCTATTGTCTCTACTAACCTCCTTCTCAAATGGCTTCTCTTCCTCTTCCTTTATATCGGGCTCTTCCTTCAAGTCCCTTGCAGTTCTCTGCTGGTCGCCGTGGTCTCTAGCGTGCATATCTGATAGACCTGAGCCAGGTCCTATGTCTCCCCCAGGTGGTTGCTTAGGGATGCGGTTAGTGCCTATGTTGAAGGCGACCTTAGCCTTGGACGGAGGTTCTGGCTTTCCGCCAACTTGCTCCTCTAGTCTAGTAGCCGTCTGTTCCTCGGTCTCTTTCTCATCTATAGCTTCTAGTGGTATAGCTGCTTCCTCCTGCTGCCTTATCAGGTCATCAGGAGCAGGCACAGGAGTTGTGTCTTCCTCCAACTGAAGGTCTGATGCTTCGTCAGTAGTATCCTCTGACACAGTGCCACCCACCACATCCTCCCCCTCCTCTGTTGTTTTAAGTCCAGCAATCTCAGCCTTTAGCCTATCAATCTCCTCGTCCTTCTCGTCCAGTGCTGCCTCCTGTGCTGGAGTAACCTCAGCTACATCACTACCATCTTTAGCTATCTCTGTAGCTATTGCGTCTAGTGGAGGCACCCACTCTATAGGTATAACAACTGACTGTCTATCAGCAGCAAGCAAAGTTACTGAGGCAAACATAGGAAAGATAATCTTCTCAGGGAACTCATTCTTGCTGTAAAACAGATAGCTCCTGACATAGGCAGGTAGGATATAGTTAATATCTCTTGCCTCTATGTCCAATGACTTATTCTCTTGGTTGATTCTCATTACTCCTCCTTACTTTAGCATTTTTCCTGCTAGATTCTCTGCTCTCGGTGTCCACTCAAACTTTACCTCCACATTCTGAGTCATTTGCCACACCCTCTGAGCCAGCTTCCTTAATCTATCATTGCCTATATGGTACTCTCGGCTAAGTTGCTTAACAACAACCTCATTATCTGATAGTACTAGGATTGGCGGAGGTAGAGGTCTTGGAGTCTTGTCTGATGGAGATGCTACATTGTAGAACTCACTCTGCTCAGTCATCTTAGCTTCTGCTATACTCTCTCCAGTCATATTATCACGCCTAGCATCCAGCTCTCTGTTCCACTTAATAAAGTACTCGTTAAGTCCGAACATTATGGCTAGATACTCTGCCTCCATACTGGAATGACCAGCTGGCAGTTCCTGATAGCCACTACCACCTCCATCAAGTACATAGGCTATTGTCCTTGGGTTAGCGTCACAGTACAGTCTAGGCATTACTTTATCTCCGAGTCTGGTATGGATTTCAATAGCTCTATTACTGTCTCAGTTAGCTTGAAACTTCCGTCTATGGTGAGGGTTATTGAGCTATGGACGTACGACTTCTCGCCTGAGTCCAAGTTATCCTTGACCTCAATCCTTATTGTGGTTATCATTTTGCTGCTCCTTTGAACTCTTGCAGCTCCTCCATTGTTATCTCATTTATTGGCTTGGCTAACTGTGCGTAAGCCAGCTTGATGGGCTCTTTGTACTCATCCTTTAACATACATCTAGGTGCAGTCAGTATGGTTCTCTCCTCATTGGTGTCTCTCATGGAGTACTCAGTATGGCAATGGTTACATCTACACTGAGCGTGAACCATACCCCATTCTAAACCATAATTATCCCCGCAAGTCTCGCATATCCAATCTTTGTCTAGTGGCCAATCCATTCGTCCACTCCAGTATTCCATTATCTTGCTCCTTTCAGTAGATTAACTATATTAACAATACCTTCATAGGTTGCTGGAATCTCCAGCCCTAAAGCTCTTAGTCCCGTACCTTCTATACCGCACTTGGTTATCTTGGCTGTAGGATACTTCTCCTCTAGCTTTGGAGACTGCGGATTAGCAGGGTCAGAAGGAACCATATGGCTCTTGATAGATAGCCAAGCAACAAAGTCTGAAAACTTTGCTGTGTCCTTATACCCATCTATAACAGTCCTACCAGTTTTTCCATCCACAAAGCCACCCTTGCCATCAGGCATAGGTCCATACTCATCTGTGGGATAGTGGATTAGTACTAGGTTCTTTTTGTATGACCTGGAGGTGTGGTATACTCTCTGTAATCTGTCGTAGATTACTCCATACTCTATGGGCTGCAGCTTTTCCCTAAAGTCATTCTCATCAAAGGGAGTGGAAGGATTACTCTTTTTCCACTTGATAAGCTGCTTCTCTTGGAGCTCCTGTAGGTAGGCATCGCAGCCTATCTTATAGAACATTGTTGCGGAGTCGATTACTATTGACCTTAGCGCTTCTGTCAGACAGTCCTTAACAAACTGGTCAATAATATTCTGCCACAGCTCCTTCATACCTTCAACCTTCTTAGGTAGGGCAGTTACAGTTCTAGTAGATACGGCGGTAGTAATTCCTTTCATCTTGGCTATATCTGCATCTGTCAGAGGCTTGGGAAAGCTGTGTGTCTCTATGTCAGTTGTATCTATACGCCAAGCTGCTCTCTTGAATCCGCCTACATCTACATCTAGGTGAGATTGTGGCCTGGGGAAGGACAGACCCATTGAGGTCTTGCACGTAAACTCCTCACCACAAAGAGCTGCTATTATATTGTCTAACTCCATAGTTTCTTATCCTCCTCTATCTGTTCTTCACTCATTGTAACTCCACTAGTCCTAGCTATTGTCTGGCATACTAGATTATACCTACAATACTTACACTCCCAGTCGTAGCAGTTCTTAAATGGCTCAGGCGGAGTGCCAGCATCTACAGCATCATCCAGTATGGTCTTCTGTCCCAGTATCTTCTGCCAGTTATCCTCCAACTCCATCTCGTCAAAGCGGACTGTCTCAGCGTACACTTGTGGAAAAGGTGGACTATTGTGGGACACTAGACCCTCAGCTATCAGCGTTTTAGTATCAGTGCCTATTGCTATTACAGGCTGCTCTCCGAGCTCGTCTATCCTTTCTATTCGCACTGATGAATTGTGCTGTGGGAGAGCTACACCATCTAAGTTTAGTTTTTCTAGTAGCCTTACAGGTCTTATTGCTCCTAAGACCTTGAGAGACTCTGCCATATCCGGAGTCCTAAACTTGTCTACACTATGCTGACTGCTAGCTGGTCTGAAGTCAATTCCTAGCTCCTCTGATATTCTCAGAGCTTGAGTTTGGGCTATATTATTCTTTTGAGAAAATCCTAGCCTTATACCGTGCTCATTCTCTAAATCGCCTTCCCCATCAAGAAATCCAGCTAACCAGCCTTCATCATAGTTAATAGGATAATCCCAAGGTTCGCAGAGTTGTCTGATTCTATCTCCTTCTACTAGGTCTCCTGTGCGTATCCAGTCGGGGGCTGAGTGAGCATTTGGTCTATCCATCTGAACCAACCACATATGGTCTGTACTAGCAGTAACAACTCTTCCGTTGGATAGATATAGCCTTCTAGATGGAAGTACCTTGTATCCTAAGGACTGAACTGTAGTGTATCTTAGCTTTCTCCTCGCTCCTCTTGCTCCTCCTGCGTACTCATCAACTCCGATAATTCTATCTCCTACTTTGATACGCTCTAGTGAGTCCCAAGTTAAGTCAGCTCTTAGAATTCGAGTATCTGGAGCCAAACAATAGTCTCCCATCATATATAGAATGATAAGGTCATACTCTGTCCTCTTCATCATATAGCATCCGCCCATCATATAGTCCAGCCAAGTAACTGGCAGACTGTCATCTAGGTAGTGGTACTTAGCTGACTTCCTTGTAGTCTTAATCTCATTTAGCCTACTGGTCAGAATCATATCAGGACTGTAGATAATGCCATCCTTTCTGACAACTGGAGCACTGGCGTCCTTAGGAGTGAGCACATCTTGCAGTCCATAACCTAAAGCAAATAGCATCACCTCTTGGTCAGTAGGTTCAGCAGTTCCTTTTTGGTCAAGGAATGACCTAGTTCTACAGGTGATGTAGCTACTAAGATGATTGGACTCCCTCACTTCCTTAATCTTGTATAGAGAAGCTAGATGGTCTAATATCCTACGCTTTAATTCTGGATTGTCTATACGCTTCATGTCTTACTTCCAGATGAGGCTCACTGGCTGTTGATTCAGTTGAGCACTGCCGATTTTACGGAGCACCAACACTTAGCCTGGTAGGCTATAATCCTAGGCACCAGCAAGTCCCATTATCTGACTTCTTACTCTGGCATAACCATAGCGAATAGTTCACCATCTTGCTTTCGGAACATTATGCAAAGGTTACCGTTTTTGTTTACCCATAGTGTTATCTCTGGCATTTATCTCACCCCTTATGCTACTTTATGGAATATACCTGACTCGTCCTGGGTAACCCTGCCTGCCGTTAGCATGGTATTAGCAAATGAGTCTGGTGCAGTTGGTGGTTTACTAATAGACTGTAACAGGGCAGTGTCATTTCTGATAACTGGGTTAGCTAGTGCAGCTGTGTTGAACTCAGCTAGGGTCTTGTCATATAGTATACCCAAAGCTAAGTCCAAAGTATTTACTCCCTGACTTCCAGCTACTCCTACACCTTCTATCTCATACACCGTCCAGGCTGGTGTAGGCTTGTCAATACCTGCTCTGCCATCAAATAAGTCCATAGGTTCAGGTCTGCCATCCAGTCCGTCAGTCATAACCCACCCTATCCTCTTACCAATACAGTCCTTGATGCTCATTCTGTCTGCTGGCTTGATGAAGTTAGCATTACCAGGGTCAAGCTGCTCGGCAGAATACTGCTGGTCTGCTACATTATTGAAGCCAACAGTATGGTCTTTAGGAGTTCCTTCTGACAGTACTCCCCACCTAGACTTCCTCCTGTTAGACTCGGATACAATGAAGGTGTGAGTTGGAAAGTGGTAGGGCTCTACTGCCTCCTTTACATCTATGCTGGCAGAGTTTATAGTAACACGCTTGGTTTTCTTTCCTGCTTCCTCATCATCCTCGGGATTTTTCTTGTAAGTCTGCATCTCCGTAGGCACACTGTCAAGTATTCCAGTAAACCTCCGCAGGGGGCCTATCTCAGCGTCTATAAGTCCTCTAGTAGTTACCATTCCTTCCTGTGTCATTTGTTCTTCCTCCTTCCACTAATTAGTTTTAGAGCCATAAGTGGTACTGATACAAATAAGATTGCAAGGACAATACATACAACTATTTCAATCTACTTCACCTCCATCCAATCATATACTCCTATTATACCATACAGATGATGTTCTTGTCAATACCCCAGGATACTGACATAGTGGATGTTAAAATAAATAACATTATGTAGTATATATACATATACAATATATTATTCATCTCTACGTCTTCTACCTCTGTTATACGATTCTCTATCCCTATCCACTTCTCTATATCTATTACCTTCAAAGCTTCTTATCAGGGTAGTAGGGTCTATGCCAGCGTCTAGCATATACTGTTCATAGATAGACATTTGGCTAATAATCCTGTCCCTACGCCTCTTCAGTCTTTTCCAATCCCTTATTGTAGCAAACTCTCTGCGTGTGGTGACTATTAGATTATATGTCTCATTGTTGCTACTATCATCATCTTTGTGATAGACAATATCGTCCTTGGTTAGATTCCTGCCAAGATGGATAGCCATGATAAGTCTAGCCTCTGATATGTTGCCTTTGTTGCTAGTACGATAGTAAGGATGGTCTTTGCCTATACGGACTATTCTACTCCTAGTAGCTTTATGATAGTAGTCAGGTGGATTGACTAGTTCTTTAATATCCTCCACAGCAGTCTCCCTTTAATAATAAATATGTATAATGTAATTATACTATAACGTTATTTTAATTGACATGACTATTCCAACTTTGCATTTGCTAGCTCTAACAGTACATCTGCGTGGCAAGGTAGTGGAGCGCACCAGCAGACCAAGTCCTTTCCATAGAGTTCCGCCTGCGCTTGTTTGATAAGACTATCATCGTGCATTCTTGCGTCCTCTGCCAGATATTCTCTATACCAACCCACTGCCTTTTCATTTAGCTCTTGCATGGTATCCTCTGGAAATAGTCTCTTTAACTCCTTAACCGTCATTGGATTACCCCACTTGCTAGGTCTGCCTACGTAGATGGCATCAGGCGGTATAATATCTCTCCTCTTGTTCAGTACTTTAGGCATCTTAACCTCCTTATTCCAACTTTTCTAAATCTAGTTCTCCTCTGGACTCTAACTCCTCATCTTCCTCATATATGGGTAGTTTGCGGCTTAGTATCTGAGGATGCAGAGTATCCCTATTCCAACGGATTATTAGTGCGGGTAGTACATCCTCTGCATTACGATGCTTAGTGAAGGTAGCGTTTACCTTAGTCATAGTGGGGTCACTAGGGTCAGGGTCTATACGGAGGATAGTATCTGCCCAGCGGAGTAGAGCTCTAGAACCAGTAGCATCCTGACTACCCATAGCTATAGGCCTACCAGACTCATCCATCTTGGTCTTACGAGTATGGTGTACTATGATGAATGAGACGCCAGGGATGTCCTTGGAAGCGTCTTCCATCACTAGGTCTATCTTGTCTAACATAGGTTTGACATCTGTTTCCTCTGACAGGTTGCGGTTGAACATCTTGTATAGGGGGTCAAGGATAACTACTAAAGGCATTGGTGGCAGTTCAACTATACACATCTGAATGTTCCTGCGCAAAGACTCCCAGCCACTAGACTCGTCTATATGGATGAACTGCTCAGTGCGGTTGATTACTAGAGGATAGGCGTAGTCAGTAGCTCTATTATCTAAGCTGTCAAGTTCAGCAGATGTTACATTCTGATGTCCGTCCTTTGCGAGGTAAATCTGCTTGCTCCATTTACAGTACTTATCTATCCGCTCACGTTCAGTATACATAGGCAGTTCCACTTGGAGACGAAGAACATTAGCTGGATAAGTATAGAAGCCAAGCCAATGACTACCTCTAGATATGCAGTGGGCAGTGTGAAGAGCTAGCATAGACTTCCAAGAGCCTTCATCACCAAAGATAATCATACGGTTCTTGACATTGAGAACACCTCCAGAGATAATACGGTAGTGAGGAGGAGGTGTCCATGCTAATAGGTCTTGAATGGTGTAGAGCTGCCTATCCTTATCGTGTAAATCTGACAAAGTAAGTCCTTTGCTACTTAAATACTAGTTGCTCAGAAAGTGAAATTATTGATTATGGAAAAGGGAAAACAGTATTTATACCCCTCATTGTATCATAGAAGTATGGTAGTTGTCAATGCCCAGTAGCCGATGCTTCTCACATTCGTAGGTAGAGTCAATGAGGTCGGAATAGTAATCTATCCAATTCTGCTCTGCTATTGCATAGCACATTAGTTGCATATGAGAACCTAGTTGGCGGAACTCATGCCCAGTCTTCTCAAGTGCTAGTTCGCCCATGCGATTCTGAATCCAATCCTTCCTACTTGTCACTTGCCTTCCTTCAGGGCTTGCCAATTAGCAGCTAGTTGTCTAAGAAAGCAGACAATAGTAGAGTCTTTATAGCCAAACTCAGTATCTAGTTGGTCTGCCCAAGACAGCAAATGATTGGGATGGTATCCGCTTGGGAATATCCTCTCCCTCTCCTCTTTAGCACCAGCCTTCTTGATACTTTCGTAAGCACCTTCCATTACGGCTCCCTCAAGGGCATGCTTATACACTGCCTTGAATGTGATTTCAAATATGTCTTCTGTTACTTTAAATATATCGGGCAATAGGTTCCTTTCGTCGTGAAAATGAAGGGCAAAGGCGGCACTGAAGTCATTTACCTTATGACCTATTTCAAGTAATTCCTTCCTGTGCGCCTTTATATCTTTAGCTTCCATTATTCTATCCCCCTAAGTTTTCCTCATATTATCATATTTCTTGGCATCATCCCATCCCTCTTCATACCCTGCCTTCCTACCCAATACCTTACCAGCCTCTAATCCTCTCTTTTCGGCTTGTTCTATCTTGCCTGCAAAGAGGGCTTGGATGTAGTCAGACCAGAAATCCTCAAAGGTAACGCTACCTTCCCCAACATCAGGTTTCTTGGCAAGCTTTAGTATCCCCTTTATCTTCTCCCTCAACTCAGGGCTATCCAGCCTCTTTGCCTCAGGGGAACCTATGCTTGCCCCTCCTATGAGGAGTTCATCCCTTAACTGCCTGACACAGCGAGGAGATTTATAAATGCCCTCGCCACTGTCGGGACAAGGTTCATTTAACCTATTGCCTATCTGCTTGAGGACTTTGGCCAAGAGTTCCCTTGCTTTTTCTAGATGGTCAATATCTAGGTTCTGGATACCTGCATTGTAAGATTGAGCTAAATACCAACGAACCCAGCCCAACAAAGTAAACTCGTTTTCTTCAGTCAGCAATCCATCCTGTTTATCTATCATTTACTTGCCTCCTTTAATCTCTGAGCCATACTATCTAGGAGTTCTGCCACCTTTTTAAGTCGCCACTGCATATACAGTTGCGAAGCTAACACTATCAAGCAAAAGACCCCCGCAAAACTAAGCAAAATTAACTCTGTCATTTCCCCTCCTTCTCCACTAGCTTGTGGAAGCCTGCCTTACGAACATAGTCTCTCTTCTGGGATTGCGTACACCAGCAAGCCTACTTAACTGTCTATTAGATACCTCCTTATAATCTTTCTCCAGCGACTGATAGTAGCTCTATCTACCTCCCAGCCATAGCGACTACAGACATCATTGATACTACCACGATAGATGTCTAGCCTTAGCTTTATATTATACTTAGTCTCAATGTACTTCATCAGGCTAGTCTTGGGGAAGTCTATAGTTGACTCATCATACTCATCCTGCTCAGGCAGAAAGTATGGAGGAGGCTTGGGCGGTATTAGTCCATGCTCCTTCATTATTCTTCTTCTAAGTTCTGTGGTAGATATGTCCGACAATGCTAGTTCTCCTTGTACTCTAGCCACTGGTCTGATAGGCAGGCGGGGCAGCCTGGCGTAGGTGTAATATCTCCAGGCTCAGATGAGTTGGACTTGTAGATAGCCTTCAGCTGGTCTGTCATACCTTGCCAGTTGCACCTGTTACAATGGACATCACTCTCAGCCTTTATTACTACAGCAGGGTATGCTCTTTCAAGGTAGGCTTGATACTTAGCCTGCTCCTCAGTGAGAGGAATATCCATAGCCTTCATCATAGCATATAGAGTGAAGCTATGTCCTTCTGTTGCTGCTACAAATGCTTGTCCTGACTTACTCATCTGCTTTTCCTCCGAAATCTGAATTACTCAGTTTCACAAATCCTGCATAAGTAATTATAATTATCTATTTCTCCTATCTGTCATATGATGAACCTTGTGACAGCGACGGTGAACTAGGACTCTATTGCTTAGAGCCATGTTCATGTGGTCTCCATCTATATGATGCTCAGTTATCAGGTCTGTTAGGCGTTTAGGGAAGTCGTCCTTTAGACTGAAAGGCTTACCACAGACATAGCAGTTAGGATGGTACCTCTGTATCAGAAGCCATAGCAAGTCACGCAGGTGTATCTTCTGCCAGCTTAGCTTAGACTGCTTTGTTATCACCTATGACCTCTATTCATCTTTCATTAGCATATCTATTAGTTCCTGAGTATCCCACCAGCCACAGCTAGGACAGTGCCAGTATGTCTCGCCTATGTCTGGCATAGGATTACACTTTAGCAGGCGGAAACATATAGGACAGTCAGGAGCACCAACTAGCACTCCCTCGTCAGTTACTGGTATGTCATCGTAGCGATAGCCTACCATCTTAAGTTACCTGCTATTACTGCTCCAAGTAAGAAGGATAGCAGGCAGACTGTCGCTATGTCTAGGACAGATACACTAACCATTATTGCTCCTTCTTATGAACTGTAGCCTTCCGCCTTATACTACTATCAGGCTGGAGCCTCCGCACTTAGGACAGTGGCGTAGCATATAAGGTTCTCTAGTATTTAAGAAGCGATACACCTTATCCTCCAGAGTAGCCAGGATAGGACCTTGCTTATCTTTGCAGCCGTGGGCGCAAGCAGCATATTTAGGTACGTATCTATCGTCTTTCATTATGCTTCTCCTTCCGCTTCTCATTCAGTTCATATAGCAGTCGCCTAGCCTCCCACCTGTTGCTAGGCTTATCTTCCAAAGGCTCCTTGATACCTAGCTGGATGCAGAGACGAGTGATAGCGCTCACCTGCCTACCAGTTGGTGGTAGTGTCCAGCTACTAGCGGGCGGTATCTTTTCAGTCATAGCAGTATAAGCTCCTAGGAAGGCGAGACAATCATATTGTATAGTCTATCCATCCTCTCCATAAGCTTCTTGATTTTCTTTCTCATATCGTCTAGTTCCCCTATTTCAATTAAAATAAGAGCTGTAGCCTGTTCTCTTTGTTTCTCGTCCATCTTACATCCTCCTTATACATCTTGAAATGCTCTCCTTGCAGGAGACAGAGACGGAGTATCAGGCACTATGGTATGAGGAGGCAGTTGTATCTCAGTTACTAGTGGCTGTTCTGCCATCCTATCCAGTAGTTCCTTCTGCTTCCCACTCTGTTCCTGCTTAGCCTTACGATTGGTCAGCTCTTTCTTCTGTTGCCTCTTGTGCTTGGATGTCTGGTGTTTCTTCATATATAGCCTCCATAGATAGATACCTTGGTGGCGGCTCTGGATTATGGTCTAGGATAGCTTGAGCACAGGCGCAAGACTGTATAGCGCAGTGCCCTTGAGTATTGTATAGACTATCCCACTCCCAGTGAGCACAGCCGTGGCAGTAATAGTCAGTGTTACTCATTAGTTCACTCCAAACACAGCAGTATGTACTATATAGTACTTTGGGTCTCCACTATACAGTATATACAGTAGCTTGAAGTAGGTGCTACTCTTTACACCTATACCGTAGGTTGATAGCTTTGTTGCTGTCATACTAACCTCCTCATGTTTAGCTTAGAGTGGATAGCAGGCTCTTGGTATCCAAGACAGCTTGCTAGTCTTGCCCAAGGCAAGCAATAGTACTGGTTACCGCAGGGCGATGTATCCTACTATCCACTCTAAGCTAAACATCCTGTATTACTTTACCTCTACTGTTCTCTATCCTTATCAGCTTGCCTTCAGCATTATATACCTTGACCCCACTGTCTCTACTGTATCGCTCTGTCTTCCGTCTAGCTATTGGCTGTCTATCCAGAACGCATCGCAGCTCAGCAAGTAGTGGTCTGTTGATATGCTTCTGCAGGACTGTATTGAGTAGGCACTTAGTATCTAGCTTCTGCCTGAAGTAGTCATTGTCCCGCTGGGATAGTCGCTTGGCTTCAGTTGGTGATAGGTAAGTATGAATGATAGTCATAAGCTACCTCTTTCCCATGACTGTGTATTAAGGTTCAGGATATGTCCAGCAGCATCATCATTTGCGGAGTGATACCATACTATAATGTCTACGTGCTTACACTTAGAACATGCCAACTTGATGTTGTTCTTTTGGGAGATTACGCTGAAGCGTCTACTACCGCAAGCACAAGCCCAAGTAAGAGTACCATACTTATTAGTCTTGAGCTTAGTCCTGCGTTGAGCTTCAAAGTCTGCTACTGATACGCAGTCTATTGCCATCGGCTCACCTCCTTCATTTATATACCCCTATTATACCATACTATAAACTGATTGTCAACCTGTCTGTTGCACCATGCACACATCATCTATTGAGCCATATCATCTTACCCTTACTTTTACTACTCCATCCATCCTTGCACTCAACCCACTCCTTGCCATTCCACTTATACCACACTCCCACTTTCAGACCTTGTGGGTCGTGCTCCTCCAGGAATGTGTCAACTTCCTCCTGCTCCTCACTGGTCAGGTTATCTAGCCAGTTATTGATAAGTCTAATAGACCTACTTAGTGCAGTTTCGTTCATAGGCATTGCTTATTCACTATCCATCTCTTATTGCTATTCTATTATTAAAAAGTACTATATTTAATCCTACATCCTTATTATAACATACTTCACATCTTTTGTCAACCTACCTGTTGCAACCGTATAAACTGTCTAGTATATGTCAATCACTCTTATCTGTTGCAGTGCGCAGAACAGTTACTTACTTAGTAAAAGAAAAGGACTACTGACAACTAAGTAGTCCTCTTCAGTTAACTTATATTACGCCTTCCAACTTTAGCAACTTCTGCCTTATAGCGTATCTCCAGTTCTTATCTGTGCTTGACTCGTACGCCTGCTGAAAGTTCAGCCCATCTTTGTACTCTTCCTGCCCATGCTTGGCAAGCATATCATCTGTACTTATGTCGAACTTCTTGCCTCCACCTGTACCTGCCCTTGCCGCTTTAGGCTGAGTCTTCATAAGTCTGACAACTGGAGCTTGCTCACCAAAGTCATAAGAGTACCAGATACCGTCAGCAGCATCTAACTCACCTGAGTCTACCAGTGGCTTGACTGCCTTGGTGATTGCTCCCTTGACCTTGTCAATCATCTTGTCAAGTGCGGCTCTCTTAACATCCAGTTCAGCTTTTTCCTTTGCCTTGACTGCTTGGTCAAGCTTGCGACTGGCTGCCGCTACTGCCTTGAAGTCCTTAGACTTTAGAGCTGCCTCCAGCTCTACCATCAGTTGCTCTTCAGATACAGGCTCAGCTACTGGCTGTTCAGCAGTTTCTGCTATATTCTGTTCGTCTACCATTACATCTCCCGTTAGTACGGGACTGTGACGTTGTCGCTTCACCTCCCTTGTTATTGGAGTTGTATTCTGGTTTTCACCAGCTCCATCAACACCATAATCATACCATATAGAACCTGCCTTGTCAATCTTTTCTTTGTCCAGATTTACACAGGCGATAGTACATTTTGGCCTGATTGTGGACTATTCTGCCAGATGACGTGCTGATTGGCAGTTTGTTATTGACAATCATCTGCAACAGTCATAACTAGATTCCGAACTAATGTTCTAATTGTGCTGGCTATGTGGTGGTGCAGGCAGTTGCACTTGCAGAACAGTTGCAGTTGCAGTCCACTGGCAATAGCAGCTGCATGCACTTGCATCTAGTTGCAACAACACAGTCCCATACTACCAGAACATATGTTCTACTTCCTTGCGGTGCTGCCAGCTGGCATATACCACCCCATGCTCTGGACAAAAGACCACAGGGGTACGGGTGCCTGTCTTTGCAGTGTGATTCTACTCTCTATCGGTAGAAGGAGAATTTCTGATTTGGCAAAAGTTACTTATCCTCACTTTCTTCTATTGTCTGAGCATCTGGTATTACATCACAGTACTGACAGTATACTCGGGCTACTTCGTCCCTGCCATAAGCCCTTGCCATTTCAGTCCCTTTTTCAGTAATACACACAAGTCTGCCTCCACATTTTCCACAGATGTATTTAGTGTCCACTGCTTAACCTCCTTTCTTATTCCTCAGAGTGAGAATTCTCAGATGCAGAAAAATGCCTTACTTATCTGGTATACTATCTACTAGCTCCTGAAGCCGCTCCTTAGACGATAGCTCAAAGTCAACCCTGCCAGGCAGTATAACAAAATAGTAGTCAGTGCCCTCAGTAGCCCTAGAGAGCATCTCCAATAACCGACTTTGGTTAGTTGAGCCATCAAGCGGTCTTACTATTACTAACTGAGTCATAGTTTCACCTCATCTCTATTTTTGTAGGATAAGAATTCTCATTACCAGATTATTTCCAACAACTTCCCTATAACTGCACCAAAGACTATTAGTTCCAAAAAAGCCAGTATGAGCAAAAGTAGCATAATCCTTGATAGTGCCTCCCACATTTAATCTACCCTCCTGACCACTACCCCTCCTCCTCCTCCTCTATAAGTGGCTCTGTGCTTGCCGTAGAATAAAGAGATTTATGGGAAACTAAACCACAACGAATACAGAACTTTCTCGTAGGTGTCATCTCAAAATCTATACTCCCACAACCCTTACACCTAACCGCATTCAAATCGGTACTGTCTGAAAAATACAACTCACGGGTGTTACTGTTCATCATTCATCTCCTATAAGTGGCTTTATCGCTGAACCCATACCAGATGCTCCTACAATATAAGGGTTTCCATCTATACCTTTACTATCACTCTCTATAAGTGGCTTAGTCTTTACATAGCCAGCATTGAGCAACGGGCAATCATACTCCATAATCATTTTCTCCTTATATAAAATGCAATCAGGCAACTCCCCTTCTACCTTTATCACTACTCCCTGAGAGTTGAACTCCCGAACTATAAGATTACCTATCTCAATAGGCGATTTATCAAGGTTCTCCTTTATTAGCTCGGCAGCTAACCTAGTAAGTTTGAATTCATTGCTGAAGCCTTCTCCTATCTCTTTTTTGTTCGGTATCCATTGAAACCCCTTCATATAAGGCACTTCTTGTGCGATTTCAGTTAGTGACTTAAAACACTTACAACACATTGGTTCAAAAAGTTGTATTAGTCATACAAACGCAATGAATATGCTCAACATTGGTCCAAACCCTAACTAAATCCGTTGTTATCTCTTCTCTAGTTTCTATCAACTTGTCTCCTTCCTATCATACTCCCTATCGCTTAGTATCCTGTCTGCCATTCTAGCAAACTTCCTCTTGTCAGTAACTTCCTCCTCCAATCTCCTTAAGTCTTGCAGTTTGGCTATCAGCATCTTGGCTGCTCTATGCCTATCCAGATAGAGGCAGTATCCCTTATCCTTGCCATACAGTTTTATTAGTCCACCCAGTTGCCCAGAATCCGGGAAGTGCATAGGAAGCCATAAGTGCTTATGACAAAATCTGCACTGAAGTAGTGAGCCGCTATTAACTATATCAACCTCTGTCCAGTAGTGCGGAACTGCCTCAACAACATCACAATAGCTGCCAGGAAAAGTTATTCCCAGCTCCTTGGCACTCCTCCTAGCAGGCTTATCTGCTCTTTCATTTCCTCTATCCGACTCCCTATCCTGATTATCTCGTCCACGTCTCGCTGATTTAGAGGAGCCAGCATTAGTTCTTTTAGTTTTGCGACTGCTCTTGCTCTCTGCCTCAGTATCTTCAACCTCTCCTCCATCACTAACTTTGGAAGGAGCAGGCTCTTGCGCCCTCTTGTCTCCATTATAGGATGATACGATAAGTTCTCCAGAGCCTGTGATAGCCAGCAGCACTGGCTGTCCCGTCTCCTCTGAGCGTGCCAGCGGAAGTTCTTTACCCATCTTCTCGGCTCACCTCCTTCCTCAGTGTATTTCTGCCACAGCTTGCCGCAGACCATAGGTTCTGAGAGTTCTATGGTCTCAGAACAGTAGGAGCAGGCAGGAACTGTTTTTCTACATGTAGTTAGATATATGTCCATTTACTGTTATTACTTGCTCTCGTATCTCTTCTTTATGGTGGAGTCCTTCCAGTACTCTGTGTACAGTTTATAGTTGAGAGCTGTAAGTAGCACATTCACTATGATACTTCCTATAGCTACGATGACTATTATTATCTCAAGCATTCTTCAAACCTCCTACATATATCATACCACATCCAGATATCAGATGTCAACCTTACTATTCACTATGTTAAAATAATAATTATTGTATGAATATTCTCCTTGACAAGGGTTTGTATGTGTGGTATAATAATAGTGGAGGAAACTAATGCTAGACTACTCACAACAGTTACCCTCAGGTGAACCAAAGGAAGTATCAGCTGCTATGGCACTGATTCCTTACCGCAGAGACGACACTAGAGCCAAGTACTTTGGTTGGATGTGTTCTGGATTCTCTGATGAGGAAGCACTCTTTGTCCTAGGTCTTAATAGAAACTGGCTAGAACTTATGAGGCAGGATAGCAAGTTCGCTGAGTTGGAAGAGCGTATGCCTGAACTACGCAAGGAGCTTGGCAGAGAATATACTGAAATGGACTTCTATCGCAACTTCAGAATGGTGCTAGAGAAAGACCATAGGATACTGCGAAAGTCCTTGGAGATGGAACTTGTAGAGGATGAAGAGACAGGTGAGATGGTGCCTGCTACAATGTCTCCTTATGACCAGCAGTATTTGCTTAGACTCAGAAGTGCCTATACTCCCCAGCAGCTACAACTACTAGAAGCTGTAGTATCAGGCAATGATGGGGGCTTTAACTTTTCAGATTGGGTTAGTAAGAATCAGGAGATAATCCAAGTAAGTCGCACTGATACTATATCATTAGCGAGAGGAGATAAATAAAGCTAGGTGGCGGAATAGGTAGACGCTAGTTAAGTTGAGTCCAGTCGGTAAATAAAAATGGAGGTCAAGTTAAGTTATGTCAAAAGCAAAACAAATACCTGATGAGCCAGGGGCCGTTGAACCAACACTATGGATGCTGTTGACAGGCTCCACTATCGATTCAATGAGACACCTAGAAGGTCAGCTTCTCACTCTTATGGATGCGATAACAAATGATGAGAGACAAGTTAAGGCAATCAAGGACACGGTAAAAACTTTACTTTGGGCTGAGGAAAGGGAGACGGAAAAATACATTGAGCGATGGCTACATCTTCATTCTCGCTCAAAGATGCCAATAGTTCCTGATTGGCTTGAGAAACGATTCAAGAAGGAAGACAGCTAGAATCTGATGTTGGCTGGACTCAACATCTAGGGTGCAAATCCCTAGCCTAGCTTATAAGGTGATAGGATGGCGAGAAGACCTGTAACGGCAAAAGTTGTCCAAGCAGCCAAGCGTAATATCAGAAAGGCTCAGTTGAGTCGGACAGGGACTAGGGAAGTCAGGTCTGTTGGGAGAATGACTCGTAGCAGGCTTAGATATAGCCGACCAGCATCTGTAAGAAGGAGAACAAGATAATGGCACTAACCAGAGAGGAAAAGGACATCCTAAAGGACATCAGGGACAAACAAGACGACATAAGGCAAGAGCAAACTGTTTTGCATACTCTCCTTTTAGGGGCTAATGGTGCTGAAGGTTTAGTGGATGAAGTTAAGTCCCTAGCAAGAGGACATGGTAGACTAAAGAGGAACTTCTGGATGCTGACTGGTATACTAGTGGGTAGTGGAATCATAGGCACTGGTTACGGTATTCTTAATGGTGGAGGATAATGGCAGTACAGACTCAAGATGAAGCTCTGAGAACGCTGTTCTCAGATAGACGCCTTACCCTGAGCACCCTCCTAGATATTGATGACAAAGGCAGGCAGAGAGTGCCTCTTACGCCTAATCCTATTCAGGAGGATATTATTGTCAACTCTGGTCTGAGGGATATCTATGTAAAGCCTGCTCAGGTAGGATTCACATCTATCATAGTTGGTGATTTCTTCTTAGACAACATCACTATTGATGGTACTGTATCGGTCATTATCAGCTATGATGAGTTCAGTGCTCAACGCCAAATACTGAAGGCTAAGCGCTACCATCAGAGCCTGCAGAGGAAGATTCCTACCATTCCTAAGCTAGACCACAAGTCTGCTACTGAACTTAGCTGGGAAGATAAAGCTACTAACTTCTACTCTACTATGTATATATTCAGTAGCAGAAGTTATACAATCGGTAGAGGTGAAGTTATACATAATCTCTTACTAGACGAGTACGCATTCTGGCAACTTGGTACTCATGATAGCATCATGGCATCTGCAGTACAGCGAGTCCCACTTAGTCCTAGAACGAAGATTAGGATTGGCAGTACTGCTAATGGTGAGGATAATCCTTTCTGTGAAATGTATAGAGCTGCTAAGGAGGGAAAGGCACTAGGTGGTTCAGTATACACTCCTCATTTCTACCCCTGGTATATGCACCCTGAGTATATTATGTATCCAGATGATATATTCTGTCTTCCTGGTGATGAACAAGAGTTTCTGTCTAATCTAACTTCAGATGAGACGATACTAATTAAAAGGTTCACTAATGGGTATAACATATCTGAGCAAGATGCTATATCTATGATTCGCTGGAGAAGGTATAAGACTGCTGAGATAAGTAGCCTACGTAGGTCTGGAGATACTGTGTTTATCTTTAGCCAGGAGTTTCCTGAGGATGATGAGACCTGCTTTATGACAGCTGGAGACCAGGCTTACAATACTGATATTATAACTAGCAAGATTCACAACTGCATCCCAGCACCTATACAGAAGAACATTGTTGCAGTTGATAAAGTAACCAAAGCTACCATATCAGCTACCTTGGATATCTGGCACGATGTAGAGAAAGACAAGGGCTATGTAATCCCCATAGACCCAGGCAAGGGTAAGATATCTGAATCAGTAGGTCATGTGTGGAACTTTGCTGAAGGCTACAGAGATAAGGATGGCAATGAGATTCCTCCAGTAATGCAGCACTGTGCTACTCTGGCAGGCTTCTATGACGAGTGGGAGATGGCAGAACTGATGAAAGAAGTAGCCCACTATTATAATACTGGGGTTATCTGTCCAGAGGACAATCTGGATATAGTATCCCACTTGAGAGATTACTCTGACCTATACTGGCGTGAGGATGTCAGGACAGGCAAGTCAATTAAGGCTGTTGGCTGGCAGACTAACCTATCAACTAAGCCTTATATGATAACAGAAGTCAGTAGACATCTGGACGACATAGATTGCCAAGATATACGATTCTGGTCTCAGTGCAAGAACATACGCAGAAATGCTACAGTTAAGAGTGGCATAGTGGTAGTGGGTGCTGACGACCATCATGACTGTGGAGCAATAGCAATAGTATGCCGAGATGCTATGCCTATAGCAAGAGGATACGTAGGTAATACTACTGAAGGAGGCTGGGGTGACAGTTGGGGGTAGATAGCATGGAGAGTGATATATGAATAGAGACGCAACAGTAGTAACTACTCGTTGTAATGAACTCAAAAGGTTCTGGGCGCCCAGAGACACCGCTATGAAGCGCTGGTATAGGCTCATAGAGATGGTGGATGAACTCAAAACTGAAAAGATGGAGTCGTTTGTTGGGAACGACCCTCGCTCATTATTTAACTTAGTACTGCACTTACTGGACACTGATGTACCACACAGGATAAAGGACTACGATTCAGTAGAGCCAGAAGTCACAACTGCCATAGCATCTGTTAGCCGATTCTTCCGTACTGCATGGAAAGATGTTCAGAATAACTTCCGCAGAACTAATCCTAGGCAGTCTCTACAACGGACTTCTCTAGGATTTATGCTAGCGACTGGTTGGTATGCTGACTTCAATGCAGTAACGGATGATGGTACTAGATGCTACAATGAGCCTTGGAATCCTATAGATGTCTATCCTATGTGGGACGCAACATTAGGACTTAGTGAGGTAGCTCACATCTATCCTGTGGCAGCTAGCCAAGCTACTAATATGGCTAAGCGGAACAACTGGGCACTACCGGGTAATTATGCTCAGTGGAGAGCATCAGTAGACAGGAACGTTACTATTCGTGACTACTGGTGGGTAGAGATATCTGATACCTTTCCCTTTAATAAGGCTATCTGGAACGCTATAGTTGTAGATACCGTACTGGTAAAGTTTGAACGCACCAGATTTAAGCGTATGCCTGTCTATGTAGCTCCAGTTGGTGGGCTACCTGATATGGGCAGTTTGACAGAAGGTGAGATTCCAACTTATTCATCTACACTAAAACTGCATACTCAGGAGGTCACTACTGAACGCTGGAAGGCTGAGTTAGGGCAGTCTATCATAGCAACAAATGAGAATGTCTACCGCACTTGGAATAAGTGGTGGAGCTTCAGTCTACAGCTACTTAGGGATACTGCTCAGCCTAGAATCTTTGAACGCAGCAGGGGTGGAAAGGCAATAGTTAAACCCGAGGATGTCTTCCGCAGAGGGGCTATATTTAGAGGTGGTCCTGATGACACTGTAGACTTCATAGGCACTCCTCCTATACCACTAGAGCTGAGAAGCACCCAACTTGATTTAGAAGCTATGATGCAGAGAGGCGGAGTTAGCTGGGCTATGTATGGCAGCGTTCAAGGCCAGCTGACAGCCTATGTCATGAGCCAGATAGCTGCCTCTGCCAACCAAGTAATGAAGCCATTTCACCAGGCCTTCATCAATAAGTATGAGGACGAAGACAATGATATTCTGGCAGATGTTAGGGAACGTGGAGTAAAACCTTATGGTTGGAGCTATCCAACTGCTCTACCAGATAATGTCTATGTCAGTGCTGACTATGAGGTAGAGATTCCTGGCGATTTAGTGCAGAGAGCTACTACTGCTAGAATGTTAGACCCGGACTTTAGACTGAGCTATACCTATGTTCTGGGTAAACTATTTCCTGACATCCAAGACCCAATGCAGGAGAGAGCACAGACTAGAGCTGACCAAGCTGAAAGGCATCCTAGCAATAGTCTAATAGCCCTGATTCAGTACTATAGACGCCAAGCAGCTTGGCTAGACAAATCTGGGGATAGAGAGACTGCCAGATTGTATGATACTGTAGCAGACGCAACTATGGCTATGTTAACTGCTGAGGAAGGCAGGGAAGAACAGCCCGTACAGCCTACTAGAGGCAGGGGAGGCAGACCTGAGACTGTGCCTCAGCGAACTGCCTTGCCTGAAAGGACTGCTGCACCTAGAGGAGAAACATAATGCCTGACGGAAGAACCATAGAAGAATGGGTAAAAGCTGGAAGACCTGGACCTTATGCAGAGTGGTCTGAAGTGGGGCTAGTTAAGGCTCCTACCCTTCCTCCTCCAGTTGAGTATCCTGAAGCCTTTCCAGGCTTTGGTAGGGAGATGGAGCAGTTAGGAGCGCAAGCCCAGAAGGCTCAGTATATGGCTGCTCAGGCTGAGCGCAGGCTTGGGGAGGCTACTGTAAGGTGGCAACGCCACGCTGCTCTGAAGTTTGGTGCTCTACGAGAGATTTATGAAGAGCAGGCCTGGGAGGCTCAGGTTATACCCCTTCAGCAGGAGCTTGATATAGCTCTACAGAATGCCAAGGCTATTCGCTGGAGACAGGAGGTAATGGTTACTATGCCAAACTACCTGTCCATTCCAGACTATAAACTCCAAAGTCCTGAGGACATACTACAGTACGTTCCGCTGGATGATATAAGAGATGAGGATACTATATGGCTAGCTGCAACTTTTGACCGTCTAAAATACCTCTCCAACGTGCTGCCTGAAGGCTTCGACGGAGATGCAATGGAAGCCCAGACTAAAGTGCTGGAAGAGATTCTAGTAACGCCAAAGTTGGAGCTGAGGGCAGTACATAATCTAACCGTAGATGAGATAGCCAAGTCATTTGCTTTCGGAGTAGCTGAGCTACCACAAGGTATGACTGAGGAACAGGTTAGGAGTATGCTCAGCCAGATGGACTTGCAGGATGAGGAGATAAAGAGTGCTAAGGATTGGTTGGCAGTTAGAGCTAAGGAGTGGGCAATAGAGTCTGGCCGCTTAAACCTTATCCGAGCAGGAACAGTGCTGGCAGAAGCTCCTGAGCTAACTCCGACAGAGTTTGGTTTGCTATTAGTAACTCAGCCTATGATGGCTACAGTGGAGTTGTTGGATAAATACTTCAACATACTATCCCGACCATTAGTATCAGCTGCTATCATAGAAACTCACAAACTGTTCAAGACTCCTGAAGATGTTGCAGCTGCTAGATTGGAGGAGCAATATAACTTCTTCCGCTCTATGGGTGAGACTAGCTGGACTTCCTATGCTATGGCATTTAACGAGTGGGATGCTCCTTGGTGGCTAAAGCTAGGCGCTGAGGCTGCCTTTGACCCAGTTAGCTATATTGGACTGGGCATGGCTACTAGTGCTGCTTATAAGATAGGCTATGGAATGACCAAGATAGGAATCAGAAGGCTAGGTACTAGAATAGGTCCTTGGGTAGGAGCAGTTGAAGGAGGCTATGTCAGAGGCGCAGATGCTATCTTTAAAGCTGGAATAAAGGGACTTATGCTTCCTGTCAAAGGACTGTACTGGCTGACTGGTGCTGGCTATCAGATTCCTAGAACATTCACCCAGATGTCTAGAAACTTTGCTAGAGAAAGCTACATGAAGTTTAGCTCAGTACTACAGAGAACATTCCCTGAAGTTCGCAACCTTAAGGGATTAACCGCTAAGGATGCTATTGACACTGGCACTAACGCTATTGACCAGGCTATAGCAAGACCTATGGAAGGCTTGGATGCGGCAGTAAAGGCAGGAACTCCTATGCTGGAGTTTAACTATATAGACGAAGCAGCTGCACTCAGAATGTCTAAGGAGATAGTTGAGGACATAACCTTTGACACTAATCGTCTGTCTCATCTTAATAATGAAGTACTCAATATGTTCAGTGGACAGGGTGAGAGAGTAACGGCTGGCAAGATGATAGCTGACCTTGGACAAGAGGCTACTGAGGATATGGTTAATAAGCTATCAGCTAGGCTAGTTGCCTTCAAACAAAAGGTAGCTGATACTGCTAAGGCTGCTCTTAAAGGTGACTCAGCAGCTGATGTTCTTATGAATATGTTTAACAGACTAGAGGGAATCCGCTATGGCAATCTACAGAGTCCTCTAACTAAATATATGCAGCAAGCTGGTAGGTCAGCATCATGGCATAGTAGAGTAGCAGATAGAATACTATACTCCTCTCAGCTGGTAGCTCTAGAACGCCGACTGGTAATGCCTGTAGCTCGCTGGAACCTGCTGTTTGCTAACTTCGGTCCTTACAACTTCGCTGAGAATATGCAGAGAAGCTTCCTAGGCGGAGCAGAGATAATGTATCCAAAGGCTTATAGTGGAGTGGCAGAGACTAACCGTCTATTCAAAGGATTAGCTAATGCTCCTTATGAGTTGCAGCTGTTTGAGCGAGGTGAGCAGCGGTTAGCCCAAGCTATGATAGACCCAAAGACTGGCAGAACAGCTGTATTCAAGGGAGGCAAAGTACCATTTATTACCAGAGGAGTAGTTATACCTGAGAAGGTTCCTTTCTTAGGTGGCAAGACTATAGGGGCTAAGATTAACATAGCTGGCAGAGACCATTATCTCGCATCCTTCCAAGATGGCTATGATATGTGGGCTCACTTCAACGGTATGCAGGTGGCTTATGACTATCAAGTCCACTATATGAGAGCATTAGCTGAGCTAGCTCCAGACGATATTGGGAGGCTGACAGAGATACTAGCCAAGCATAAATCTAAGCTAGATTCTGTTCGTGCTATCCATCCTAAGGATGCTAGAGACATAGAGCGAGCGCTAATGCAAGATGCTACTGTAGGTCCTGAAGCAGTCAGGGCTCATCAGAATATTGATGTACTTGAGTTTGAACGTAGGCAGGTCAGCAAGGAGCTTGGCAAGACCTTTGATAAGTGCACTGATGTGAGGATGACTACCAAGAAGGGCATCAGAGATGATGTACTTGATGGTAGTATATTTGAAGACATAGATGGCAAGATGGCTGCTTACGTAGAGCAGGAGAGGGAGCTATCACTGATTAGCTTGAAGAACCAGATTAACGTACTAACAGATGAGGCAGACGCCTTCCTAGCCAATCCTCCTCGCAACTTAGATGAGTTCCTTGGAGATATGAACAACATAACTGCTATGGTAGAGGGTACTGGGGAGAGGATACACGACTACAGGAGGCTAACTGAGCTGAGAAAAGCCAAGCTACTCCCAGGTGAGATGGATGACTTTGAAGTTGGGTCAGCTAAGCTACTGGCAGAGTTTATGGAGACTAGTGAAGAGCAGTTGACAAAGATAATGAACAGGATGGTAGAGAATGCCAGAGCTACTTTGCCTGCTAGGACTACTACTCTTGGCATTCAGTATCCTCCAGATGATGCTGCTAGAAGTTTCTGGGACGCTAGTCTTGAATATAATCCACTAAGAACACGTAAGGCTGGGGAGGCTGAGACAGAATATGGCGCTTACCTTGCGTATCGCTTAGAGAATGCTGGAGATATGTTAAGGGAAATGGGTAAAGACTTCTCTGATATTGGATACTTTATGGAGAAGTTCAATAAGATAAAGAACTCTCTAAAAGATGTTGACTGGAAGAGACCTCTGTCTAGCGTAGAGGATGAGATGGTTACTAATATAAAAGTACAGGTGGCTAATATACCTGAGGGTACTCAGTTGACCAGTGAGATTAAGGGTATGATACAGAGTCTACTCGATAGAGATACTAAGGCTGTGGCTGCTAGGCTTAACAATATAGGGAGGCTTATTAAGACTAAGCCAGATGTAGGTCCTATCCTCAATGAGACTCAGCTTGCTCGCCTTACCGACCTTGACGAAATCACTCGGTTCGAGCTAGAGAATATGCTAGCAACTCGCAACAAGATAGCTGAGATAGAATCAATCATACCCAGGACTCCTAAGAAAGCTCGTAATAACCGCTTCTGGACTCAACAGCGAGCTCAGAAGTCTGCCATCTGGGATGAGTTTGATAATAATGCTAGGAAGACTAAGAGCCTTAGATTAAGAGCTAGCCGTAACTTCCTCAGCTCAGTAGACAAGCCAGTCCATGTTCCTGATTATATTCCAGAGGTAACTACCGAACTAACCCCTAATCATCTAGCTTATCTGTTTGGTGCTACTGGGGATGACTTATATAGAGGACTAACAAGGATACAGCATCATACAGTTATCCGCCCTAGGGAAGATTTCATCCTACATACTGTAGAACAGGCAGACGCCTATGCAGCTAAGCTAGGCAAGACAGCAAATGATATTGGTTTTACTGAGGAGGCTATTGGAGATGTCTATGACCAGCTCTGGAGGAATCTGGGAGTAGAGCCTACTATCCTAACTCCTGATAGTCCGACAGTAATGCAGCTGGAGGAGATAAGGCAAGAGGTAACTAGACTGTATGCTGCCAATAAGATTCCTGAATCTGATGTAGTCAAGTGGCGTCAGTATATAAATGGAGTAGCAGATGATGTAGATAAACTGCCAATGTATAAGGAAGCTGCTGCTGGGACTCCTAAATGGTTTACTACTAAGGAGTCTGCCATGACTAAGGCTCGTGAGCTGCACGCTCTATCCTATCCCACTTACGATGATGCTAACATCATAGATGAATCTATGCGAGCTATCTTCCCATTCTGGAACTATGAACTCTTCCGCTGGCGCTGGATACCTAGAACAGCTATGCGAACTCCTGGCGCTCTAACAGGAGTAGCCAGATATTTAAACTACACTGACCAAGGCTATATACCAGTACCCGGCACTGACCTACAGATAAATATGCTCCGAGGCTCAGTCTGGATGGGTGGACTCAGAAGCTTCTACCTCCGTGACTTCCCTGAGTACTATGATGCTATGCCAGGTATGGAGTTTATAGACTATATAGCCAGAGCAGGCTTCTTTATGGGAATCCATGGTATGCTTCCTATTGTAGCCTTTGGCGCTGTTACTGGCAAGCCTGAGTGGGGTCAGCTAGCTCCTGCTTGGGTGAGAACAGGACTCAGTGCCTTACGAGCTCTATCTCCAGAGCATATAGGGGCAGTACTAGAACACATCTACCCTGACCGCTTTAGAGACTATATGACTATGCTTACCCTAGGAGAAGAAGGGTACGATGCTGATGAGATATGGAGAAAGAAGCAGACTGGCGAGAAGCTAACTCCAGAAGAGGAGAAGCTCTGGCTAAAAGCTACCGCTAGAGTTGATGGTGTTAAAGGTATTCTGATGCAGCAAACTGGTCTGTTCCGCATAAGACCTCAGGAGTTCTCAGAAATCCGCAAGGAGATGAGGCTAGCTATTGAAGAAGCTACTGGAGTGCCAATATCTGTCCAAGAGCAGATTGACCGCCAGTATCCAGTAACAGGTAAGAGGTTCTCCGACTACTACCATCTAGATGTCTATCAGCAGAAGCTACTATATGAGTGGGAGACTTACCGTAGATGGCAGGGAGTTACTACTCCTCTCTATCCTTCTAGCTGGCAGCTACTGGATGTTAAGACTAGAGACTACTATGAAGATTTGGAGAAGGTATATAATGAGGCTAGGACAGTTGGTGTCTATGAAGATGACAAGCTAATCCGCCCTAGTATGGTAGAGATGAACCGTCAGTTTGTAGAGGGCGAGATAGGTCCTGACCAGTGGATGAGCTTTAGGAGTGACTTGGTAGGTAGCTTAGCAGAAGCTGTCCGAGTACTTGGTGAGTCTCCTGCCTACAAGGATGTTCCTAAGACTTTTGAAGAGCGGGCTAAGATGCTTGAAGAGCGCAACATACCCACTCCTACTCAGACACCTGACCAAGAACTACTATACTACTACTACGAACTAAGTCCTGACTACAAGTGGAACTGGGAGTCTCAGCGTATGGAGAGAGACTTTGATACCTACTACGCTTATATAGATATACTGCTAGAGTCTCTAGACGCTCCTCACCGAGAACGCCTATTACAGCGAATACAGGCTGACTGGACTCCAATGGAGAAGCTCTACTGGCAGGTTAGCCGAGAGTATATGAGACCGTACAGAAATCTCCGAGAGATAGTACTCCGTGGGTACTCGCCTGAGGAGATACAGCAGATACGTAGGTATGAGGTAGCTCCTGCTGCTGAGCGAGAACAGCTGCGAGATGTAGGTCCTGAAGGAGATAAGCTAATAGCAGGCTATCAGAAAAAGCTTAGAGAAGCCAGACAACGCTTCCGCATCCTAGACCCTGAGACAGACGCTTGGCTGAACTTCTTTGGAACTACTACCAGTCTGCTATCTACTGGATCTAAACAAATCTATGAAGAGTTAAGGAAGAAGTATCTAGTAAAGGAGATGGTAAAATAATTAAAGCTGCCATACATTATCCTTGACAATACCACTCATGTGTGGTAGAATATAATCAAGAGGAGGTATGTACTATGATACAAGAACCAGGTGGCAACAATCCTGGTGCTCCTGGTGGCGAGCCAGCTCAGGCTCCGCCTACTACTCCTCCACCAGCTGCTACTCCGCCTCCTGAGCCCGCACCTGTAGCATCTACTGCTAAGGTAGAGGTAAAGGATGGAGTGGTTACAGTTGATGGTAAGAAGTTTGTAGCAGAGCATCATCTGCTCGCTGCTAAGGAAAGTTTAGAAGGGAAATTGACTCAACAGCAGACAGCTCACGAATCAGCTATAGATGCTGCCAAACTTGAGGTATCTAGTGCTCAGCAGACAATAGCCACTCTAAACGCTAAGATTACTGAGAACGAGCAAGCCCGTCAGGCGGGTGCAGTATCTGATGTAGATGCTGCGAAGGTCAAGACAGAATTAGAGACTACCAGGAGTAGTTTAGAGACGGCTAACACTAAGTCTCTAGAGTTGAGGAGAGCTAATATGGTACTACAGTACGGAATAGCTCCTGATACTATCAAAGAAAAAGACATGACAGCGCTTGACTCTTTTGAGGAGGCAATTAAGGCTGTATCTACAGCTAAGGGAGGCGGTGTAGGAAATTACGCTATAGGTGGCGGAGTTGGAGAGGCTGCTCCTCAGACTGCTATAGAGAGAGCAGCTAAGGTACTAGAATCCACACCTGTGCGTGGTGTCCGCAACGCTCCTGCAACTTAGAAATCTAGTAAAGGAGAAAGAATATGCCAGACGAATCTGGAGGTCATTGGGCAAACTTGGCTGCTGCCCAGAAACTAACGCAGTCAATGAAGATACCTGGTGTCTTTGAGGAGGACATTAAAAGAAACAATCCTTTAGAGCGACTAACCGTAGGTCAGGCTGCTCACAGCGGACTCAAAATAGAGTGGCTAAGAGAGCTACCAGCATCAGTAACCGCTATTGAAGCAGCAGTAAATGAGATAGATATTGGTGAACAGCTGTCCTGGACTGAGGATGTAGACTACGAAGAGAAAGAAATGACTCTTCGCCGCTCATATATCCAGAGGAAACTTGACCACTATCTACCAGGTATCTACGGAACCTACAATAACTACGAAGCACGGCTACTTCTGGAGGCTGAGAAAGGACTCAAGCGCAAGGTTGGAGCTAGAATAATCTATGCCGACAATACCTATACCAGCTCTAAGCAGTTTGATGGCGTACACGCTTTAGCTGCTGAGCACGGCACTCCTTGGACTCAGGGCTCTGCTTATGACCCTAAGAACATTAACGAGGGAGAGGGAGCTCTTAGCCTTTGGAATCTGAGAGTACTAGTTGACTCTATGCTTCATGGTGTAGATGAGCTCTGGGCACCTTACGAGATTATCCGCAGAATGGATGCTGCCTACCAAGAGCAAGGTTTTGCTAGCCTAGCCACTGGCTCTGCTGGTGGTATGAGTTTCATCACTATGGGCTACAATGACCTTGGCAAGAGAATCCTCTTCTGGGACGGTATTCCTATAATCCGAACTGACTATCTCGTTGCCGAGGAAGGAGCTACTGGAACTGGAAGTTCAGCTAATGCCAGAGGGCTACACAGCACAGGTACTAAAGCCTACTCCATCTTTGGTATCAAGCACGGAAATGTAATGAACCAGGAGCCTGGTCTGACCTATGCCTATGGCGGGACTGAAGGTCTGGGAGACCTGTATAAGCTAGTCCGCTTCCCAGAACTGGAAGACTTCGATGCTGGCGGCTTGAGGCTAGTCAACTACGGTGCCTTGCTGCTAGGCTCTAGTCTATGTCTCGGAAGAATCTACGATATCCAAGACCACGCTATAACTGCATAAGGCTTTGAACGGTGTGCCTTAGAAACACCAAAATATAAAAAGGAGAACAAAGTGAGTAAAGTAAATCACGACATAAGGTCAAATCAAGGAAGAACTATCTATATGCCTGAGTACTATGAAGGTGAGAATGGCTGGGGAAACTTAGCCATACCTAACGTCTACGCTGCCGATGATGCTACGACCCTCTATCCTCGTGGTACTCGGTTTGTAGCAGGCGAGAGGTCATTCTACTATAGCACCTACCGAGGCGTGGTTAATCCTGGAGCTTCTGCTTATACAGTCACCGCTACCAATGGGGATGACCTTGCCTTCAAAATCCTGTTCTCTGTCGCCTACAATCAGGACTACGCCACTGCCAAGTTAGTCAGGAAGATAGCTGGTGAGATAGACGTTGCTGTAGTTGATACTGTAGACGATGGCGGTAGAGCTGACGACTGGTACTCAGGTGGCTGGATATCTGGCAAGGATAGCACTCCTACTGATGAGCGTATGTTCTCTAGGAGAATTGAAGGGCATAGCTATCTAG
>SDBU01000856.1_pt1 | contig 44264 bp, 33 predicted proteins | sample 2277071 | NCBI WGS metagenome assembly SDBU01 (sample SAMN10397929, study PRJNA504765) | marine sediment metagenome | isolation source: marine sediment core GS08_GC12, 126 cmbsf | place: Arctic Ocean: Gakkel Ridge, Loki's castle | collected 2008
AGTTACCGACGGGATAAGGTCAGTTGTTTCCTCGCCCGGTCCATGAAGTCCGCCGCGTCGAAGTTTGGGCCTGCTGTCCAAACCGGACTCGGCATCCTGCTCCACGGACCACTCCGCCCGCTTCTTGGAAAGCCCGATCTTTCGTTCCACCGGGTCGACCCGCAGGATCTTGACCAGGATCCGTTCCCCGATCTTCACCTCGGAGTGCGGGTCCTCCACCTTATGATCGGCAAGTTCACTGACGTGCAACAGTCCCTCGAGGTCCTTCTCCAACTCCACGAAGACGCCGAAGTTGGTGATCTTGGTGACCATGCCCTCCACGATCTGCCCGGGAATGTAGTTCTCCAGGACGGCCCGAGCCCACGGATCTTCGTGCAGCTGTTTGAGGCCCAGGGCGATGCGCTGCTTCTGCTCTTCGACGTTGAGAACCACGCAATCGATTACTTCTCCCCGTTTGAGCATCTCGGAGGGGTGGTTGATCTTCTTGGTCCAACTCATATCGGACACGTGCAGAAGGCCGTCGATTCCCTCTTCAATCTCGATAAAGGCCCCATAATTGGTGAGGTTGCGTACCCGACCCTGGATGCGCGTATTGGGCGGATACTTCTCGGCTACGTGGGTCCAGGGGTTATCCTGGGTCTGCTTAATGCCCAGGGATATCTCCTGCTTGTCCTTGTTGACCTCGAGCACCGCGACCTCAACCTCGTCGCCCACCGCGAGAATCTCGGAGGGGTGGTTGATTCGCCGGGTCCAGCTCATCTCGCTGATGTGCACCAGGCCTTCGACCCCGGGCTCGAGCTTCACGAAGGCCCCGTAGTTCATGATGTTCACCACCTCGCCCTTCAGGCGGGCGCCCTCGGGGTAGTGCTCCTCGACCACATCCCAGGGGTTGACGCGGAGCTGTTTGAGGCCCAGAGCGATCTTCTCTTTATCGCGGTCGATGTTGAGGACCTTCACCTCGATTTCGTCGTCGATTCTGAGGATCTCGGAGGGGTGGCCCACACGATCCCAACTCATGTCGGTGATGTGCAGCAAGCCGTCAATGCCGCCCAGATCCACAAAGGCCCCGAAATCAGCGATGTTCTTGACCGCGCCCTTGCGCACCTGGCCGACTTCGATGACCGACATGAGATGCTCTTTCGCAGCCCGCCGCTCCTCTTCGATCAGCCGGCGCCTTGAAATGACGATGTTGCGGCGTTCGGTGTCGATCTTGAGTATTTTCGCGGTGATCGAGCGGCCTATAAGTTCGCCGATGTCCCCCGGGCGGCGAATGTCCACCTGAGAGGCCGGCAGAAAGACCGGATAGCCGATATCGACCAGCAACCCGCCCTTTATCTTGCGCATCACCCGTCCCTCGACCGAGTCGCCCTCACTCTTGCTGGCGACAATCTTCTGCCAGTTGAGAAGCCGGTCGGCCTTGCGCTTGGAGAGAACGATGTGTCCGCTGTCGGACTCAACGGCCTCGAGCCAGACCTGCACCTCGTCTCCGGAATCGACGCTGTCGGCGTCGTCCCATTCCGTGACCGCGATCAGGCCTTCGCTCTTCAATCCTACGTCGACGACGATGTCGTCACCGGCACGACCGACAACATGCCCGGTCAGAATCGATCCCGGCTTGTAGTCGTCGCCATGCTGCTCGAGGATTAGGGATACCTGCTCGTCTCCGCCGTTGCCGAAGAACTCCCCAAGCTCGGTTTCGAGCCCGGTTCCCTCCGCATCCAAATCACTGATGAGGTTGTAATCTACCATTGCGCTGCTGACTCTACCTGACAATCTCACTAACCTGGCCGTTTCGGTCCAAGGGCTGGCGTCCAAGGCCGACCGACCAGTCGCACCGACCGGAATACACTCGATGCGTTCTCCTGTTGGGTCGCCACGGACGCGAGCCACCCCGCGCCTGCCGCGTGAGCGACGCCAAACTTAGCAGTATAACGCGCAGGCCCGTGGACCGCCACTTTGTCTTTCGGCATAATTCGATCCTCCTGCGAATCGCCCGCCCCGGGGCGACAGCCCCCCGAACTCCGGACTGCGCCCCCCTTCTCCCCGGGCTTCTCGGAATGTGCGGGTCCCGGTTGCCAAGCGGGTCTGGAAGTGGGACCTGCCCCTCAACTGGGGCTCATCGGTAGACCGTCCGGGGCGGATCTGCGGGGGCTTCCCCGGACCGGAGGAAGGCTCAGCCCGGCGGCGGGGAGCCCTTCCGAAACGAGGGGAGGATCGCCGCTGGCCGGCGCAAACCCCCGCGGCCCGAAGACCGGCGCCGCTAGCATACGCTGATGGTGTGGACGCCTTTACGCCGCTTCCGGTTGATCATCTTGCGCCCGTTGTGCGTGCGCATTCGGGTTCGGAACCCTTGTTTTCGAGCCCGTTTGATCCTGCTGTTACGTCTTGGATAGTGCATCGCTCAGCTTCTCTCAACCGCCTCGGCAGGTTCGCCGCGGCGAATCGGGGCCAGGTCAGGACGGAATTCACAGAATGCTGCATCGTACCGCATCCTCAACTCGCGGGCAAGCCGTTCGAGTTCCGGCCCGTGCGACGCGGACTCGAATCAACGTAGCCTGACCCCTTTCTCCCTTTCCGCCATTCGTAACTTATTGAAACACAAGTGTTTACGGTCAATCCAGGGCCGAACGGGCGTGCTGCGCTACACGGGTGAAAGGTGAGAACGGGCGATTTCCAACCCTGGCGGCCTCTTGTGCATCCAACGAGGATTTCATACTCTCCCATCGCGCGGTCCATATGGTTCACACCACGGGAGAAAACAAATGACCAGACGAAGCGTTGCCTGCGTGATTCTGACCCTCTGGGCGAGCGTTCCGCTTGCCGGCTGCATGCCCAAGATGACTATCGAGGAAATGAAGGCCGAGATGCCGCAGCGGCCGGCGGAACTCGACCGGCTTGACATCTTTGTGGGCGAGTGGGAGTCCACGGGCGAGGTCGACTTTGGCTTCCTCGACCAAACGCTGGAGGCCACCAGCACGATGACGTGCGAGTGGGCCAACGACGACTGGTACCTCGTCTGCCATGAGGATGCCGAGATGGAAGAGCTCGGCAAGATGAAGGGGACGTGGGTCTGGGGCCACGGCGGCAGAGCCAAGAAGTATCGCACCTGGGGGTTTGCCAGCATCGGTGAGACCAGCATGGGTACCGCCAGGTTCGATGAGTCGACCCAAACCTGGAAGATCAAGGGCAAGAGCCGGTCCGAGTTTGGCAACAGCACTTACCACGGGACCATGAGGATCATGGACAACGACACGGTCGAGTGGGATTTTTCCGAGCGGGCCTTCCTCGGGCTGTTCAAGATCGTAGACTTCAAGGGCACCATGCGGCGGAAGAAGTAGCTGCGCTCTAATCGGCGGCGCAGCCGGTGCCGGACCGTGGGTGTACATGATCGGGAAGGCTGAGCTTGCCCGTGCGGGTTCGTTAATAAAGCCGCCGGTCATAAGCACGCACAAGGCCCGCCGCCCATCTCTTGTTCATTGAACCTGCCGGGCACAGGCGGTAGAGTGTGGCCATTAGCCCGGTCCGGCCCGCCTCGCCGTTGGACACCGATGGCGAAAGGGGCGGCTTGAAGGAACGCTTCGGCCTGCGAGAGGGATGCGGCCTACAAGAGTTCAGGGCTTCGGTCGGGGTCGGTTCTTGTTGAGGCAAGGGAGTGGGTGCACGTGGAGCTATCCGTACGCCCGAAGGGCGATGAGTTTGCGAAGCCCGGGGAGTATCCGGCGCTGCGTCGGCGAATCAGGGCGGCGGCGGCGGGTTTGACCATCCCGACGGCGGTGGTCTATGCGTTCGACAAGCGAACGCGTATGCTCCCCTACTACTTCAGCTGCCGGCGCATGGCCCCGGCGGGAGCGCGAGCGGTCGGCGCAGCGCTTTATGACTCCGGGCTCACCCAGACACGGATCGTCTTGCAGCAATGGAATCCGAACTTCCGTCCCAGCCAGGCAAGGCTCGACGGTGAACCCGTCGAGATGCTCCTCATTTCGAGCATGCAGATTCACGCCGAGCGCGCCTACCGGCTGGTCGCTGACGCCTGGGCCAACCCCGCCTGGTCTCGCCCGCTGATCATCGTCGGTGGTCCCAAAGCGATCTACGAGCCGTGGGATCTGTTCGAGATCGGCGGCGATCCGAATGTCAACGCTGACGTTGCGGTCACCGGAGAAGAGTACGTCCTGATGCAGCTGATCGAGGTGTTGCTCGAACACCGGGGGACCTGCGGGACGATGCTCGAGGCGTTTGGCAGAGCTCGCCGCGAGGGAGCCCTGGCGGGGATCCCCGGATTGGTGTACCGCGAGGACGACTCGATCGACGCCCCCCTGGCGACAACGGGAATCCAGCGGCTGGTAAGGGATTTGGACGAGCAGCCGCACCCGATCATCGGGTACAGGCTGCTCGAGCCGCCCCATCGAGGCCGCGAACTGAAATCCCAGCCTCTTCCCGCCGATAGGGTCAGTCGGTATTCCACGATCGGCTCGCTGAGCATCACTCACGGGTGCAAGTTTGACTGCGAGTACTGCCCTATACCGGCGTACAACCAGCGTAAGTTCCGTCACAAGAGTGGGGAGAGGCTTATCGACGAGCTGCGCCGGCTGCGCGAAGAGCTGGGTATCCGGTTTTTCTTCGGTACGGACGACAACTTCTTCAATAACCGCCCGGCGGTCGAGCAGATGTTTGAGGCCATGTCGCGGGCCACGATCGCGGGCAGACCTCTGCGCAAGGCGGTTCGCTGGGGTACCGAGGCAACCGAGTTCGACACCTGGAAGAACCGTGACCTGCTTGGGCCGGCGAGAAGGTCGGGCCTGCGCGCACTCTGGCTGGGTATCGAGGACCTCACTGCGACGCTCATCAGGAAAGGCCAGTCGGTCAGCAAGACCGCTGATCTGTTCGCCCTCCTGAACAAAACCGGCATCTGCCCGATGCCCATGCTGATGCACCACGACGGCCAACCGCTCTACACGCGGAAGGGTTTATACGGGCTGCTTAACCAGGTGGGATTCCTGCGCAAAGCCGGTGCACAGAGTATGCAGGTCACGATCCTCGGGCCGGCGGTGGGCACGCGATCGTTCGAGTCGAGCTTCGAGAACGGGTTATGCTTCGACTCCGTGGGCGGCAGGCGAGTCGAACAATTCCACAACGACGGGAATCACGTGATCTCTTCGTCGTCGCCCAATCCGTGGCGGACACAGCTCAACGTGTTGCTCGCTTACGCATTGTACTACAACCCCATCAACCTGGTGCGCTCGCTGCTGCGACCATCCAACACCCTGTTCCTGGCCGGAGTGCACGATCAGGCCACCGGCATCATTGGACTGTTCGAGACCGCGATCCGCTCCGCCGGTTGGTCGTACCGCCTGTGGCGAGGCCCGATAACCTACGCGGCCAGCCCCCCCCGACCCCAATCACCATTGATCGCGGTGGCTCCCGGGCTCGCCCAACGCGATGACTCGACGGCGGGGCAAACATCTCACCCGCCCGAACCGGTTGCTCTGGGACCGTGCCCACAAGACGACGCGGCGGTCCCGTCCCGCGTCAAGTGAGCCCGCCAATCGGGCCCCGACCGGCACGGCAATGGGTAGGGGCAAAGATCGTCCTTGCCCTACTCTCTGCCCTCCGTCTGCGGAGCAGCACGGTATCCCGCCACCAGGCGAATGGACCTGATGCGGGCGGGTTTCGTAAGAAGCTCGACGAGCTGAATCTCGGTTTTCCAAATGGAGGCGGTGCGGCGCGCTCGCCGTAGCCGCGGAGTGGAAAGAGCATGGACCAACAAACGAGGGCCTTGAATCTGCAGGCTGACGTGCCCCAAGCTGTCGGTGAGCTTGCAAAGAAGCTCGGCCTGTCCCGCGACCCGCTGTTCTCTTCGCTCAAGAAGATTCCCGGACGTTTCGCTGATCGCGTTATTCTCCCTTGACCGCGGCTGTCCGTCGTCTACAATCTACATTGCCGCCTAGATGAAGCGCCGCTTCAGGATTGGCAGGGCTGCCCGCGGGCGGAGGAGCAAGGCATGACTGAAGAACGCTGGTTGGAGCTGCCGGAGAACGTCGTAGCCAAGATCCAGAAGGTTCTTGGCATCACCCCTTCGGCGCTACCGGAGCACGACTTGGTGAGCCTCATCGACGAGCTGTGCGACACCGCCTTGATGTTCGACCGGGAAGAACGCGGTGCCGACCAGGTCGAGGAGGAGGAGACGCCATTGGGGGCGACCCCGAGCGTTGCCGCAACTGAGCCCTCAGAATGCCCACCTGTTGTGGGCACTCAGGAGGTTGAGGGCAGTGTGTCCGGCGCTGGGTCTCTCGCTAAAGACGAGTAGGCTCCATCCCACCCCGGGCGGGCGGGGCTCGAACACCGCCCTTCCTCGCTTTTCGCTATTCTTCATTCGCGACATGACGGTAGAGACTCGACCAGGGCCAATGCTCAGGGGCCGTCACGTAGCCGTTCAGTCCCCCGATCGCCTGTCGTCGCCTTGTTCTCCCTTGCGCTGCCGCATGCGAACGGTACGTAGTCGATTGATGGCTGCGGCGATTTCGTACTTGCGGGGTCGGGCGAAGTCGCCCGGGTGACGCTGGGGGCGATGGAAAGGGTCGAGTGAGTCCAACCCATGGTCGGTCAGGAACCGCTCCACCGCATCCACGACCTCACGCAGCGACCTCGTTTGATCCATGAACTTTCGGGATGCGAGATGGATCGCATTACCGATCGCACGCGTCTGGCTGCGGTCGACGATCTGCTCGACACAGCGCAGGTCAATCGGATCGCTGCCGAAGAGGACGAGGTCCAAGGACTTCGCGTCGATCTTGACCTCCCGCCGGCCACGCGATGCGTCGAAGCTTTCCGCCAGCGGAACGCGCGGGTCCGCGCGGGCTAAAGCCCGCGGCGCGGCTGTCTGTCGTTGCGATCTGTGTTCAACCGTGATTCGCTTCGCCTGGGCGGTCACGTCGTGCGGCTGATAGTCGCGCATCATGATCACCGTGTCCGCCACGTCGAAGTAGTCTCCGCAGCCCCCCATTACCAGGATGGTGGACACCCCCAGCTTTTCGTAGAGTTCACGCACCCGATCGATGAACGGGGTGATCGGCTCGTGCTCCTTGTGGACCAGGGCCTGCATGCGGGCGTCGCGCACCATGAAATTGGTGGCGGAGGTATCTTCGTCCAGGAGCAGCAGGGTCGCGCCCACTTCGATGGCCTCGAGAATGTTCGCCGCCTGGCTGGTGCTGCCGCTGGCGTCGTCGCTGCAGAAGGCGTCGGTGCTGCGACCGAAGGGCAGATTGCTGATGAACGGGCTGATGTTCACCCGTTCCACCCGGCGTCCGTCCTCGGCGCGAATCTTGACCGCGTCGCGACTTGTCACCACATACTCGCGCCCGTCACCGGGAATGTGGGGATAGACGCCGCGCTCGACAGCCTTGAGCAACGTGGACTTCCCGTGGTAGCCGCCTCCGACGATGAGGGTTACGCCCTTGGCGATACCCAGACCTGTAAGCGAACTCTGCACGCCGGCTGCCCCTTCGATCGGGTTGGCGAGAGAAACCGTCACACGAGCATCGTCGGGTGAGTGAAAGGGAACAGCCGTGCTCGCCGCAAGCGGTCGGTTACTGGCCCCGCTCTCGCGCGGCAGGATCGCGTCATCCCCGACAAACGCCACCAGGCCGAGCCCGTCCAATTGGCGGCGTATGTACTCTTGGTTCTCCACGCACGTAACGAACCGCCGTCCGTCTTCTTGGGAGAGGTTGGACCACAGAAGGCCGCTCTCGCCAGCCGCCGGCAGATCTTGGCAGAGCATTGCCTCCGCCTCCCGACCAAGCACCCGTCGTCCCGCGGCGGGCAGCCCTACGTGCAGGCGGGCTTCGACCCAATCCGACGTAATCACGACGGCCGTCCGCTCGAGCACCTCCTGCCCTCCGGCGTCGATGCTCATCACGCCGCTTTTCCCGCCGCCCTGAGGCTGTCGCGTCTTGCGGCCAAGCACGGATCGCATGGTACGGGCCAGGAAATCCTCGAGCGCCATCCGGCGAACGGACCGGTCGAATAGAGGTACTGGGAGTCCGGCCACGCTTTGGGGCACGCGTAGACGCACCTTGGACGGTGACGCGAAAGGGTCACTCTGGACGTGATCGATGTGCAGGGTGAAGCCGTCGCCGCAGTAGCTGCCGGCGATGTCTTTGTAGGCCCTGTACCCCCGGCCATCAATCCGGGCGAGCGTGTGTCGCAGATCGTCTAAGCTCAGCACGTCTTATGCACCCTTGAACGAAACAAGGGGATAAGTACATGTTTCGTCGGCTTCCCCCATTCGCTGTTCACCTGCACGCTCCCTCACGGTCGCGGTTCGGTTTACACGCTCCCTCACGGTCGCGGTTCGGTTTGTGCGCTCACTGCTCGTTCCGCTGCCCGCCGGCGGGCGACGCTGCCGGCGTCCAGTCGCTTCGGCGGAACGTTACCAGAAACCACAGGGGGATGGGCACTACATAGACTCCCGCAAACGAGACGACAAGAAGCCAATACAGATAACCCACCACGCTCCGCCAGAACTGGCCCAGGGGGATGAAGGCGGGACCACCCTCACCGCTAAACTCCCACAGGAGAAACACAAGAACGCGCAGGGCTACGTACGCGTTGATCAGGGCAAACCCCCAGGCGAGGGCACGCCATCGACGACGCCAGGGGATCGGCGAGGCCACGAGCAACGCAACCGTGAACATTGTCGGGAGATAGCCCTGAAGCCGGCTGTCTCCCGCGATGGTCTTCATCCCGCCGGTTACCCGGTTTTCGAGCGTGATCTCCATGTCATGGTTCGGAACCGGCGGCGACAGTGGACGGCAGCGAACTCGTCCCTGCGAACCGAATGAGCCATACACCAGATTTACCCCGCCGCGGAAGAAGGCCCCGTACCCCTCCCGAACTCCCGGCAAGGGCGTCGCGAGAACGCCGAATACGATCAGGAACTTCAAGAAGAACCACGTAATCTGCTTAGGTGAAAACATGCGGCTGCACGACCTCTTCTTCGAATAGCGAATCGTGAGTTACGAGTTACGAGTTACGAAGAAGCGATCGGCGAAGTTCATCATCCTGCATGACAATGATCTGGTAACTTGAAACTCGTGACTCGTAATTCGTAACTCAGTTCGCTATTCGCTATTCGCCATTCGCCATTCTTTCTTCCGCGTCACCCGCTGCACCCATATCGCCCAGAAGCCGATCGCCAGAACGATGAAGGCCGCCTGCCACACTTCCTGGTGCATCGCGTCGAATGCCTTCGGGAAGTAAATGCCGATCAGGACCAGGCTGATTATCCGGGCAAGGTTGACCAGCCAGAGACACGCCACGCCGATCACTATGCCCGGAAGTTTCGCCCACAGCGACACCGGCGAGGCCACGACGGCGGCGGCAAATGCGGCGATCGGCTCCAGGCCGTCGCAGCCGCGCACGATCTCCACCGGAAACCCCGCGGCCGTGATGCTCGAGCCGACCACAACGGCGTCCTGGCCCAAAAGATTCAGAAAAAACCCGCTGATCCGAGCAATAAGGGCGAGGTACGGGGCGAAGGTCTCGCTGTTTGCCGACGGTGTGTGGATGAGACCATAGAAAAGACCCATCAGCACGGCGAATACGATTATCGCCTTAAGGGCCCGCCCCCTTCCGGCGAACCACCCGGTCTTTCCGGCGTTTGCCGACCCTCCCCCGTCGCCGGGAGTTCGGCTGCGCTCGTCGGGCGGGGCGCTCGACCGCTCACCAGCAGGGCGATGCGCATGCTTTTTTTGTTTCTTCTTGGGCCGGCCCATGGAGTCTCGCTATCCGCCCGAGGTCATCTACAACCTGATTTCCCCGCATAGCATACCCGCTATGGGAGCTTATTTCAATGCGGCGTGTGTTCCGACGGTGAGCGGGGGTGCGTCCTATTATGAGTGGCATGGTCCAACTTGCCGGGCCGAGCGGTCGGTTTTCCCACAGCTAAGCTTCGCTTGACCGTGCCACCCCGCCGAGGGCAAAGGGCTCCTGGCCACGGGAGCGGACCGGCGGCAGCGGTCGACCGGAGCGCTCAACTATTATGAGTCCTAAGTCGCAGCGAATTGAGCACCACGCTGATCGAGGAGAACATCATTGCCGCGGCCGCCAAGCCGGGGGGAACCTTGCCGGTGGCTGCCAGGGGGATGGCGATCACGTTGTAGAAAAACGCCCAGAAGAGGTTCTGTTTGATGATCCGTACGCTGCGGCGGGCCAGGGCAATGATGGTGGCGAGCTTCTTCAGGTCATCATGGATTATGGTGATGTCCGCCGCTGAGGCGGCGACGTCGGTCGCTGAGCCAAAGGTGATTCCCACGTCGGCGGCGGCGAGGGCCGGGGCGTCATTGATCCCGTCTCCCACGAACGCCACGCGTTTGCCGGCCTGGTGTTGCGTGCGCACCGCGCGGAGCTTCGCTTCCGGGGACATTTCGGCATGCACCTCGCCGATGCCTATAGCCCCCGCAACCGCGGCGGCGGTGCGGGCGTGATCACCGGTTACCATGGCCAGATGCACGCCGAGTTCGGACAGCCCTTCCACCGCCGGCGACGCATCCGGTCTGATCTGATCGGCGGCTCCGATCAGGCCGGCGCACACCTCATCCACCGCCACCAGAATCGCGGATTGACCGTCGGTGGTCAGAAGCAAAAGCCGCTCTTCGACCGTAGAGAGATCGACTCCGCTTTCCCGCAGAAACGTGGCGCTTCCCACCCGAACGGTTCGACCGTCGAGTTTGGCACACACGCCCAGACCCGGTGCGTTGGAAAAGTCCGTGGGGTCGTCAAGCGGCAGATTCCACTCCCTTGCCTTCGCGACGATCGCCCGGGCGAGCGGATGCTGGGAGTGTTGCTCGGCTGAGGCTGCCAACTGAATGACCTGCCTGGCATCCCTGGTGACCGGCCCGACCGGCTCATCGAACACCTCCTTGACCGTGGGCGAGCCGGTGGTCAGCGTGCCGGTCTTGTCCAAAAGCATGGTGTCTATCCGCCCGGCGGCCTCCAACGCGGCGGCGTCACGCACCAAAATGCCCTGCAGGGCCGCCGAACCGGTAGCCACCAGCACCGCCGTCGGCGTCGCCAAGCCCATTGCACACGGGCAGGCAATGACCAGCACGGCCACCGCCCGGTTGATCGCGGTCGCGATCGCGGTCGCGGTCCCGGGGTCGGTAACGACAAGAGTTCCCACAAACGTCGCCAGGGCAAGCCCCATGACGATGGGCACGAACACGCTGGCCACTCGATCGGCGATGCGCTGCATCTTCGTCTTGCCGGACTGGGCATCCTCGACCGCACGGATGATACGGCCCATCGTGGATTCAGCCCCGACGCGGGTTGCCTCGATGGTGAGGAGCCCTTCGCGAACCAGGCTGCCGGCCACGAGATCGTCGCCGACGACGCGACGACGGGGCATCGACTCCCCGGTGACGGCGCTTTCGTCGACTGCCGCCTCGCCCTCAATCACCAAGCCATCGACCGGTACGATCTGGTCGGAAGCGATCCGCACGCGTTGCCCGGGGCCGATCTGCTCGATGGGTACTTCTTCGGTGCCATCCTGTGTCACCACCTGTGCGGTGGTCGGCATGCGCCGAATGAGGGCGGAAATGGCCGACGATGCATCCCGTTTCGCCCTGATTTCCAGGTAGCGACCCAGGTTGATGAACGCCAGGATCATCGCCACGGTGGGAAAATACGCCCCCTCCACCGTCGGCACAAACAGGCTCACGGTGCCGGAAACAAAGGCCACCGAGACGCCCATGGAGATTAGTAAGTCCATGTCCGGTGCGCCCCCGACGACCGCCCGCACTCCGCCGCGCAGGATGGGCAGGCCCGCCGCCGAGCACAGGAGCGCTACGCACAGGACCGCCTGGATCGCCCGAGGCCAGATGTGCCCGCCAAGTTCGCCGGACGGCGTCGGTGGGGCGAGCAGGTGCAAGCCTATGACGAGAATCACGATGACGGCCGCTTGGATGAACGCCCGCCACTGCTGACCCTGCCTGGCAGCCTCCGCGGGCAATGGACCGGTCGATACCTCGTCTCTCTCGCGGAGTGGTTCGCCCTGGTAGCCCGCACGGCGGATCGCGTCGATCAAGTCGCCAGGTTCGGGGCGTGTTTCCGCCAGGTCGATGGTGGCGATTTGGGTTGTGAGATTAACCCGGGCTTGGACGACTCCGGGGGTGGCGTTGAGGGCACGCTCGACGCGCGCGACGCAACTCCCGCAGGTCATTCCCCCGATGCGAATTCGCAACGGCTTGGACGGCATGGCCTGTTCATGGCTTGACTCGACACGCGACGCGTTCACCGGGCTATCCTAATCGAGCAGAGGCCCGCGTCCACCGGTTGGCGGACGCTGACGCTTAATTCCACATGACGTAATGCTACTTCCACTTTCAACGCCGCCCTTTCGCCGCCGAAGCCTGGTCCAGAAGCACTGTTGAGGGAATGTACACATTACGGTGCGGCATCTCCCTCAGCGGGAAATGCCGCGCTGCGAGCCTCATTCCGATGCTTCCCATTATCGAGAACGCCCAGCGAATACCGCTCGCTTTTGAGAGGATCGCGGTACGTTGACGGCGCCGGCGACCTTCTCCAGAGGCCCGACGATCCACGACAGGCTGTCAATTGCCGATTTCGGAACCAATCTGCGCTTCTGGCACCGCGTTTGCCGATAAGCTTCTGCGATGGGCTGTGCTGAATGCACGGCTGTGACCAGAGGCCGGACAGCAAAGCTCTGGTAAAAATATTGAATCGGCCAAATAGGCCGGTTTCGTGCGATACTGCGAGACCAGCGGGCAAACGCTTTCCCACCATCATCCTCTCTCCGGCCCGAACACGGGAGGGCGTCGCTGGTCTCGCCTTCTTTTTGCGCCCCTCCTCTTGCGCCGCTGAATCGGGCGCGCGGCGACCGTGTCTTCCAGGCCGATACTGAATTACAGCGTTCTTCGTTTTCGTGTAGGGGAGCTATAAGGGAACGACAAGCGGCTTTCTACGGCAGCCACGGGGGGTCCCGGAGCGCCGGGACTACGCAAGAACGTAGAATGCTCTAAGATCGCACCAGTTGACGAACGCGAGAACGGCAACTTGGACCGGCCGACATGAAGGTTGCACTTGCTCAGATTAACCCCACCGTTGGCGACATCGAGGGGAACGCCGCGCAGATCGCAAGGCAGGTCGCCGCCGCTCAGGCTGCGGGAGCGGAGCTTGTGGTCTTCCCGGAGATGGCGGTGTTCGGTTACCCGCCTAAGGACCTGCTCTTGCGGCACGATCTCGTGCGCCGCAACGTCACCGCCCTCGAGGGCATCGCGGATGCCTGCGGCGATCTTTCGGCCGTCGTCGGCTATGTTCAGCCGGACCCCGACGGAGCAGGCAAAGGCATCAGGAACGCCGCCGCTGTTTGCCGGAACGGTCGCGTGGTGGCCTCGTACGCCAAGACCCTGCTGCCCACCTACGACGTATTCGATGAATCCCGCTACTTCGACTCCGGCAAAGGTGCAGCGACGATCTCGGTGGAAAGCGGCGCGGGAGCGGTGCGTGTCGGCGTGACGATCTGCGAGGACCTGTGGAACGATCGGCAGTTTGAAGGCCGGCGGGTGTATAGTGCTGATCCCATCATGGCGACCGTAGCCGCGGGGGCGGAGTTGATTGTCAACCTGTCGGCTTCGCCGTTTGAGGCCGGCAAGCAGCAGGGCCGGGAAGCGATCTTCGCCGAGCAGATGAGAGCTCACCGCGTACCCCTCGTATACGTCAACCAGGTGGGCGGCAACGACGATCTCATCTTCGACGGGGCCAGTCTGGTGCTCGACGCAATGGGCCGACCCATCGCCCGGGCGAAGGCGTTCGAGGAGGACTTGCTGGTCGTTGATCTGTCCGACTCCCAGAGCGGGCGAATCGAAGCGTATCCGGACCACATCGTCAGCATCCGGCGGGCGTTGGTTCTGGGACTGCGGGACTACCTGCAAAAATGCGGGTTTAGAAGTGTAGTCATCGGCCTCTCCGGGGGAATCGACTCGGCCCTGACCGCGGCCCTGGCGGTGGAAGCATTAGGAGCCGACCGGGTGCACGGAGTAGCCATGCCCTCGCGCTACAGCAGCGAGCACAGCATCGAGGACGCCCGGAAGCTGGCAAAGAACCTGGGCATATCCCTCAGCATCATTCCGATCGAGCAGGTGCACAGGGCCGTGGAGCATGCAGTTCGTGCGGACTTCGAGCGTGCTCCCACTTCCGGGGGCGGCGCTACCGAGGAGAACATCCAGGCCCGCATCCGCGGCACTCTCCTGATGGCCATGTCCAACAAGTTCGGTTGTCTGCTGCTCTCCACCGGAAACAAGAGTGAAATCGCCGTCGGCTATTGTACGTTGTACGGCGACATGTGCGGCGGGCTGGCGCTCATCAGCGACGTGCCCAAGACCGTGGTCTACGGCATCGCGAGGCAGATCAACGACTCCAGCCCCCGGCCGTGCATCCCCATTCGAACGATAGAGAAGCCGCCCTCCGCGGAGCTGCGCGCCGACCAGCGCGATGAAGATACCCTCCCGCCGTACGAAACCCTCGACGCGATTCTCGAGCACTACGTCGAACGTGAAACCGCCGCGGACGAGATCGTCGCACGGGGGTTCGAGCGCGAGACGGTTGAACGCGTGATCCGAATGGTCGAGGGCAGTGAGTACAAACGCAAACAGGCTCCGGTGGGTTTGAAGGTGACCAGCCGTGCATTCGGTACCGGGCGGCGGATGCCCATCGCGGCCAGGTATCATTAAGATCGTGCAGCAAAACGTGCCGGATCGGCACCTGGGCGGTCGAAAGACAGGCGGGAAGCCTGTCCCACAGGGACGCCGAAGACGGTGAAGCACCCAAACAGCAACCCCCCCCAGGTATTCTCCCTGCGGATCTTCCTGGCCGCGCTGGCGATCCTCGTTGGCGGGACGATCATAGCGGTAGTCTTGATCGTAAGAGCCGCAGACCACCGGCAGGGACCGGCTGCAGTCTCTTCACCGGCGACGGTCGACACGCCCTTGGACGCGCCGAATCCTCCCGCACCACCGGGCGCCGAAGCCGGCGAACCCGTTACCGACGACAAAGACCCTTCGCAGCAGGACGCTCCTCCCCCAGCCGCCGTGGAACCGGTTTCCAACCGGTTGAAAACCGGTTCCACAGTGGTGAGTGCTCCCCCCGAACCGGCTCCAGGCGAAGACGGAGATGGACCAGAGGCTTCGCCGGTCGGCGACGATGCCGACTCCAAGCCGCCTCCCGCCTCCCGCCACAGCCGCCGCCGGTCCGGCCCAACCGGAACCGGGCAGTGGTGGCTCGGGCCGCTCACCGCCCGAGCCCGCGTCTTCCTGATCGATAGAATGGATGAAGACGGGCTGCGCCGACGGTATCGCCCCGCTCCGATCGGACAGCGCTACGTGGCCCTGTCTCTTACGCTTCGGTGGGAAGGCCCCAAGACGCGGGAGATCATCCTTGACGGCTCAGCCCGGGGGCGGCCTACCGTTAGCCTGCTGGCCGACGACAAGCCCTACGAACCCCTGGGACGGCTCACCGCAGAGTCGCCGCTGCCGACCCCGCTGTCGACCGAACGGGTGGCGGTCACCAGGGGTGACCCGGTCAGCCTCGAACTCGTGTTTCTTGTTCCCGAGGAGATCCAGTCGTTCACCCTCCGTATCGAGCGCCAATCGCATGGCACCATCGAGCTCCCGGCTGCCACCCGAACCCGCCCGGCGGAGTTGGCCGGTCTATGGCGCAAAGCCCGCGGTCAGGTGATACCCCTGCGCTATGACGATCCGGTGATCGATGCCCTCGCCGATCCGCGCTGCCGCCGGCTCCGAATCGCCCACAACCAGATGGGGCTGCTGCAGGCGATCCTGCCCTTCGCGGCGGTTACAAGCAGTCCAATCCTCTCGGGGGATAACACCGCGGCAATCCCCATAACACTGAGCCGCGGGAACCATACCCAGCCGGCCATGCTGCGGCTAACCGAAGGCGGCGCGTCATTGCTTCTCTATGTGGGGGAACAACCGAATGCCACCTTTCTCTTCGAACGCGCTCCCCCCTGAGGCGGAAAAGGTGTCAGGCGGAAAACGTGTCCGGAAGAATCACTTGGGACCGTTACCCGTTTCGGTGCGCCTGAACACCTTTGGCCTTTCCACCAGCCAGCGGAAGAATCGTCCTGACACTGCTCAAGAGCAGTGCCACGCGAACCCGCAGATCCAAGCGTGATGGTGCACCAGAGCGGTTCTCGTTTTCGTATTCCGGGTCAAACGCCACCTCCAGCCCACCCGGCTGCGAGAAACCGCGCGGGCTGAAGCCCGCGGCTCGGAACACAGAAACGGCGGGTGCCATGGGCAAGCGCAGCTTGCCCGTGCTTGCCGGCGATTGAACGCGGGCAAACAAGTTTGCCCATGCCACACCGCCGCAACCCACGATTTCGATTGAGTCGGTCCACTAGTCCAGGCACGTGACGCAGTCAATCTCCAGCTTGGCGCCGGGAACCACGAGTGCCTTCACCACCACGGTCGATCTGGCGGGCGGATTCGATGTGAAGTACCCCTTGTACAGGTCATTAAAGGTCGCAAAGTCAGCGACGTCGGTGAGGAAGCAGGTGCACTTGAGCACCAGATCCATGCTCGAACCGGCCGCTTCCACGGAGGCCTTGAGGTTCTCGAGCGCTTGCCGGCACTGCGGCTCAAAGTCCGTCGAAACGAGCTGACGTGTGCCCGGTTTCTGTCCCACCACGCCCGCGACGAACACCACCCGGTCGAACGCCACCGCACGCGAGAAGGTGGCGTAGGGGCCTCCACCGATCACCCTCCTGCCCTTTCCCTCTTCCGCAGTCGATGCCGCCGCGACGGCTCCGCCGGCCACCGCAATCGCCGCACCGGTCGCCGACGCCTTGCCCAGGAACGCACGTCTGGTTTCGCTGTTCGTCTTCATCTTGGAACCATAGGCCGAAGGTACGGGGAGTTGCGGTAGATCGACTGAGGCATCATCACCGGTTCCGCAACATACCGCGACCGGCGGGTCTGGTCAACTCTCCAACTTCACATCGCGAAAAATCCCGCGACCAGCTTGGCGCTGCCTGCGAATGGTCACCTCGGGTCTACGTCGTCCGTTCCGGCAGGACGATCCGCTGGCCGTCGTAGGCGAGGGCCATGCCTGCAGGAAGCTCCTCGTCGGTCTGCCGATGCCCGAGTTCGTGGGCGATGTGTGTGAAGTACGTCTGACGCGCACCGACTGCGCGGGCCGCTTCAACCGCCTCCTCGATACTGAAATGAGCGGGGTGCGGGGTGCGGCGAAGCCCGTCAAGTATGAACACATCCAGATCCCGGAGCAGGTCCATGGAATCCTCCGGAATGTGGCTGCAGTCCGTGCAGTACGCAAACGGCCCGAATCGAAAACCCATAACCGGCATCCGGCCGTGTAGGAGAGGAATCGGGACTATTCTTGCGGTGCCGACGGTGAAGGGATCCGCACCGATTGCCTGGAGTTGTAGCTTGGGCCGGCTGTGGGGCGAATCGGGGGCGGATTCGAGGGCGTACGGGAACATGCGTTTCAGGCCTGCCAGCGTCCTCGGTGTGCCGTAGCACGGCACGGCTCGCCTCAAGAGCCAGTTGAACCGGCGCAGGTCGTCCAACCCGGCGACGTGGTCCGCGTGGTGGTGGGTAAACAGCACCGCGTCCACCGCGGAGATGCCGTTGGCCACACACTGCAAACGCAGCTCGGGGGCGGTATCCACGAGGATCCGCTGGCCGTCCATACGTACAACAATGCTGACTCGACTCCGCTTGTCCCGGGGGTCCTGCGAGCTGCAGACCGGGCAATCACAGCCGATCATCGGTATGCCGTGCGAGGTTCCCGTGCCCAGAACGATCACCTCAACCGACGGGCTGGCGGAACTCATCTAACCTCCAGTCTTGCACTGCTTGTATGATACGAGCTACTTCGCTGAGTCGGTAGGTCGGGCCTGGGCCGACTCCGTTAACCGCACCGCCCCGGGGAGCGGCGTCGGGCAGAGCCCGACCTACTCCTAACCCCCCACGACCCGGCGCCGGTGGCGTCGACGTCGGCCGGTTGACCGCCCCCCTGACGTCTGCTACGGTCGAACCGGGTGATATGATCTCGCTCAAGTCACAGCCAAAGGAAGAAAGTACCGTACGTGCGTTTTCTTCACGTACAAACGGGCCCATCCTGACGGCAGGGTTGCTCCTCGCGCTTTCGGGCTGCGGCCCGCGCGGTGGTATTGCTCCTACACCGGTCAGCCGGGCGTGGGAGCGGGGAGGTGTCGTCCAGGCAAGGTACGGCAAAGAGCGTTATTCGCCCCTACCCGAGCCGAACGATCGCAGGTCCATGCCTGCGGGGGTGGGTGGCATGTCCGTCCTGCCGGCGGACATGCTCTCTGGCAAGCGAGCACGCCACCCGACGCGGATAAATCCCCCGATCGCCACGATTGCCGGCCGACCCGTTCCCCGGGAACGGGTGGTGGACCTCCTGCTGCGGGCCCACGGTCCCGGCCTGTTGGAGCAGTTGATCGTGCTCGATGCCGCCACCGGTATGGCCGCAGAGAAGGGGCTTACCGTCAACCAGGCGGATGTGGATAAGGAGTACGATCTGGCGTTACGTCGTCTCGTCGATCCGCTCTGGGAGATGACACCAACTCCGTTCGATCGGGAGGCTGCGGAACCCCTGCTCGACTCTGTTCTCTCCCAGCGGAACATCTCGCGGGAGGAGTTCCTGCTTGGGATGCGGCGAAACGCGTACCTCCGGCGGATCGTCGAGTCGGAGCAGGTTCTCACCGAGGAGCAGTTGCGGGCGGAGTATGAGCGTTGCTACGGCGCGCGCGTACGCATCCGCCACATCCAGCTAGCGACCGCAGGGGCGGCGGCTCGCGTGCAGGAGCGGCTGACTGCCGGGGAGGCGTTCGAAGGCCTGGCTCGCACGTTCAGCGTCAACCTGGCAAGTGGCGTAAGCGGCGGGCTGCTCGATCCGTTCGCCGAGACTGACCACCGCGTCCCGGCCGCCCTGCGGGAGGCGGCGTTTTCGCTGAGGCCGGGAGAGGCGTTCAAAACCGTGCAGATCGGCAAGTGGTTCCACATCATCAAGGTGGAGGAAGTCCTGCCGGCGGAAGAACAGGAGTTTTCGGCGGTTCGCGGTGAGTTGGAGCGGAGCTTGGGCGAGCGGCTCAGCGAACCGGCCATACGCGAGCTGTACGAAAGGCTGTTTCGCCAAACGCCCGTCGAGATTCACGATACGATTCTGCGGGATGCCTTCGAGCGAAAGCATCCGGAGCGGGCCCGTTGAGCGGTGAGACTCTGGAGTCTAGAATCTAACTGACCGTGCGCAATCCCGCGCCACTGATCCGAGCCCCAAGCGCGAGCGCGGGGGTTGTCCACCGGTCTCTTGCGCTCGCGGCTCCAAAGGCCGGTGCGTTATCGCGCACGGTCGTTTAGAGTCTGGTTGTACCTCAGTCACCAGATGAGGAGATTCCCGTGGTAGATGCGAGTACAGAGCATTATCCGGCTATTCTGATCTTCGGCGCTCCGGGCTGCGGAAAGGGCACCCAGGGCGTGGTCCTCGGGGAGATGCCCAACCTGGTCCACCTGGCCATGGGGGACATCTTCCGCGGGCTTGATAAAAGTATGGACATCGGCAAAGAGTTCCTCTCGTACTCGACGAAGGGTGAGCTCGTACCCGACGAGCTGACCGTGCGGGTGTTTCGCCACCACATTGAGGGGGAGGTTGGCGTTGGTCGGATAGTCGCCGGCTACCATATGTTGATTTTGGACGGGATTCCGCGAACCGTTGCCCAGGTCGAGTTGCTTGGGAGCGTGATTGCGGTCAAGAAGATCATCCACTTGGTGATGGACGATCGCGATGCCTTGATCGCCCGGCTGGTCGGACGGGCGGTCAAGTCGAACCGGCCGGACGACGCCGACCGCTCGGTAATCGAGAACCGCATAGATGTCTACGAGCGCGAGACTCAGCCGGTCCTCGAGGCCTATCCCAAGAGACTGATCGCCCGGGTCAACGCGGATCAGCCCCCGCTGGCGGTTCTGCGTGATTGCGCGGAGTGCCTGCTCGGGGTGGCTCCCACCGGAGTCTGAGGGAATTGCGGATTGTGGATTGTGGACTGTGGATTGCGCCGGGTGGCACGGGCAAGGAGGGCAACGCCGATCGCACGTAGCGGTGTTACAAGATGATCGCTCAGGTCGTGTTGTGGGAGGCTTATGGAGTTTGACAGCACGGAACCGGAGTTGCAGAGGATCACGTGTGACGTGTTCGGTCGAATACCGGAAGCTGCGCGGCGACGCATCGAGTCTGCGTGCAACCGGGTAACCTTCACGGTTGATGGTTACTACGAGGCAGAGTTCCTTCCCGCCGATCGAGAGATACGTGTGGTCATCTCTCGAATCAACGACTTCTCTGAGAAGGGGAAGCGCGGCATCCTCGCACATGAATTCGGCCATGCCTATGCGTCCTCTCAAGGACATGTCCGGCCCGGCGAGACCAATGAGAGACTGGCCAATATGTCCGCTCAGTCCTGGGGTTTCCTTAGCGACATAGACGCGATGAAAGCTGATACCCTGAGGTTGCGGGGATGTCAGTAGGCGCGGCATGACGCCAAAGGGCGTGTGTCAGGACAGCAGGTCCTGGGCCATCGCTCGGACTCAGCAGTACGCGGATGGTTCCGTTGTTGGGATCGATCGCCTTGGTTTTGACCGGCTCATGGAAGCTGGGGCCGAGGTGGTTCAGGGATGTTCCGGTAGCCATGCAGCGCGAGTAGTTGATCACGACTCGGGCGAGGGTGGTGGCCCACTCAAAGTATGTGATCTTCCACAAGTCCGAGGCGGCGGTGTCGCATCGCTGACGGCGCGACCGAACGGGCACGAGTCACGGCCAGGAAGTCCATTATCGCTTGCATCGACCACGTTTAATGGGCGCGCGAGGGCCAATGAACGAGGGATCTCGGTTCACAGGCCTCGGCAGGTTCGTGCTGATACACCCGACGCGGGCGCGCACTTCGGCGTTGCAGCATGCACCGCTCCATGTTATGTTTAGCGCGCCTCCGGTACGCGATGCAGAGCTGTCTTATGCGGACAGGAGACCAAAGTTCCGCATGTCATTCGGATCACCCTAAGTATTGCCGTGCGTTGGGAGACTAGCGACAGATGGCGGTTAGCAACCTGGTCGAGTATCTGTTCATCGGCGGGCTTTACTTGATTCCCTACTTTGTCGTCCACTACACCGTGGTGTGCGCAAGCCTGGGCGGGCGCATCGGATTCCGTGAATCGATAAGCACAGCGTATTCTCGCCTACCTGCTCTGCTCAAAGGAACCCTATCTCTGGAACTGAAAGAGGTCCAACTCACGACGCTGGGCTTACTTGGCCTACTGAGCGTTGTGGGAATGATGAGCAACGGGATCCTTCACAGGTACGACGACGAGTTGCGAGACGGGCTGATGTATGTAGCGTCCTGGCCCTACCAGAAAAGGGCGAATGCAGAGAGCTACCTGACGGACATAAAGATCCTGAAGGAGTGCGAGCCAGAGCAGATAGTCTCGCTACAGAACAGGATACGCTACCAGATCGTGTTGACACGGCACGGAATAGCGACTTCAGTGATCCACATGCTCTGCCTGCTCTTCATTTTATGGAGCAGATGGCTTTCTTGCGGAGCGAAACTGATCTGGACAGCTCTTGTACTGATCTCCTCTTCGTCAGCGGCGTTCGGGTTCCTGGCGACACTAGGGTGGCACGATGGCGTCCGCGAGGCAACTCTGCAAGTATTCGGTATAGAGTGAGCATGTGCAGAGAGAGCTAGGAAGCAATGAGCACCATTTCGGGTGAGGGAGATTCTGGCGACGGCGACTCGACTCGCGCCTCGTTGTCCGGGCGACTTGCGGACTTTGCGGCTGAGTTCGACCGGCGCTTCGAGGAATACCTGACCCCGGACGGGGACGTTCCGCCCCTGCTGCTTGAAGCCATTCGGTATTCCGCTCTGGCCCCGGGCAAGCGTCTTCGGCCCTACCTGGTGGTTCGATGCTGCGAGCTGGCGGGCGGCGCGGGGGCGAAGGCCTGGCCGGTGGCCGCAGCCGTGGAGTGTATCCACACCTTCAGCCTGATACACGATGATCTCCCGGCGATGGACGACGACGACCTTCGCCGCGGTCTCCCGACCTGTCACAGGAAGTTCGGTGAGGCTGCCGCGATCCTGGCGGGGGATGCCCTCATGGTCTTCGCCTTCGAGTTGCTTGCCCGCCATGTTGAGGATGCGCGGCTTGCCTCTGGAGTCATCCGGGAGCTTTCCCGCGCCGCCGGCTGGGCCGGGATGATCGGCGGGCAGAGTGCCGACGTGATCGGCGAGACTGAGCCACCTGACCTTGAACTCGCCGGGTACATTCACGAGCGAAAAACCGCAGCACTTTTTGAGGTCTCGTGTCGACTCGGGGCCATGATCGGTGGGGCAACTCAGGCGGAGGCGGATCGCCTTGCCCGGTTCGGGCAAATGCTGGGGCGAGCGTTCCAGATTGCCGATGACTTATTGGACGTGACGGCTACTCAAGAGGTGATCGGAAAGCAGGTTAGGAAGGACCTGGGCTCGGGCAAACAAACCTTTCCGCGGTGCGTAGGAATTGAGCGGAGCCGGTTGGCGGCCCGCAAGACGGTTGAGGCCGCGGTGGCCCACCTGGAAGGTTTCGCGGAAAGGGCCGACAACCTGCGGGCCCTCGCTCGATATGTTGTTGATCGAAATTATTGAAAGTTCTGGAAGTGACGAAGCGTAGCCCCGGCGGTTAGAATCATGGGCCTATGAGCCCATCCCAAAAGTGTGGCACAGGTTTGTGACCTGTGTTCCACCGGTTGGAAACCGGTGCCACTTAGGTTGGTGCCACGGACGTTATGGGATAGGCTTGAAGGAGAGAGTGCCGCCCCACAGGAACTCATCTGTGAGCGACCACCTGCAATTGTCATGAATCTGCTTGGCAAGATAAAGTCTCCCACCGATGTTCGGGCTTTGCCGATGGAGCGGCTTCCCGATCTTGCGGAGGAGATTCGGCAACGCATTCTTGAAGTCGTAGGCAAGAACGGCGGGCACCTGACCAGCAACCTCGGCGTCGTCGAGTTGACCATCGCCCTGCACCGGGTCTTCGACTTCGCCCACGACCGGATGCTGTGGGACGTGGGTCATCAATGTTACCCGCACAAGCTGCTCACCGGCCGAAACAGTCGGTTCGACACCCTGCGCACGTCCGGCGGGATCAGCGGGTTCCCCGAGATCACCGAGAGTGAATACGACCTCTTCAACGTCGGGCACGCGGGCACGGCGATAGCCACTGCCGTGGGGCTCGCCCGGGCCGACCAGATACGCAAGCGAGACCGCTGCACCGTCGCTCTCGTGGGGGACGCGAGCATCGTCAACGGCGTCGCCTTCGAAGGGCTCAATCAGGCCGGGACGCTTACGAGGCAGTTTCTCGTGGTGCTCAACGACAATGAGTGGGGCATTTCGCCAAGCCAGGGGGGGATCGCGGAGTGGCTCGCCCGCTTTCGGGCGAGCGACTTCTACGATGAATGCAAGGAGCGGACCAAGAAGCTGCTCCCCAAGCTTCCTCTGCTGGGCAAACCGGCGTTTGACGCCATCGCCCACCTGAAAGAGGCCATAAAGGCAACCGTCTCGCCGGGACAGGCGTTCGAGGCATTGGGGTTTCAGTACGTCGGTCCCATCGACGGCCACGACATAAAGCACCTTGTCGAGATGCTCGATATTCTCAAACGGGCCAATCACCCGGTGCTCTTGCACGTCCACACCATCAAGGGAAACGGGTGTGGATGGGCCAGCGCGGAACCCGGGAAGTACCACAGCCCCAGGCCGTTCGTCGTTAGAGACGGCAAGGCTACGGTGAAGCGCAGCCGCGGAAAGAGCTGGACCACAGCGTTTGTGGATTCGCTGATCGAACTCGCGGAGCAGGACGAGCGGGTTTACGCGCTTACCGCGGGGATGCTGGACGGCACGGGACTGGACAAGTTCAAGGAGCGGTTCCCCGATCGGTGTCGCGACGTCGGCATCGCGGAAAGCTGTACGGTCGATTTCGCCGCCGGCCTGTGCAGGGGTGGTCTGCGCCCGGTGGTAGCGATCTATTCCACGTTTTTGCAGCGGGCGTTTGACCAGGTCTTCCAGGAGGTGGTGTTGCAGGGGCTCCCCGTGATGTTCTGTGTCGATCGTGCCGGCCTGGTCGGCGGCGACGGGGCTGTTCATCACGGTTTCCTGGATATCGCCTACCTGCGCGGACTGCCGGGCATGGTCTTGATGGCTCCCATTGACGAGGTGGAGCTGGTGGCGGCGATGAAGCTGGGCCTGAGCTTGGAGCAACCCTGTGCTGTTCGCTATCCGCGCGACGATGTGGCTGCTCCGATTCCTGATTGTCCGCGGTTTGAGCTGGGCAAATCCCGCCGCCTGCGCGAGGGGGATGACGCTACGGTCTTGTGCTACGGGGTGACCGCAGTTGACGCGATGGCCGCCGCGGAGATCATTGCCGACAGCGGCATCGAAGTTTCCGTTGTCGCCGCCAGGTTCGCCAAACCGGTCGATCCCCGGATGGTTGCGGACGCCTTTGGCCCGGGGAGGCCTGTCGTTACCGTAGAGGACCACTCGGTGAGTTGCGGGTTCGGTTCAGCCGTGCTCGAAACTGCCGCCCAAATGGGTCAGGAAACCCCGCGGGTGGTCCTCCTGGGGATGCCCGCCGACCGGTTCGTGGCCCACGGATCGCGGTCCGGCCAGTTGGCGGAGTGCGGCCTGGATGCCAGCGGGATCGCCTCGACGGTGCAGCGGCTGGTTATGGGTGACGTGAGGGGCGCGGCCCGCCTGCCGGCCCTGGATCACCGGGCGGTGGTCTCACGCTGATCCAAACCTTGCGCCTTCAGCGTAGCTCGATTGCGGATTGCGGACGGTTCGGCCGCTACGGGGGGCGCGGCCGCTACGGGCTGGCGGCTAAGGGCTAAGAGCTAAGAGCTAAGAGCTACTTGCAGCTAGAGGAGTGTCGCTTGTCTGACACCGCTCGGACACGACGGATCTATCTTCTCGGCAATCCGGACAAACCGGCGGCGGTCGCGGAGCTGGAGGATCTGAAGTCGTTCGCCTCCTCCCGTTGCAGGGTCGTCGGCTTCGGTCTCGGGCTTGAGGTTCAGCCGGCGATCGATGCGAATGCGGATCGCATCGTGGTCTTCGGCGGCGACGGCACGCTGATCGGGGTTACCCGTTCGCTGGGCGCCGACCAGATTCCCCTTATCGGCGTAAACCTCGGCAAGCTCGGTTTTCTCACGGAATTCTCCTGCGCCGAGCTGAAGAGGGACTTCGAGCGCGCAATCCTGGACGAGTCGCTGATCAGTCGGCGGACGCTCCTGCAGGTGACGATCCAGCGCGACGGCGACGCTGGGGACGCCTCTCTGGCGGTTAATGACTGCGTCATCCAGGCCGGCCCGCCTTTCCGGATGATCAACCTGGGCGTTTCGATCAACGGCCAGCAGCTCACCACCGTCCGCGGCGACGGTCTGATCGTCTGCACCCCGAGCGGATCGACCGCCCACAATCTTTCCGCCGGCGGGCCGCTGATGCAGCCGGGAGTAGATGCCATAGTATTGACACCTCTATGCCCCCACTCGCTCACCCACAGGCCCCTGGTGGTCGAACGCGAAGCGGTGTTCGAGATTCTCGCCCATGACGTCAACGAAGGAACCACCGCGATCATCGACGGACAGGTCTCCTGCCCCCTGCAGCCGGGCGACAGGGTGACGGTCAGACGCTTTCATGCGGACTTTCGGCTGGTGCGCAACCCCCGCTACGCCCGCTGGCACAATCTGGTCACCAAGCTCCATTGGGGGCAGACCCCCCGCTTCGAGTGACAGCGCAGAGAACCCAGAGAAGTGGTGGGCGAGGGGAAGGAACCGAGACGCGACCGTAAGGGAGCGTGCGACGGTCCCGCATTTCGCCGAGGGCATCCAAAAGTACCCTGGCCCTCTTCCCTCTTCCCTCCTCCCTCTTGACTTCTTCCCCTACTCCTTCTCCTCACGGATCTGGCGTTCGCCGCAGTTGCCGCAGAAGGTGGCGTCGGATGGCACCTGGCTGCCGCAGTTGTGGCAGAACAAGGTCGTAGCAACGGCCGAGCCGCAAGACATGCAGAACTTGGCCGATTGGGGCATTTGAGCCTGGCATTTCGGGCAGGGTTGAGTCGCCCCGGTGGTTGCACCGGGGGCTGCGCCGGGTCTCTTAGGCTGACCGCCGGAGTTCTCGCCGGGTGGAGCTGGGGCCGGGATTGGAACCGCCGCGGGTGGCTGTGGGCTTGCAACGCCTGGCGGTGGAGCCGTTGCAGCTTGTCCGCCCGCAGGCGCTGGTTGCATGGCCTGGGCGATCATGCCGGGCATCATCGCCCCGAAGCTGGCCCCCATACCCAGGCCCATTCCCGCGGCGGCGGTGCCCCCGGCCCCGCCGCTCTTGGCGGCGTCGCCGATCGCCCGGGCGGTCTGCAACTGCATGTAACGCTGAAGGTTGCCCAGTGCACCCATGCCGGAACGCTCGTCCATCATCTTCTGGACCTCTTCCGGCGGGGTGATCGCACCCATGAACAGGTCGACCAGCTCCAGACCGTACTGAGCGAAGTCGTCCATCACCCGGGATTTGCAGGCGGCAGCCAGCTCGTCATAGCAGCGCGGAAGATCGAGGATGCTCTCCAGGTTCTCGCCGAGCACGTCGGTGAGACGGGCTACGATGATGTCCTTGAGGTACTCTTCGATTTCGCGGGTGGTGTATCGCCCCTGAGTACCGGCCAGTCCGTTGAGCAGCAGGGAGCTGTCCGCCACCCTGATCGCGAACTTGCCGAAGCTGCGCAGGCGAACCATGTAGAGCTCCTTGTCGCGGAACGGGATCGGCTGCTTGGTACCCCACTTCAGATCGATGAAGGTCTTTTTCGAGATGAAGTACACCTGTGCCTGGAACGGATTCTCCTGCCACGGCATGGTCAGAATCCGGGTGAGGATGGGGACGTTTTGGGTGGTGAGGGTGTGTCTTCCGGGGCCGAAGGTGTCGTAGGCTTTCCCGTCGCGGAAGAAAACCGCCTCCTGTGTCTCCTGAACGATGAGCTGAGCGCCCATCTTGATGTCCGCCGACCCTTGCGGCGGCTCGCGATGAACCAGGGTGTCACCGCTCTCGTCGAAGAACTTGATAACTTCCAATCTGATGCCCATCAGGTCTTACCTCCCGCTCGAATCGCCCGGTTGGTATCCGGTTATGAGTTGGGAACGAAGGTCGACGTGCTCATCAAACTCGCGGGTGATTGCCAGGATCTTCTGGATCATCGGCCCCACGCCCTCGCGATGGGGCATCCCGGACCGTAGCTGGTCGATCACGTCCTCCAACGCGTTAATGCGCTCCACCAATGCCACGTCGAACTCGTAGAGCCGATCGAGCTCGGCCTCCCGTATCTTCACCACGTCGAACATCCCAGAGTAGCCGTACGAAAGTGTCCGGATTCTGTCAGCCAAACGGCCGATGACTTTTTTGACCCGGTCGACTTCTCCGACGGCTGCCAGTCCTCCGCCGTCGGTCAGGTCGCGCATGAGCGGGTCGAGGCGTTTGCGGAGCTGATCCAGCCGGGTGGCCAGTTGCATGCGCAGGAGCTTGTCCGTCTCGCGGCGCTGCTCCTTGCCGAGGTAACCGCTAAAGCCCGGCACGTGGTGCAGGATTCGTTCGACCCAGTTCCGGTCGCTGTGTGCTTTGTCGCGAATGTCCGCCATCTGATCCTCTTCCTGGAATATGAGCTCTAAAAGAACCCGTGGCACCGGTTTCCAACCGGTGCGGTCCACGGGTTGAAACCCCGTGCCCCATACATAATATGCGTTTGCGTGCTCCTCACGGCCATTATAATGGTCCGGTCCGGTTATAACCCTCTGCCTGCCGGTGCGAGGGCCTCTTCTTCGCCGTTGCGAGAATCCGTTCTCGCACCCACTTAGAAGACGTCCTTTCCGCGGGTGAGCAGGTTCTCCACCGCGTCCGCCCGCTTGGCTACCTCGAAGAGCTGCTTGCGGATCTCCTGGGCATCAGCCGTAACCGCTAGCTGGTTGGCGGTAACTACGAAGTATTCCTTGCCTTGGATTGTCTTGGCTGCGAACGCCCCGTAGGTCAGCTTGTTGTTCAGACGCAGAAGGGCCGAGGCGTGGCGGTCGCTGGCCGGGGCGCAGATCGAGATGAACGAGATGATGTCGTGCCCGTCGTCGTCGTGGCCGCTGAAGAGCACGTGGACTTTCTGCTTTCGCTGCTCCCCTAGGGGGACCACGACGCGGTACCCCGCTTTGGTTTTGCGGGATTCGTAGCCCGACTCCCTTACGACGCGCTTGAGCAGATCCTCGGTGGCTTGCAGCGGCACCTCGGGGCTCTCGTGCGGTTCCGGGTCGTCGGAGGCGCCGATCGGCTGCGCTCCCGAGGGCTTGGTCAGGCTGCGACCGCACTTGACGCAAAAACGCGTGCCGGGATGGTTGTCGAAGTAACACCCGCTGCACATCTGAGTTTTGCTGCTCATTACGGCGACTCCTCAATTCCTGCCCGTCGGGCGACCATCGCAGAGACGTTCCGGGCGGGTTGACAACGCCAAGCCTCGCGCGCGAACGGGTTCGTGTCAACCGCGCGATCGGCGGGGCGAGTGGCGGTCGCGTTGCGGCCCATCCGCTGGTGCGAAGTTGCACGCTCCCACACGGCAGCGTCTCGGATCCGCATTTCGCATTCCGCATTTCGCATTTGCCCGCTCCCTGACGGTCGCGTCTCGGATCACGGCCGGTCAGTCCAGGTACTTATGATAGCCCTGGGAGTACAGCCGGCAGACCACCGGGTCGTCCAGCGTGCTTATGGGTGTTTCCACCCGGGCCATGTCCGGGGGGAAGACGAACAGGGTCTGCAGCAGATCATCTGAAAGATAGCGCGCGGGGACTCGCAGGACCACGTCCTCGACGTCGGGCGGGTGCCGGCCCGCCACCACGAATCCCCACGTTCCGAAGGTCGGAACGACGGTATGGTAAGGGCGGGCATGAAACCGGTCGTTTACCCCCGGTCCCCACTTGACCGCCTCGATCGTGTTTATGATGCACCAGTAAGCCTCGCGAGAGCGAAACGGGCTGGTGCACTGAGCCGCGAGCATCCCGTCGGACGTCAAACTGTGCCCGATCAGCCCGAAGAACGTAGTGGAATAGAGCTTGCCCAACCCCGGTGCGCTGGGGTCCGGCAGGTCCATGATGATTACGTCGTATAGTCGATCCGTCTCCTGCAGGAAACGCATCGCGTCGAGGTTGTGCACCGTGACCCGCGAATCGCTGAGAATCTCATTGTTCAAGGCTCTTAGCATGGGGTTATCGCGAAAGAGGTTGGTGACCACCGGGTCGATGTCGACGATCTCGACGCTGCCCACGTCGGGATACTTGACGACCTCACGGGCCGCCAAACCGTCACCTCCGCCGAGGATCAGCACATGCTCGCGCCGCCCTGCGAGGCTCATGGCCGGGTGCACCAGCGCCTCGTGATAGCGGTACTCATCCACGCTGGAGAACTGCAGGTGACCGTCCAGATAGAGGCGGACGTCGTCACGCCAGCGGGTGATCACCAGGCGCTGATGCGGGGTGCGCAGGGCGAGGATGATCTCGTCCTGATAGAGCCGACTCTCGAAGTACGACACGAGCCGCCCGCTGGCGACAGCCCCGCCGGCAAGCAACAAACCGGACGCCAGGGCGACGGTCTTGAGACGACGGGCCGAGCGACCCACGATGGACTCGAATCGCCACAGGAACAATCCCGCGACGGCTACGTTGGCCAGGCCGATGACCATGCCCGCCCGAACCAGGCCCAGGTGCGGAAGCAGTGCGAAGGGAAAGACGATCGAGGCTGCCAGGGCACCGACGTAATCCGCAGACAGGACGTTGGCCAACGAAACTCGCAGCGATTGCATCTGACGCAGAATCCGAACGACCAGCGGTATCTCGAGCCCGACCAGGGCGCCAACCACAACGACCAGCCCGAGCAGGATCGGCTGATACAGCTCGGTGAGGGCGAAGGCTGCGAAACCCACCAGGGCGGTCACTCCGCCGATCAGGCCGATGGCGATCTCGACTCCAATAAAAAAAGCGATCAGGTTGCGCGAAACGAACTTGGACAGGTAGGAGCCCACCCCCATTGCGGTGAGGAAGAACCCGATCACCAAAGAGAACTGGGTGACCGAATCGCCCAGCAGATAGCTGGACAGCGTGCCCGCGATCAACTCGTAGACCAGCCCGCAGATCGCCGCTACGAAGACGGCCAGCAGCAGCATCACCCCGGCCGAGCGACCGAGCGACGCCTCCTTGGGCGGGTCAGACACGTTGTAAACCTACTTTATGACCGCGGCGAGCAGAATCGCGAGGGCGATCAGTGCTCCCGCGATCACCACGCCCAGGGCGACGTTCTGATCCTCCTCGATCTCCTTGCGCAGGGAGAACGGGGTGAACCGCTCCATCAGCAGGATGCTGGCCCCGAAGAACACAAGCCCCACCACAAAGTAGATGAACGTCGGTATTAACTGCCAGAGTTCGGTTCTAATAGCTTCCGGCATCTGTACATTCTCCAGGTAGATCCGTTCGGAATTATCCCACTACCATAGTTTCAGGAATAATGCGACCATGAGTGACGATTTGAGCCGCGGGCTTTAGCCCGCGCGAGCGTTCGCGCGGGCTAAAGCCCGCGGCTCGGGTAGTCGTGGAATTCATGAAACACTGTCCTACTTTCCGCCGTGCATGCCGCCGCCGATAAAAAAGTAACGCGTGCGATAGTGTCCTGAGCCCGTGCGCTGTCCACGGGCCGAATCCTCGCGGATGCTGAGTGGATTCTTCTCCGGTTGAGGAACACCAAGCCCGATGTTGGAGGCCCAGGTCGTAACCACGAACATGCCGAACATGGCCCCAATCAACCACAACGTGTTTCGATGCATTCGGCATACTCCGTTCTATTGGTATCTAAACCACCGTGCGCGATGCCGCGCCAATGTTCCGAGCCCCAAGCGCCAGCGCGGGGTCGAGCGCCGGTCGCTCGCGCTCCCGGCTCGGAAAGAATGGCGCGTAAACGCACACGGTCGGTTAGTCATCATCATCGTCGTCATCTTCCCCCCAACGCCGCCTCTCGAAGGAACGACGCCGCAGGAACTCAAAGCCCGCCCACCCGATGCAGAGCACTGCGGCGACCACGTGATAGCGAGCCAGGGAGGCCCCTTGGGATATCGCGATGGTCACCGGCCGGCCGTAGCTCAACACTCCCTTGGCCTGATTCCCGGCGCCCGCCTGGCCCTTCACAAGAAGACGATAAGTGCCGGGGTCCTCGAGCTTGAAGACCACCGAGTCCTTGCGGCTGCCCTCGCTCCAGCTTTCCCCGCCTTCGTAGCCGTGATAGTAAGACATCTGGGCGGAGAAATCGAGCAAGGCCTCATCCTTGTCGTTGATCACCGCCACGTCGAGATAGACCCAGGACCCGTCCACCAAAGCCTCAAACCGGGCCTTGCAGAGGGCGTTGGGCTCGGTGATATCAAACGAGCGGGTGACGTACTCCTCCGCGTAGCTCTTCGGTCCGACGGTGAAGCGGGCAACCTCCTTACCGCTTCCCAAGAAGGCGAGGCCCGCGAAGCAGCCAAAGACAAGCGCGAAGATGAGCATGACCACGGCTGATTGCCCGCGGAAGGAGGTGCCGGGATATGGCTGATTCGGGGCAACTCCCAGCGGGGCGGATAGTGTATCGACCTCGATGTTAAACGCTTGGGCAACCTGCTCGCGGGTCAGGTATTGTGCCCAGAACCACTCCGCCTCTGTTTCGGTCCACTCCGCCGAGAGCATGTACGGCGGGGCGATCGCGTCCATGAACCTGACCGTATCGCCGACCTTGGCCACCCAGGGCAGCTCGCCGTCCACCCAGGTGATCGACTGATCCCCGCGTTCGAATACCTTCCATTTGGTGTCGAGAAACTTGAAGGTGCTTTTCGGCCAGGCCAAACGCGGGTCCACCCCCTCGGGCCGATCGTCCAATTCCGATGAGAGGGAGTAGTGCCCCTCCTCCCGGATCAGCCAGCGATAGCCCGCCTCCTTGCCGTAGAGTAGGAACTCGTCGGAGAAGTACCTGCCCCACGCGTCACGCTGCATGTAACGGACATGCCCGACCACATGGAAATCATGCTCCTCAAAGCGGCAGGTCTGGCCCAGCTTGATGGGGACCTTCGGGCGGTGCTCGCCGATCAGTTTGCCAATCAGCGACGGCTCGGGCCTGGTCACGTCCAACTGTGATTCGCACTGCGCGCAAAAGACGCTCTTGGCTTCGTCGCCGCCGTGGAGGGGCACGGTGGCGCTGCAGTTGGGGCAGGTGATGCGCCTGAGGGTAAGATCGAGTTCGGCGCTGCAGTACGAGCAGGTCATGGACTTGGCCCCGGGATCGGGGATCTTCAACGGCCCGCCGCAGGAAAAGCACTTGATGTCCTTGGCCCGATCGTCACGACGGACGATGCGCTCGCGCGTCTCCTGGGTGCCCGCCCGCTCAGCTTGCAGGCCGGAAGCGCCGGTTACCCCCGCTTCCTCCGGGGTCATGTCCATCTGGACTTCGGAGAGGTCCATGCGCCGGCCGCGGAACACGCGGGCGGTACCTTCGCCGGGATCAAACTCGATCGTGGCGAACTGCTCGGGGGTGCTCAGATCAAGAAACGGAACTTTCTCTCCGGAGAGGATCGCAAAGGGAAGCTGTCCCTCGCCACCCTCGCACGTGGCTTCATCCTTCTCGTCCACGTGAAAAGAGGTGTCCCCGAGCTGCACGTACGTTCCCGGAAGGACGGCCTGGAAGTCGATCGAAGGCTGAGCCTCCTCCTCGCAGGACTCTAGCGTGAAGTTGTTCTCGTCCTCGCTAATCCATTCCGTGGAGCCGTCCTCGAAGGCGAGGAACCACTCATCCCAAAAGCCGGCTTTGTACCCGTAGCGCACTCGTCCCAGGACGGTAAATCGTCGCTCGCCCAGAACCCCGCTGCCGCCGACGTAGAAGGGGCTGGGAGTCTGGGCAAGAACCGCCATCTTGCCGGCCACGCGGGCAGCCTTTTCGTCCCAGATGATCGCGGAGTCGCAATACTTGCAGACAACCAGCCGGGCGAACCGCTCGTCCGCCGGCAAATCACCACCGCAGGATGGGCAAAACATTTTGAGTTCCTTCGCCGTTGCAGCCGGTGACCCCAATGCGCCGCAGCCACCGGGTGCCGCGCCCGGCGAATCTTAAACCACGGGTCGGCATGTGGCAAGAGGGGAGAAGGAAGAAGGCAAGAGGCAAGAGGCAAGAGGGTCAGCATACTGTTGGATTCTCTCGGCGAAGTTCGGGACCGTCGCACGCTCCCTTACGGTCGCGTCTCGGCTCCACAATCCGCAATCCGCAATCCGCGTTTTCACCCTCCCTGAGGGCAAGGCGGAGTGGCCGCTCGGGCCGGCAGAGCGTATGATTCAGCATCATGGAGGTAAAGATCGCCACTTCGCGGGGCTTCTGCTTCGGAGTCGAGGATGCCATTGAGCTCGCCGAAGCTGCCGTCGCCGAGCACGGAGCGGGCAAGGTCGTGGCCCTGGGACCGGTCATTCATAACCGGCAGGTGGTCGAGAAGCTGCAGCAGGCCGGGCTGGACCAGACCGGCGATCTGGAGTCGATCGCCCCGCCCAACGTGCTGCTCATCCGTTCGCACGGTGCATCTCCAGGCGCGATACAAGGCGCAAAGGAGCGTGGGCTCGAGGTCGTGGACGCGACCTGCGTTCTGGTCAAGCGTGCCCAGAACGTGGTGCGGCGGTTGCACGAAGAGGGTTACCATGTGGTGATGATCGGCGATCGCAATCACCCGGAGGTCCGCGGGGTGATCGGCTACGCCCCCAACGTTACGGTTATTGACAGCGATACGGATCTTGCGGACGCCCTGCCCCACCGCGAGCGCCTGGGCATTGTCGCCCAGACGACGCACTCGCCCGAACATGTGGCGGAGATGATAGCCAAAATCCTGAGGAGCCCCTACCGAGAGGTCAAGATCGTCAACACGCTCTGCCTGGAGGTGACCAAACGGCAGCAGGCGGCGGTCGAGCTAAGCCGCAGTGTGGAGGTGATGTTCGTGCTCGGCGGGCTCCACTCCGCCAACACCCGGGAGATGGCCAGGCTCTGCCGGGAGCAAGGCCGTGAGACATACCACATCGAGACCTGGGAGCAGTTCGAGCCCTCCATGGTCCAAGGGAAGCGGGTGGCGGGGGTCACCGCGGGGGCGTCAACCCCCGAGTGGGTGATCCAGGAACTCGTGCAGAACCTGGAGGCGCTCTGAGTGACCCCGCGCGGATATGCAACACGGATCAGAGCCCGGAGCGCAAGCGAAGGGTTGACAGACCCCGCGCGGATATGCAGCACGGATCAGAGCCCGGAGCGCAAGCGAAGGGTTGACAGACCGCGCGCTGGCGCTTGCGGCTCGGATGAGCCCCGCACGTTCGCGGGCGGTTGTATAGCAAGTCGCGGGCGAAGACACGACCTCAGGAGGTCAGACCGTCGTTCCCGCGCCCAGGTCTGAGGTGTGGGCCACGAAGGCCTATAAGTCCGGCTTGTGCAGCATTGGCCGGGTGGCCCACCTCGTTTCGAGGTGGGGGACACGATGATCCACACGCGCGCTTCCGACCTTGTCGTATCATCCAGCCCCCACCTTCCGAGAAGGTGGGGCATCCGCGCGGGTGTTGGCGCCATCGACAAGGTGTGACGCTACAGGTTCACGTCGCGTGGTAGGGTCAGGGGTCCGATCTTCGCTTCGACCGCGTTGACAATCTTGTTTCCCACGACGAGGCGGCGGATCTTTTCTATGTCGGGGTAGAGCACGCGATCGTCGACCAGTTTGGGCACGACCTCGCGGATCACCTTGTACGCCTCGGCTGTGCCCTTCCCCGGGCGGCGGCCTTCGTGGAACTCGAACGCCTGGGCGGCGGACATCATCTCGATCGCAATAACCGTCTGGACGTTCTTCAGGATCTCCGTGCACTTGCGGACCGCAATGGGCCCCATGCTGACGTGGTCTTCCTGATCGGCGGACACGCTGATCGAATCGACCGATGCCGGGTGAGAAAGCACCTTGTTCTCCGAGACCAGGGCGGCTGCGGTGTACTGGGCGACCATCAACCCCGAGTTGAGCCCCTTGCCCTCGACCAGGAAGTCCGGCAGGCCGGAGAGCGTCGGGTTGAGCAGCCGATTCGTGTGCCTCTCGGAAAGGTTGGCAACCTCCGACAGGGCGATGCACAGGTAATCCATCACCAGCCCGATCCCCTGGCCGTGGAAGTTGCCCGCGGCGAAGTATTCGCCATCCTCGGCAAAAAAGAGCGGGTTGTCCGAGGCGGCGTTGATCTCCGTCTCTACGACACCGCGGGCGTAGTCCAGGGTGTCGAGCGACGGACCGAGCACCTGCGGCGCGCAGCGGATGCTGTAGCCGTCCTGCACGCGGCCGCTGCGGTTGGCCATCACCTCGCTGCCCGCAAAGAGCCGCAGCAGGTTGGCTGCCACGGCGCATTGCCCACGGTACCCGCGGGCGCGGTGCACGCGCGGATCGAAGGCCCGGGCGACGGCCCGAAGGGCATCGGCGGACATGGCGCTGGCGATCATTGCGTTTTTGAGGGTTCCCTGAGCGTCGTGAACCAAGAGGGCAGACCCCGCGGCCATCATTTGCGGCCCGTTGATCAAACCCAGCCCTTCCTTGTAGGTAACATCGGTCGGCTTGACTCCCGCCCGCCTCATCGCTTCGCCGCCGGGAAGCATCTCTCCCTTGTATAGCGCCCGACCCTCACCGAGGGCCACCTCGGCGAACTGGGCCAGCGGTGAGAGGTCGCCGCTGACCCCCAGCGAGCCCTTCTCGTTGATATATGGCACCACGCCTCTGTTGATCATCTCGATGACCGTGTCGATAAGGCAAAGCCGGACCCCCGAGTATCCCTTGGAGAGCACGTTGGCCCTGATCAGCATGGCCGCCCGAACCACGTCCTCGGGGAACGGATCGCCGGTGCCGGCGGAGTGGCTGTAAATGATCCGCCGCTGGAGTTCGGCGCTTTGCTCGGGCGAGATCTTGATCCTGGCGAACTCCCCGATGCCGGTGGTCACGCCGTAGATAGCCATGCCCTTCGCCACGCAGCCTTCGAGATAATCCCTCGATTTCTGAACCCCGGCCCGGGCTTCCGGGGCCACCGCGATCTTGACCTTCTCGCGAGCCACAGCGCAAATCTGTTCGATCGACAGCGAATTCCCGTCGAGTATCACCTGTTCCATCGTCTGTCCTTTGATATCCGCGTTGCCGCTTATCCGCTCGAGTATCGTTCCAGCACCTTCTTCACCGCCTCGATTATCTCCCCGCGAGACACGGCGAACTGGGCGGGTTGTTCTTTTAGCCAGCGTTTGCGGTCACCGCCGATTTCTTTGGAGAGCTCGACGCCCAGGCGGAGGTCTTTTATGGAGACCTGGCCGGCGTTTCGCTCGTCCTCGCCCATCACTATCGCGACGGTCTTGCCGGAATCGGAGGCGTACTTGAACTGCTTGCCGATGCCCTGTTTGCCCACGTAGAGTTCGGTGTTGATTCCTCCGCGACGCAGCTCCGCGGCGATCGCCTGGTACTCGGCGGTCATCTTCTTGTCCAGCCTAGTGACCAGGACCGGGGCGGTTGTGGGGTCGACGTCGATCTTGCCCAAGGCTGACAGGGCTGCCAGCAGGCGATCCACGCCGATCGACGCCCCGGTCGAGGGGATCTTCTCGCCGGTAAACCGCTCGATAAGCCCGTCGTATCTGCCTCCGCCAAAGACGCTGCCGAACTGACGGGCGACTCCGTCTGAATCCACAATGTCAAACGTCAGCACCGCCTCGAACACCGGGCCGGTGTAGTAGGCCAGGCCGCGAACAACCGCCGGATCGAAGATCACCCGATCCTCGCCGTAACCGGCTCCGGTAAGGGCTTCATCGATCTCCCGCAGTTCCTCTACCCCTTCGAGACCGACCGCGCTGGCGCGGACCAGCTTCTCGAGATCGTCGCAAACGCTCTTCCGGGTGTTGTCGGCACTTAGTGACAGGTATCCAAGCACGACGTCGGCCTGCCCGGCGGTGAGACCCGCACCTTGGGTGAAGTCGCCGGACTCATCCCTGCGACCCGGTCCCAGGAGCAGCTTGACACCTTCCAGGCCGACGCGGTCGAGCTTGTCGATCGATCGGAGGACGTCGAGCTGGGTTTTGTCGCTGAGGTCCTCGCCGCCGGCGACGGCTTCAAGCACTCCGCTTAGCACCTTTCGGTTGTTGACCCGGACGATGAAGTCGCCCTTGTTGATCCCAAGTGCCTCCAGCGTGTCACACATGATCATGCAGCACTCCGCGTCCGCGAGCATGGAGGCTGATCCGACGGTGTCGAAGTCGAACTGGTAGAACTCGCGGAAGCGGTCCGGTCCGGGCTTCTCCACCCGATAGACCGGGCCGACCTGATATCGCCTGTACGGTTTGGGCAGCGTCGGGTTCATGGCTACGAACCGCGACAGCGGAGCGGTCAGGTCGTAGCGCAGGGCGATCCACGCATCGTCCTCGTTTCGAAAGGCGAAGATCCCACCGTCGGGGCGATCGGCGTCTGGGAGGAACTTGCCCAGGGCGTCGACGTACTCCAGGGCCGGGGTCTCCAAGGGCACGAACCCGTAGCCTTCATAGACCCTGCGAATCCGCCCGATCATGCGATCGCGGGCCAGCATGTCGGCTGAGGTGATGTCCCGAAACCCCTTGAGCCGCCGCGGAACCGTACGGTTTGACCTCTTACCTTTCGCCACGCGAGACGCTCCAAACTCTTGCCCGCAAGTCAGTCTAGCCCGGCAGGGCCCGGTGTCCAGCGAGACCGCTACCACATGATTGAGGAGCGTGATCAGTGCTGCGGGCTTCCGGCCGCGGGGCCGTCTCCGCCGGCGATTGACGGGCCCGCCTCGTCGAGCTTCGCCAAGAGATAGCTCTTGCTCACCTTCGGGCGCAGGACGATGGGCTCATCGAGCTTGCCCGCGGGGTAGATGAGATTCAGCGGCACGCCCGGGCGCTGGTACTTCTTCAAAATCGCCGAGATCTTCGGATCCTTCGAGGTCCAATCCCCCTGGTACGCGACAATCCCGAGGGCCTGGACTTTTTCAAGAACCTCCTTTGTGTAGAAGGCCCTGATCTTGTTCGCCTTGCATGTTGAGCAGTAGGCAGCCGTGAAATCGACCAGTACGGTCCGCCCCTCGCCAACGGATCGCTCGACCGCTTCCACCGACCAGGGCTGCCAGGGAATCTCGTACGACGGCCTAGTCATCGGATAGACCACGCCGTAGGTCAATACGCCTGCGCCCAGGGCAATCGCCGCCGCGCCGCCGCGATATCGCCAGCGCTGCGTTGTGGTCATGTTCAGGTCAATCTTGCCGAGGACCCAGGCGGCCATCCCAATCGCCACCAGAAACCCCAAGGTACACTCGAGCCCCTCGGGTCCCATCTGGGCGACGATCGGGTGAAGGAGCCAGATGACCATCGCCAGCAGCAGAAACCCCATGATCCGCTCGAAGGTAATCATCCAATTGCCCGGCTTGGGCAGAAAGCTCAGCCAGCCGGGATTCGCACCCAGCAGGACGTACGGGCTGGCCATACCCAATCCGGCAGACAGAAAGGCGAGAATCGCGATCCGCGGGGGCTGCTGCGTCGCCCAACCCCATGCCCCCGCCAACAGCGGCCCGGTACAGGCGAAACCCAATACCGGAGCGAGGGCACCCTTGCCGAACGAAGAAAGGGGACCTTCCTTCTGGATGCTCGCTTCCAGTTGAGTGGCTGCGGTCGGCGCCTGCAGCGTATATACGCCGAGCATGCTCAGCGCCAAAGCCAGGACCACGCTTCCCAGGCCGATCACCGCGGCTGGATACTGCAGGACATTCGTGCCCGCGGCTGCAAGCAGACCCAGGACGACAAAGAACAACACGACCCCGAGGCCGAAGGTCAAGCCCAACATCATGGTCCGACCGCGTGACTCATGGGCGTGCTGCACGAACCCCATGACTTTGATCGAAAGCAGGGGCAACACGCACGGGGTGGCGTTGAGGACCAACCCGTATATGAAGCAGGCCGCAAGCAACCCCAACAGTCCGAATCGGGCGAGGAAACCGGGCAGCTCGGGGGCGTATGCCGAGGCTTCGTCGACCGTGCCCCCGCCTTGAGCCCCCGCCGGCTCATCGGTCTGCGGGGTCGGAGTCTCTTCACCTTGGGCCAACGCGTCGGTTGATCTGCCCCCGGTCTCGCCTTCGAGCGCTCCACCTGTCTGCCGACCAGGTGCCACCCCGGCTTTCGCTCCCGCGCCGGCTTGGATCGTAGCGCCACCTTTCAGCGAAAACGCTATTGCGTCCGGCGGGAAGCAGGTGCCTTTGTCGTTACAGGCCTGGTAGGTGAAGACCCCGCCGACGCTCACCGTCCCGGGCGCAGCGTCCTTGGCCACTTCGCCGGGCATGCGCACGACGACGTGACCGGAATACTCGCTCAACTTCCCCAGGTATTGAACCTCGCGCAGGTGCGGCTTGGGGTAGACCGCGTCCTCGAAGTAGAGCCCGTCGGTGGGGGCCATGAACACGTCGCACTTGATGAAGCTTGGCAGGGTGGGGGTGTGGGATTGAATGTGGTGGCGTTTGGCTACGTCGATGGTCAGTCGCAACTCGAACGGCTTCCCCGGCGAGAGCTGCTTCGCCGACATGGCAGGGGCAATAGTGACGTACTTGCTGGTGCGGGCCGGCATGGCTGCTCGGGCCCGGTCGAAGAGTTCCTTGTTGGCCGGCTTACCTACCTCATCCGCAACCACCACCGGAAGGTCCAGCTTGAGGGAGGCCTGTTCCCCGGCAGGTAGCTCCTTGCAGACCCGGTAGCGCACCTTGGCTTCGAGTGTGACCTGGCGGGTGGCGATCGCCTGCGGCGGAATGATGCGCACGAGCAGCACCGGGTCATACTTGAGGATGTTCGTGGTGACGCCGCCCGCTGCGTAGTGCCGTTTGGGAGTAGGGAATTGCAGGTCGCCGGCGGTGAAGCCCTCCGGAAGCACCCAGTCCACCTCTGGTGGTTTGCCGCGGTCGCCGCTGTCTTGCCAGTAGATGTGCCAGTCCTCGGTGAGCTGGAATCGGATGGCCACGTCGAAGGGCTGTCCCGGGGTGACTGCCTCGATGGATGAAAGCAGATCGACCTGGGCTTTGCTCCCGCCCGAACCCGGCTGTCCGTAGGCTGTCCCGCCCGCGAGCAACAAGATCACGACGACGACCCCGGAAGTGGCGCGTCTTTGCATGGCGTCTTACCTCAGTTCAAGAAAGAGTCAGCCGCAGCTGAGTGTTTGTGTAGCCGTTTCGGACATCCCGCGATGCCCGGGCCGGCTGCAGCGCCCGTAGCCTTAGCTTATAGTACGTCGTCGCGTTCCGCACGGCTTGCCGGGCGAAAATCTGTGACGCACTCGTTACCGGGTAGGTCGGGTCAAGAGACCCGACCTGCGCCTGGGGGCCATGCCGCCGTGTCACGTCCGCGCGCAGGATTCGGTGCTCGCCGGGGCGGATCCCGACATCAACCGGTTGACAGTGCCACGCAGTGTGGCACTCAAGTCTCGTCCACAGTGGAAAAGGCGTCCCCTACCGCAGATTTTGCTTGATACATCCTGTGCAGGGGTTTTATATTAGGACTCACCGGGCACGCAGGCCACGGAGAGCGGGCCTCAAACGCGTCCTATTCCGGCAGGGTAAAGATTCTCTTCGCCAACCAGGATGCAGCCCCGTCGGAACGCCTACCCGGTGGGGCAAAGATTCTCCCTGCCCGCCAGGATGCAGGGGCATCAAAGCGTACCGGCATAGGCTCTAAGATACGCGCCGCAGCTCACTGAGATGCGGATTCCACCTCGGCGAGATGCGGACAGTAGTCAACGGAAGGACGGACCTAAGCCTAACGGGAGGGGAGCGTAGTTCGTGTTCACGGGCCCACAAGGCATCGCGCTTCAGCTCCCCCGCAGCCTCAAAGCGGCGGCACTGGCTGCCTCGCTGGTCCTCAGCGCCTTGCTCACCGTCCTGGCATTGCGGACCCCGGACTATCATTGGCTGGCCTGGATCAGCTTCCTGCCGCTGTTTGTAGCCGTCCGATGCCTTGGGTGCCCCGTCCCGTCCAGGACGCGTGGCATGGTCAAGGATCGCCGCCAGGACGGTTACGATCAGCCGGTGATGCGTCCCGGCGATCCTTGGCCATGGGCCACGTGCGACGGCGGTCTACATGGCCAAGCTGGGTCTTTGTGGTCTCGGACGATTCCTTGGATCGGACACCACACACCCTGGCCGGCAGTCCGTCGAATGAGACGCTTGACCATGCCACCCGGGCGCCCGTCCATCGCCGTGCTGGCCGGGGCTCTCTGGGGCGGCTCCCTGTACCTGTTCTACACCGCCGGCCCGACGCCCTCGGTCGACACCCTGTCGCCCGCCGTTGGGCTCACGGGCTCCCCCATCACCCCGTCGGCATGTTTACTCGCCCTATTGATCGTGATCCCGGCGGTTTACGTCGGCTTGGCCGCCCGGCCCGCCCGGGCGATCGGCTTCCAACTCCTCACCCTGGCCCTGGGCTGGACCCTGATCGAAGTCGTCCTTGTCACAACCTATACGAATACTCCCGAGCCGCGGGCTTCAGCCCGCGCGGTGCTCCAGAACCAGGATTACTCGGACACCCTCCAGCAAGGCCTGCTCACCGCCTCGCAGAGTGAAGCCCAGCATCTCCACTGGCTCGCCCGCCTGCTCGGCTACGTCTCCACCGCCTTCCTGGTAGCCTGCGCCACCGCCTCGCTGGTCACAATTCTGAGCGGCGCCCGCCCAAGCTTCCCGGCCTGCCGGTCATTGGCAGGATCGCCCAACACTGTTGGGTGGGTCTCATCCCAAGTAGTCTCGGCCATCCAGTCCTGGAGCCTTCGCCAGGCGCACCCTCGTGCACCTCCGATTCAGGTCGCTAACCCGAGCTGGAATCCGGTGGGCAATGCCCACTGATCTTTGTGATGATAAGTACTGAATCGCGGACGGGTGCCCCATCTCCTCCGGAGGTGGGGGAGGTGATTGTGACATGCTCGCGTCTTTACTGACCAATACATGTTCGGCGGCAAGGAATCGTATCCCCCAGGTTCGAGAGGACCTGGGCCACGCGTCGCGATTGGACTTTGGAAAAGCAAAGGAGAAAGACGATGTTGAAGAGATTCTTGAGGTGCCATGCGGCATTGTGTGGGGCGCTTGTTTTAAGTGCTACTTCCACTCCGCTTTATGCGACAACGGACGTATGTTGTCTAAGTTTCGAGCAGTTGAACTGGTATGGACCGAATGGAACGCTCGTACTCAGAAACTCAGTGTGGGGACTGGTTTCGGTCACCGTGACCCATGATCCCGATGATCCGATTCCCATTTACTACGTTAACATTCGGGCGCAGCGGGGCACCTATGATGCGTGGATCGTGCAGAATCTCCCGATCTTCAACGATGAAGAGGACGGAGAGGAGGCGGCGGACATTGACCTGCGGGATCTAGGGATAGACAACGGGACTCAGGTGGGGAGCTTTGATTACGTGTGGACAGTAAGCGACACACACGCCATCACACAGCCGGCGTGGGAGAATCCCCAAACGGCCGCCGTGACCAACACGGTACGCAACGCTTGGGAATCGGTTGATGAAGCCCCGAATCCTGTAACACCTGGCGACGCAGCCGAGAAGCTCGGTGCACCAGCGGGGCACAAGAAGGACGGAGAAGTAACGAAAGACAGCGGCGCGCGCCGGGTTGGTGGCGTGCAGGAGGATCACAATCAGTGTGCCGCGGGTGCCTTTGCTCGAAGCTTCGAGTGGCTTAATAGGAAATTCAAACTCGGTATCGTGAAAGGTGATCCGGGAGAGGAGCTCCCCCTAAGCGCCCAGGTAGCCTACCAGCAGATGCGAGATGCCGGCGTTGGCGACCGGGACGCCAACCGAACGCACTCGCGCGAAAGGTGGCTCGAGCGAAAGGACACGCTGGTTCGCATAAAGACCGGGAAGAAGATCACGACCAAGGTGATCGATATTGGCAACTACCTCACGTATCCTTTGCCTGCCCGGATCCCCGAAGCAGCGAAGACGGGTGACGATGTGGCCGCTTGGATCCAAGCCGAACTTGACAAGGACGAGGATGTCGAGCTCTGGTACACGTGGGACGGCGGGGCTCACGCCGTCACCATCACGCGGGTTTACAGGAAGGGTGACCATTGGTACGTCAAGTACCGGGACGACAAGCACCAGGGAAACAATGGCGAGGGTGATCGGAGACAGAAGCACGCCAAGTTGGTGCCCCATGCTGCGAATACCGACGTTGGTTTCCGGACGGACAAGAACAGAATCCGAACCGTGATCTCTGAGTCGGTCACCGCCAAGAACATGGATAGGCCAGGTTCCGATCCGGGCAGTGACATACCGGATCCCACCGGGGCATGGCATGAGCTCTGGCCGTACTACTGCAACGACTGGGTGTGCGATGAGTGGCGGGACAACGGCAGTGGCGTTCTCGATGAGTGCGACTACCTGCACATGGAAAAGACACAGACCGGGGATTCGGCGTGGTACCACGTCGAGCGTGTGACGATCACCATCACGGTAACCGAAAAACCCCTCCTGGAATTGACGTCGTACCTCGACTACACCGGTGATGATATTGCGGGGACACTGTCTGATCCAACCGAAACACAGTGGCACGAGGTGTACCCGCAGTACTGCAGGCTCTTCAACTGCGTCGGGTGGGAAGACAACGGCGACGGTCGGTTGAGCGCGAGCGATCAGATCCTGCTTCAGGACAAGGAGACCGGGGAAGTCAAGGAATACCACGTGGATGCGGTGTCGACGAACATCGAGGTCGTTCAAGAAGAGCCTCCGTGTACAACGGACGACGACTGTACCCACCATGATGCCTGCGTCGAGTACAGTTGCGACCCGGACGGTACGTGCGTGTACGCTCTGAGCTATCACCCGGAGACGGACTGCTGTGATCCAAGTGACGGAACAGTGAGCCCCATCGACGACGGCGATCCATGCACCTCCGACATATGCGATCCCGGGACGGGAGAGGTCACCCATGAGCCCAGGGCCAGCGCACATTAAACCCCTTGCGCCATAAGAACTTCCATCAAGAAGCCGTCATCCCATCCGCAGTTTCGACTCTTGCCCACGATGCTGTTC
>SDBU01000857.1_pt1 | contig 44251 bp, 64 predicted proteins | sample 2277071 | NCBI WGS metagenome assembly SDBU01 (sample SAMN10397929, study PRJNA504765) | marine sediment metagenome | isolation source: marine sediment core GS08_GC12, 126 cmbsf | place: Arctic Ocean: Gakkel Ridge, Loki's castle | collected 2008
CAAAAAAACACCGTGCCAAAACACCACAGCCACGAATGAGGCAGCTACGCCGCAAGGAACGAACAGACTAAGCCAAAGCCAGTTGACAACCCCGCGCTTAGAAAACCGCCACATGGAATGACTGCGTAAGATTCCCCAGACATTAAGACCTGCCAGGAACCAGCACATAATCGCAACAATGGAAAAACAAACTGCAAAATACAAGCAACCCAAGAAAATCGAAATCTCCATTTTTCTGACCCCCTCTCCTGTTGCGTTATTGACACATGCCCCATAACCAAAGCTATGCAGACTCTTTCCTCAACTCCTCGCGCCTGTGAAACTCCGCCTTCCCCGCGTCGCTATCCAGATCTGCCGGATCCCACGCGATATCAGAGACGCGCTTCCCGCAGAAGCCGCAGAAGTTTTCAATAGTACCGATCACAGAGTAGCACTTGTCGCAATGGATAAAAGCCAGGAAGCCGGCTCCCTTGCCGTTCCTTAGCCGCTCGCGCTTTTCCCAGGTCTTCGATCCAAGTTCGCAGGCCTCCCACGAAATGTCATCCGTAGGCTTCCTGCAGCAGCTACAGAACCTCTGCCAGCGCATACAGATCCGCAGGCATGTATCACAGTGTATGATAGCATCCATCATTACCACCTTTTCCCTCCTGGGGCCAACGCCCCTTAATGTATCTTACACGGGCAGGTGTCACGCAGACCACTCTCTTATGGCCTCCCTACCGCAGACCAAACACTCTCTTTTGTACCCATCCCGCGCATCCTCTGAGCGCAGACTATAATCGCCCCAGGTATGCCCGTTTGGGTGACATCGTTCATCTTCATTGCCCGATCCTGGCACTTCTACGGGTTCCTGTAAGGATGGCGGCATTATTCTCTCATATTGCTTTCTGGGCATGCATATATACACAGATCTGCCCCCAGAGATGCCGTCAAGTCGAAATTGTATAAGTTCCTCATTATCGTTTGCCATGTTTTCCGCCTTCAGGGGCAACACCCCATAATAAATCTTATGCAGAACACTTCTGCGCTATCACCAGATTATATCCGGCGGCCTGATCCTAAGCAAGTCTTGAATAAATTCTCTGTATGTGGCTATTGTCCAGCCTGTTCCATTACTGAACAGCCCCGTTATTTCTTGCTTCCATTCCCGCTCTATACCACCGCAACGCGCACAATATTTCCTGTAGAAAAAGGATGCCTTCGTCCTGTCTATGTTCGGAACAACGTCAACAAGAACTACCACGAGCCTGTGCCGCCTAAAGAGTGTGCAACGATGATCCATTTTTCCCTCCTGGTGTGATCTTTTTGATACATGCCCCATAATAGATATTATGCAGACTAAATAAGGGGCGGCGCTGCCTTGCCGAAAAGTTCTCTAAAACAAGGCCCTGCGTGTGCTTGCTGTGCTTTGGAAGACGCCGCCCCATGTCTGTAAATAGTCATGCGCCTTGACCATGCCAAGAAATCCAGAGATCCAGAACCGCCATATACCACTTCAATGCCCGTATCTTCGAGATATTCCTTCTTGATTACAGGTACAAGCAAATGGCACAGACGACAGCCAATTTATACGGATCTGACACAGAATAGGCATGATTCTACACCAAAATAAATTCGTCTTCCAGGAAATCATCAAGATCCAGGCTCCCGTCAATAAGCCGCTCAAGTGCAGCGCATCTCTCGAACCATTCCCCTCTCACCCAATATGGCGCTAGTTTTTCATGGCAACGCCGCTCGACTAGCTCACCCCGGCCCTCGAACGTTCTGACAACCTTTAACTCATAGGGGCAAGAACTCTGCATGTTAGCCATGCGAGGCTGTGCCGATTTCGACGTCGTGAACCCTAGCTTATAATAAGGCGTGTTGATAGCGGCGATTATATAGATCATACCGGTACGACCCCGCAAGGCAATGCCCCAACTATGGAGACGTTTCCTGATCGTCTGTGCGCCTACCCCACAATCCGATCCAATCTGATGCAGGCTTTCGCCATTCATATAATCTTCGATAATCTGACCTTTAGTCATTTGAGAATCGTCTCCAATCGGCCCAGTTTTTCACCTTTTTTTCCAGGGAGTAAGATCCAGGAGTTTAGTAATCCGTTTCCTCTGTTCTTCCTCTTCCCTTTCCGCTATTCCCGCCATTTGAGACATATCCTCTGACACGTCCTGGGCTACCACGCCGCCCTGTTCCCTTAGCTTTTTGCGCTTCCGCGTCTTTGCGCGCCGCTTTCTCTGCCTTGTGTTCTTCCAGGCCTGTGTCTTTGCCATGCTTCCCCTTTACTTAGCTCGCACGTCACAATGTATGAAAAGATTATGATGCTCTCGATACGGGAACACCTTATCACAGATCCGCCGCAAGCGAGGCATACTGCCCCCTTCTATGGGCATCAAGTCGCCTGCCCGACCCAGGGGATGCTTCGACGTATCAGACCCCCCTACATCCGTGTTATGCCCCAGGCATCGTGTCCATGAACTCATAAAAATACCGTGGTCATACTCAGCCCGAACCAGTCCCAGACACAGGAGAAAATCCGGGTCAAGTATTATGAGTCCGCAGTCATGAGTCGAACCATCTGGATTCAGACCATGACACCGGGCCTCTGCCAGGGTGAAATTTTGCAATACCATCGGAACGCCGTCAACGATATACTCTATCATTACCACAAACCCTCCTCGTCGTCCATCCTATCAGTAAATTCATCATACGGATCATAATCCTCACAGCCAGATACCTCATCATCGTCGAATTCAGTACAAGTGAGAATCGTCCGGTGATTTCCCTCGCAGCCGTTCACGCTGCCCCAGGACGCGCAGCCGTCGCAGTTATGCTCTGACGGTCGCAGGTTCGGGTCATTGACGAACGGCACAAAGACCATCGCAAAGGCAGACCAGCCATGCGAACGCATTGCCCTGCCCCGCAGCTCACGTTTTTTTCTTATTCTGGCGCTCTCTGTCTGTGCGAGGCCATTTCCCCATCCAAAGGCGCTTTGTCTGAAAGCAGACCATTTCTCCGCCCGAAGGACTTTACCGCGCAGAAGACGCTTTTTTTTGCTCTCGCAGTTCTTCATCAGTCCATATTCCTCCCTGCTTTTCGCCTTTCAGCATTGCCAGAATTTCCTTAGCCAGATAGAGAACTATAAGCTGCGCAGTTTTCTTTAAGCCCTCTTCGGGCAGATCGCTTATGCTTTTCAATATCTGAACTACATCTGCTATAAGCGGATCGCTAGTCATTTTCTACCGCCTTCTCTTTCTCTGGCTTGGCAACCCTGACAGACTTTTGCACCTGCGCCTCCAGCGATTTCAGGTGTGACGCCATTTCATCAGTGGGTATGATCTCCTGTCCCAGGCAATGTTCCAGGATAGCCCTGGACTTTAGCAAGTTTCTAAGTACCTGCTTAATAGCGCGCATATCGTTTCCCAGGAAGTACAGTTTTTGCTCCCAGGTATATTCGCCTTTGCTTGTGCGCGCTATCTGTATGCTGGAATTTCCGCCGCCGAAAAGTACGTCATTCATTGAAACACTCCCCTTTCATGGTTGCAGTCCTTAGACCGCTTCGGTCACTAACGGCAAGCCGTGAAGCATCCTATACGTTACTATTCCGACCGACTCTGGCCCCGTCGCAGGCAATCTCAAGGCCCCAAGAAGATCGGTATGCTCAAGGACATATCCCCGGCGCTCCTTTGTCCTTACGGTTATTCCGATCTCCCGCAGGTCTTTGATATACCGATATACGCCCCGCTCCGAGAGACCGAGAAGCCTCCCCAGGGTTTTCGCATCCACGCCGGGCGCGACTGAGATCCATTTGAGCAGCATAAACGCCTTCTTCAATTTCTTGGTTTTCACTTCCCTGATTGATTCTATCATGATTGATCCTCCTTTTTCTTAGGGACGAGGCTAAGGGAAACGCCCTTGAAATTCCGCGCCCCTTCACATAGAATTTCCAGAGCCTCCTCCAACTCCAGGCCGCTTTTCTTTGAGACGATCCACATCATATATTTTGTCGCGTTTAGCAGGTGGACAAACTCGGCGTCCAGGGTTTTCATACGCACCTGCGCCCGACCGTCCTCAAACATCTCAACGGTGATCTCGATCTCTGCCGTACTTTCAATCTTCTTTGCCATATCAACCCTCATCCGCCATGACAAACATCTGTATCTGACTTCTGCAATGGCTTCGCAAATTCTACGCGTGTCTAACTGGCGTTATGGCTTCGCAACTTCCTCCTGTGTCTAACGTAACGCCTGGCTTCGCACTGATACTGTGTGTCTAATGCCATTTATGGCTTCGCACTTCTATAATGTGTCTAAGTCATTCGCTGGCCTCGCAAACATCCTCTGTGTCTGACGTTGTTTTCGGCTTCGCAACCTGAGCTTGTATCTAATCGCTCTCCTGGCTTCGCAACAGCGGCGTGTGTCTAATTTGTTCTCTGGCTTCGCAGGTGCATCAGGTGTCTAACATAAAGCATGGCTTCGCACGTCAGCATTGTATCTAATATCTGATACGGCTTCGCAAAAACCTAGTGTGTCTAATCTATTGTATGGCTTCGCACGGACACCTTGTGTCTAACGCTTTGCGTGGCTTCGCAATCCTCACATATATCTAACGTTGGATGTGGCTTCGCATAAACTCACTGTATCTAAACCGCATTACGGCTTCGCAGTTGGAACTTGTGTCTAACCAGTTGCATGGCTTCGCATTACCGGGATGTATCTAAAACGTTGTTTGGCTTCGCAGCCGCATTATGTATCTAACAGGCGCGAATGGCTGCGCACACCGAATTTGTGTCTATGGTACTATATGGCTTCGCAAACAGTTTGTGTATCTAAGTGCTATGACGGCTTCGCATTGCAATGATGCATCTAACTCGTATTCTGGCTTCGCAGTTGCAACTTGTGTCTAACCAGTTACATGGCTTCGCAAAATATGCCTGTATCTAATCTTTCTCATGGCTCCGCAATTATACCATGTTTCTAATATAACTAATGGCTTCGCACCCCTATTATGTATCTAAATTGCGCTTTGGCTTCGCAAGCCACTCATGGGTCTAAAATGGATCTTGGCTACTTCGCGTCGAACGTATCAGCAAAAGGCGGCGCGATGTAAGTATGTCTTTCGGCGTACTCCACACCGAGGCGCTCCTGCAGATAGGTCATTCCTGCAGGTAGTCCCTGACTTTTCCGCCACATCTCCCAGAAATGCGACAGGAACAGCTTGACGGTCGCCCTCCTCGCGCTGTTGTCGTTCCGGCCTATTGACATATCAGGACGCCGGAGCGCATAGCTCTCTTTGTATCGCTCATACCAGTCTCGATAATAATCGCCCTGCTTGACGAACTGGCTGCCAATGCGCCAGCAGGTATCTTTCATGAAAGTGTTATACGGCAGTATCAGACCCCCGTAGTATTTTCTATCCGGCGCGACTGACTTTATATCCTGGTTGTCACAGTGACACAGTTTTTCCTCAGAATCCGTATAGGCCTTCTCTATGAAGGGGATGCGCTCACCGTAAACGAAGGCCTCGATCAACTTCGGATCGTCGCCTATGCTTTCCAGGCGCGCCAGATATTGCTTCGAGGTAATATGCACATCCCATCTGCGCTCTACCTGTCTATCCAGGAACCGCCGCCGATCCTTCCCTTCCAGGAAAATCGCGACACAGTTCTGACAGCCAAGAATAACGGAATAGCCCACATACGACCACAGAGCGGAGACAGTCCTCCATCGCTCTATAGGGGCCATCTTCCCCACCAATGCCCCGGACAGGCGCGGGCCGATCCCCTTGACCTGCTCAAGCCACCGGATGATCGGGACTTTGGCGACTGCTTTCCCCAGGTCGCGCTCCAGCTTGTTCTCCATATCGTGGGCCATCTTCCAGAGACGATCCTCCAGGTCGGTTACTAGCTCCCCGTATTGATCGCCGTGGGCCTTCTTGAACGCGGCGATCCTGTTGCCCATGCCGACCCTCGGCTTTTGCAAATCATACATTGTATTGACCAGCAGCTTGACGTATTGCTCCTGTGCCGATCCGTCAAGTTTCTCTATGTCTGGTTTTTTGTCATTCATTCTGTACCTCTCCCGTAGTTAGTGGTTATAGCTCAATCTCCCCTTCTGCGCTTGCTTCGGCTTGCTCGTACTTTACCCCGGCGCTGTCCAGGTAAAGGTCGTCGAAATGGACAGGGACAAAACACGACTGCCATTTTTCCTTTTTGCTTTTCTTGTTGATCTTAATACCGTATGTCCGAACGAAATACGCCCTCATCTCCTGCAGCTTTTTCATACGGAACAGCCAGAGCAGATCCACAGGCTCAGGGACGTAGAACGCCAGAACGTCCGCCTCGCTCTCATACAGCTTTCCATACCTCTGCACCTCCACACTGTTCAGGAAATGACCAGCGTTTTCGAGGCTTACGGTATTTGATTCAGCATACTCAGATTCCGGGCTATGCCTGAATGCTGAGAGCAGATCCAGGCGCACGTCGCTATATTTGAGCCAGCCCTTTGGCTCCGTGATCTGGATTTCCAGCTTGATCTCCGTCCCTGATTCCAGGATCACAACCCGGTCGTAGGTCAGACCGCCAGGGGCCGGCGTTATACGACTGATCGTGGCCCCGAAATCCGTCAGCCGTCTGACTTTCTCCGCGACCATGTTCTCCATCTCAATATACTTTTGGAACCGGTCTAATGTATTCATGCTTTACCTCCGTTCGGGCTTCGATGATCTCTACGCTGCCGGGATCACGCTCCACAAGGATAAAACGCCGCCCTGTTTGCTGACACGCCTCGCCAGTCGTCCCGGAGCCAGCGAAGGGATCAAGAACGGTGTCGCCGGGGTTGCTAGAGACTTCTATCAGCTTCTTAACCAGCTTCAAGGGCTTTTGTGTCCGATGCCCCCACTTTTGCCGCTCCGCTCCCATCGCTGACGGCATCTGGATAAAACTCAACATCTCATTATGCTTTGTATAATTGAATGTGTGGCCCTTGCCCTTGACGGCAAACAGTATAAAATCACAGGCAGCGACGTAGCTGGTCTTGTCTGGCTTCGGCTTCGGATTCGGTCGCGCCCAGGTAAGGGTATTCTTGAACTGGAAACCGGCGTCAATAAGTGCTTGCCGGAAAAAGGACACATAAGCCTCCCCCGCGAATGAATAGAAACTGCCCCCCTCGCGCAGAACGCGATAAAACTCACGACTCCACGCGCCAAGCTGCTTTATGTATTCCTCCGGCGTCATGTGATCCCACTCACCGAAATCGTTTGACATGCCGCTCCGATCCTCGCTGGCGAAGTCTATCACGCGGTCGCTGTCCAGGTTGTACGGCGGATCGGTAAAGCCCAGATCAACGGAGCCATCGGCAACCATACCGAAGTGATTAGCCCGGTAAAGGCGATGATCCTGCAGGGCGTTCTTAGCATCCCGGACTTTCTGAGATAGAGTTTTGATCCGCTTGTCCCGTTCCAGGGCTTTCAACTCCCTCACCGCCCCCGACACGTTCCCGGTTTCGTCCATAGTTTTGACAATATCCGCCATGCCGTCAGGGTCAGATTCCGCCGCCCCCATCACCAGGCCGAGTTGTCGCAGCTTCGGCTCCGCCATGCCTACAGCTTTAGCCGCTACCTGCTTGGCTGTAAGCCTCCTTCCGCTACCTTGCACAGAACCTCGGTCAGGTAGGCCGCTCAACTGGCGATTCTTCGCCACTCTCGCCTCCCTTTTCTCCATCTCCAACGCTATAGCATAGCTTTCCGTCATAGTGAAGCCTTTGCGCTCCGTGTTCTCACTCATTTCGACGCGCCTGTAATCCGCAGGGTCAAGAGACACAGCAGTCGCCTCAATGAAACTCCGCCCCAGAAGCAAACAGGCATTGACGCGCCTATAGCCAGCCAATAGCTCATACCCAGAATCGTCGCTATAGGCTACCACGATAGGATGCAACAGCCCCAGACGGTCAATGCTGGCAGCCAGTCCCTCAATGTCTCCCAGGTCTTTCCTGAACCTCTCTCCGATCTTTATCTTCACGATCTCAATTTGCATCCCTCTTGATCCCTTCCTCTATCTGCGCAACACCGTTTATCATATACATTTCGTCCTCTGTATCAGGGTCAATCAATATGCTCGATCTTGTGTTCTCTCCGATTATAATTAACTTCCCTAGCTCCAAGTATTTGATCGCATACCCCCTGTTAATAAGCTCATTGGTTTCATCGTTATCAATGAGATCCAGCATGAATTTCTGCGCGGCGGCGTAATCCCTAAAACCTATTATCTCAGGTAGTCCGCCGGAGATTCTTGGCTTTCCTGTGAAAGCCGTAGGGCCGCGTTCGGTTTCACGGAGGAATATCCATATCCGCGTGTCCATGTCCGGCGCGCTCTGTTTGTTTTTCTCATGCTCAAATATCTCTATCTTGCCCCTGTCTTTCATCTTCTCAACCCCCTGTGGAGAACTTGTGGAAAAGTTGTGGAAAACTTTTTATGGACACTGTGGAATCTTCCTCAATGTCCTCTAGTTTCTCTATCTTTCCGTCAACGTAATTTGTCCAGTCCGCTATGAATCGCAGAACCGTTCTCACTCCTGACCAGCCGAATACAACAGCCAGAAGAATCAGAAGCAAAACGAACGTACAGCCGGCGTTCATTCTAAGCAATCGCATTCTTACCCCTCCTCCCCTATTCTCAGGCTTCGTGCCTGAATTTTCGCTCTTTACCTTTGGCCTTTTTGCCCTGCCATGTGTTCTTACGCTTACCTTGCCCCCTGTGGTCAAATCCGCACTCTCCCACCTCATAGGCCCTGTTTATCGCGTCCTGTAGCACCTCGAACCGTTCAACCTCGCAGTCGAGATGCCCCGGCTTACAGCCAGTTCCTACTTCCATAGGCTGGCCGTCCACCTCGCACACGATGATCTGCCCCTCGTGGAACCAGTCCATATATTCCGCTTTGCTACCCGCCGGCCGCCTGTCCTCATCTGTCTCGATTATCACCAGAAAGGCGTAATGCTTCAATCCCCGCGCTCCGTTCGGTGTGAATCTCATAGCAACTCAACCTCCTATTGCTCCAAATATAACGCGGCCCACGGTCGCCGGTATGCGGACAACCCACCAGGAAGATGCGGCGACAATCTCAACGCCCTGGGCCTCCGTTCCATCCGGATTATACGGTCGCAGTCGGGCCGCAGCTCTGAAAACGATCATATTCTCGAAGCTGCTATCATCCGCCTGTATTCTCATATACCTGTCTGTTGAATTGGGCATGGGTATATACCAGGTGGGAGTCCTGCCAGCAACGTGAAAAAAGGAATGTCCCTGACTCCCTGATGGGAGCGTGACAACGGCGTGAGCAACCAGGGGAATCCTGACCCATTCCGTTGACGGTGGGACTATGGACAGAACCTCAAAATCCTCTGCGTGGCTTATGGTGTAGAGTATATCGTCCGCGCTTGTCGGCGGCGGCGGCTCTGCGTCCTGTGCGTATGCCATATTGGATATAATTACATACCCGAACCAGCAAGCTATTAACGCTATGGCAAGGATTAAAAGAAAAGTCACTATACACGACCGGAAATCTGGTTTTTTCATTTGTCTTTTTTCTCCTTCTGTTTGTCTTGCTCTGCCAAACGCCCGGACGCATAGCCGAACACATAACCGAGAAAGCCAAATCCACAGACCCCAATTATTACAAGAATTGCAAACTCAAAATCGGACATCCTACCACCCCCCCCCCCGCCCTAATTTCATCCCTCAGCGCGAACAGTTCCGTAACACTCATTCCAGACATGAAAACATAGCTTCCGTCTGGCTGCCTTCGCGGTCTCGGATAGCTGACGCCGCGCTCCCTGGCAAGCGACTCTATCCTGAGCCAGCTATCCGCATCGAAACGACAATCTGTGAGCCAGTCGAATCGCGCGGTCAATCCGGCGATTCGCGAAGATTCCGCATGGCTTTATTCACACACCTCGCGACGATCTCCTGCATCCTGGATTCTGCCTCCTCCACCGCCGCGTTGATTATGTTCTCAGCTATCCCGGAGATGGCCTGCACATCTTCATCTGTAAGGGACGCAGGGGCTAACGCAAACTTGAAATACCCCACCAGGTCAAACGCCGCTCTTTCCGCCAGCGTTCCGCGCGCGTTAGGTCTGAGATTTTCCATCGCTTCTCCTCGCTTTGTTGATGACCCCCTGAACTGCATGAGCAAAATCTGGTTTTAAAGTAATCCCTATCGCGCCCATCGCTTTATCATACTTCTCCAGCATGCCTAGCAACTCTGGCGCGGCCCCTATGACAGCCTTTTGCTGGTTTGTCGCCATGTGCGATGTGGCAATCCCGCGCTCATCGCGCTCAACGCCTATCTGATAAAGTTCGCTATGTGTAGTAAATTCCTCCCACTCCCATAGCTCCTTAGCCACGTCGGGCGGCGGCTTCTTTGACGCTTCTCCCCGAAAGGCGATCTCTGTTATTTCAGCATGATAGACACGAACGGTAGTGCCGTCATAGATTCTCAATATCCCATACGGCCGCCCATGCAAGAGGCCGGCTTGCACGAAATGGCCTACCTGCCCTCCGTTTTCAGTGGTGACACAGACCTGAGTTTGTGACTGTCTGGCAAAATCAATTAAAGATCCCCATTGGGTGCGATCCTCTTCCTCCTCATCCAGAAAGTGAATGTCGGCGACATATAGAAACATATATGAGCGTTCCTCATCATCAGGTTCAGTCATAAACGTGAATTTATCTTTATCCGGCTGGACAGCGATGATCTTTCCTGTAACTGGTGGCGGCGAATTTCCCCAGGCCTTTACTTCAACACGCCTCTGCTGCACCCACGCCCTCATTGCCTTCTCTCTGATTTCCTCTCTATGTTTCGCCATCCTCTCCCTCGCTTCCTTCGCTGTCTGACGATCTATCAAACTCGAATACCGGATGCTCATTCCCCTCGCCATCGACTACGATAGTCCTTACGAAATGGAACACCCCTCCCAGGGTATAGTCACAAGGTTGCTTCTTGTTTCTGTCTCCCAGAGTCCCGATCTCTGTTCTTGGTATGCGGGTATCGTATCTCCCGATACAGCTATAAGTGGCGACCTGGGCGTCCTTTATATCTATTCCCGCCCTCCGCAGTTCTATGAAATCCCCTATGGTCTGAACGTGGTTGCAGTTGGGACACACGAACCGCCAGTCTCGCGGGTCTGTGCCAAAGAGTTTGCTGCCCTCCGCCATCCAATCCGCTATACCGATTTTTTTGACCTTCGCTGTTGCCTGGATGTGTCCCATCAATTCCTACCTCGCAGCAAGTCCGGCGGGATCGTGATGTTTGCCGCCTGCTGCTGCACCATCGCCCCTTGAACAAATGAGTTATAGAGAGCGACCGCAACATCTCGCTCCGTTGCCTCCACTTGCTGATAAACAGCCATGCAATTAATAGTCAAGGCAGTCTTAGCGTCGCGCGCCTTCTGCGACCCAGGGGAGGGGCATCTGTCCACAATCGCCCGCGCCGCCAGAATACAGCACTCCATCACTAGGGCAGACCCGGCGATTTCTTCCTTCACCGAATCATGGATCTTTACACCGTCCATTGACGCCTTTACCTTCTCCATCGCTTCCTTAATTTCTTCGTTCGTTACAGCCATTCTTGATCTTCCTTCCTTCCATGCTTCCGACTGCTGAACACAGCCAGAGCGTATAGATAAAACAGGATTTCGATGCCGAAACGATATGCCAGCACCAAGACGAAAGCGGACGCCAGAACAGGAATGGCGCCATTGATGAATTTTCTCAATTCTACCCCCTCCTAAAATGAAACTTGAATTTTGCTCTTGACAGCCACAAATTCATGGGCTAATATAAAAATGGCGTCCGTCTGACTACTCCTGGTGGGGAGGTCGCATTATGCGATGATTTGGCGGATGCCATTTCTTTGACCTCAAAGCCGTGTTACACACACATTAGTCGCCAGAAGAACCAGAACCGGTCGTTTTTACGGCGTCAATCTCACGTTTCCTCAAAATCTGGTTTTCCTGGATAGTGATCAATACCTGACTAATCATGCCCTTGTCATATATCCCCAAGTTGTCCAGTTCCGCCAGGGCCGCCGCTTTCAGGTCGGTTAGCTCTTTTGCAGGCATTGACTCCCTAACCTGGTCAAGTCTTTCGCGTTCCGCCGCCTCGTCAAGCTGGCCTGATTTTTTCGCGGCCTCGAGCTGCACGACCTCCTCCGCCTGCAGTTCCTTTTCTTCGGCCTGTTCCATAGCGGCTATGGCCTGGCTGATAGTTGTTGCGATTATACCGAAACTTCTTATCTTTGCTGAAACGTTCTCTGGTATTATCGTCCAATCAACCGCAAGAGCGATCTGATATGGTGTGAATCCCTCCTTTTCCAGCTTCTGAAAAACTTTGATAGAATTACCCCTCACACTTCCAGAAATTTGCTTCTGGCCTATCCCACTGTGGAAAATTGAGATCACCTTATTCATCACAGAGAGAGAGGATCTTTTTAAATCTATACTATATAATGATCCAGCCGCGCGCGTGGCGAGGCCGGATCGCGCGCGTGGCGACGTGTGGTCAACCCGCCGGTTGGATAAAAGATCCAGCAAATTCGTGATGGTATTTTCCATCTCAGTTTGTTTGACCTGCTGCACTCCAAAAACCTCTTTCAGGTTGTTGATTTCCTTCTGCATTTTTAGCGGCTGAATGTAGGCGTCTGATTTCTTGTAGTACATGGGCAGAAATATGCTGCCGTCCGGCTGTATTTCCAGGACGCCTACTTTTACCCAACGGGGAATAAGCCTATATCGTATATGCTGACTCCCTCCAAGTTTCTTAGTGATGTCGCGCTGGCTGTGGTGGACTAGAGCGCCGACCCATTGTGTGCCTGTTTCCTCGACTATTTCCAGGTAGCACTTGGAGAGCATCTTGACGTAGTACGCTAATGATGCCCCAGGCTCCGTGTCGAATAGATCGATCACCTCTTTGGGTAGAGGTACAAATGGCCCTGCCATTTTGGGCATAAGACGACTCCCGTTATCCGTTTACAGCCAGGCGCTTTATGTGCGCTAGTCTGTGGCTATAGCTCTTGACGGTATAAGGGAGCTTTCTATTTCGTCCCTGTAGAAAACGTGTTTTCTGGTTCCCGGTATTCTGTAGGCGGGAAGTCTTCCATCTCTGGCGTATCGGCGGACAGTCTCAATGTCCAGGTTCAGCAATTCCGCAACCTCCGTTGAATCCATTGTCTCTCGTTGCTCGGTCTGTACTGTCTCAGTCATATATCAAGGCATCCTTCCGTATCTTTAGCCCACTCTCCAACAGTGTAACGCTACTTTACACCATTCTACCACGCTGGGAAAACGAATGTCAAGAAAAATCTTGACCGTTTTTGTCGCTTGCCTTTCTTTTTGCCCCTTTTTTTCCTTGACTTCCCCCCACCGCCATGATATATTTCCTATATAAGCTATATAAGCCATATATTCCCCAGTAGAGAGATAGGGGTTTCTGAGGGGCCTTAGACAAGTATCGGACAAGTATCGGACAGGTATCGGACAAGTGAGCCTATTTCGGGATATATTCCCATAGAAGGAGATACGATCACATGGCGGTGGACGGCGCGGCGGTTACAATGCTAGGCATCGCCAAAATTTTGGGCGTCGGCAGATCAACGCTATACGACCGCATCCAAGCCGGGACGTATAGCCTTGACACGATCCCTATGAGAGAGACAAGTCGCGGCAATTTTTACCCGTTAGATGCCGTATTAAGGAAGCAATACCCAGACGCCGATGATAATACCATCGCTTTGATGATGTTCCAATTTACTTTGGAATACGGGAGGTACGTCAGATGAGGCTTGGAAAGAAAAACGGAGACGATGCTGCGGCTGTAATGGCTGCCCTGAAAAGGAGCGACCCTGGCCCCTTCAACAAGGCACTAAAAGAGGTATTTGATTCTGGCGGCGGCAAGATTTTTATAATGAAGCGCACCGGCGTCAGCGCCGTTCCTGGAAAAAAAGGCGAGGTCGAGGTTTCCGATGCGGTCATGTTGGAGAACTTTTTCGAGTACGTTCAGAAGACCTACAAGGATGGCATATATACGTTTAAGATTTTCGACTCCAAGACGAACATTCATTCTCAACATCATTTCGGACTTGGAGACATAAAGAGCGATCTTGCGAAGGCTGCAACCGCCGAGGACACGGACAAAGCCGCGAAGAAAGAAAACAACAGCCTGGTCGTAACCATGATGGAGATGCAGTCTCAGCAATTACAGAACTTGACGGAGCAAAACACGGCGCTGATGATAAAGCTGGCGGATAGTAGCCATAATAACAACGGATTCGGCATGAAAGAAGCCCTGGAGATGCAATCCAGAGCGCACGAGCAGACTTTGGCGCTTCTAAGCCAGGGCGGAAATAGCAGCCTGGACGAGGCCCTTGCCATTATCGAAATATCCCAGAGATTACAGCCACAGATCGAGAAAGACGACCCCCTCACAACCCTCATGAGCAGTCTTCTGCCTATGTTTGTGGCCGCCAAGTCCGGCGGCGGCGGCGGTGGTGGAGTTGACGGCAATCTTATAAAACAGATCTCAGGCGCGGTTAATCAATACCAGCAATCTGCCGGCCCATCTTCTCCCGTAGCCGGCTCTGTGGATCAGCCCCCGGCTCCAGGTAGTCCGCAAACCCCAAATCCGCAAACGGGTCTATCTGGGCCTGGGGATGATCCTTCCACTGGCTCCACGCCGGCGGTGGCTGGCAGCCAGGAGTATTTTTTGGAGCGATTCGTACAGCCATTCCAGGCTGATGTTACAAACGGCCAGACCGACGAGGAACTTGCATATCAGATCATCGCTATGACAATGTATGCAAGGGATCGCATGGCTGATCAGCCGCCGCCCCTGGTGGCTGAATTTCTTTTGTCAAAAGGTATGATGGAGTATGATGCTGCACTTACCAAGTTTTTCTCACGTCTGCCGGAACTGGCTAACCTTCGGCAGAAGTGCGAGAGCATAAGGCAGGCGTTGATCAGGATGTTTATGAGCGGCGAAGAAATGCCGGACATAAACGATATTGAGAAAGACCTTGACGAGGTAGAGGATGAAGTCCAGGAGCGTAGCGAGGAGGAAGTCCAGGAGCAGATAGAGCAGGAGGAGGTCGAGGAAGTTGTTGCGGATTCAGGGACTATCGAACACGCCGAAGTTACTGACGGCGAATAATAATAGAATATCCGCCATGTCCCGGCGAATGGTTCCCAAGTCAACCATGAAGACGTACCAGGTTAAGTCTGAAACCATCGACGACCGGATTTCATATCTTGAGGCGGAGATCAACGATGGGAAGCGTTCCGACCGTGTGCGACAGATAGCGTCTAGCATACTCACGGGAAAGAACTCCGAGGGCGACTGGAACATCAAAGAGCGCGACTGGAATGCAGAGATCGCCGGGGCGTATGACTACGTTAGGGAAAACGTGCGATACACGCGCGACATTCACGATGTTGAACTGTTCCAGAAGGCGGATCGAACCCTGGACTTGAAGATAGGCGACTGTGACGACATAGCAATACTTTTAGGCAGCATTCTCGGAAATATCGGCTATCCTGTAATCATCCGGGTTATCGCAACGGACGGCCAGGATTTCCATCACGTTTACCTGCTGGCAGGTGTGCCTCCGCACAGCCCGACCGAGTTTATTGCCCTGGATGCGTCTCAGGACGAACGGCCGGGCTGGGAGGTCGCGGGCATCACCAACAAGCAGGATTATGAAGTAAGCACGTTCTAGTTATTGCATAGTTATTGAAAAGAATCCCAGACGTGAGGCAAATAATGGTTTTCGTCTGGGATTCTTTTTGTTTGCTTTCACGTCTGGGGTGCAAATGGAGGAGGGTTTATAATGGGGATGCTCAGTATTGAAGGTGTCGATAAGATGTCAGGGGTTCCCGGTGCTATTTTAGGCAGCCTCGGACAGACTCAGACCGTTACAGCGCAGGAAGTCACAAACGCATTACTGGCCCGCGGATATACCCGCGCCACAGTCGCGCCCGTTAGTCCGCCGATTAGCCCTGTAGTCTCAACCACGCAGCCGACTATGACCAGGGCGGAGGCCATCAAAAGGGCCTTGGATTCCAGCCTTGCCAGCTATGGGTACAGTCCCAGGTGTTCGCGCCTGGGCGGCTGCTCTATCAGTGAGTCTCGTTTTGGTATAATCGTGTCAAGAGCGACATCACTGGCGACCGCATATTTGAGGGCGGGGGCAATAAGAACGCGCTACCCTACCATAAGCCCCCTCTCTCCGTCAACGACTCCCACATATTCGGTGCTTCCAATTACGCCGAACCCCTTCTCTCCGTCAACTACTCCCAGATATACAGTAACCTATGCCACTACGCCGGCATATTCACCGCCGTCATGGGCGGGATCTCCGGGACTTTCCCCGAAGTTGGGCGGGATCTCAGGGACGCTCCACAGCCTCGGTCAAAACCCTGGTGAGATTTCAATACTGCCTCCACCTCTGCCTGGCGTTCCGCCTGGCGCTCCACAGCCGGACATGACAACCTGGGATTGGGTAGCTATCATCAGCCAGGCGGCGCAGGGCGTGGCGTCAACCGTCCAGGCATACGCCAACGCCAGGGCGCAAAGGGAGCGGGCCGGTCAGACGGCAACGCTTACGGCAGGGCAGTTGAAGATCATAGTCAATGAGGCTATCATGCGGAATCCGACGCTGAACCGGACGGCGCTCGTTTCCGCCGCAGCCGGGGCCGCCGGTGACGTTCTGCCGAAGGGAATGCCTGGGTGGGTCGTTCCGGTAGTTGTGGGGTCGGCTGTCGTGGCTGTAATGTCAATGAGCAAAGGCAGAGGGCGGTGAGGTAATGATTGTTGCCAGTCCGTTCGGGCAAACTGTCACAGCCCAGGAGGTCGCTGTTGCGCTCCGAGAGCGCGGCTACTACCCTCAGCCTATAACGCCGACGCCGGACTCAACGCCGCTTTATAACTTGACGACGCCAGCGATAACGCCGCCAGTCCGCATACTGCCTGCGCCATATACTCCGTACACAGAGACGACTATAGTTCCCTATACGCCGCCTTACATCCCTGACAAGCCTATGCTGTCCATAAGCCCGGCCATACTTGACCCTGTTCCAGTTCTGAACATACAGCCGTCTGTGACACCTGCCCCTGTGTGGCAGCGAGTGACGCCGGCCGTGACGCCGCCGCTTTTCGTGCCAGCCTGGTCGCCGCCAGCCCCAGAGGTGATTCTCCCGGAAGATCCGCTTGACGTTCCTGCAGTATCGCCTTTTCTGCCTGTGCCGGACTTGCCGGCGTTTATCGTGGACGATTTTCCCCTGTATACTATTGAGCCGCCGGTAAGTCCGCCGTATGAGCAGGTATCTCCGTTTGTCACTGATGAAATAGTCGCAGAGAAGAAGGCCCCCTGGTTGATAATAATCGCCATCGGCGCGGTCTTGGTTCTTTCTGAAAATGGCAAGGCGCAGCGTAAACGAAAATATGGCAAACAATGGCAGTCGAAAGGAGCAGCAATATGATCGCTATAAGCCCATTAGGACAAGAGGTAAATGTTCAGCCAGAGCGCATCACAGAGATTCCAGGACAGGCATACGAGGGCCTTCAGGTTTTCTGGCAGCGCGCGCGGGCGGAATGCGAAAAAAGATTCACGCCGTCACAGTGTCAAGCCCTTTTGGGGTCGCGTCCGACTATGCTGTCACCAGAGGGAGAGGGGATCGCCTGGTACTGGCTTGTCGGCATCGGGTTTATACTCGGAAAGGTCTTGCGATGAAACGCCAGTTGACAGGACAGGACACGCGTTTTCTTCTGTCAGAGGCGCGTCAGAATATCGGCCAGTCGCTTGTGCTTATCCGCAGGATTGCCAGAGATGATCCAGGGATCGTCAGGGTCGAATTGCCAAGACTCCGCCGGCAGGCGGCGCGTCAAATGCGTCTGGAGAAGAAGGCCAATATATACCAGCCGCTTGAGTTCGGGCTGGTGGGCATTATAGCGGTGGGCAGCATGGCGCTTTTAGGCCTGGGCGGTTGGGTGTTCAAGCACCACGAGGAAACCTCGCTTGAGCGGTATAAGCTGGAATCCATAGACAAGTGCATCCAGGAGAACGTAAACACGGGCATGGTCAGGGCGGAGGCATCGCGTGTCTGTAGTGAGCTTTTCACCGGCAAGGATCTGTCTGATGTGTTCGCGGAGCTGAGCAAGACACTAATGATCGCGTCCGTCGCCATAACGGGCGTGTATTTGCTGATAAGGTGGAAAAAATGATCAGTATTGAGCCAGTTAGCGGATTAGGACAGATCGCAGCGGGAGGGGATATACCGCTCTGGATGATAGAGCAAGCGCGGAGTCAGGCCCCGCCGCGCTCTGCCATAACTCCCGTTCAGAAAGCCGCCGCACTTGTGCGAGCCAGAGAAGAGCGCATAAAGGCGGAGGAGGTAGTCCTGAGAGCCAGAGAGCCATCAACGCCGCTAGAAGTGGAAGCCAGGCGAAGGGTCACGACCTACAGGGCGGAATCCAGATTTCAGAGTAATCGTCGGCGTTTTGAGGATCAGCTTAGAGCGATGCCGTTCGCCTTCAAGCTGAAAGTAAGGGAGTTGATGAAGGCACACGATAACTACGAAAATCTTCCAGGATATTCGGAATTTGCCGCAGGCCGCACTACAGTCGTAGAGATGCGCGCAGGGCTGGAGGCGCAGCATGATCGCCTAAAGGAACACGCGGAGGCACAGCGCGCAGCGTGGAGGGCCGAATTTGACGCAAGAGATGATCGTATGCAGCAGCAGATTGAGCAGGAGAGAAGCGTCAAAGCCGCGATGAAATTAGAGTTAATGCAGCAGGTAGCTTTGAGAGAACAGGCAGTCAGGGACAGGGCAAGGGAAAAACAGGCGGAGAAGAAAGCCGCAGCGGACGCAAAGAAAGCCAAACACGGAGCAATGCGGGAAGCCGCCAGCGACAAGCGAAAAACCGCCTTCGAGATAGAAAAAGCAGCGCATCCCTTCCAGGAAGGATCGCCCCCTGTGAGCGCGGCTATAAAGATCGTCGCGGAGCAGATGGGGATCGAACCGGGGAGTATACCGCTAAAGCAGTATTTGATGTTTCGGTTTGCAGTTTTCGAGCAGGCCAAAAAAGAGCGTGGTAGGTTTTACTACTATAAGCCTGGCAGCAGGTCGAGCAAATACAGATACGGGTATTCCATAAAGAAGCCCACCATCACCACGACGCTGACGAGGGAGGGTTATTTTGCGCTCCCGGCCGTTGTTAAGCAGGCCGCTCCCAGGCCTGCACAGCCAGTCAGGACAACGCGCACAGTGAATGCGAATGACCCGGTGATACTGGAGGCAATCCGTCAGGCGTTGGCGGAGTCGGGCCTGATATCAGGAAGTCAGATCGACGTTGCGGCCTTTGAGCGCATGGTTACGGCAAAGGCGGCGGATTTGACGCGGACGACCGGAAAGATAGCGCGCCCGGTGGATATACAATCAGCAGTCAGGTCGCGTGTAATCACTTCGTTGCGGGGTATGGCTATGTGATGAAAGTTATCAGTTAAGACAGTTTTGAGTTTCGAGTTTTCAGTCTTCGGCTTAAAACTTCCCAACTGAAAACTCAAAACTGTCCTGACTGATAGCTGGTTACTAAACTTTGATAAAGAATCCCAGACAGGCGGAAAAAGTACGCTTTGTCTGGGATTTTTTTTTCGCCGTCTTTGGGATAGTAATCAGTGATCAGTGATCAGTGATGAGCAAAACCCAGAACAGATCACTGATAACTGATAACTTTCTTACAACTAACGGAGGAGGGCAGCACATGGCAGCCAAAAGGAAACGCAAAGGCACAAAAATGAAGATAGGGGAGTGCCGTCTTACCAAGGCCGGACGGAAATTTTGCAAGACAAGCAAAGGCGTCAGGTTCGTGAAGGGCGGCAGCACTCTGTCCGGGTCTACCACGCGGCGCAGGAAGAGGGGGTCATGCAAGCGTTTCAAGCGTGTGACGGTGAAAGGTATACGCGGGAAGCAGAGGCGTTGCGCGGCGTACAATTAGAAGGGGGTTAATCAGCAATGGGAGGCGAACTGTTGTTGCTGCATAATGTTGGTAGGTGCGCTGCAAAGAGAGCGCCCAAACTAGGAGGATCTAAAATGACTAGAAAGTGTCGCAGGTACGCAAATAAATACTCACCAGCGACCGGAGGCATGGTGCGCAGATGCGTGTCTTTCTCCGGGGCTGGTGGCGGTTTCGGGGATCTGGGTGGTGTTCCTGGTCTTGGGACTAGCGGGACGCTCAGGGGAACCTTTGACGATGTTAAGGACGTTGCCATAACCGCCGCAATCGGAGCGGGTGGGGCAATCATAACTGACATAGTGTTTGACCAGCTCACGAAAAATATCGAGTTTCTTGCCGGGATGTCTGGGTACCAGCGCGCCCTTGCTGAGGCGGCCACAGGGATCGCTATCGGTATAGTGGTCGGCAAGCTCCTAAAGAAACCGCGCCTGGGGGCGAAGCTGGCTATGGGGCCGGTCGTCCTGGCAGCGTTGAGGATCGCTGGTGAAATGCTGAACGCAGGGCCGTTCACGGCGGACAGACAACTGCAGGGCCTGGGTATGATGTCCGTCGACCCATACCGCCCTGAGTTGGCAGTTGGCGAAGGTGATCTGGCTTCAACGCAGATCGGGCCGGGTACGCCGGACTGGATGCTGACCCCAGATGGTTCTCTGGCAGGGGCAGGAGCAGGGGCAGGAGTAGCGGCGTCGTCCGTCGCTTGAGCGAAGTCCTGGAAGATTCACAACCTACGGTGTAAGAACGCGTAGGGAATGGGTAGACAGCTAACCCACATATTTAAAGGAGATTTTTGTAATGGGACGACAAGCACAAGGTGGAATAGTACCAGGGGCCGAGCCAGGCACAATTTTCGTGCCGGGGATCGGTTTGCAGCGTATCACCGACTGGACTGAGGCGATAGTCTACGACATGGAAGTGCTGCCGGCTGCCATCGCCGCCGGTCAGGAGTTCAACTTTTTCAGAAACCTGGCGATTGCTGGTGTGCCTAAGACGCTGGTGCAGACCAATATGGTCACGCCGTCACAGTTGCCGTCAGGTCATCGCGGCATCGTCTACGGAATCCATATCATGCCTGGCCTTCAGACCGTCCACGACGATGTGAAGACCGTCATGGCGAATGGATATTTCGAGTTTGTAACCGGGAACACGAAGACCGAGTCTCAGGGGCCTGTGTGGTTTTTTCCAGGCCCGTTCGGTTTGACGGGGTATATCTCTCAAGACGGCCTCGCAGCGCCCAGGGAATTGTCCACGATCAATAACGGTATTCCGTCACCATCAGCCATTGGCAAAAAAGAGATACCCATCGACCTCGTTGGTGAGCTAACGTTCCAGGGGACGTTGCGTTTCTATGCTGCGCAGGTCTTGACTGTACCGGTGAACCTGTACGTTTATCTAAGGGTATATCTACAGACGCCGGTGAGGTAGCCTCCAACAGGCGAAGGTCTGAAAACCGGAAAGCCGGAAGACCGGAAAGCCAGAAGGTAACGAAAGGAGGCATCTCAAAATGGGAAGACATCCATCAAACAGGCCCCCAATAGTGGCGATAGATCCGAAGGGAGTGCCGCGCGCACCTGTGCCGTATTTCATAGAATTTGAGCCAGCTATACAAGTAGCGGCTGGCGCTAACGCGGTTGTCAGATACACGCTAGGCCCCCGTGATTTTGTATGCAAGGGCTTCGGGTTCACCAGCGAGCGTGTCGGATGGCTGCCAGCAGGGCAATTATTCAGGATCGGCATCACTGACATAGGGGCGTCAATACGGCTTCAGCCGCACAGGTTTCATGTGACACCCATCACTGGAAGCAATCCAGGATTTGGCGATCAGCCCGCAGTCGATTTTCCAGACGAGGCTCCCTGGATGTTCACCACGCTGACCACTATCGAAGTGGAGTTTGAGAACATCGGGGCGCTGCCGTGTACTCCTACATTGGTCTTGAAGGGCTATCTCAAATAAGCCTGTGACTATGGAAGGGGTGAGACACGATGGACGAACAGACTGCGCGCGCTTTGATCGAGCGCATGGACTCTATGATCCTGTGGCTGGCAAAAGTCTCGGATCAGTTGGACAAGCAGGGACAGCAGCAGTCCAGTAGCTATATTATACAGGCCGGGCAGACTCAATCGCTGCTTGACCTGTTCGCCGCCCTCGCTCTGCCGGCTTCTCCCGAACTGACGCGGGAGGTGACTGTAAACGCCGTCACTCCTACGCTCCTGTATAGAAATGACAGCATGCCATTCTCCAGGATCGAGATTACAGACGACGATCCCGCTCAATGGATTCACTTAGGTCCGCGCAACGTGACAATCGGTCTGGGTCGGGTTCTGTTGGCCCAGGACACCATAGCGTATGTGCTGGCTCAAGGTGAGGAGGTTTGGGCTATCTGTACCATAGCGACTGTATCCGTCCGTATCAGCGAGTCGTATGACCTGCTTGGAACAACTCAGGTCGTAAGGCTGCAGGTGTAGGCCCATGGATAACGCCGGAAAGGTGATCATATTCGGAACGGTCGCCCTTATGGTCTTATTCGTGCGCCGGGCTATCGGAGGGGGTACAGACCCACCAATTCGGGCCACCGCCCTTGAAAAGCAGGTCATGAGACACAGCGACCTGATTTGGCGCATGGGTGTGACCTACAGCGTGGAGCCAGCATTGATCGCCGCTATTATGGCGAATGAGTCAAGCGGGATTTCCAGGAAGGCGCGATCAATTCCTGTGACGCTGTATGACGGCAGCCGGGGTACTGATTACGTCGCCGGGCTTATGCAGGTGAGGCTTGACACCGCAAAAATACACTGTCAGATCTGGCATCAATCGGACTTGGAGCCAGACGCCGCAAATGTGGAGTGTGGAGTCAGGTTTCTCAGATCCCTGCTTGACAAATATAGCACGATAGACCCTGCCGTGAGCGCCTATAACGCCGGGGCAGGCTCTATCAGGTTTGACACGTCTATGGTAGGCGGTATGCAATATGTGAACGTGGGGTATGTCAGGAATGTATTGGGCATGATCCCCCGTTTTCGTTTGCTGTTTATGTCCGACCAGGGAGCTAACGTGTACCTGTTGCGCTTCCCTGGCGAACAATGGAGATATGACATTCCATAATGCAGAGTATACAGCAAGTAAGCACAGCGCCGGCCATCGTCCCGCCAATCGTACCGAAGTCCCAGGGGTTTAACTTTCTTCCGCCCGGAACGATTCGGCAGCATGACGGTGGCAAGTGGGGCCTGTACTATCACGCCCTGGGGCATGTCTCATATATGGTCTATGACCAGGGCAAGAGCTGGCAGGTAACGCCCATTTTCGGCAAGGTCAAACTGTCCTACGCTAAGGGCGTTGCTGCGACAAAGCCATGCTGTCAAGGGGATTAGAAAATGCAATCTACATTCAGATATGACGTTCATTCGGGAAACGCCGGAGACACCGTAGCGACCGCCGGGGACATGGAATTTCAGTTTCAGGGCGTGGCAGGTCTTACGCGCATAATCGAGATCTCGGTATGGGATCAGCCCGCGATGTTTTCCATGTCCTACGATGCGCTTGTATGGGGGCCAGAAATCGAAATTGACCAGGACGATCCGCCGATCCAGATCCCCCACGCAGCGAGGCAGGTGCGTATAAGAAACGCTATCGCCGGGAACGTTTCGCGCTATCAGATAATAGGCTTCTGGTAATCAGTTAAGAGAGTTTTCAGTTATCAGTTAGGACAGTTTTCAGTATAGGAAGTCTTCAGTCTTCAGCTTAAAACTTCCTGTACTGAAAACTGAAAACTGTCCTAACTGTCCTAGCGAGCAAAGGAAAAAGAGTATGGCCTTCAGTCACCTGGCAGGGATCACAACTTTCGGCGCAGCGGATGAGGTCGTGGATTGGTTCGCGACCTTCGAGCCATGGGCCGTCGGCATCGGCTGGACTGTTATATCCGGCGGCGGGACGACTAACCTCGTTCTGCGCTCCGTAAGCGAGGCCGGCGGGTTGACTATGCTCTTTCTGCACATATATCGGGATGGGGGCGATCCGAGCCATGTACGCATCGAGGTAATGGATGATGCCATAGGCACTCATGAGACGGACGAACAGGGTTATCTTGAAAGCCTGGACAATCGGTTTCCCTTCTGGATGTCTGGCGATATGGATGCTATAGTCGTATGCTGGAAAAGCGGGTTTCTCTATCACACCATATACGCCGGCCTGGTTCTGCCCTTCGCTCTAGCCGTCCCTGATGAAACGTATCGCATGATAGCAACAAGTAGGCAGATACGGGGATCAATCCTGCGCGACTCAGGGGGCGTCTGGGACGTTAATTCCGAAATGTATGATCACTCCGGCATGGACAATGTGCTGAAAGACGGACTTGACGACACCTTCCCACTGGACACAACGTATTTCGGCAGACAGGCAGACGTAGCCGGGCAGTTGAAACACGTTAGCGGGGTGATACCCGTAGAATCGGTCATGGTGCCGGACATTTTGACTTCGCAAGTACCCGGTGGCAGCAGCACATGGATCGTCCTGGCGGACAGGTTCAAGAACAGGTATGCGATGCAGACCGGCGGCGACCTGCCGACTGCTTTTCCCCCTGACCCTGGCACTTTTGTCGCAGCCGCAGGGGTCGCGGCGAATTATGCTGCGCTTTTTGGCGCTCTGGCAGCGCACTTAACGGGGCTTGGATGGGTTGACCTGGGAGTGCCGGCTGTGCCGGGGATCGCAAGTGGGAGATACTTTTCCTCCGTTGGCGAAAGTAATGTAGATGAAATCTATATAGGTTTCTATTATCTGACCCCTGTCATAGACACTTTTTATGTATTCACCCAGGACGACGCGGCCGGGACGCACAGAGACGCACACCCGACCCACAGATATTTAGATGCACCGGCGGATTTCCCTGCGCCATACTGGATCTGTGGTGATAGAGACTTTTGTATTATCGTCTTTCAGCATGGGGCAGATTATTCTATGCTCGTAGCCGGGCTAGTCCCTAGCTTCACCCCGTTACTATTACCGCCACGCGCACCCTTGACGCCATACTCTCTTTACGCTGGGGCGATGGGGGAGTCCCCCGGCGGCCTTGACCCACTGGGGCTGATACTCCGCGACCATAACGGTAACTGGAATGAGACTGTTGTTTTTTTGGCAGACCCCAACGAGTCGGATCTGTCAAGCCCTAATAATTTCGACGGGACGACCTACATTCTCTGGCCTATGCTTCTCTATGACGCCATTGACACGACCCTATTGGGCCAGCTTCGCTATGTGGGCAAGGTTGCCGGGGGCGGGGTCGCTAATCTGGACACGATAACTATAGGGGCGGAGGTCTATACTGTTTTTCACACGTTCGCCGGTAATAATTTTACTGTTAGGACTGCATGATCAGTTATCAGTTTTCAGTATAGGAAGTTTTAAGCTGAAGACTGATAACTGATAACTGAAAACTGTCCTAGAGCAAAGGTAGGAACAAATGAATTTTCCAGGAAAAATAGCGTACCCCCTGTTATATCCAGTCCTGACGAATCAGACGGCTATCAGGGACGTGGTCGCGGTAACGAAGGGGCGGGAAGTCTCGCTCCCGCGCGGGGGAACGGCTGCCGATTTTAACGACAGGCTGAGGGGAACGGCTAGAAGGATAGACCGAATCCCGGACCTCCCGTACCCATAGGACAAAGTTTTCAGTTAAGACAGTTTTGAGTTTCGAGTTTTCAGTCTTCAGCTTAAAACTTCCCAACAGAAAACTCAAAACTTTAAAGAGGTTCAATAATGTCTTTTGGCTATCTGGCAGGAATCACAACAGCCGGCGCACCGGACGAAATAGTGGATTGGTTCGCGACCTTCCAGGCGTGGATGCTCACGCGTGGCTGGATCGTCGCGAACGGCGGCGGGACGACTAACCTCGTCATGCGCTCCCTGGGAGAGGATGGCCTGAGGACTATGCTTTTTCTCCACGTCTATCGCGATGGCGGTGATCCGGACAGGGTACGCGTGGAGGTCATGGACGACGCCGCCGGCACTCATACTACCGCCGAGGCGGGGTATGTGGACGGAAGCGGCGCGCAGTTCCAGTTCTGGATGTGCGGAGACATGGACGCCATAGTAATATGTTTCCTGGGCGGCGCTGTCTACCATAGCGTATATGCAGGTATGGTCATGCCCTTCGCTCTGACCGTCCCGGATGAAACTTACCGGATGATAGCTACAAGCCTGGTCGGGCAGGGGTCTATCCTGCGGGATTCCACAGGCGTCTGGGACGTTGATCACCCTCTGTATTGGCATAACGTGATGGTTGACGGCGCGGTCGATCCCTATGACGGCAGCTATCACATGATAGGCACATTTTTCGACCGGCGGGCCAATATAGCCGGGCAGCTGAAACACGTCAGCGGCCAGGTAACACCTGTCGCATTGGTCGCGCAAACACTTTTGACCACAGGGCGGGGCAGCCGTGAGACGACGTGGATCGTACTGCAGGACAGGCTGAACGTCCGCTATGCAATGCGAACAGGCGGGGCGCTGCCGATAGGCACACCCGACCCTGGGACATTTGCGGCGGTAACAGGTATCGTCAATGACTACGCGGCGCTCTGGACTGCACTATCAGCGCACATGACAGGCCGGGGATGGCAAGATTTGGGAGATCCCGGTCTGGGGGCGTCCGGCAGGCTCTTTTATTCTACAGGCGAAAGCGGCCTGGAAGAAATCTATTTGGGCATGTATAGGGAAACCCCCGTGATCAATGTGCTGCATACTTACGTTCAGGATGACGCCGCTGGAACCAATCGCACAGCCGCCAGAAGTTCGCGGCTGCACACAGCGGATTTTCCTACAAATTTGTGGATTGGTGGCGATAGAGATTGTTGTATCGTGGTCTGGCAGCGCGCCCCCGGCTATGGTTTTTCCTGGGGCGGCCTGGTTCGCCAGTTTACCCCTGGGCTATTGCCGCCATATCCAGGTGCGTCATTGACGCCGTACTCCCTGGCCGTATTCGTGAACGGGCCGCCCCTGGGATGGCAGGGGCAAGTATTAAGAGCGAAGACCGGGGCGTGGGATGAGACTTGTGAGTACTATGACGACGGCCCGAACGCCGACAACTCCAATCCGAACAATTTTGACGGTGAGACATATCTCGTATGGCCGCTGATTTCTTGCCGCTGGGGGCCGCCTATAGAACCCACAGGGGCGCTTCCATACGTTGGGTATAGTAGCGGCGGCGGGATCGCCAATATGGACACTATAACGGTAGACGGCGAGGTCTACACGGTTTTCTTTACCAACCTAGGCGAAAATATTTGTGTGAGAACCGCATGAATTAGGACAGTTTTGAGTTTTCAGTTGGGAAGTTTTAAGCTGAAGACTGAAAACTGTCTTAACTGAAAACTGTCTTAGGGGAGAACATGCCAGGGATTTTTTACGGATACAGGGAGCGCGCTCCCGCCCCCAGGGGCAAGCCAATTTTATGGACTTTCAGGCCCCCGGAGCCGGAACTGAGGCTGAAATACTGGCATTGGGAAGCACTGGGGCCGATCCCTTTTGATTATGATGTTTTCTCCGGCTATGCGGAAGACGATTACCCGGACGATTTTACAGCGTTCCCCTTTCAGTCGCGTTTGATCATAGCAACGATCAGACACGCCCCGGCGTATATCAGGTTCACCTATGACGGAATAACAGAGCAGCCAGAGCGGCGCTTTGACATTGGATTTGCCAGAATAGAGGCCGCGCGGGGTTTCAAGATCAGGAATGCCGATCCCGGCATACGGAGCGAGTATCAGATAATACCAATGAGATGATGAGAGTTTTCAGTTGAGAGTTTTCAGAAAACTAAAAACTAGATGGGAGGCAAGATGCCCTGATGCGTAACGAGAATTTACTTGATCTTGAATATCTTAACCGCAACGGCGACTCCATGCACGGGCCGCTGGCTCTCTCTGGTGATCCTATCCTGGACGCACACGCCGCCAGCAAGCGGTACATTGATACTGTACTGGCTAATCTGGGAGTGCAGGTCGTGAGAAGGGATGGGAGCGCGCCCATGCTTGGGCCGCTCGTGCTTTCCGGCGGGCCGACGCTGCCCCTTCATGCCACATCCAGGGCCTACGTTGATGCGCTGGTCGCTGCCGGTGTTGCAGGGCTGGCGACCGTCCTTTATGTGGACGCTCAGGACGTCATAGAGCGGGCCTATGCTGACGCTCTTGATGCTGCACAGAGAATATACATAGACAACCAGGACGCGACGCTCCTGCCACTGGCAGGCGGAATCATGCTCGGCAACCTGGAACTCTGGGGAGCGCCGGTTGGTAATCTGGACGCCGCGACCAAGCTGTACGTTGATACTGCCATTCCACCGGCCAGCCCATCCACCTATGATGTTTCTGTAGCGGCCGCCGGTGCTGATTACACGTCTATCGTAACCGCCTGCGCTACGGAGCCAGCCGACGCGGTGATATTCGTCAAGAGCGGGACGTATACCGAAACTGCCAATATTGTCATGAAGGCAGGCCAGCAGTTGATCGGTGAAAACCGAGAGAGTACCATCATAGACTTTGGGGCGGCGAATCGACAGATAAACGGAGGGGGCGGCACGAATATACTGGTCAGGGAACTGACGATCCAGAACAGCATCACCAATTCCTCGTATGTGAATATGGGAGGCACACACGCCCGCGTAGAGAACTGCATTTTTATCGGCACAGTAAACGCCTTCGCTGCCTGTTATCTTGACGGCTGGTACAGTGTGATAGAGAATTGCTATTTTGCTGGCTTTACGAAAGTAGGGGCGAACTACTGCGCTAGAGTAGGGGATTATGGGAAAGTCCTGGACTGCATGTTTCTCGGTAATCGAAATGATATATGGCTGGAGGATTGGTCGCTTGCAGCCGGGAACACCATTAATAACACTACAGGGGTGCAGGTACATTGCGAGGCATATACCGTACTATCGGGGAATGTCTTAGCAGGCCCACAAGAAATTGAGATAAGCGGCGCGAGGGTGGTTATCACCGGGAACGAAATAGAAGGCGGGACAATACAGTGGGACGCGAATCAATCTGATATTATCATCGTCGGTAATCACATCAGATCGGGCGGCATATTGTGTACCTATAACGGGTCGTATAATTGTGTGATTTCCGGCAACGTGTTTAACGCTGGTTTGGGTATCGCCTTCAACGGTCGGAATTCCACCATTACAGGCAACACTTTCGCCGGGACGGCTTGGATAAGCCTAACCGCTAACTCCCTGTATAACTCCGTGACAGGGAACAACCTGGAATTCAGTACCGCCGTTCCGAAACTTACAGACGCGGGTACGGCGAATAATATCGGCTCCAACATGGGGCTGCCGATCACGCTTGAGAAAAAGTTTTTCAGGATGAAAAACACGTCTGGCGGGGCGCTGGTCGCTGGTGATACTGTAGTCCTGAAGGCCGTCGCTGCTGGTGATGAGGTAGACACTACCGTCAACCAGGGCGATGATGTGGTCTTCGGGATGCTGGAAGAGGGGATCAATAACAATGCCTATGGGCAGGTTCAGACAATCGGGCATACCGTGAGGCTCAAAGTCAACGGCGTTATCAATATCGGGATCGGGGATCTCCTGGGAACGTTCACAGCCGCCGGGATCTCACAGCAGGCGCAGGCCGGAGATATGGCGTTTGCTATCGCCCTGGAAGTGTATGCCGGGGCTGACTCTCTCGGCGTTATCGACGCTCTGTTGATAACACCGCGAAAAGTCTAATCTTGTGAGGCTCAGCTCACACCAAATTTAGGAGGATCAGAAATGGCTACAAGGATCATGACAGACATACAAATAGTGGGCGCGGGAGCCAACTTCGACGTTCAGCCTGCAGCTGGGTTCGAGTGGGAAGTCCTGGAGGTCGGGTCGTCTATCTGGATCGGAGTTCCGCCGAATGCTGTGCCACAGGTCAACGTTGGCATATTCAACGGGGCGATCGGCCCTGCCTGGCTTCTCCAGGCCGCTGACACGCGTGGCTGGCGGAAAACCCAACACTGGCAGATCAACAATGCCAATTACATGAGGCTAAACAACCCCGGCGGCGCTCAGGAGAATATTTCCTTTGTCGCTAAGGTGATCAGGGCGTTCGGCACAGGCGCAACGGTTACGCAAACGCAGTTGCAGACAGTCGCCGCCGGCGCTAACTGGGACGTACAGCCAGCCGTGGGCCATGAGCATCTTATCCAGGACGTAGGATCTTCGCTGTGGATCGGCGGCGCTCCCAATAACCTGCCGGATGTTTCCGTATCTGTTTTTGACGGCACAACCGCCGCGATCATGCTCAGGGGCGCGGATGCGCGGGGATGGGACAAGAATCTCAACATCTACACCAACAGGGCCAACTATCTCCGGCTCACGAACACGAACGCGGCCCAGGCAGTTTTGTGTGTAGTCGGACAGCTTGCCAGAATATTCGGGACTGCCGCCAGTGTGGTGATAACGGATGTCCAGGCAATAGGAGCGGGCCTTAATTGGGACGCGCAGCCGGCGGCGGGTGAGGAATGGAAAGTTACCGAGATCGGGTGTTCAAGATGGCTTGGTGTTAGCCCGGCCGCTCTCCCAGAACTGACCGTCTCCCTGTTTGACGGCACGAATGCCAGCATCTTGCTACAGAGTACGGATAACAAAGGCTGGCTTGACGACATGGAGATCTACTTAGACAACAACAATTACATGCGCATAAACGATGTAAGCGGTGTTGGATGTAACGCCTGTATTAGTGGAGTTCTGACAAGACAGTACGCATAGCGTTTTGCGCTGTCCTGGATAGTCCGCTATTACTGAACTAAACGGAGGGAATAAAATGCCAAGTAATCTTGTCACAAATATCAATGCAGCCATCGTCGCCGCTGCCGTCACGGATATACAGCCACCGGCGGGGCAGGCCTGGGTAATCTATGAAGTGGCGTCAGAGGAGGCAGGGGGATTCATGAACGCGCAGCCAGATTTGTCGTATGCCATAGCTGACGGCATTCTGACTGAGGCCATAATCGTTATCGACCCCTTTACCGCAGCACAAAAAGGAGAGAGGGCAAAGGAGATCTATATCACCCCTACCAATTACCTCGCCATAACAAATACTGGCGCAGGTAACGCCAATGTGGGATTCACTGGCGAACGCGTTGATCCAAATACTGTCATCACCGACATGGTAACCTGTCCGACCGCTGGACTTGGTTATGTTGACGTGCAGCCGCCGGCCGGTCAAACCTGGCGGATCACGGAGTTAGGCAGCGAATTGTATAACGGTGGTCAGAATCATCCAGAAGTAACCGTCCACATTACTGACGGCACTCTGGTTGCTTCGATGATCTGTCAGGAAGCGCAGGATCGCGGCTGGTACAAACTCCTTGACTGGATCATCGACATTAACGTATATCTGCGTTTCACCAACACCGCCACCGCCGTAGACGTTGACATTGCGTATTCCGGTATTCTCATTCCCCAGGCTTCCATAGGCTCTATTCAGGATGTGGTCGGGTCGGCTACCCTGGATATACAGCCTCCAGCAGGTCAGGAATGGGTCATCACCGAAATAGCCACCGAACAGTGGGCAGGTGGCGGCGCGCCTAACGATTACCCTGACATAGACGTGAGCCTGTACGATGGCGGTGTAGAGGCCGAGATATTGGAAGCCGGCGCGGGCGTGTCCCTGGCGTGGAATAGAAGACTTCTAATCCACATAGACAATGCGACGTATCTGAGAATCACGGAGGTTTCAACCAACGATAACGAGGTAGGAATTCTAGGTTATCTGAAGCGCAGCTTTAGCTAGTATGACCTCCCCCAGACAATAAACACATGAGGAGGATCTGTAAATGGATCACAAAGATGGAAATACTGAAGCAAGAAGACCGGCCGAAGACGCTGAAAGCCAAAAAGAGCCGTTCAGCTTAGAGAAATTGCTGCCTGAGACCATGCCCGACGCGGAAGAGGTTATTATCGTACCGCCTGAAACCGCACAGGAAAGAGAAGCGCGTTATGCCCGAATAATGGCCTCGCCAGAGTTCCCTATAGCCGTGAAGGTTGCGCTCAAGCTGTTCGCCCCGTTCATTGCCTACGAGGTCGATGCGCCAGAAGAAGCCAGGATAATGCTTTTCCCTGCCTTCATGCACATAACCCGCGTAGAGGTGAACATTGAGATCGGGTCGATCTATGCCCCTGGGGTCGAGCCGCCGCCGGTGAGCATTGGGCCGTTGGGCTGGTATGGTATGGACGCCCTGGCGCAGATCGAGATCGTTCGGAACGGGATCAGCGACGCGATCAGCATCCTGAAACTGCGCACCGATGGGGCGTTTCCTATTCCCGGATCGCGGCCATTGAAAGACTACGAATACACCGCCTTGTCAGACCTGGCATGGATAGAGGCGGCCTTGTTTTATCGCATCACCGAGAAGGATAAAACGGTGGGCTTCATCGACGTGACCACGATTCACAAGATGAGGGCGAGTAAGCCGGTCAAGAGCAGGTTTCGCACTTGGCTCACTGTTGATAAGGTCGCCGTTGAATATGTTGACGTGCTATCGAATCCTGACGTTGACGACATGGTAACGGCTCTCATAGACAAAGCGAATGAGCTGAATAACGGTCATGGGCAGTATTTCCTTAGATGGAGGGAGGCAGAATTAATATGATGAGTTTAGGAAAGGCGGCTATGACGGTTACGACCGCGCTGCCGCCTTCGACCGGGGAGTATAGCGGCTGGAACTGGCAGGCCTATTATAACGCCGTTCTCCACGTCTTACAGAACCCTACAAGCCAGTTAGCCTATAGAGAGGCGCTGCAGGTATTCGTAGCCCTACCACCGCGAATGAAACTGACGCCGCAGCAGATAACGGCGGGATGGGCGCGCTTTACGCAGTTGTACCCCGGCTGGAAGTATCAGGACTATCGAAACGCTTACCACACGATGGAAACCATGTTACACCGTACCGGCCGGCTGCTACCGGACGACAAGCGCCAATGGTGGGTTACAGAATATGAGTGGCAAGAAATGGAATTCCCAGGGGCAAGAAGATAAACAGGGGGCAAGCCATGATTGTCATAGAGCCTGTAAACCTGCCACAACGGGTCAGATTTCCACATAAGATCGATCTGCCTGTTGTCGTTCCACGTCCTCGCGATGTTCCGGCGCTGGTGGCCCCTGAGCGAAAAAGTGCGCTCTGGGGCTTCGGCTTGCTTACTGCCCTCGTCGCGGGTGTGCTTTGGCCTGGGAGCGGATCCCCTGGGAAATTGGGGGGCGCTGCGCCTGCCAGAAAAAAATCACCTGGTAATAAACTTCTCTATATGTGGGTTCCCCCTGGTAAGTGGTTTGACGAGGCTGTCTCTATCCCCAAGAGCCAGTTAAGCAAATATCATCAGATAGCCATAGCCACAAAGAGCGACCGCAAGCCTGGAAGACTGTTCTATATTTGGAGCGAATCGGCTGGCTATGCGCGTTGGCAGTTGACACAGGACGCAACCACGCGTCACAAGTGGACTCCTACCTGGGAGCAAACAAAGCGGCCCCCTGCAGGAAAACCGAAAGACCAGCTCACACTTTTCGGATCTGAGCTGGAAGGCTGCCGGGACAAACAGGGCAACTTTATCCCGATCCCTCAATGTATCAATAGACCCTCTGCCTTGCTGAAAGAGGACACTCCCAAGACAAAGGCGGAGATAACAAAGGCAGCCAGTAAGGTAGCAAAGGCAGTCAAGGGATGGCAGCCTGTGATGGGCCAGACATACGACTTTGATCTAGAGCAGGGAACGATAGAAATTCTCGCGACAGCGCCTAAAACCACATACTACCTCATCCCCAAATCCAAGCGCCGGACGCTCATAGAATCAATCCCCCCAGAGATTAGCAAGGGCTATCTTATGATCACCCCGCGCGGGAACGTGGTCAGCTATGATTCTCATGCCAGGCCCAGGATGGAGAAGTCTGCCTCGGAAGTCCTGGAGCCAGCAACGCGGAAGCTGATAAAACAGGGAAAGCTAAAAGTTGAGAAGAAGACGCCCAGGGCCACCGGCAAGGCAGCGGAAAAGAAACTCAAAGAGTTCTGGTTTTTCATTCCCAAGAAGGCAAACAAGGCGGACTATGTTAGCCCTGAGAAGTTAGCCAAAAACAGGGATTTCTATCATACGGCAGAAATGAAGAAAAAAGGCAGACTCTACAAGGCTCATGGGTTCGACATGCCTGACGCCAAATTGCAGTTTATGATCCAGATGGAGGAGGCCAGAAACTACAGGCGGAAATATGGCGGGACGCGCAACCCTCACGAACTGCCATACTACGCCTATACACGCGATAAGGGCTACAGGATTGTCAGACTATCACAAGAGCAATACGATTTTGAGCAGGGCTTGTCTGGTCAGCTCTCCGGCGACGTGGAGAACTGCGCTATCTGGCTTCCAGATAACCAGGGCGGCTATAAATGCGGCGGCTATGCCCGCGTATGCAAACCACCTGCCTGCGAATTGCCGTTAGACACTACCACGAAACAGATCAAGGTCTGCACCAAGACCCAGCGCGTTTACTCTCCCTTCTATAACCGTGAGATAGAACGCTGTAAGAAGTACAAAGCGGCTTGCGAGGGTAGTGCCTGTATGACAGAGCCTATGCCCTACCCTGGTACACCGTCAGAGCGCATCGCACCCTCTGGCTCCGAGGTGGAAAGCCTCGCCCGGTGGATGGCGGACGAATACAACCAGGAGACGTTCGAGAAAGAGCCATATCTTGCCAGGGAGATCATGTCGCGCGGCGGAATCCGCTCTTATCGGAAGGGAATGGAAAAAGCGGAGTACAAGGCCATACCCCTGTTTATGAAAGATTCTAAGGGACTGCCCCCGGACGAAATGGCCGCTGAAATGGACTTCGACACAGACCGCGACCTGTTTGAGGCTATAGCGAAGGCGTACCCACCGAAGGCAAAAGGTGCATGGAAGAAGCTGCAAAGAAAGACCTGGGAAGACTTCGAGAATGCGGCCTTTGAAATGGTAGAGCAGGGCATGGAAGCGGGAACGTGGCAGGGGCTGTCTGCGGAATCGGAGCGAATAACTGCCGCGCTCATGGCATGGTTGGACACAATTCCAACAACCAAAAGGAAACCCCAGGGAAGCAGCAAGAAAAGAGGGGAACGTGCGGAAATATACGACGCTTGCCTGGTGATATTCGGGGCTAATTGTGACTCACCCGGCGACAAGAATTATGAAAAGGTCAAGGAAGTAATCGCGTCATGGGGATATGGTGACATGACTCAAGTTTTCTATGATTACAAGTGGCGACCTGGTACGCTTTTAGAAAATCTGCGGAGCGGTGGGAGTAAGTGGTCACTACCACGCCCAAAACCACTACCGGAGCAGTTGCAGCTTTTGGGCCAAGACCTGTTCCCCGATCTGCGCCGCGAGTTGACATTGGAGCCACCGGAGGACACAGCGACCAGCGACGACCCTGTAACGGCCTGTATGGAGCGACGAGGCTGGCGTATACCGCGCATCGAACAACTGAAGGCATCAATATCCGAGAAGCTAACCCCGGATCTGTTTACGCAGAAGACTCAGAAGTTGACGGCAGGGGAAAAAGAGTATCAGCGCATCGTTGGGGAATGTCTGGAAGCCAGGTCTGGGACTGCAGGGCTATTCTTGAGGGGAAAATGCCGGGACAAATCAGGCAAGTTTGTCCCTGTGCCACAATGCACCGGTCGGCGGCTTCCAAAAAAGAAAACGCCAGAGGACATGGCCGCAGAAGAAACAGAAAGCGAGACACCTAAGCTGGGAACGAGGGACACGCTCAGAGAATTGGATGGAAAGACAATTGAGATTCCAGAAGGTCATGTTCTCCTTAAGGCTTGGGAAAAAGGCGGAGAGTTTAGGCTATATGCGAAACTTGAATCGCCAAAATATAACAAGGTCAAGGAGGTTGGTTATATCACAGATAATGCCTGGGACGAGATCGAATATAAAAGAGGGTTAGCATACTCCACAAAGATTAGCGATATACCTGGTAGCTACAAAATAATGGAAAAAGTTATCGACAAGATACTGCGCAAGAACGCTGCATAGTAGAGATTAAACGAAAAACGCCGCCGGGCTTTCCGGCGGCGTGTATGGCTGTTCTATTGCGTGTGTTCCTTAGCACAAGACTGGTGTTGTTATATCGTGAATCTCAATGTCATACATGTCTATGACAAGCTGTTCCATTTCGGAAAACGGGAGGTCTCCCCTGTGCTTGGTCTGAATCCATCCCTTGAGAATTGTGAGACGCTCTTTGATTTCTGGGATAGACTTTTTGCGCCGCTCAATAGACCGTGCATCTATGGCGACACCTGTTCTGAGCCGTGTCCCTGTCTCAGCTTCGTGAGTGTAGCGAACTAAGTTATCTTCCAGTTCTGAGATGGCCTCTTCGATTTTCATTTTGTTTCCTCCGCAGCGTTTCTAAGATTCTCAACAATCTTAGAGATCGATTCGGCGGATTTGGTATTTATGTTCCCCTTTTCTTCGAGAAAATCCGCCAGGCTGCGCAGGAAGTCAGGCAAGTTTGTTGCGACCCTGACGATCTCCGACCTGGTAGCTGTATCGATCCATACGTGGAAATCGTTATGGAGGTAGAAGCCAGACCCGGCATCGCTCCATTGGGAAGGCATAGGCTTGAATCGGGCGCGCCCTTCTCCATGCTGTTCGGCGTAGCACAAGGCAGGCCCATAAGCGCCGACGTTACTGTTGGCGAGGTTAGCAACGTACCCAACACACTTATGGATGAATCTAAATTGTGTGTATTCGCCAAACAGACTAGTGAGGACTTCTTCTATTTCTTCGATGGCTTTCAGTAGGTGGTTTCCGCCGCGTTTGTAGCTGGCGGCTTTTTTAGCGAGGCTTAACACTTGATCAGTCATGGCAATTCTCCTTTGGTGGGCATCCCGCCCGGTATCGTTCAGAACAGCCAAGTTCGTTCCGATTATATAGACACCTATATAGTCGTTCGAGTTGACATAAACCGGTCAAAAAAAGGGCGGCGGCGTAATAACAGCCGGAACAGTCAAAACTTTTGGGAGCCACCTAATGACAGTACCTAACAACGAGACAGAAACCGACTCCAGGCCCACCATGAAAGAGATGGAGGATAAGTTTGTAGGAAAAGAGGTCTGCTCACTGACAAAGGCCAGCGTGGACACGGCTGTTGTGGATATTGGAGAGATGAAAGAGACTATGGCATCTATGGCGAAGTGGATGGAGATCCACCACGAAACACACGCCGGCGGATGGAAAAAAGCGCAGACCATAGCCGTTATCGTTTCAACCGTGATAGCTAGTGTGTCCCTGGTTTGTAGTACCGTTGCGGTGGTGTTCGCTATACTCAAATATATATAAGGGGTGACACATGGCTAGACGCAAAAGGAAACCAGGAACTTTGGGGCGCTCAATCCAGGATCAGGCGGCTGACGGTCTGACATACCTATTTAACACCGCCTTGAGGCTCAGAGAGCAGCGCACCAACGCAGGTTACGGACTGGCTGACAGGGTAGAGATAGGGGCGAGTAGCCTTATAGACGCCTTGAAAAAGAAGGGTATGGATTGCTCTTGTAAAATCACAGCCGGGAGTCATGGTCATAACTATAGCTGCCGGTGTGCTGACACAGACTCCAGGCCTTCCAGGAAGGCCACAATGAAAAAGAGGTGAATCATGGCTAAAAAGAAGCGATGTACTACGAAATGGATCAACGAACAGACGCTAATGGAAGCATACACTAGCGGCGAGGCATACTACGGGGAGCGCGCGGACGTTGCAACGTCTAAGGGTACGATACGCAAGGCAATTCAGAAGGAGGCGGCCTGTCATGGCCTGAAACTGGACTTGAGGCATAGGGGCGGATACGCGACCGAGGTATATCTAGTGCCTCGCGTCCGAGGGTCAAAAATACCTTATCCAATCAAAAGACGACGGCCGCTCTCAGGAGCGCATTTCGACGGTGTTCGCTGCCGTGACGGTAGCGGGGCTTTTGTCCCTGTGTCCCAATGTAAAGGGCCGGTCGGTCGTGACGCGGGAGGCAGGTTCGTGTCAATCAAATGAATATTAAGATTCTCAAGGTTGCCCATTATGGATCTAGCCTCCTGGAAGCTCCAATTTCTTAATTATCTCAATCGCGTTCTTAATTTTCTTACAGACCAGGGGCAAAAATGACAGCACTACGACCGAGAGCAAGCTGCGCTTGTCTCATGATTCTGGGGAACGTGGAGCCAACGATTACCGCCTGCCTGGAATCCGTTATATCTGCCAGGTGCTTTGACCAGATTATTCTCGTTCAGGACGCTAGAACAGCGGATCGAACGCCGGCGCTCCTGGAAGGTTTCAGGTCGCGATATCCAAGAATCAAAATACTCTGGCACGACTGGAAAAATCAGGACTATGCAGCAGCCAGAAATAAGGGACTCAGAGACGCCAGGACAAAATTTATATATTGGCAGGATGGCGACGAGGTGCTTTTAGACCCTTCCGGCGTCCGCGAGCTGCTACAGAATCCCGGCAGGGCAGCATATCATATCTGGCAGGTTTCCCCAACACCTGACGGTGGACAGATTTCAATTCATCAACTGCGATTATTCCCTAACTTAACAGGTGTTAAGTGGGAACTGCCAGTCCACGAACAGGTCATTTTCTCCCTACGCAAAAAGGGCATACCAGAGAAAATGACTAACCTGCGGGTGTCACACTCTGGATATGCTGACACGGGGATCAACACAGAGAAGCACATAGAGCGCGCCGCTATCATGGCGCGGTGGCTCAAGCAACATCCCCGGCGAGATGGAAGAAGGGCATATCTGGAAGAACAATACTTGTCGTCGATGAGGTATATTCAAGAACTCCGGGGAGGGAGGATCTCATGAGGTTCGGTTTCATTCCATTGGCATTACAATTCGCCGCCAGTGTAGCCTCCTGGATGGTCAAGTCGCGGGTGAATGCAGCGACGGCCGCGCAGTATGCGGCGGCGGAATTTGACTACCTGAAAAAAGCCTCGGATGCTCAGCTCACAGAAATTTCTTTTGAGATGGCGCGCAAGTTTCCAGACTACCCCTATTGGGAATGGTTCAGGATTCTGGAAGACTTGAGAAAATACGGGGCATTCCAGCCGGCTAACGGCCAAGCTGGGCCGCCAGCATTGCCCCCAGGGGAAAAGCCGCCTGGCGAAAAGAAGGACAATAGCGTCTGGATATGGGCGGCGGCGGCTGTCTTTGTCGTAATTATAATAAGCAGGTGAAACTATGTTCCAGGCTCCAATCATGAAGAAGATCCCGGATCAATGTCAGGGCTACACAGGCCAGCGGAAAGTCCTCAAAGTGGGTTCCCTGAGCCTCACCGTTCCCAACGCCAGGGAAGACCGACAAATCAGGTATCAGCTAGAGCGTGGAAGCGTCCTATCAAATGCCTACAAGATGGCCGGGGCAGGGAACATCATTCCAGACGTTCCGCTCCGTAAGTGCATAGAGTTAGTTTTCAGGACGCCCTACTTTGATCCTGCGTCAGGGGAATGGAAAACGTCAGAGGGGCAGTTTACTTGTGTCGGCTTCTATAATTGCCTCCAGGCATACGCAGAAGGACAAGCTGCTTTTCCCCAGGACGACCCGGCGGATCGGCGGCTTATGATTGCCCCTGGTGTATTTTCTCCAAGCCAGAAAGAGGAAAGCTGCATAAAGACAAAGTTCCTGGAACAGATAGGCATCGAAGAGGCATATAGCACTTGTGGAGCCAGCGACATTATACCAGCATTTCCCGGTGCGCTTAGTCTTATCCAGACTGCCTTTACTAACACGATGTCAAAAGGCGAACCATTCCCGCCCTTGTACGAGATCATAAAGCGCGCACACCAGATGTATGCTATCCAGCCGCCAGACCCGCAGCAAGCGCCAGCAACGCCCCCGCCGCCGCCAGCGACCCCGACGCCGGGCAAAAAGAAAAAGCCCTGGATCGTCTACCTGGTGATCGGCGTCGCGGTGTACCTGGTTGTGTTCCGCTCCGAAGCGCCGTCAGAGGAGGTAGACGAATGGCTAGAAACGTAACACGCCCCTTGTATTATGCGCTCGACATTCCTGGATGGATGACAGCCGCAGAACTGAGATGCCTCAGGGCCATTGCTCAGTCAATGCCACCAGGTGCAAAATTTTTTGAGTTGGGTTCCTGGGAGGGCAGATCCACCGTAGCCCTGGCAGTCGCCAGGCTCAATCTAACCTGTGTAGACACATGGCAGGGCGCACCCTTCGACCTGACTCAGGGCCTGGCTGCCAGCGAAGCTGTATACGCCGCTTTTATCAGCAATATGAAACGCCTCGGCTTACACCCGAAGATCCTGAAAATGGACACACTGCAGGCCACCGCTCTTGTCCCGGATAATTCCCTTCATGGTGTTTTCAATGATGCTGGTCATGGGGCAGGTTTTGAGTCGAATTTTTGGGCGTGGCTCCGAAAGCTAAAAAAAGGCGGGTTATACTGTGGTCACGACTACAGCCAAAACTTCCCAGAGATCCCCAGAGTCCTGCAGGGATCAGGTCTGGCATTCGGGGTCTATCAAGGTACGTCGATCTGGTGTTTGAGAAAGGGCTAGATTCTCACTCACGTCGCCGCTCCCGCCACATATCGGGCATATCATGTGATGCAAGATCCCGCGCAGTCGCTGATAGACTATCCCGAACCAACAGCGTTTACATTTCACAATCAATACCTCATTTCCCGCCAGTCAGGTACTTCTTCACCAGTCCATCCAATTTCAGCGCCGCCGGCAATAATGTGTTGAGCTTGAAATCCTGAATTGCTTTGTCGGCAAGATCGAAGGGGCAGCCGGTAAAATCGTCCAGTTTGATTACTAACGGGCAGGCAGATTCGTCGTCGCATTTCTGTGATGTTAGGGGGCATGTTTCCATGTTTATCTACCCTTCTTTCTGGCAGCTATCAGGATGGCAACGCCTATACCCCAGATCCAGGGATTAGCCAACGCCGACCGGGTTTCTGCCTTTTTCACCGCCCCAGGGACAGGGATCAGCAACGGCCGGAACACAGGCGAAGGGATTACAGGCTTCGGCAGGATCGGCGGCGGTGATGGGGCCGGCTGTATTCCAGGAACATCGACGAACACCTGCCAGGTAGTGTCTGGCTCTGGCAGCCTGGGAGCCTGTATTCCAGGGGCAGCCGCGACCACTACAGGCACTTCCACAGGCAAGCCCGATCTATAGCCGACCTGACTCAGCGCCCGGACGGCTTCCGCTTCCGTGAATGCCGGCGTCCACGTGTACCCCGGATTCGTAGCCCAACCCGGCCGATTCGCTGTCTCAACTACCAGGTTGACCAGGGCGTGGAATCTCGGGTCCGCCAGTTCCACGACACGACCGGGATAGGGCGTCAGATCCGCCGCCGCTTTCAGAACCGCGCTGACGGCGTGCTGCAACGCCATTTGTCTGAATGCAGTCCGTTTTTCTGTAGTTATAGCATCGGTCTGTCCGAGTGAATCAATGCTGATCATCTTTGTACCTCCTCAGGAATCTGTCTCACGATCCCGCGACGTTTCTGCCTACAATCCAATTTTTCTCCCTTCCCTGATTAACCACTGAGAAGACTCGTTACGACTAATCAACGCACTATCTACCCAATGAGCAAATCTGCCGCCAGATATTAGGCTCAAGCCTTGAACCTGACAAATAACAATAGTCCGAATAAACCAGGATGCAAGCCATAACAGAAACAAGATATTCCATGTAAACCTGTTCACCTTGACGCTCCCTGTTGAAAGTGAATCGCATTGCCACCGGAACTATACCACAAAATGCACCAAAAACGCAACAAATATGCGGCGCGCTCGATCAGGTTAAGACATGCCGCATATTTGGACATGCTTATTTGACCTGTAAGCCGCCCCGGATGCCGCTCTTTTTTCCAGATGGGCTTTTCCCCACAAAGCCGGCCTTTTTTGCCTCCAGCGACGAATTTGACCCCTGGAAATTGATGTGAGCGCGCTCTTGACCTGCATTCGCGTCATTTTTGCGTAAAAGAGATCTGAATGTAGCCAAAAAGAAAACCGATATTGTATTCAGACTCCCAGCGTTTCCGAATATCCCACGAAAGCCCCAGGTTCGGCCAGATCCCATCGTAGAGAAAAAACAGTTTCTTTCTAATCCAGGAGAGATCCACGTTTTCAGAATGCCAGAACCTCCACCAGTAGGCCACACCTGACGGCCATTCCAGGCGGAAACCCACCGACCAGGAGCGGACGCACCAATAATATGAGAAGTAGGTATTTCCCTTTAGTCGCTGTTTGTCCTGTATGATATGCAGATGTTTCATTTCTCCGCTTTCTCTTTTTCCGCTTCCTCCGCTTCTATGGCTTCCGTCCTGGCCTTCACCGCTTCATTCCGCCAGGGAATCCCGGCTTCGATGTCCACAACAGGGATACGCGTACAGCAGAAAGAGCAGCGTAAAGACTGGTCAATGTTCTCGCCGGTTACGGTCATAGCGTCAATGATAGCCACTACTACCTCGTCAGCGCGGTCAAGATTCCGACCCACCCTATCAGCCCAGTAATCATGTAGCGTCCTGAGTCCAGGATGTGCGCACGTCTCAGGCGATGGCAAGCCGGTGATGAAAATCCCCGGCGTCTTCTTCATTGGAACACGTCCCAGGCCGGGAACGTCGATCATTTCCTGTTCTGGTTCCCTTACAACCCTTTCCTCTGCGATCCGATCCATTTCCGCGTCTTTGTTCTCTTTCTCGTCCCACAGTTCCCCGCTCCTGAATTTCTCCACAGGCACAAGCGCCCGGCAATGTGGGCAGACAAGCATATCAATCATTCCATACAAGCCTTGCGAAGAGAACGATTTGACAATCATGGACTCAATGAGATTATGCGCAGCCAACCACACAGGACTGCCATTCTCAAAGCCCACACTATAATCATAGAGCGCCCTAAGTCCTGGATGTTCGCAGTCAGGAAGGGATGTCATAAAAGGCGCGTAGGCCGTCGGCATTTCAGACCTTACCTTTTCCGTGCGCTCCGTTTCCGCCTGTTTGTCCTTCACTGGATGTTCGCAGTCAGGAAGGGATGTCATAAAAGGCGCGTAGGCCGTCGGCTCCGCCTGTTTGTCCTTCATGAGCATGTTCAGACATTCCAGGGCCTTAGCGAAAATCGCGCCCTGCTCTGGCATCACCCGCGTCGATCTATTGAAAAGGGCAAGGGCGATCTGGCACTTCAAGTCAGCAATCTGCTTATGGTTCAGTTTCAGATCGTCCCCGGTCAGCGCCGGCGACACAAGACCTTCTTTTTCAATCACTTCACCTGCGACCTTTAAGCACATCCTCATAACACTAGAGTACATGAACAGCTTTGTGATAGCCGCTTCGTGCGCATCAGTGTTCTCCGGCGGCGTTGCGTCCGTTTCCGCCGACTTCGCTGCCTCGTCTTCCGCTTTCAATAACTCGTTATCCTCCGTCGCCTCGTTGATTTCTTCCTGTTTCTCTTTCATGGTCTGCTTTCCTTTCATATCAATTTCCCTGCGTATCTTGTCGATCCACTCAGTTTTCACCCAGATCAACACGCTATCATCCGGTTTGTTGTCCCGTTTCCTCGTAAACCTCAGAAGGGAGACAGATCCCTCGTCCTCTACTGCGAAGTCAAAATCCGAATCCCTGGTATCGAAATTGAATACTTCATAGCACCCATCAGCCATATAATTCTCTCCTTTCAATCTCTACAGACGACAGTGTAACAAACATGGTCGCAAGCCCTGGACACTCTCACTCTGACAGCCCTGACAGCCAGATAAAAAACCGTTTCTGCCGGCCAATCCAGGATCATCTCTTCTGTGTATGTCCTGCCGTCAAGCGAGAAGGACACAAACACCTTGTCCTGAACGGAGATCCGCACTTCGCACCAGGGGAGTTGACCGGCTTTCCGTTTCAGCGTCTTCTGCCAACTCTTAGCGGAGCGCCCAAGACAGCCGGTTATTGCATTCTCAATATAGTCTCTCATTGGTCGCCGTCCTCATCGGTTATATCAAAATAGCAGTTCCCGCAGAGATAGCCCCCGCCGTGTGTTCCATCTACTCCATGATAAATATTATGCAGAGCAGATAAAGCGCAAAGCCAAAAAAACACCGTGCCAAAACACCACAGCCACGAATGAGGCAGCTACGCCGCAAGGAACGAACAGACTAAGCCAAAGCCAGTTGACAACCCCGCGCTT
>SDBU01000858.1_pt1 | contig 44207 bp, 36 predicted proteins | sample 2277071 | NCBI WGS metagenome assembly SDBU01 (sample SAMN10397929, study PRJNA504765) | marine sediment metagenome | isolation source: marine sediment core GS08_GC12, 126 cmbsf | place: Arctic Ocean: Gakkel Ridge, Loki's castle | collected 2008
GAAAGAGGCGATTGCGCTTGAGCCGAGAAACGGCGGTTTTTACATCAACCTGGGTAATGTTTATAACCAGATGGACCAGTGTGAAAAGGCGATACTTCAGTATAACAGGGCTTTGAAGTTGGCGTCTGATACAGCTGAGGCGCATTACGGTATGGGCCTGTGCTATAACAAATTAGGGATGGTTAACGATGAGATTCGAGCGTACAAAAAGGCGTTGAGTATCAAGTCTGATATGATGGCTGCTTTGGCGAGCCTCGGCAACGCGTATTTTGCGAAGGCTGATTATGACGCGGCCATTGAACAGTATAAAAAAGCTGTTCGAATAAAATCTGACGATGCGACGATTCATTATAATCTTGGGGCGGCGTATTCGAATAAGGGGGATTACGAAGCTGCGGTGGCGGAGCATCTGCGGGCGGTGGAGCTTGAGCCGGAAATGGCCGATGCGCATAACGGACTTGCCTTTGCATACTACAAGCTGAAAGAGTATGAGCCGGCGTGGAAGCATATAAAAATGGCGGAGCAGTTAGGTGCTGATATTGCTGAAGAGCTGATGGCGGCTATCAAAAGGAACTTAAATATCAAAATGCAAAAATAAAAATTAAGGAATTTCACAATTTTTATTTTTAACTTTTAATTTTTGATTTCTCTATTCAAGCAGCAGTGGAGGATTTTATTATGCGGGTAATTAAAGTAATCCGTCTGAGGCGGACGCTTCTAACAGGCGTAATGGCGGTTTTTTTTACGGTCTCGGTTCTGGGTATGGATACATACGCTTCTAACAGGCGTGAGGCGGCGGCCCCCACGCCTGTCTTCCGACAGGAAGACGTGGGGGCGAATGAGCCGGCGGCATACTATGGCTTCGGCGAGATTGAGATAATCAAATTGGACTGGGGAATACATAATCTTCGGGTTGCGGAATTTAACGGCGATGGTCGCAACGATATTGCCATCGTTAATAACCGAAAGGCCAAGATAGAGATTCTGGTTCAGAAAGAGACTGTTGGGCCCGGCGAAGCGGAGGTGACGGTTGACCCGGAAGATGTAGATGTAAACCTGCTCAATCCGCCCACTCGATTCGACAGACAAGCTGTTGCAGTTTCGCAGAAGGTTTACAGCCTTGTCTGTGGAGATTTGGATTCGGACGGTATGACGGACCTGGCATTTTACGGCGAGCCGAAGGGGCTGTATGTGATATTGCAAATGGATTCGACAAGCTCACCATACAAGGCCGGCGAGGCGGATACGCCCGCTTCTGACAGGCGGGTCGAGGAAGTGGATTCGACAGGCTCACCACAGGGTAAACCGACGAGATTAAGCTGGCGGACAAGAAAGAAGATCAAGATTGATGACGGGCTTTTGGCGCCAAATATGCTGGTATGTGCAGATTTGAATAATGACGGTTCGGACGATTTGGCTCTGGCCGGTCAGGATTCGGTTTACATCATTCTGCAAAAAAAGGACGGTTCTCTGGCAGCGGCTGTAAAGTATCCCACGGCTGGTCGGACGTTAGGTGTTGAGGTGGGTGATTTGAACGGTGACGGTCTCGGCGACCTTGTACTTGTGACGGATGATGTTGAAAAGCCGATCCATGTTCGGTTTGGTCGCCAGAGCGGACAGTTGGGTCCTCAAACAAAATTCTTTATCGAAAGGCCTTACGCGCTGGAGCTTGCGAACATTGACGGGGCAGCCGGCGATGAGGTGCTGGCCGTTGACGCGCGGAGCGGCCGATTAATCTGCTACAAACTCGGCAGCGAAAAAGAGGCTGTGGTCGGCGCTGATGATTGGCCGACTTTGTTTTATCCTCTGGCATCGGGCGAAGGTGATACGAAGCGTGACTTAGTGGTCGGCGACTTTGATGGGGATGGTCTTCTTGATGTTGTGGTGAGTGATCCCGGTGCCGCTGAGCTTATTTTCTATAGGCAAGTGGCGGGGGTGGGGCTTGCAGAGCCGGTTCGATTTCCGGCCTTTGCTGATATCACCAGTTTGTCGGTGGCAGACTGTGACTACGACGGTAAAGCTGAGGTGGGCGTTTTGAGTGTCAAAGAAAAGATAATCGGCAAGGCTGAGTTTGTAGACGACCGATTTTCTTTTCCGCAGCCGATTAAAGTAGTCGGCGAGCCGGTAGCGATGGAGCTGGCGGATATTGACAGCGATGGCGATGTGGACTGCGTGTATATATCCAGTGACGTTAATGATGTCAGAAGTCTGAGGGTTATTTACAGTGTGGTTACTGAGGGTGAGCGTGATAAAGCGGCTGAGCACGAGGGGCTTGATATATTCGGCGAAGTTGAGCAAAGCAGCGTGGATTTGGAGCTTGAGAAACTCAGCTCGAACCCTGAAGGCATCAAGGTTGTTGACGTTGACCAGGATGGCTGGCAGGACGTTTTGATATTTGTAAAGTACGAAAAACCTATATTGGTTCGTCAGACAGCAAAAGGAAGATTCGAAGTGATTGACTCTCCTGGTGCACAGGCGAGTCTGATTAAAGATGCGAGTCCGCGTTCGATAGCCGTTGCGGACGTGGATGGACGTGCCGGCCAGGAGCTGCTGATTGCACAAAGGAATTTCGCGAGGAGCTTGATTTTTGCCCCCTTTCCTGCCTCCGGCAGGAGGCAAGGGGGCCAGAGTTGGAGTGTTGTCGACCAGTATAATGCCAGAGGTACGGAGAACCGGATATCGGCTGTGGCTGCTTTTGCTTTTGATGTTGAGCAGGGCGGCTCAGCGGACAGACCCGCTATCTTATTGCTTGACGGCCAAAAGGGTCAGCTTCAGATACTGAAGGCAGGGGATGGAAAGAGCTATCGATTTGAAAAAGAGCTGGACGTCGGCAGATGGGATGTCGGCGCAGACCATTTGAAGATGCTTTTTGCGCCGCTTACGGGCGGTGAGGCGAAAAGTGTTCTGCTGTTCGACAGCGCGAAGTTCGCACTTATGACGCCGACGAGCGACGGCAGCGCTGTGCAGCGTCTGGAGCAGCAGTTCGACTATGAGACGAAGATAAAGGACGGTAGCTATGGTAATCTTACAGCAGGTGATATAAACCGTGACGGGCGGTCCGACATTGTCATGGTGGAATACAGGCGCAAGCACATTGAAATACTCGCTTTTGATTGGCAGCTCAAGCCGATTCCCGCTATGCGTTTCAAGATATTCGAAGAGAAAGGTTACCGGGGCGACAAGAAGGGTGGCAAGGTCCGTGTTGAGCCGAGAGAGCTGAAAATCGCTGACGTTACCGGTGACGGCAAGGCGGACTTAGTGACCGTTATCCATGACCGTATAATTATTTACCCTCAGGACTGAGTTCGTTACTCGTGCCCCGTCGCTCGTGGCTCGTTCCGCCAGACGTCGGCCCGCCGCGGCGGACTTCGCTACAAGGCTCGTGATTCGTATAAGATGTCGGCGGAGAGGATAACAGGCCCGATACTCGATACTGGATGCTCGATACTCGATGCCGTCATCGTTGCGGCGACGGCTAAACAAACATCAGTGGGCCGCAGGATTTTTACAAAAGTCCTGTGGCCTGTTTTTTTATCAAGCCGGGTCTTTGCCGCGAAATGGCTGCAAAAATGGCCGTTTTTCAAAATTCAATTTCCGCTTTTCAATTTCAGTCTTTTGGGTATAATACGAGGAACGAATATCAAATGTCGAACAAGGAATATCGAATTTCGAACAGAAAACTTCCTTGAACGAAATACGAGATACGAATTATGCAGACGAAGACCCTAAGCGAATTGGCTGAGTATGTTGGCGGGAAGGTTTGCGGAGACCCCAATGTTTTAATTAAGTCGGCCTCCACGCTCGGGCGTGCCGGCGAAGGCGAGATTAGTTTTTTGGCCAACAGCAAATATGAGAAGCATCTGCAGACGACCAAGGCCAGTGCGGTAATTGTAAATAGGGAAACAGCCAGTACCTCGGTGCCGCTTCTGGTGGTTGAAGACCCTTACTATGCCTTTATGCAGATTATGGTTCTTCTGCACGGCCATCGCAAGCACAAGAAGGTTGGGATAAGTCCACATGCTTCAATTTCGGACAGCGCAAAGATTGGAGTGGACTGCCAAGTTCATGAGTTCGCAGTCGTCGACGATGACGCAAGGGTCGGCAACGGCTGCATAATCTATCCTAACGTATATATTGGGCGGGGTGTGCAGGTAGGCAATGACAGCATATTATATCCCAACGTTACAATTTATGACGGGTGCAGAATAGGCAGTCGCGTAATTATAAATGCCAACTCGACGGTCGGCGAAGACGGCTTCAGCTACGCCAGCCATAAGGGAGTGCACCACAAGATACCTCAGATCGGCACCGTTGTTTTAGAGGATGATGTTGAGGTCGGCACATGCTGCGCAATTGAACGCGGCACCCTTGGTGACACGGTCATAGGTCAGGGCAGTAAATTAGGTGATTTGGTTACAGTAGGTCACGGCACAAAAATAGGGTCGTACTGTCTTCTGGTGGCACAGGTGGGGATTGCCGGCTCGACGACTCTCGGACATCACTGCATAGTGGGCGGCCAAGTCGGAATCGTCGGTCATATCAATATCGGAAACAATGTTACAATCGCGGCCCAAGCCGGCGTTATTAACAATATCGGCGACAATCAGATAGTCTTAGGGTCTCCTGCCGTCGAAGCCAACCAGGGCAAACGGGCTTACAGTATGATACAATACCTGCCTGAGATGCGGCAGAGCATTCGGAATCTTCAAAGTCAGATTGAGCGACTTTTTTCATCCACGGAAAAGGATTCCGCGGAGTCAGTTGAGCAGTAAGCTTCATCGGGCGCCGTGTTTGATGTGAAATTGGCGTGGCATCGACAGGCTGTGCGTAATAGGATATTATGAACAGTGAAGATATGCTGGGCTTGATTGCTGGCGGCGGCAGGCTGCCTTATCTGGTAGCTGCCGGTGCGAGGGAGGCTGGCTTAAAGGTAATTTGCGTCGGCCTGGTAGATAATGCTGGAGCTGCGCTCGCTGACGAGGTCGATGTGTTTTACAGAGTTGCGATTGCGCGGCCAGGCAGTTGGATACGCAAGCTGCGAATGCACGGCGTTACACGGGCGATTATGGTCGGGCAGGTTGCGAAAGGGCGTATCTTTACGCCGTGGCGGATACTGCGATACCTGCCGGATTGGCGTTCGTTTCGGATATGGTACTGGCGGCTGCGAGTCGGGGACAAACAGAACGATACGCTTTTGAGCGCTTTGGCCGACGAACTGGCCAGCGGAGGAATAGTGCTGGAGAACTCAATAATGTACTGCAAAGAGCATTTGGCGACGTCGGGGACGATGACGCAGCATCGTCCGAGCTCATCGGTCGAAAGTGACATTGAATTCGGCTGGCAGATAGTCAAGAAACTCGGGGAGCTGGACATAGGACAGGCAATCGCAGTCAAGGAAAGAGAAGTGATAGCTGTGGAGGCAATAGAAGGCACAGCGGAGATGATTGAGCGTGCGGGACGATACTGCAAAAAAGGCGGGTGGACGCTTATCAAGACCTCGGAGCCGAATCAGGATATGCGGTTCGATGTGCCATGCGTGGGGCCCGACACCATAAGAAGTTTAGCCGAGAACGGTGCCAAATGCATGGTTGTGGAAGCGGGTAAAACGATAATCATTGACAAGCCGGAGACAATCAAGCTTGCCGATAAACTCGGCATCAGTATTCTGGGGCGCTAAAAGCGTGGATAGCGGTTTCGATAGATTAAGACGGGGAAACTGCACGCTGTATATCCATAAAGATTTCCGACACGACATCGGGCAACGGACATCCGGTAATCCGCCGCGGCGGAGAGTTGTCCGAAACAACATCGGGCAACAGGCGTGCGGCCCGCCGCCCCCCCACGCTTGTCTTCGACAAGAAGACGTAGGGGGAGACGCGGGGGCAGGTAACAACACCGCAAGTGTTCGCAACGATATATTTGAACAAACCTTATTAGCCGGCAAAGAAGAGCTGCACAAACGGTATCATCCAACTCCGGTCCCGTCATCAAAGTTCACCAGCGTGTGTAAATTCATCGTCAGATTCGGCGACGTCGAAAGGGTGATTTATTTTAAGGAATATTTTTGCCGGTCGACCTGGGATTTTGTTAAGCATCTTTTTCGCCCCAGTCGGGCTAGGCGAGCGTTAAAGGCGGCGCTTATGTTGGCTGCGAACGGCTTTGAGAGCCCTGCTATCATCGCGATGGGACAATGCAGATTTGTTTTTTTCACGATGAGAAATTTTGTAGCGACCCTTGAGGTTGAGAGTGCCCGGTCGGTTTATCAAATTATTGCCGATAAGCAGTATAGCCCTAATACGGGGCAATTCCAAATGAAGCGGTCACTTGCAGGGTCGTTCGGACGCACCATCGGCAGAATGCACGCTATTGGGATTTTTCACGGCGACCTGCGATTGGGCAACGTGTTGGTACGGAAAGAACAGGACAGTTGGCGTTTCTTTTTTCTGGATAATGAGCGGACGAAAAAATTCCGGAGACTTCCGGCCCGACTGCGTTTGAAAAATTTGGTGCAGATAAATATGTTCGAGCCGTGGTTAGCGAGCGATACAGACCGGATGAGATTTTTCAAGGAGTACTGGGCGGAAAACAAAAAAAGCAAAGTCGAAAAGGCGGCGCTAATAAAGAAAGTTCTAAAAAAAACCAGCCGGCGCTTAAGGAAAAAACAAGTACTCAAATTATGAAACGAAAAGGAGGTTAGTTATGGCTACATTTATTTCGTTATTGAATTTTACCCAACAGGGGGTTCGAGATTTCAAGGATTCTCCTGACAGAGCCGCTAAATTCAAATCCATGGCCGAGAAGCTGGGAGTAACGGTTAAGGACATCTATTGGACCATGGGGGTTCATGACGTTGTACTCATCCTGGAAGCTGCGGATGACGAAGCGATAGCCGCGGCAATGCTGGGCCTGGGGTCGCTCGGTAATGTAAGGACACAGACTTTGCGGGGCTTTAATTCATCAGAGGTGAAAGAAATTATTTCCAGAGCTTCAAGCTGATTAACTGATACGTCAATGAGCGTTCCTTGTGAAACCTACCAGCGCTATCTGGAGCCCGGATTTACTGCTTTTGATCCGTTGGAGCTGGCTAAGCAGACAGAAAGAATTGTCTGTCGCGGCGACAGCCGCAAGTACACCAAATTCTATTGCACTGGTGTGTATAGGGGAATAGCAACCGGTTATACCTGTGGGTGCTGCTTACGCTGCATCTTTTGCTGGGTAAATTGGAGCCGGGATTTTCCGGAAAAATACGGTACCTTTAACTCGCCGGCAGAGGTATTTGAGAAGCTTAACCACGTTGCACGGAAGGCCCAAATTTCGCAACTTCGCGTTTCCGGGGCTGAACCAACTTTGGGTAAAGCCCACCTTCTGGCCTTATTGGAAAAGGTGGAGGCTTCGACATTTCGTTTGTTCATTCTGGAAACAAACGGCGTCCTTATCGGAGCGGACCCTGATTATGCGCAGCAAATAGCTCGTTTCAAAAAAGTCCACACGCGCGTCTCACTCAAAGCAGGAACGCCGGAGGCTTTTACCGCCAAGACAGGGGCTAAGCCCGAAAGCTTTGAGCTGCCTTTCCAGGGTATTGTTAATTTGCTGGAGGCTGGGGCAAGCTTTCATGTTGCTGCCATGAGTGCAGATACAAGAATCATGACCAAGCAAGAACGTGAGAGTCTCCTTGGCAGGCTTGCGTCGATACATCCGGCTTTGGTGGATAATCTCGAGGAGGAGGTGGTCGACCCATACCATACAACGCTTGAAAGGCTGCGGCACGCTGGCGTGAAACTAAAATTTTGAGTCGGAGACGAGAGCGGGAATACGGGTGGTATCTTAGAATTGGTCCAGGAATCGCAGGTCATTTTCAAAGAGCAGGCGAATGTCTGTGATGCCGTACTTTCGCATTGCGAGTCGTTCTACGCCAAAGCCGAAGGCCCAGCCGGTGTACTTTTCGCTGTCTATGCCGACCGCATCGAAAACATTCGGGTCGACCATACCGCAGCCACCCATCTCTATCCAGTCTTCTTTTCCGGACTTGTCAACCCAGAGCAAATCGACCTCGGCACTGGGTTCGGTAAAGGGGAAAAAGCTCGGCCGAAATCGCCATTTCGTATCAGGGCTGAAAAAGGCGTGAATGAACTGGTCGATAGTGGTCTTCATATCCACCATAGTAATATCCTCGTCGACAACAAGCGCTTCGAGCTGATGAAACATGTACATATGTGTCGCGTCGACAGTGTCTGGGCGATAGACGCGTCCCGGTGCGATTACCCGAATCGGGGGCTTTTTGTTTTCCATAACGCGAATCTGGATTGTGGAGGTCTGACTTCGCAGAAGAGTGCTATCGTCGATATAGAAATTGTCGAGCGGGTCCCTTGCGGGGTGCTCGGGCGGAATGTTTAGTGCGACGAAATTGTGCCACTGGTCTTCGACCTCGGGGCCATAAGCGACGTCAAAACCCATTCGGCCGAATATTTCCAGTAGCTCGTTTATGGTCTGGGTGATAATATGCATTTTGCCGATTCGCCTTGGTATGCCAGGCAAAGTGACATCGATAAACTGCTGCGTTTTTTCCCGCTGAGATTCGGTGATGGTTTGTTTTAGTTGCTCGAATGCAGCGGTAACATCTTTTTTAATTTTGTTTGCGAGCTGTCCGGCCTGAGGTCTTTGTTCGAATGGGCATTGACCTATCCGACTTAGCATCTGTGTAATTTGGCCTTTTCGAGCGAGGTACTTTATTCGGAACTGCTTGAGAGACTCAGGGTCGGAGACTTTTTTTAAGTCTTCGAGGGCGTCTTTGCCGATTTTTTTGAATTGCTCAAGCATTTTTCGTACTGCGTGTTCGATTAGCTTATTGGGCAATTGCGGCCTTGGCGGCTTCAACAACAGCGTCGAAACCGTCCGGGTCGGCAATGGCGATTTCGCTCAGCATTTTACGGTTCAGTTGAATGTTTGCTTTCTTGCAGCCGTTGATGAACTGGCTGTACCTTATGCCTCGCTGTCGACAGGCTGCGCTTAAGCGTGTAATCCACAGGCCTCGAAAGTCGCGTTTTCTGCGTTTTCGGTCGATTCGAGCGTCGACGGCTGCCTTTACGGCAGTTTCTTTAGCCAGGCGATATAGCCGGCCGGCAGAGCCGCGATAGCCCTTTACCGCTTTGAGGATTCGTTTCTTTGCGCGATGTCTTGCGGCGCCTTTTCTAACTCTTGGCATATCAGCTTTCCTTCCAGATTTTTTTTGGTTTGCTGGCGGCAGCTGACCTGATGGCCGAGAAGCAAACCGTTTTGATTGATTATTTTAAGAGGCGTTTAATGTCCCTTGCAACTATCGATTCCAGTTATTTATTGATGAACATTTTGGTTGTCCTTGCGGCGGTGGTATTCATAAAAGCAGGGCTGGCCAGGCGTCTTCGGCGTTTGGCATTTTTACCGCTCATAAGGTGGCCGGCACCGGCACGCTTATGCCTGACCTTTCCGGTAGCGGTGACCTTGAGCCTTTTGCTTAGACCTTTGTGTGTTTTCTGTTTTGGCATTTTAACTGATTCCTTCAAGATGGCCCGTCAAAAACCCGGGAAATCTAAAACACGGCAGTATATGCTATTTATGGCTGCTGGTCAATACCAAAGATGGCGAAATTCACCAGAAAAATAGCCGAACAGTTCAAAAACCAGCGTTATACCGACATAAAAAAGCTTAACCGAGTAGTCTTAACACAAAAACTACGCCCGGCAGGATTCCGGTACAACGCCGGGCACCAGACACCGGGAACGACACCGGGGTGTCGAACCTGTCGGTCGTTATTACGCCCGACAGGATTCGAACCTGCGACCTCCGGTTTAGGAAACCGATGCTCTATCCTACTGAGCTACGGGCGCCTGAATTCCTAACTGTTTGTAGTATAAAGTTTTCCGGTTCGTAATGTCAACTCCTAACGCACTTAAAACGAGTAAAATCAGCAAATGGTGTCAGTTTCCATGAGGTTTGGCCAAAATACTGTTCAATAACCTTGTTTGCAGAAACCATATCCTCAGATCACACAGTCAAGTAGTATTTGCTTGTTGTAGAGATATCAAAATGTCCTGCGAGTTGCTGAACTACCTGGATTGGCAATTGCCTATCCCAATGAGAGTTTGAACTTGACCAAGGGGTTGGAGCGTGCTATTGTCTTGCGTTATTCCTAACGAAAGCTGGAGATAACGGTATGAAAGATAACGGCGTAACACCATTTTTACGGATATTTAAGTATGTCTGGCCGCAATGGCCCCGAATAGCAGTTATAGTCTTTACTGCGGTACTGATAGGAATCCTCTTTTCGCTGAGTTTTGCAACGATTGTGCCGCTATTAAAAGTGATGATGGGCGAAGAAGGACTGCACAGCTGGGTCGATAGAAAGGTCTGCGGCTGGCGTTATGGCTTGGATTTCTATGTGCCTGACAGTACAGATTTTACCGACGTTGACGGTACTAACATTGCATACTATTTACTTGTTACTAATGTCAAAGAGGATAGCTGGGCAGATAAGGCAGGACTTAAACAACAAGATAGAATCGTTGGCGCTGGTAGTGGCTTAATCACCAAAGATATCGAAAGAGTAGCTGCAGCCAGTTTGCTCGAAGAGCTGGCTACCACTGATGAAGGCGAAATTACAGTTCAGTTAAGGCGAATCAACAAAGAAGGTAAGTTAGAAGATAAACAGCTGCAGTTAAATACAACGACGAAGCCAGCCTATGCTGATTATGCGCAAGCAGTTGTCAGCTTCATGCCGAGAGGACAGACCAAGTCTAACAAAGCGCGTGCAGTGATGTTTATAATTCTCCTGATGGTGGCGGTTACTGTTGTTCGCTGCATTGCAAGATTCTATCAGCAGTATTTGGCAGAAAAGGTTGTTCAGGTAGCGGTGGCCAAATTGCGCGAAGACGTCTTTGCCCACGTGATGGAAATGCCGATGGGATTTTTCTCAAGCAGAGGGACGAGCGATACAGTCAGCCGAGTATTAGGTGATACAGGAGGCGTAGGGAAGGGAGTAAAGGTACTGCTGGGCAAAGCTCTTCGAGAGCCTCTCAAAGCACTTGGCACTTTAACTTGTGCTATGATAATTAGTTACAAATTGACACTCATATTTCTGTGTTGTGCCCCGCCAACTATCGGCTTGGGAATCTTGCTGGGCAGGAAGATCAGAAAGGCCACGAAACGGTCACTTAGGAGCAGCGCACTTATGCTTGGTAGAGTTCAGGAAGCCATCGGTGCACTGAGCGTGGTGAAAGTATACAACCGCCAGGAGCATGAGTGCACGACTTACAAGGGAATCAACCGCAGGTTATTGAGGCAGACGCTTCGCATAGCCAAGGTTAATTCAGGCACAGGCCCAATAATGGAAGTGTTAGGTATGCTGGCTGGTTCTGCAGCGCTGCTTGTCGGGGTTCATTGGGTTACCAACGCTAACATACAGCCGAGTTCGTTTTTTGGCCTTTTAATCCTGCTTGGCACCACGGCGGAATCGGTTCGCATAACCAGCGATGTCTGGAATAAGATTCAAGGTGCAAATGCAGCTTCAGAAAGGGTATTTGCCGTTGTAGATACGGCTGCCGAACACGAAAAGCCCGGAGCAATTGAACTTTCGCCGTTAAAGGGGAAAATCGAGTTTCGCGATGTTGTTTTTACTTACCCGGGCAGCGATGAGCCGGTGTTAAAGGGAATAAATCTCACGGTAAAAGCCGGCCAGACTATCGCGATTGTTGGTCCTAACGGCGCGGGAAAAACTACTCTGGTCAATCTTATACCGAGATTCTACGATGTAGACAGCGGGATGGTTTTAATTGATGGCCAGGATATTCGTGAGGCTACCTTGAAAAGCCTCAGAGGACAGATTGGTATGGTAACGCAGAAGGTGGTAACGTTTAACGATACAATAGCTGCTAACATCGGTTACGGCAAAGCTGACGCGACAAGAGAAGAAATCATCGAGGCGGCAAAACGCTCCTTTTCGCATGAATTCATAGAACCATTGCGCGAAGGATATGATGCCGTAATTGGCGAGCACGGCTCAGGCCTTAGTGGCGGCCAACTGCAGCGAATAGTTATTGCAAGGGCTATAGTAAAGAATCCTGCTATATTGATTTTCGACGAGGCGATGAGTCAGATCGACGCCGACAGCGAAGCAAAAATTCATAAGGCTTTGTCAGAATTGATACAGGATAGAACCAGTTTTGTTATTGCTCACAGGTTTAGCACGGTGGTATCAGCTGATGCCACAGTTGTGATGGATAATGGCCAAATAGTGGCGCAGGGCAGCCACTACGAACTGATCCAGGACTGTCCGCTATATCAAAGTTTATACGAAACACAGCTGATAACCGCTGAATCCGGATAAGCGGAGGTTGAGGCATTGGCAAAAAAGTGCAAACTTACTTGTAATTTGTTGACATTCAGCGAAAAACTTAACTGCGGGATTTAGCTATGGCCCCTAAAGTAAGTATCTGCATTCCTACATATAATCGAAAAGGGCTTCTCAAAGAAACACTCGAAAGTATCTTTATGCAGACATATAAAGACTATGAAGTAGTAATAGTCGATGACGGTTCCACTGATGACACAGAACAAATGATAAAAGATACGGGCTACCCTGTAAGATATTACTGGCAGGAGAATGCCGGTGACGCAGCAGCCAGGAACAAGCTTATTAAACTCGCTGATGGACAATATATCTCCTTCCTGGATTCTGACGACCTTCTTCCGCCGGATGCTGTCGAACGCATGGTCGATGTCATGTCCAAAGAGCCCGAAGATGTTATCGTTTACGGCCCTTATGTTACAATTGACCAAGATGGCAATGTCTGTAAACGCAAACGAAAGAAATTACATAGCGGGTATATAACGCAGAACTTGTTTGAAAACATCCTTGTGCATTCCTGCGGGTCAATGTTTCCAAAGAAGGTACTTGAAGAAGCTGGTGGTTTCAACGAAGCTTTGCCCGTTTGTGCAGACTATGACCTTTGGCTACGTTTGTCACAGAAATATCGTTTTATAGCTATTCATGAACCATTGTTCAAAAGACGCCGCCACAGCGGAAACTTGTCACGGTATTCATTTACTAATCGCAAGACAGAATTAGATGTACTCGAGAATTTTTACTATAATGGCGGTGGCGAGAAATCAATATCGCCACGCCGGGCAATGAAGAGACTCAGCAAAGAAGGTTATAGGGCAGGGAGGTGTGCGATAAGAGAAAGTCTGTCAGAATCAGCATGTCAGTTGCTTAGTCAGTCCTTTCGGCGACATCCAAATTCAAAGTCCCTGCTCTGGCGGACAATCGCAACAGCTAAATTGCATCCGGTTTTGCGGGACAGCACCTTAAAGAAAAAGAGTACCGCTAAATTCCGGGTTGTTTTTGATTTTGATCCAGCCCTAAAAAATAAGTTTTCCGGCTTCCATATGGTTGGAGCAGGCTTACTAAAAGGTTTTGATGAACTCGAAGAAAAACCTGAGTTTTTGCTATTTCACTCCAGGTATTCTGCGAGAAAAGCAAAGTTGATAGAAAAAGGATTGGGGCCTTGGGCCAAGCCCATAACTACATCAATAAAAATGCGATGGCTGGAAAGTTTCTGGCATTACAGCAATTATCCTAAGTTGGAGTATTTTGCAGGTGATTTTGACATTTATCATAGCTTACATCACCTGATGCCTCCAACAAAAGGCAAACCTCGAATACTGACAGTCCATGATTTAAGGAGATACAAGTTGCCGGATTTATACAAACACTCTAAACTCGGCTTATTTGAATCTGCTGTGAAAAACGCTGACCACTTTATAGCTGTTTCCGAGTCAACTAAAAAGGATTTATGCGATATATTTGGGATACCCGGCGAAAAAGTTGACGTTGTCCATCTTGCAGCCAACAGCTCATTTAAACCCGTGCCAAAATCGAAGAAGCCGAAAATCAAAGAACAGTTGTCAGAGATGCTGGGAATCAAATTAGAGAATTATTTAATGGCATTCTCCTCACCCGACAGACGCAAAAATATTTTGCGTATAATGCAGGCTTTTCTTTCGGTGCAAAATCAGATGTCCAATAATCTTAAATTGGTTATTGTGGGAAACTTACCCAAGAACGACGAAACACTCAATTCGACTGATTTTGATAAAATTTCCGACAGTGTCATTGTAACAGGGCCATTGGAAAACATAAATGACTTATTGGCTTGTACAGATGCTCTGGTTTTTGCAAGTCTTTATGAGGGTTTTGGAATACCAATTTTAGAAGCCTTTGCGTGCGGTGTACCGGTTGTAACATCCAACCGCTCTTCTATGCCTGAGGTTGCTGGTGATGCAGCTTTATATGTTGAACCTTATAGCGTGGAATCAATAGCAGAAGCAACGGTCAGGGTTTGCAGTGAGGCTGGTTTGCCAGAGAGACTTGTTGAATTTGGATTTGCTCGTCTGAAAAACTTTAACTGGAAGAAAACCGCTGCGAAAACGCTAAAAGTATATAGAAAACTGCTATGATTCTTTGCTGTGCGGATTAAGAGTATTGGATTCCACAAACTCTATAGTTGCAGCGACAATTTTCTCAGGTGAAAGCAACTCCTTACATCGTGGGTTGTCGCAGGGTTCAGGCAACCAGCATGGGGCACATTCCAGAGCCACCGTAAGGTTGGGGTTTTGCTTGTAGCCGCTGATCTTAGGGTCCTCAACTCCACCAAAAAGAGTCAGGCAAGGAACCAAAAGCGCTGTAGCCAAATGCATAAAGCCACTGGGATGTGTAATGAGTGCATCGCAGTGCAAAAGTACTGCAGCCGACTTGCGGTATCCAAGCCCTCTCCAGTCGATAGCCCCAGGCAACACAGGGCCCTCCTTTTTCTCACCTACTTGAATAACACTAAAGCTGGCCTCACTCAAGCCTGCCACAATTGCTGGCCATTTTTCAACAGGATAAAATTTATTCGGTATTTTGCTCGTAGCTCCACCATAAGGTGAAATCACAGCTATTGGACGTTGTAATTTTTCCAGCCGTCTGCTTCGGCAATTCCGTTCCCGCCAGGTAAGATAAATCTGCGGTTGATAGTTTCGTTCTTTTATAGGCAATGGGATACAGTCATAGAAATAATCAATGTAGTGTTTATTGATTTTGCTCTTTCTAATCTTAGCATAAGGAACATATTCCAGTACACAGCATCTGTTGTAAATCGACATATTCTTCTTGAGAAGCGTCCTTGTGTTGTATAATCCCGCTATATGGGGGTTGTTTTCAAAAATATCCAGACGCTTGGTCGCCATGAAAATCCTCATATCAGGATATTCACGCTTAACCGCTGCCACCACCGCTGTAGCCATCAAATTGTCCCCATAGCCGCCTGGAACACGAATATATAAAGAGCTGCATTTAGATAACTTACTTATATCGTTAACTTCAGCCATATTTATTCCTTCTTTGCAGAATTTCCGGGAAAGTAATTGTATGACTTGATTGTTCTTCATAATACAACAAAAATATTTGTTTGTATCTTAAGACCTTTGAGTCTCGTCAGATACATTATACCTTAGTAAACCGGAACATCCCACAGGCAAACTTGGCATTTTCAACTGTCTCGACACTGGTATTTTCGACAAATTCCTTTTTGTCATTATAAACGCTGAAATCTAAGAGTTTAAGGCTGCTGAAATACTCAAGAATTTGCCTCGGTGAATGAATCCTGTGAGCATTAAAGCACACTTTTGGTTTGCCAACAGGCAAAGAAAAATATAAATTTCCTCCTTTCGCCAGACATCTTGAGAGCTCGGCTGCTGCTTTTTGGGTCCCTAATGGATCCAGTGAATCACCATATCTGCCAAGACCTATGTGTTCGGCTACGTGAAGACAGGAAACTGATTGCAGCGAAGAATCTTCGTACGGCATCTCCAATATACTTCCCTGTATATTTTTAAAATTTTTCAGATAAGGTGCATCAAGCGGCCGAATATCCACGAACTCAACATTTGTAATGGATGTTAGAAAACCAACAAAGTTGGCTTTCGAGCCTACATCGATGTGTAATTTAACTTTTGAGTCGTAGATTTTCTTAAAGGCCCAGATGTCTTGATAGAAATAATGATTACCCGGTGAGAAAGTCGATGTGTTGTCAAAAAGACACGGATAACTGTCTTTTAACCTGATACGCTCGGCTTGCTCCATCTTTTGAAAAGCTCGCCAATCACTAATAAATTTGCGATATTGAATTAAACCCGAAATGATATTGGTCTTTATAAGTGGCCTGGCCCATCTTTTTATAATTCTTTTCATATTTATTCTATAGCCTTTGTTAAAAATTTGCTATTCTGTATTATGCCCAGAGTACAATGTAAGTCTTTAGGTTACCATAAAAACTGAGATACACATAAGAGAAATACAATAAGTCAAATATACGGAAAATGATTTTTCTAAAACCCAGTTATAAAAAACCTGAGTTATTACTCAACTCTATAAATACCCATCCAAGAGTCTCGTAAGTGAAAAATTTTCCCCTTAAGAAAACCTTTATCATACAATTTTTCCACTCCTAAACATACAGAACGAATCCATCTGCGTTTTGGAGCTAATTCTGGATTAAAATCATGCCATAATATAAATGAGCCGGGTTTCATGTGTTCGAGAATTTTCTGGGTGTCATTGAAAACAAATTCTTTGTCATGGCAGCCATCAATAAACGCAACATCAATAGTTCCGATATCTGGCGTCCATATAGCTGTATTAGCGAGGATTTGAGTCACATTTTTTAAGCCAAGTTTTTTATAATATAGTCCTATCTGCTCATGTTCAAGAGCATGAGTTATATATTTACCACCCTCACCAGTTTTTGCTTCTCGTGGTGGTATATTAATAGTATAGATTTTTGCGTTTGGTGCATTTGCGGCCATTAGAGCCGTACCGTGCCCTGTGGATGTTCCTATTTCCAAGAATGTACCCGTTGCTATATTTCGACAAACAGTCCCTAAAGTTTCTGCATCACGGATACGTCGTTCATTAAGGTCTTCGATAGAACCGAATTCATATATCGTTTGATCATTTAACACTGCATTGTTATTCCAACCGAAAAGCTTCTTTAGTTCACCAAAGTTATTGAGTTCAATTACTGCTTTTTTGAGATTGGGGTATTCCTCAATTTTAAGAAACTTAAATACTTTAGACCTGACTTTTATGCTCATTATCATTTTCCTTAAAGATATTTGCAAAAAAGATTATTTCCTGAGTACTAAATCAAGAAGAAGCTGAGCAAAACCCTCGAAGCTATGCTTTTGCCCTTGCGAACTTCGCAAAAAGTCCTGTCCGGAAGTGATCATTTCCATTCCTTTGCTTTCCGTAAGACTTTCAACATAATTATCAAGCTCCTGCCAAGTGTTGAATTTTCTTATATCAATAAATGCTTCTTCCGGTACAAACTCAGAGATATCCGGCGCCCCAAGATATATCGGAATTAATCCTGCCACCAGACAATCAATGATCTTTTCTGTTACATAACCGGGATATGACATGTTCTCAAAACAAACTGCAAACTTGTATCTCGAGATAGTCTCTGTTTTATTTTCACATGGCCTGGGCCACTTATCCGAAAAAACACGCTCTAAACGCCTCCGCCACATTACAGGCATCTTGTTCGGCTTGTCCCACCCAAATCCAAATACGTCCAGCTTTTGCAAACCTCCAAAATATTCTATTGCTTCTAATCGCTTCGATTGCAATTCGTTTTTGATGGTTTGCTTTAGAGTGGGAGAATTCTTTCTGCTTCTTCGTTTTCGCAACCACTTGAAATAACGTTTGGGACTAAGAGATAAAGGCAAACGACTGGATTTATTCCAGTATTTGTTGCCAGCCACCATAACCATAAATTTCCGATCATTCCATAACGCCGGGGTGAGAATCCGGTCTTTATGAAATATTGGAAAATGTGCTGTGTGATTATGTCCGCTTGCCGCGCTAAACAGGTCAAAGGCCCCTTTGAATAAAATCCTGTGCTCAAACTTCGGCCCTAATTCAGCCAGAAGATCGTAAAAAGGATATGCAAAAATAGGTGACTCCAACGCAGTAAGAACTTTAGCACTCGCTCCGAGCCTAATTAGCTCCAGACCCTCCGGGCAGTCCATATCCTGAATAACAGCTATGTCCTTAGCATCCCAATATCCACTGCGCACGTGCGAAAGAGCAACATCACCGGTAACTATAGGAAAGCCAGATTTTTGTGCCATTGCTGCTAAAACAGGCATCGTCTGTGCCCCGGGGAATTTTCGCGCCCATCGCTCATCAAAGATACGATTATCCTTAAAAACAACGGCATCAACACATACAGCTATTATTTTACTCATAACAACTGCTAATCCTGTTTGTAAAAATCAATTGTGCGTCTGATAGCTTCATCCAACTCAATCCAGCATTGAAGCTTCAATTCTTTTTTAGCCCGGTCAATACAGGGAACATACCGTTCGGGGGCTTTGCCTGGAACCGGTGTCTGAGCAATTTTTACTTCCGGATGCTGAGGGAAGCACTTACTTACAAGCAAAGCCAAGTCAGCGATATTTATTTCCTTGTCTGAGCCAACATTATAAGCCCGGCCCGATTGGCCTTTAAGTAAAATTGTCCAAAGCCAGATAGCTAAGTCGGCTGCATAAAGATAAGAGCGGAAAGGTGAGCCATCTCCAAGAACATTGATTGTATCACCCTTTAGGCCATCACGTATAAAATTACCTATCGCAAAGTGAATATCCAAGTTCAAATATGGACCAACAAGAGCAAAACTGCGGGCTATCGTTGCTTCTAAACCATACTGGGCTTGATAGATAGAGCAAAGAAGTTCAGCAAGCCTTTTGGCTTGCCCATACGCAGAAACCGGTTGAGTAGAATCTGGTGCTCCCAGATAATCTTCCGACACAAGTGGTATATCCGGAGGCTGCCGGCCATAAACAGCGCCGGAACTGATGAACAGTAGTCGTTTTGCCTTACAGTGCCGAGCAAAATCAAGTACTCGGCGAGTCCCTTCTATAATGGTATCAATCATCAGGAGGGGTTTTTCCGTATTCAATTTGGCGCTGGCTTCAGCTGCGGCGTGAATGATAAAATCGAAATGTCCTTCCGGAAAGTCAAAATTTCGAACATCGCCTTTATGAAATTTAACATCTGCTGCCTTCGCAAGATGTGGATACCTGCTTTTAAATAAATCTGGTTCCCTGCTCAGCACAAGCATTTGGGCTTTTAGACCCAACTGCTTATTGGCCCACGCAAAGCTTTCCAGCAGCCATTTACCAAAAAACCCCGTCCCCCCCGTAACAAAAATCTTCTTGCCGCATACCTTTTGCCACAGTTGTTCGGTATGTTCAAGAATATGATTAAGGTCTTTGCCTGTAACCGGCATTTTCAGATACCCTATTAACCCATATTGATTCTAAAATATTTTTATATCCGCCACTTTGTCGTATTTTACGCCAGATACCAGATAAACTCAAAGCAAAATAGGCCTTTGTTTTTCAGGCTCGAATGTAGTATCATTATTCCTGCACAGATGTTAATCATTAGTAATGGATTGTTGAGATTTGATTTATGCAAAAAAGTCCCAAAGTAAGCGTCTGCATTCCCGTTTACAATCGCGAAGATTTCATCGCCGAGGCCATAGAAAGCGTCCTACAGCAGACATTTACCGATTTCGAACTAATCATTACCGATAACTGTTCTACGGATAACACGCCGGAAGTAATAAAAAGCTATGCTGCAAAAGACAATCGCGTTAAATATTTCAAAAATGAAAGCAACCTTGGTGTCTGTTCTAATGGAAACCGAGGTATTCTTTTATCAAAAGGTGAGTACATTAAGTTTTTGTTTTCCGACGATAAGCTTGCTCCACAGTGCCTGGAAATTTTCGTAGAAAAGATGGACAAACACCACAATGTTTCTTTGATAACGTCTTTTACACAGTGTATTGGAGACAGCGACCAGATCAGAGATACTTCTTTCTTCCCTGGAACAGGCCAATTGAATGGCAAAGTGTGCCAAAAGGATTTGCTCGTTAACGGCAATTGGGCGGGCAGCCCCAGTAGTGTGATGTTTCGACGCAAAGATTTACACATAGGATTGGTTAACCATATGTGGAGATACTGGGTGGGGGATTTAGACCTATGGATGAGATTACTTGGTATAGGGGATGCATATGTAGTCCCACATATACTTAGTTTCCTTCGCATCCATGAAAAACAGGAAAGCTCCCTTCACGCTGTTGATTTTCGCCTTATTAAAGAAAGGCTGATGCTTGCAAATATCGTATTTCTGTTCCCGTATGTGTATGGCAAACACACGAGGTCTGAGCAGAGGGCTATACAAAATCACCTATTAAAACGTTTAGTTCGAGAAGGAATTGGCAAAAAAGGCTTGAAGGCAAAAACGGATATGTTGAAAATTGGTTTGTTCGATAACCACAAAAACCGAGGTGTTTTTTTATTATTGCTGTTAAAGAATCTTGGGCGATTGTTCAAGAAAAGCAGATGGTCGGATTGAATTATTTCGGCAGCATTTCTTTTGCAGTTTTTATTTGAGCAGCTTCGATATTTGGGTTGACAATTCTGACGGTAATTCCGGACACTGGCTGCCAAGACCTGAGCCGGGCATGACTTTGGGATACGGTCCCCAGTTGTCCGGCACTTTGATTTGCAACAAGGCTGAGCCAGCTCGGGATTTGAGCCAGTCGATAGCATCTGAACGCTTCTGGTCGACGGAAAGGGTATAGCTCGGAATGTTATAAGCGGCTGCAATTTTCTCAATATCAGGAACGCTGTAGTCGATAACGGTAGCTGGGTATCGACCTTCAAAGTTTTCATCCTGAAAATTCTTCATCAAACCTAACATGCTGTTGTTCATTACTATCAGCTTTACCGGAATATTAAATTCACGGATTGTTTGCAATTCAGCAATGGACATCTGGAAACCGCCGTCACCTGTAACAGCAACAAGGGGTTTGTCCGGGCACGCAAAATGTGCACCAATGGCAGCAGGGATGGCATAGCCCATCGTGCCAAGACCGCCGGAATAAAGAATACGGTCGTGAGCTTTGAGAACAAAACACTGCGCCGTCCACATCTGGTGGCTGCCGACATCAGCAGTGTAAATAGTGCCGTCGGGCATCGCGAGCGATATATCACGCAAAAACTTTTTAGGATTCAAAGGACCGGTATCCTGCATTGTGTCCTCACTAAGCAGTTTGCAGACCTTGTTGATTGTATCAAGCCATACAATGGGTGTTTGATACTTTGATGGATTTTGAGTTTCAAAGCGGTTAAAATCTTCAAAGAAATCGGCTAAGTGCATGTTTATACCAAGACTTGGCTCAAGTGTGCTGCCTATAACATCAGGATCTATATCAACATGAATGACTTTCTTGTTGCTGACAAACTCCTTTATGTTGGCTGTCTGGCGGGAATCTATTCGAGAACCAAGAGCTATTACCATATCAGAAACTGCCAGTATCTTGTTGGCTGAGCGGTTGCCGTATGAGCCGATATAGCCGACATAAAGAGAATTGGTGTTGTCAAAGGCATCGCGGCCCAGAAGTGAAGATACCACGGGAAGATTGAACCGGTGGGCAAAGTCGCGAAGGTGGAGCTTGGTTTTTGATAACTGGATGCCGCCGCCGGCAAGAATAAGAGGTTTTTTTGCTGAGCTTAAAAGATTGATAAACTCGGAATGCTGCTGCTCTGTCAGTTTAGTCCTTACGTTAAGAGAAAAATCCACAGCCAGTTGGGATTCATCAATATCAAGTTTTTGGATATCAAATGGGATATCATAAAGGACCGGGCCGGGGCGATTAATTATGCATTGCTGAAGGGCTGAACGCAATGCTGTGGGTACTCGCTGTATCTTGTCAACAAAATAAGACTGCTTGGTGATGGGCTTGACTAGCGAAACTATATCAGCTTCCTGGTATCCGAGCTGACGAACCGGCCGGTCATATTTGTAAGTGAGTGTAGTTACGTTGCCTGTGAGATAAAAAACAGGAGTAGAATCGAAAAATGATTGAGTTATGCCTGTGATCATATTGGTTGCGCCAGGGCCGGACATAGCGAGTGCACAGGCCAAACCCGATTTGGCCTTAGCGTAACCATCAGCAGCGAGGGCCGCATTCTGTTCATGGCGGGTTGGAATCAGCTTGGGGCTGCCTAGACGATGTGCTGAGTCCAAAAGCATAGAATTTGTGCCGCCGGCATATGTGAATATATGATTTATCTTGGCTTTCTCGGCAAGGTATTTAATTATAAAATCACAGGCTTTCATCAAGCCGACTCCTTTCCATATTTGCGATGGCTGATTGGCACTGACGAATCATTTTACGAAAACGCAATGTATTTACAAACAAATTTGCGAACACACTCTATGATATATTCCTGCATCGGCTTAGAAAAAGGCGTTAAGCCAAAGCATACAATGATAGAAATCGGCTTATCCAGATTGTCACACGGTCGTATAAAATTATGCACACTTCTCGTCAAAAATCTTCGCGGACTTCCCCGAAGGTATTGCTGAAAGTAATAGTATTAGTTTACCTTTCTACTAAAAGCCAATTAACAAAGTTACTGGCAAAGCCTTTATATAGCATAGCATATCATATCAACCAATTCATTTGTGTAATGCCGAAGGTACAACTTGTACTTAGGATTCATTTGTTGAATAAGTAAAGGGATATCCCACAAATCTTCAGCTTTGTGGTAAACGGCGATAGCAAGTTTTGGCTTATACTTGCTAATAGTATTTCTGCTTCCCTCAAGCGCGTCAACTTCTCCACCTTCAATGTCCATCTTAATGAATGTAGGAGGTTCTTTACCTATAACAAACTCATCTATGCATACTACGGGCAACTTGCTCGCATTTTCATCTTTAGTAACACGGGTATCTATATTACCCGTCTCAGAAAAATACAATTCACCACCTGTTCGGTAAACCCCACAATTAAGAGGAATAATTTTCCTCGGACATATATTGCTTGCGCACTCCTGAAGTTTGGTAAAATTATAGCGGTCCGGTTCAAACGAATAAACTTTTTTATAATGGCCGGATGTGATCTCGTCAAATTGTTTCACGGTATCACCAATATATGCACCACAATCCAGCATGACTTCCTCATCAGACAGAGAAATTATGCTCGGTTCAAAGTATTGAGGATATCGTGATTTTGCGGCTTTGAGCAAATCCTTCTGAAAGGTAAACCTGAATTCGATAAGGCAACTGAAAACCGTTCGGGAAATGTCATCCTCCCATAAGCCCATGACATTCCTAATCTTGCGCCTGTTCTCTGCATTGAAAACACTGTCAAATACACCTCTATATTCTGGTGAAATGAATATATCAGGATATTTCAAATTTAAATAGAATAGCGGATACACGCGTTCTAAATTCATAGTCTCCAGCTTTTCGCAAATAGTTGTCTCATACATAAGACTTGCAACCAATATAGATGTACCAAAATAATTAGTTTGCAGGTCATTCGGTGAGATAACTACTGTCCCATTGATACTCCTACCCCACAATTGCCTATTCGAATCTACAAACGCAAGAACCTTTATTTGTTGATGGTTGAGTTGTTTTTTAAAAAGTCTTCCCATCCTCGCGGCTCCGTAAATTATGACAGGCTCCTTATTTTCCATAATACTTTTTAAGCTTGGATACTTTCTATCAAGCTTATTCTCATAGTATTGTCTCGAATTGTCAAAAAGTGCGCTTAAATGCAATGAAAAATTACTCCTGGTTTTGTTAGAGAGATATTATATTGCCACGATAATTCAATTTTTCTTGAAGAATTGCCTTGATCTCCAATTCGTAAACTTTACTTGCGATGATGATAGGATAAATTTTACCTCTCAGCCATTCAGAAGGTTTGATCTCTATCCCGTTGAACGTGCTCTCATGTGTGTTTTTATCACGATTAACAAATGCTATTATTGGCAAACTTCCAAGATGAGATGACGCGACAAGGCGAGCGGCATAGGAACCGGTTCCCCATACAACGTGTTGTTCTCCTGTTTTAATTAACTTATCAAATTTTCTATTAAGTTCCTTCATTTTTTTTCTCGAGTTCTTTACATACATCTTTAACTGTACTTTTCCAATGCTGTCTTGAGTTATGGAAATGTGTTTTCCTGTATTTTTAAAAATGCCTATGAGAGCTTTGGAATCGTAAACCTCCGCATCAATAGTTTTTGTGTTTATACATTCCAAACCGAATCTACCAAAAAGATTTTTGAGACTAAGCGACGAGAAAAAATTTATATGCTCAAGCGAAAATTCGTGAAATGCTTCAACGGGGTTTTTGCTGAAGTGTTCAACGTCTGGTACAATAACCAAAAGCCAACTATCTTTGTGCAACACTTTTGTTGTTTGAAACAAAAATTCCTGAAGGTCGCAAATATGTTCCAGAATTCCACTAAGAACAACTATATCGAAACGCTTATTGCTTCTGAATTCGCACAATGATGAAGGGAGAATTTGAATATTGTACAGCTTTCGTGCAATATCATTGCAACCAGGCGATGGGTCTACACCAATTACATCCACATAGCCATTTTCTTTGAATAGATGTAGCAAATGTCCCGTGGAGCAACCAACATCAAGGATTTTAAATTCTCGCTTTTTGTTTTTGCCAACCTTTTTGAAATGTTGGTCAAAAAAAGAATAGATATCATTGTGAATTTTTTGTAATCCTAAAGGAACTTTTCCTTGATTGTACGAGTATTTTGACATTTTGGAATAATAGCTTTTTGAATCCTCGTCACTCATACCGTTGCATACATACAGAAAACCACAGTTCTTACAACAAACTATCGAATAACTTATCGGAGCATCAGAATCAGGCACAACAAAATCTTGAGTATGCATAAGAGTATAATTGGAGCTACTGCACACTTGACATTCTCGTATATTCCTTTTTTTTAAATGAATCATCGGAATTCAAATAAAATAGTATTTAATATTTTTATTTTAAGTCAGCATATTTGATGCGAATTCATCTCTCTCCAAAAAAGGCCACAGGTCCTCCAGAGGTTTTGAAACAATGCTGCCGTCTGGCTTTACCTCTGAAGACAGTTTCGGCATTGTTGGCAACTGTGGGTCAACAATAACTTCGCAGATAACCGGCCCATTCATATCTAACGTCTCTATTGCCTTTTCCTCAAGCTCACTGTTGTCCGCGATTCTGATAAATTTAATACCATACGCTTGGGCGATTTTCTCAATGCTGGGCATTGGTAAACCACTTGCCGGGTCACAGCAGACAAAATGACTGTTAAAATGTATCTTCTGAGTCATTCTGATTGATGCATAGCCGTTATTATTCAATATGAATATTTTGATTGGCAAATCCCTGCTGCTGACGTTTGCTAACTCCTGTATATTATTCTGAAGACCGCCGTCGCCTATAATGCTTATCGTGCGTTTCTTGCCGCTTGCTATACAAGCCCCGATACTTGCGGGCAAACCATATCCCATGGAACCAAGCCCTGGATTATTGAAAATGCGCTGTCCCGCTTTGACACGGAATGCCTGCAGTGTAATCTCGCTGCAACTACCGGAACTTCCTGGCACCAAAATATCATCGTCATGCAAAAGTTCCGACAACACGTCTATCAGGTAATAAGTATTTGCATATTTTCCATGTTCTTTGTAATCCGGCAAGACAACTGGGTACTTTTTTTCCCACTCACGACAGCGTTTTAGCCAAGCTGAACGGTCTTTAGCCTTAACAGCAGACGATTGCCTAAGGAAACTACGAATGAATAATTCTGCGTCAGCACAAATTTCTGCATCAATATTCATATCCAGCTTTTTGATTTCTGTTTTGTCAATGTCTACAATAATTTTTTTGGCCATGGGGGCGAAGGATTTATAGTTGTATCCAACTTGGCCAAAATCTAAACGAGCGCCAATTGTCATAATAAAGTCTGAGTTCTGCTGCACAAAGTTCGCATATCGCGAAGCGATCGAGCCAGGTCGCCCGAAAAATAATTGGTGATCTTCACCAAGCAAATCTATTGCTTTCCATGTGGTTTGTACTGGAATTCCTAAGATATTGATTAGGGATAAAAACCCTTCTATTGCTTTGCTAAGGCGAATACCATTTCCGGCTAAAATCACGGGTCGTTCTGAAGCATTCAAAAACTTAATTGTTTTGCTGACGAGCTTTTCAACTTTTTTTTCATCGGTATAGGCTATCTTCTCTTGTGGCAGAAAACTTTGTAGAGATTCTTCATCTATCTGAGCACCCTGTATGTCCAATGGGATGTCAAGCCACACAGGTCCTGGGCGGCCACTGCGGGCCAAAAACACTGCCTTTTCGAGGTGATAACGAATTTTATCTGGATTCATAACTGTTACGGCGTATTTTGTAATATTTTTTACTATCGAAATGATGTCAACCTCCTGTATACCCATTTGCCGAACACCTTTTTCAGTCATCAGATCTTTCCGCTTTACCTGTCCCGAAAGAATAAGGACCGGTACTGAATCAATCCATGCTCCAGCAACGCCAGTAACAGCATTGGTGCTGCCAGGCCCTGATGTAACAAGAGCGACACCAATATTGTTAGTATATTGACTATAAGCATCTGCCTCTATTACTGCAGCCTGCTCGTGCAGGCAACCTATGAACTCAATATTCTTATTTTTACCAAGAGAATCCACAAGGTGCATACAACCTCCTCCTGGTAGTAAAAATACTTTTCCAACCCCAATCTGCGAAACATACTTAAAAACATAATCAGACAATTTAATCATATCAATCCTTTCCTGCACTTACTCTACGAGTCCATTGTCATTATGCATACCGGTAAGCATGGATAAAAGCTCTTCGATTTTAATTTTGCTTGAGTTCCAGGGCTGGGCTACAACGATGGTCCGCATTCCCAACTTCTCTAACTCTAACACGTTGGACTCATTATCTTCAATAAAAACATCTACCTTGCTTAACCAACTGAGATATTCCCCCTTTGTTGAATCATATTGCGGCAGTTTCTCTCCAGGCCTTTGTGATGGTACAAAATGAAATGAACGAAGCCAGTCACCAAAGTATTTGAACGTCCATGAGGCACTGGCTGAAGCCGCAATTCGAGGAACTGCCGTAACTGCAATATGGCGAAAAAACTGCCCGTATTCACAAAACCACTTGTAGATTTCCTGGTTAGGAGGTATCTGCTGAAAAAATCTTGAAAGGCGAAATTCATCAATAGAATTTTGGTATTCCTCTAATGTTATACCAAGAATTTCATACGGTGGATTAGTTACAAGATTGTGGTAACTTAGTGTGCAACTGGCATTTTTGACACACCACCATTTTTCAAACCAGCACCGCATAAAATCATTCAGCACATCATCAACATCCCATGCTAAAGTAAGCAAAATGACATCTCACGCTATTGCAACGGTTTGTACAGCCAATCTGTCCAGAACGTCATTTCCGTTTTTCTGTTTTTGTTTTTTGTGATTTCTTTGTCCTCGTAGTAGGAATCGTCTGCATAGTGTTTTGTTGAAATCTCCTCGAAGATGACTCCTTCTTCCGAACGGAAACTATGCTTAACTCTACGCTCAACCACAACAATATCACCTGGAATGTATCGCTTCTCGCCTTCTCCAAGATCGAGAATAAGTTCTCCGGAGATAATCTGAAAGGTCTCTTCCTTCTTTTTGTGAAAATGCAAAGGATGACGCTGTTTAGAAAGAACGATTACCAGCTTCTTGCAATATTCTCGATTGACACAATTGATGATTGTTGCGCCCCATTCATTAAATCGCTCAATTCCATAATGATGCGAAAGTTCAAATTGCAGCATGTGCGGCAAGTGAACTTTGCTTTCTAAAAGCATCTCTCTTACTTTCCTTATAATCTCTAATACTTTCCTTCTAAGACTTCTGACGGTTACGTTTTTTTTATAGATGGGTTCATTAACCTCAAAATCTTTCTTGGCTATACGCTCTGTATACTTTGACATATTATTAGCTACGAATTGTCCTTCAAAATTCGGAATGGCAAAAAAGGTATTCTCAACAGTTACCTTTTTCCCTTTCTGAATTTTTTGCTTTGCAAAGACGCCCCGCCTCAGCCCATGTAAATCTGTTTTTTCCTTTTTATAAATTTTACGTCGAGTCTCAGACTTGCCACAGGCAGCAATCGCATCTTTGGCAGTAGCGAGCCATTTTTGTATTTGAGCAGGTGATGAGGAATATTTGTTCAAAGTATATTTTTCTGTTGGAATACCAACATGCCGTTCAAAAATTTCGGCTCTTTTGGCAATAGCCATTTTAACAGCGTCGAAATTATCCGGGTTCTCATGGGCAGAGTATCCGATAGTCAAATTCGGATACCGATGTTGTAAAAGCTCAATTTGGTTCAAATTTAAATGTTTTGGAGCAGTAGGATATTCTCCAACACAATGCATGAGAGCAAATTTTTTCCGCCGATGTTCAAAAAAAACAACAACCTGGTCAATCTCCTCTAAACTGGCCCCAGCAGTTGAGGCGATAATAGGCATATCTGTTTCAGTAATTTTCTCAAGAAGTGGCCAATCAGTAAAGGAACAACTTGCAATCTTAATGATATCAAATTTATGCTCTATAATTTTATCAACAGAGTTTTCGTCAAAAGGTGTGCACATCGAAAGGAAACTCAGCTTTTTTGCTTCTCCTTTCATCTGCAAAAAATCATCATCACGAAGCCTTGTTTCTGAAAATCGTTTTATATATTTGAAGTCATAACTGTTTTTATAATCTGGATGTATGAATGTATCCAGGTTTCTATATTGGAATTTTATCGCGTACTTAAAATCAAATTTTTGACACACATCATATAGCTCTCGAATGATTCGCAACCCATGCTCCACATCTCCCATATGATTATTTGCTATCTCGAGGACAAATAGTTTCTCAAATAGATTATTACGCATCAGAATTGTACCTCTTTCGAATATAGTTCCTCTACCGTTTTACAAATCCCCGAATTTTTTGAATCATAAATTCCAGCATTGGTTCGGTCATACCAGGGTATACCCCAACCCAGAATGAGTTGTTCATGATGCAGTCTGTATTGTCCAGGTTGCCAACTATCCGGTAGCCATTTTTCTGCTTTCGCATTTGATCAAAAACCGGCTGTCTCGTGTAATTACCTGCAAACAGCATACGCGTTTGAATCTTATTGGATTCCAAATAACGCACAATCTCTTCACGAGTAAAACGGCAGGTATCTCTTACCGTCAGCATAAACCCAAACCAGCTCGGCTTAGAATCAGCGGTTGACTCAGGAAGAATAAATACATCCTCCAAATCCTTCAAGCCGTCATACAAAGCCTGCCAGTTTTTCCGCCGAGCCGCTATAAAGCTATCAAGCTTCTCCAGCTGCGCACACCCAATAGCTGCCTGCATATCAGTTGCCTTGAGATTATATCCAAAATGTGAATACATATACTTATGATCATATCCTTTCGGCAAAGTGCCAAGCTGCAAATCGAAACGTTTTCCACAGGTATTGTCCTTGCCGGGCGGACAACGACAGTCACGTCCCCAGTCCCGCAGCGATTCCACAATCACATTAAGACTACTGCTGTTGGTGTAAACCGCACCACCTTCGCCCATCGTAATATGGTGCGGAGGGTAAAAGCTGCTGGTCCCAATATCGCCGAATGTTCCAGTCAATCGACCTTTATAGAGTGACCCCAATGAATCGCAGTTATCTTCAATCAGCCAAAGATTATATTCTTTACAAAAAGCTGTAACCTTATCCAAATCAAACGGATTGCCCAGGGTATGTGCAAGCATAACTGCTTTAGTGCGGTCGGACTTAGCGGCCTCCAACATAGAAACATCAATATTATAACTTGGCAGCGTAACATCCACAAACACTGGAACAGCTCCTGCCTGTATAACCGGATTGATCGTCGTAGGAAAGCCGGTCGCTACAGTAACAACCTCGTCGCCTTTTCGTAATTGCCGATCACCAAGTTTTGGTGAAGTTAACGCCATCACCGCCAGCAAATTAGCCGATGAGCCAGAATTAACTAATGAGCAGTACCTTACCCCAAGTTTCTCAGCAAACCCCTTTTCGAATTTCTCCGCATAAGGCCCCGCCGTCAGCCAGAAATCCAGACTGCTGCTGATAAGATTCACTAACTCCTGCTCATCAAAAACCCTGCCGCTGTAGGTTATCCTTGATTTGCCCGCCACAAACTCCTCTGTTTGCAAGGGCTTATGAACAGCCTCGTAATATTCACAGGCAATTGAGCAGGCTTTGGCTTTTAATTGCTCTTTTGTTTTATTTTGTTCAGCCGGATTTGGTAATACTATAACTTGCAGCTCAGCTTCCGTGATATTTGCTGGGATAGGTTCCTGCAATTCAATTTTGCCGTCTTTATAGCAGCCTTTTACAGTCAGCATCTCTGTTCCTTCATGTATTCACGAATCTGTTCTAAAGTTTTCTCCCTGATTTTTTGTGGCTGTTTTCGATAAGCCTGGTACCACTCTGCAGTTTTTCGCAGGGCAGTAGTTAAATCCCAGCAGGGAGCCCATCCCAGCTTTGTTCTTGCTTTCGAGCAGTCCAGTTTAAGATAATGTGCCTCGTGGGGATGGTCGTCACTATCTCTCTCCCATCGAGCCTGTTCTCCCCAGAAACGGGATAGCTCACTTACCACTTCTTCTACAGATTCTATACTGCTTTCATTCGGCCCAAAGTTCCAGGCTTCGGCAAACGATTCGCCCTGCTCATATAGTTTTTCTGCCAACAGCATATAACCGCTTAGCGATTCCAGCACATGCTGCCAGGGCCGAACCGCTTCAGGACAGCGTATTCTGGCTGTTTCCCCTTTGAGCCACGCGCTGACACAATCAGGTATCAATCGGTCTCGAGCCCAATCTCCTCCACCAATGACATTACCTGCACGAGCCGAAGCCACCGCAACACCATGTTCCAAATATTTCTCGGGCGAAAAAAAAGAGTTTCTAAAAGCAGAAGTTATCTGCTCTGAGCAGGCTTTACTGCTGCTGTAAGGGTCATGTCCGCCTAAAGGTTCAGACTCACGATACCCCCACAGCCACTCCTTGTTTTCGTAGCATTTGTCAGTGGTTACGTTTACAATGACCCTTACCCCTTTTGTTTGACGAATTGTTTCGAACAAATGTACTGTTCCCATAGCATTTGTTTCGTAAGTTTCCACTGGTTCATTATAAGACTGACGCACCAAAGACTGGGCTGCCATATGAATGATTATTTCCGGCCTATATTTTTGTACCGTGGCCAAAAGGCTGTTGAAGTTACGGATATCATCTATAACAGAAACCATACCTTCTTCCACCTGCGCCAATTCAAACAGGCTTGGAGTTGTCGGAGGTAATAAGGCATAACCAAACACAGATGCCCCAAGTTCTTGTAGCCAGAGTGATAACCATGACCCCTTGAATCCCGTATGACCAGTAATGAAAACAGTTTTGTTTTTCCAGAATTTTAGATTCATCTCCATATCTTCCATGGAGCCTGGCCGCTGTTCCATAACTCCTCGAGATATTTTTTATCCCTAAGAGTATCCATTGCTGCCCAAAAGCCTTGATGTTTATATATAGAAAGGTTGCCCTCATTAGATAGTCGTTCCAAAGGTTCCCTTTCCCAAGCCGTATTGTCATCTTTAATAAGGTTGATAACTTCAGGCTCTAACACGAAAAAACCACCGCTTACCCATGCTCCATCTTTGGGTTTCTCTTGGAAATTAGTGACTTTATCTCCTTTAATTCCTAATGTGCCATACCTTCTAAGTGTTTGAATACCTATTACTGTAGCCAGCGTTTTTTGTTTACGGTGAAACTGAATAAGCTTGTTAACGTCGATATCCGCAATGCCATCACCATAGGTAAAACAAAAGGTTTCATTTCCAACATACTGCTGAACTCGTTTCAAACGTCCGCCGGTCATGGTTTTCAAGCCGGTGTTCACAAGCGTAACCTTCCATGGCTCAGAGTATTGCTGATGAACTTCCATATTATTGGATTTCAAATCAAGGGTAACATCGGACATATGTAGAAAGTAATTAGCGAAGTATTCCTTGACTACGTAGCCCTTATAGCCACAGCAAATGACAAAATCATTAATTCCGTAGGCAGAATATATTTTCATAATGTGCCACAAGACAGGCTTTTCACCAATTTCAATCATGGGCTTTGGTTTTAAATGACTTTCCTCACTGATCCTGGTTCCCAAGCCACCTGCTAAAATAACCGCTTTCATACAATTACTCTCAAAATAATAAATACAATTTTGTCTCTGCTTCTAAATACCGAAAAAAACAAATGCCTCATAACCCTCAGGGGGGACACTGCCCCCACAAGAGACGATAAAGCCTACAATAGCAATTCAGTTATGATAACCAAAGCCCCCCCTGTATACAATAATTTTTCCTTTTTCAGTAACTCCCTGATTGTAAATTTTGATTTAAAAAATGCCTATAAGAACGGTTCAATAGAAGCTGTTTTTGAGGTGCATTCTTTTCCAGAAGGTCTTTGCTACAAAACCTTTTATGATTTGTAAGACATTGCCTGTTACTTTGCTATCCATTGACTTGGTATTATATCTTTGGAGTTCTTATCTTTTCGAGCAAGCCATTTCCGCGGTGCTAAGACCAGTTTGTCTTTGTTTGGGTTCAGCCAGGCCCCCCACCAGGAAAAAGTGCTGTTGGCGATTATATTGTGTCTGCACTGGCTCATAAGCCGTAAGTCTTCATAGCTTTGGCTGGGACTGTTATGCTCAACAAAAGTAGCTGGCTGCAGCAATTGCAAATTATTTTTACACCATAGAGGGTTATCACTGAATATGAAAAAGTGTGGTTTTGTTAGTTTGCTGGTAACGTGTTCAATGCAGCTGTAGTAATAATCCAGAGTACAAATGTCATGACTTTGTTTTGCTTTTTGGTCTTCGATGTAATCACCACGACGAATATGGATGCTGACCGATTCAGTTAAGTTGATTAACTCAGCCAGCTCTTTGTTTTTGCCGGTTTGTGGGGTTTTTACTGTAAATTCCTTTCGAATTATATCTGCGATATCAATAAAGTATTTTTCGCTGCACCAGTAGCCTTCGAGGTAAATATTGTCAGGCAGGTTCAATACCTCAGGATTAAAATCAGAGTGATTGTTGCAGATATAGGTTGGCGGTCTTTTAGGATGATTGTGGAACAGACCATGCAGAAATCTTTGAACTTTGCTCTGTTTCAGGCGGATTAATTTTTCTATTTCTGCAGTAACCGCAATGTTGTCCCGGATGTTAAAATGTTTCAGTTCATACTGTCTTGGTCCGCCGTAATAGTAAGCGGTTGTGTCCATTTTCAATATGGTTCTATGCACTTCAGCCAGGCGTTTGCCGGCTGCATACTGGAACAACTGATTACCAAGACCACCTTTTAATTTGATTATTATCATACCTGTATTGTCCAATTGGCAGGAATTTATGAGGACAGGATTTGATGTTTGTTTATTCGACCGAAGACAGCACTTAATTTTTCTTTCATTAATTTTGTTCGTGATTTCCTGCCTCTTTTGATTTCTCTGAACAGTTTGCGGATGTCTTTGCCTTGTTTGTAGCCCTCTATCAGCTTTTCGTAAATATCTTTACGGTGTTTGCTCGTAATAAAGTGCAAAATCTTGCTTTTTTTCGTCAGGTGGTGATCGTTATAAATGGCCGGGTCGAATATTTTTATTTTCAGACCGTGCCAGTTTTGTATGAGCTTGTACCTTTCCCAGACTATCGTTTCCTCCAGAACGTCTGAAAGTGCCTTTTGATCTGTTGTATCTTTCTTTCTGCATTCCTCTGCCCATCTTTGGAGCAGTTTAGTTGCCGGGTTGTTGAAAAAGATTACTCCTGAATTTATAACACCGTTGTAATAATATATTTGCTTGCCTTTTCTTGGTGGCGCGTAGGTAACACCGACGTCAAAGCCGGATTCTTCAACTTTCTCGGTGAACAGACAGTCAGCATCGACCAGTATCATCGGTTCGTCATATTTTTCAAAGTAATGCTCTACACAAAATGGTTTATGAGTCGCCCTCGTGCTTGGAATACCTTCCGGCGACAAATATGATTTGCCCTTGCAATCAGCCAGCTCATCTATGGATATTGATACTACATCTGCGTCGAGCTGCTTTCTTTGTTCTTCTGTAAGCCCGATATCGTAAATAATGATGGGTTTGCCATAAAATTTTCTCACGCTTTCAGCCAACTCTTTAAGGCAGTGGAAAAAACTGGCATCACCTGCACTGACAACGTTCATACTATCTCAACTCCTGAACAACTTTAGCAGCTTTATTATAAGGCAAAATCCTCCGGCACCTGTAAAGGCTCCGGCATTTTCCAGTTTGGCATTTTATCGTCTTTTGCGCTGATGCACAATGCCCTAATCAGGCCAGGGTAAAGTCTAACATCCAACGGATAATATTTAATAGCCCTTTTATACAAAGATACTGCTGCCGATTTACAGGAATTTTTACGATATCGCTCGGCAATTCGTCTGCATGCGTGGCTGAGTTTTAGTTTTGCAGCTTTGGGTGGTATTATGCGTTTCCCGCCAAGGCGAAAATAAAATCGTTCCAATGATAGTATTCTGTTACAGTTAATTCCAGCGGAACAGGAAAGACTGTCTTTAGTTGACCTTCGGATAATTCGGACATCAGGGACATAGAGGAACTGGGTGTGAGCCGAAAGCCTCAGCAGAATGTCAGAATCTTCGGCGTTTGACAAAGATTCATCAAATCTAATGTTTCCCAATGCTTGTCTGCGTAATACGGTAGCAGAGATCCAAATGAAACCTTTTTTGAACAGGTCGATGGCTACGTTTCCAGATTTACAATGGTTGGTGTCAGGTGATTTGAATTCTGTCCCCTTGACTGATACCAATGTTACTGAAGTATATGCTATGTCATACTGAGGGCTTTGGTCCAATCTAGAGATTAGGATACCCAAAAAATTTTCTGGCCAGAGATCATCGGAATCAAGGAAAGCGATATATTGGCCTTGAGCTTTCTGGATACCAAAATTGCGAGCGCTCGAAACACCGCCGTTTTGTTTATGAAAGTATTTTACCCGCTCATCACCGATGCCCTCGATGACATTTCGCGTATCATCTGTCGAGCCATCATCAACAACTAAAATCTCAAAATTTTTGAAGGTTTGAGATAAAATACTCTCAATCGCCTCAGCAACTATATATGCCCTGTTATAAGTAGGTATTATTACACTAACTCTTGGCATGGGAAACGCTTATGTTATGTGTGTATTAAAAGCTCATGCCGGCGATAATTTTTTAAATATCGTTAAATTAAGCAGCTGTAACAGCTCTTTGAATCGCTTGCTACTCCCAAGATACTCATTCATCGCCTGCCGAACACCCGGAAATTGGCCACCTGGCTTTGTATCATGCAGAATTATAACGCCGCCCACATTTACCCAGGGCTCCCATAAACGCAAGTCCATTAACACGTCCTCATAGCGATGAGACCCATCAACAAAAAACAATCTTATTTGCTGGTTCCAGCTTTTTGCTACTGCCTCAGAAGCACTTTTGATAGGTTCGACCCATTCGTTAAGTTCAAATCGCGATACATTGCTTAAAAAAGCATCATAGCTTGATCCTTCCTCATAAGCAGGTACTATTTCGGGGTCTTTTGTATTTATGTGTGGATCAATGGCTACTACCTTATCTTTCTTGCCGCTTAGCTTTAATGCCAAGGCCATACAAATAGTCGATTTTCCTTTGAATGACCCAATCTCAACTATTCGACCAGGGCCAAGTTGGGTATGCGCATAATAGAACAAAACCGCACATTGACGACGAGTTATATGCCCAGCGACGGAATCTAGCTTGTCTAGATCTGATGCTTTCAAAATATCAGAGACCATCCTGTTGATTTTACAGGAAAGTAGCCATCCATTACGAAGTTGAGCTGGTAGCCAGGATGGATATTTAGGATGAATATCTATGATCTTCTTTGTCTTTGCTTTATTCATTTTTTTAAGATTTTCCTTGGCAGAACACTCTAACAACATGGCACAGTAGTAGATATTGCTCAATTAGCTACAGTTTTATATTCTGTTTCATAAATATTCTCAAGTTTTTTCCTGACTATCTCATGGCTGTATTCATCTGCGACTCTCTGCCGTGCCTTTTTTATAAGCTTTTCTCGCTCCTGCTCAGAAATATTTGCTATCTTCATCATTGCTTCTGCAAGGGCATCATCATCTTTTGGTGAAACAAGATATCCAAATTCCCCATCAGCTAATATTTCGGGGATTCCGCCTACTTTGGTTCCGATACAAGGGACCCTTGCAGCCATTGCTTCCAAAAGTGACCTGGGCAGGCCCTCAGCAATAGATGAAAGAACAAAAACATCCATCGCTTTTAGAATGCTTGTTATGTCGCTTCTTGGCCCAAGAAAATGAATCGAGTCAGCATAGGGTGTTTCAGCGGCCTGTTGTTCCAGTTCATTTTGCAATCTGCCTTCTCCAACAAAAATCAAATGGGCAGATGGTATTTGCTCTTTTAGCTGGGCGAATGCCTCAATAAGATAGGAGTAACCCTTTGTTAAAGTAAGCCTGCCTATTGTACCAAAAACAAAAGAATCTGCTTTTAAACCAATATCTTCTTTTGCCTGCTGTTTGCTTATTTCTACTTGGTTATACCTACCATAGTCAATAGAGTTACCCAAAGAAACGACTTTTTCTGGACTTAAAAATGGATTGCCTTCCAAAACATCTTTTCTAACAGATTCACCAACCGCGAATATCTTATTGACTTTTCTCAAGACCAGCCGATTTATTAACTTCCGCTGCCATGATTTACTTCTGTTTAACCCATGCACATGAGAAAACACTACCGGCACCCCAGCAACCCTGGCTGCGATAGCACCATATACGCTGGCCTTATGCAGGTGACAATGGAGAATATCCACTTTTTCTTGTTTAAGTACCCCTGTCAACTTCCATATGGTCCAGAGATTAAACATGCGCAAGTTCTTCTTTCGGGAGATGTAGAAAGTCTTGTATCCTTTTAATTCAAAGTAGCTTGGCTCATCGCTGTTTCCCATCAAATAAATGAAAATGGTTTGATATTTTTGTGGGTTGATACCTAAAATAACAGGTGTTCTGGATGGTACACCACCTTTGTATTGATGCCAGAGCCTCGCTACAACGATCTTGCCGTCTTTCATTGCCATTCCTGAAAATTATTTATCAGCGTTCATCGATCTGAATATATACTATTATAATATTTCTGACAGTCGCCGGGACCTTTTACCACGCCGGCAGCTTCGCCCTGCAAGTGAGTCGTTAATATATCAATCTTAATCAAGATTTGCCTTTGTCCCGGGGGTAAAAGCCGTTGCAGCGGACAGTGATGGTTTCATCATCTTTTATTTTAATCTTGAGGTCATCACTGAAGTATATTGATCGGCCTTTTTTCGCAGGTGCGGTTACCTGCACCGTAAGTTTAATGCCCTCGCTCGAAGGCTGTTGCGAAATGACTTTTACATACCCCTTTTTTGAGGAGATAGAGTCTATCTCGAACAGCTCGCCGTTGGTGCTTTTTATTAGAATTTGTTTCGTCTGGGATTTGCCCGGTTCGAGTTTGCTCAGCAGCAGTCTGCTCGGCTGGACTTGGAATCTTGAAAGAATTTCGTAGTGGATGTCCACAGAGCGTTGCTTAGGATGGCTGAGTTTAATTTTAATAGTCCCCTCCGGATTCTCCCTGAGCTTTTGCACATCAACTTTTGGTTTCAAAACAAAATCACCAGCTGATGTGTTCGGGTCAAACTCTATGCTAATCGCGTTATTGGTTGACGTGAAGCCGGTTATCGCAAAGGCCTTGCCGTCTTTACTCTTTAGCGTAATATCCGGGGCGGCGGCGTTTTCTTGCCACTCGGAAAAACAAAGCTCAGACGGCGAAACCTCAATGTGCGGAACTACTTTTGCCTTTATCATCAGCTTGACCTTTGGGTTTTCCGTGTCGTTGGTATTGACGTAGATTCTTTTTGCTACGGAGCCGGGCCTGCTTTGTCCGCTGTACTTGATTTTTATAACGCCGTCTTCACCAGGCTGGTATTGCTTCTTGGCTAAGGTGGGAACGGTGCAGCCGCAGGTCGCTTTAATCCTGCCTATCTCCAAAAGTCCTAAGCCGGTATTTTTGAACCGAAACTCACACTCACCTTTTTGCCCCATACCCATTTCGCCGAAATCGTGGATTGTCTTTTCAAAGCTGATTTTGGGTTTGGCCTCAGGACTTTTTTCATTCGGCTCCGAAGCTTCTTTGAGTTCGGCTGCTGGGGTTTGCTGTTGTTGTAGTGCCTCTTGTCCGGCCGCTTGGGCCGAACAGACGCCGCATACCACACTGATAATTAAAACGTATCGACTCAACATATTGGTATCTCCTCATATATTCTGGATATACGTATTTGCACCGGGAATCAATCATACAAAAAAACCGGTTGGAAATCAAGATAGTTGTTATACTCGTGCCAGTTACCTCTTGTTCGGCCGCGACATTGAGTTTTTTCGCGTGTTCTGCGCCCGAATACGCCAAAGGGGTGTGGGATTCCGATGCCCCTAATAGTATTTTTTCAAGTGGATTTGAATCACCGTAATATCGGCGGGTGTGATACCGCTTATTCGCCCGGCCTGTGCAAGTGTGCCCGGACGAAAGGCGGATAATTTCTCCTTTGCCTCCGCCCGAAGATGTACGATGCCGTCATAATCTAACTCAGCCGGTATCTTCTTGTTCTCCAGTGCCTGCAAACCGGCCACCAGGCGCTGCTGCTTGGCCAAGTATCCTTCATACTTGGCATCGATAACCACCGCCTGCAAAACGTCCTTGTCCAAGCCTGCCTTTTTAACAAAACTATTGTCGGCCAGTTCTTCAGCAATAGTATTATCAGGTTGATGAAGCTGTTGCCACAAACTCGATCCATCCGACCGGTTGTTTTGCAGATAACTTTTGAGTTCGCTGATACCTTTGAGCTTATTCTGGAATTTTGCCCAGCGTTTTTCGTCTACAAGGCCGACCGATTTGCCGATTTGAGTTAGTCTCCTATCGGCGTTATCGGCCCGCAACGACAGGCGAAACTCTGCCCGTGACGTGAACATCCTGTAAGGTTCGTCGATGCCCTTTGTTAGCAAATCATCTATAAGCACGCCGATATACGCCTGGTCTCTGCCGAGAACAATTGGCTCGGCACCGTAACATTTTCTCGCTGCGTTGATACCGGCAACAATACCTTGGCCGCCAGCCTCCTCGTATCCACTGGTGCCGTTAATCTGACCAGCCAGAAAGAGCCCCGATATCTTCTTGGTTTCCAAGCCGCTTTTTAGCTGAATCGGCGGACAGTAATCGTACTCCACGGCGTAGGCATAATGGATGATACGCGCGTTTTCTGTCCCCTGCAGCAATTTGAGCATTTGCTCTTGAATATCTTTCGGCATCGAAGTAAAAATGCCGTTGCAGTAAATCGTCTTGATACTTTCTTCTTCCGGCTCCAAAAATATTCGATGCTGCTTCTTGTCTGCGAATCGTACCACCTTACCTTCGATGCTCGGACAGTATCGCGGGTCTGCGCCTTTTATCTGCCCTGAGCAAAGCGGTGCTCTGTGAAGGTTGTCTCGAAGCAGTTTGTGTATTTTTTCATTTGTATAGGTGACCCAGCATGGCACCTGCGGCTGGTCTATTTTTTCTGTCATAAACGAAAATGGTGTCGGCTGCTCGTCGCCGAGTTGAATTTGCAATTTATCCAAATCGCAGGTCGCTGCGTCCAGCCTCGGCGTGGTGTCGGTAGACATCCGTCCAAGCTCAAGGCCCATTCTCCTCAGATTCTGTGAGAGTTCCACGCTCGGCGGCTCTTCAATTCTGCCCCCTGCCCAGCACCGGCTGCCGATATACAACTTGCCGCCGAGAAATGTCCCCGTCGTTACGACCGCCGCAGAGCAGGGATACTGCGAACCATCCTTGCACCGCACCGCACGCACCTTTTGCCCCTCAGCGATTATCTCCGTCGCTATCCCCTCGACAATCGTCAGGTTCTCTGTCTGCTCAAGCCTCTGCTGCATCCACTTTGCGTATTTGCCTCTGTCAGCCTGCGCTCGCGGCGACTGAACAGCGGGTCCCTTCGAACGGTTCAGAATCCGAAATTGAATCCCTGTTGCGTCTATCGCCAGTCCCATCAATCCCCCTAAAGCGTCGATTTCACGCGCAATTTGTCCTTTGGCCAGTCCGCCGATAGCGGGATTGCAGCTCATCTGGGCTATTGTGTCTTTGCGAATCGTTATAAGGCAGGTCCTGGCACCGATTTTCGCCGCTGCGTGAGCGGCTTCTACGCCGGCGTGCCCTGCGCCTATCACAATGCAGTCAAACTCATTTGCTTTCATAGGAATTCGCCAGCGCAACCGCCGAGGCAATCGCGAAATTCGCCGTATGTGTAATGCTTACGCTTATATGTTTAATCCCGAGCCTCTTGGCGATTTTTTCAACCTCCCCGCTTAGATTGACTTTGGGCTGACCCGCAGGGTTATTTACTATCTCTATGTCCGTCCACGCAATCTTGCCGCGCCAGCCTGTGCCCATAAGTTTAAGAATTGCTTCTTTCGCCGCAAAACGGCCGGCAAGCTTTTCCATCCTGTTCTTATTTGCCTCGGCATAGGCCTGCTCGGATGTGGTGAATACCTTGTCCAGGAAGTGTTGCCCGTGCCGCTTGGCCATTTCTTCTATCCGCGGAAAATCAACAAGGTCTATACCATGCGCTACAATTTCCATCTGCTCTCACTGGTGATTGGTTAAATGGTTAAATAAATTTTCATTTATCGGTTACCGATTCTTCCTTCATCGTGTGCTCAACGTGTAGATTTTTCGCAGGCAAAAGTTTATAAACTCATCTTTGTTGCCCATCTGTGCTTGCTGCACCAGTCTGGCACCGAACTCATCGAAGGCTTTTTTACGGCGGTCGAAATCTATCTTGGCCTCGAGCTGTTTTTGCACCTTTTCGAATGGTTCAACCGTTCCTGCCTGTTTGTCAATCAGCTTCATTATAAAGATATGTCCGCCAGCCTCAATTGGCCCTGCAATCCGGCTGGGCCGAATTTTTTCCGCCTCGACTGCAAGAATATCATAGGGTTTTGCAAGAGACTCCGGCTGCACCGGCTCCCACACGCCGCCAAATGACGCCCTATGCCCGTGCGAGTAGCGTTTGGCCAGTTTGCCGAAATCTTCGCCACCACGCAGGCGCTCAATCAATTCGCCCGCCAGCTCTTTGCCGATTTGCTCGGCTGTCTCGTTCGGGTCCGCAGACTCCAGCTTCGCCAGCTCTATATCTATAAGTGCAAATTCCAGCTTAGCCGGCACTGTGAAAAATTCCTCCTTCATATCATTGTAGGCCTGCAGCAGGTCACGGTAAGTAACGGGTCTTTCCTGCGGCAGCTTCGTCGATATATGGTGTCGACTGAGGATAATCTTTTTCTGATAGTCCTTAAAGCTTGCCCAGTCCATCCCTTCCTGCTTAAGGGCGTGCTCAGCCCGGGCGTAATCACCCCCGAAGCTGACGATAAATTTTCGCGTTTCCGCCTCAGCTAATTTTTCCAGACGCTCATCGAACCCAGTGCCAAGTTCTTTCTTAGCCTGTTGATAGAGTAAAATATTGGCTATTTTACTAACTACAAACCGCTCTACATCGCCCCGCGCCTGCCTTTCGAACTGCGGATAGTCATTTTTCTGAGCGACCGGCCCTAGATATTCCAGCAGTGGATTAACTATCTCATCAGCCGTTAATGGCTCATCGCCGACAACCAGAACAAACCCTCCTGAACATTCCGGAAGGCCCGTCCTTTGCGGAAGCGGCATCGCAGCCAACTGCTCTTCGGTAAACTTCGGATTTTCGCTTCCGCAGCCGGTTATAACCAAAAGTACCAACGGCGCCAGCCAGGCACACTTACGCATAGCAGCAATCTCCTGATTCATAGATATTGATTATCAACCGCGAACAATACGCAGTAATATACACAAGCTCTGTTGCGAATTTGCTCAGAAACACCAGTTAATCACCGTACTAAAAATGATGGCCTTTTGCAAAGATTTTTGGGTAAAAGTGGTTACTGCAGGTACTGGTTGTGCGTCCTTTCTCGGCCTATTGTGGTCTGTGGTCCATGGCCGGGATAAACAATGGTTTCATCCGGCAGCGTCAGGAGCTTTTCCTTTATGCTCTTTATTAGCTGGGTCATACTGCCGCCCGGCATATCTGTTCTGCCGATTGAATCGGCAAACAGCGTATCACCTACAAAAATGATTTGTTCCTGCTTTGAATGCAGGCAGATTCCACCCGGCGTGTGGCCGGGCGTATGAAGCACCTCTAATTTTATGCCGGCCTGTTCGACAATACTTCCTTCTTCGAGGGTAAAGTCAGCCTCGATGGCATCGTTGGCGGCAGGTCTTAGTCCTGCGAGAAATGACAGGTTACTCTGCCGGTCTGCGAGTATCTTCGCATCGCGTTTATGGACGTAAGCTTTTACGCCGGAGAAGTTCTTGCGCAATTGTACCAACCCGCTGATGTGGTCGATATGTCCGTGAGTGAGAACCGCAGCGACCGGATTTAATTTATATTCGTGGAGAAAATCGACAAGCGCACCGGCCTCAAGGCCCGTGTCGATAATCAGGCAATCCCCGGCTGATTCGCTTTCGCGAAGGATATAGCAGTTGGTTTCGTACGCACCCAAAACCAGGCAATCGATTTTCATTTGACTTCTTCCCTGGAAAGACCGGCAGATTAACAGAAATACCACCTGTGGTCAATAGCCTTTGCACTTGACCGATGGTTTGTAGTTTGTTATTTTGCCGTGGCTGTTCAGAATTTTAGGCTGGCGCAGCGCCGGGTTGTTAAGGCTGGCATTTGCCGGTGTAATTGCTATATTTTGATTAACAATACACCGTATAGATTGCCGATAAGATTGGGCGGTGTGAGTGCCGAACTAATACCATCATAGTGTGTTGGCTTTATGCTTCAGGACTGAGACTATGCCTGAGTTTGCAAGACAGAGAAAGGCGCACGGGCTTTTCAAAAGGTACCAGGGCAATCCAATATTGACACCGGAAGGTTGGCCTTATCCCGTGAATGCGGTGATGAACCCGGCCGCCGTTAAATTGAATAATGAGACACTGCTGCTGGTTCGCGTCGAAGATATGCGTGGCTTTTCGCATCTGACCGTTGCACGCAGCAGCGACGGGTTCACGAACTGGCAAATTGACCCTTCTCCGACACTCGAGGCCGACGAAACCTCCGGAGAGAAAAGGTGGGGTGTGGAAGACCCTCGTGCCATCTGGCTTGAGGAGCAGAAGCAGTTCGGCATTACGTACGTATCTTTCAGTGAGAGCGGCCCAGTGGTATCACTGGCGATTACCAAAAATTTCAAAACCTTTGCCAGGCTTGGTGCACTTCTGCCGCCGGAAGATAAGGACTCCTGCATGTTCCCTCGCAGGTTCAGGGGGCGCTTCGCCCTGATTCATCGGCCTATTGTCCGCGGTGAAGCACATATGTGGATTAGCTTCTCGCCCGACCTGAAGCACTGGGGCGACCACAGATTGCTCATTAGAACAAGGCATGCTTACTGGGACTGCCATAGAGTCGGCTTGGCGTGTCAGCCTATAGAAACTCCGCAGGGCTGGATGATATTCTACCACGGTATCCGCGAAACAGCCGCTGGGTTGATATATCGGCTTGGCTTGGCGCTTCTGGATTTGGAAGAACCTTGGAAAGTACGTCGGCGAAGCGCCGAGTGGGTTTTAGGACCGCGAGAAGTTTACGAACGTATAGGTGAGGTCGGAGGTGTTGTATTCCCCACCGGAGTTACCATCAGTAAGGAAACTGATCAGCTTAACCTCTACTATGGCGCCGCGGATTGCACCGTCGCTGTCGCAACAGCGAGCCTGAGCGACTGCATCGACTATATTATGTCCTCTCCCGAAGTGACGGAATAATCTGTTGCTGCCTAATCTGCTGCCGGCACCGGTGATGACGGCAATGCGGCCCTACAACAGCACCTCACTTGAACCGTCGGCCAATTTCCTGCGAAAAGCATCGGTTTCCCACTGGTTGATGAAGTTTTGCTGCCTCTTATTCAAACCGCAAATCCCGCCTAAGCGAAACGCATTGGTGCGAACAAAAAGTGAGCTGGCCACAATGTCCC
>SDBU01000859.1_pt1 | contig 44205 bp, 50 predicted proteins | sample 2277071 | NCBI WGS metagenome assembly SDBU01 (sample SAMN10397929, study PRJNA504765) | marine sediment metagenome | isolation source: marine sediment core GS08_GC12, 126 cmbsf | place: Arctic Ocean: Gakkel Ridge, Loki's castle | collected 2008
GAAATGCGGCCGAGAGGAGTCGAACCTCCCCTCCGTAGTCTTTTTTTGATCGGTTCATCTCGCGAATAATCCAGCGGTGTATGGATGCGAAGATCGCCTCGACAATCTGTTTCGTTGTTTTCCCCTGAACACTTCAGCAGCGCTCGCCCCGCGTCCATACACCAGACGCACAGGGAATCTACCTCCGTTGAGGCGATTTCTGGCGGGCGCTGTGGGCCGGTAGCGGGGCGTAGAGATACGTCCCGCCCGGCCGTTTGTTGGCTCAGCGATGTGTTTGGCCCTTCGCATGGTTCTCGCTTGGGGCCTTCCGTGGCGTGGGTTGCCACCCTCCATCTCCCGGTGGGGAATTATACGGATCGAGCGAGGAGGATTTCCACCCCATGACGACCCACGCTGAAGTCAACGAGCTTGCGGACCGTGCGATGGCGGTTGGACGGCAGTTCGTCCTGACGATGGGCGGGACGCTGGAGCCGGAAATGATGCAGATCACCCGCCGTAAGGTGATCGAGTACACGGGGGGGATGTGCGCCTTCCTCGATCTGTGGAGTTGCACCCACGATGGCGATGCTCGCCGCGATATCGTGAGCGACGCCCTACCCCATGACTGCGAAGAGGCGATCGACCTGGTCCTCGCCGAACTCGACGAGCTGCACGGCGGCGGTCGAGCGGAGAGGCACTTCAAGGCCGCCGGCCGTCACTTGGACGGACACCGGAGAGGTTACTGAAATGAAGAACTATCTGAAGCACCTTACGCCGCTCGGTGTGCTGGTCGGTTCATTGTGCCTGGCGGTGATCTTCCTGGCCTGCGTGCTGGTAGGAAAACTCGACCCTCCGAAAACGGCCGACTCCGGTTTCCCCCCGGCTGGAGTTGGTAGTGAGGCGGCTACAAAACGGTCCGGGCGCACAGGTCCCCCCCCGCTTGTCGCGCCCGGGCCCGCCGCCTTTGATGATTCACCGCTCAGGGGCGAGGTGTCCCACGTCCGGTCCACTGACCCGGGGGCTACGAGGCCTCCCCGCGTCCTCTCCACCGACCAGGCTGGCCTTCGCCTCGCCCCGAGCCTTATCCTCTCCGCAATCGACCTTGCTTGGTTCCGGGAGTCTGACTTCGGGCAAGACCCGAACTGTTACATGATCGGCCCGGCGAACGAACAGGGGCAGTACCGGATCCGTCCAATCTTCATCGAAGAAGTGAAGCGGATTTCGGGATTCGTCATCGACCCGCACGACAACGACAGTTGCCGCTACGGGATTTACGTCTACCTCAGCTACTGGGGTCCGCGCGTGGGAGCGCAGACCGTTGACGATCTGTACGAACTCTACCGACGCGGCCCGACAGGGTATCGCGAGTGGAAAGGGAAATGGAATACCATCCACCATTAGATGAGGGTATTCGGAATTGCGTCGAAATCCTCGTGAGGGGCGGAATAGAGACTTACGAATCCTGCGAAGGCGGCGAAGGTCATTCTTATGCAGAACCAACGGTGCGGTTTCACGGAGAACACTCAGAAGGATTTCGAGCATTAGCCATTGCCCTACAGCATCGACTGCCCGTACAGGCCTTGCGCAGAGTTTGGACAGTCCAAGACGCAGAGCCCACAGGACCTACATGGGAATTGGTGTTCTGGGATAAGGAGTCTTGGAGGTGCCTTAGTCTCAAGCTGAACGAAAATGATGTGACCACTCTTGGAATGGGAGGTCACTAACTCGCGCCTCCACGGGTCGCAACACTGACACGAAAGGAGCATGATCGCATGGCAAAGAAGACTGCAAGTAAGGCTACCCCGGATCGCGTGCGCCTCGGCGAGATCCAGGATGCGGCTGCGTGCGCGGACACCGCGAAGGCCAAATGGGAAAAGCGCAAGGAGGCGGCGAAAGACGCCAAGGAGACTTACGACGTCGCCTGCAACGATCTCCTGGACCTGTGCAGGCCCATCGACGAACCGCTGCTCGAGCAAGACTGATCGCCGCGTCGGGGGTGACAAGTTCATAGGGTACAAAGCCTTGCCCGCGGCGCGAGACAATCGCGCGCCGACCCCAAGATACTCGGGTAATTCTCCGCAAGGAGCGGCGTATCCAATGCTGGTGAGAGACCGGCTGGGCAAGGTTCTCAATGGCTCGCTCGCGGCGTGACGCGCACGACCTGGACTTCGCCGCAAGGCGTTCGGTGATAGGGTGTCCGTCCGAGAAATGGACCACGGTGGTGACCCACCGGGCGAGCCTTTTGATACATGCTGGCGGGCCACCCGGTCCGACTTGTCCGGATGGTCGGAGGCAGCCGATTAGCGAGTTTCGGTCGGTGAAATATAGCCGTCCAGGTGGTGCGAGGACGGCCCCGCCAGCACCCTTACTCTCGTTGGAACATGAGCGGTGGTAGCTCAATTGGTAGAGCCTTGGGTTAGTTGCGCCCAAAGGTTGCGGGTTCGAGTCCCGCCCGCCGCAACGGGGTAGCGGGTTGTGGCCTGGTCAAGAGACTTCGATCGTCCGGGGCCAGGCCAGCTTCAGCGAACCGTACACGACCAACCCGCCACTCAGCCCGCAGGGCAACCGTGCCTTGCGGGTCTTTTGAGCACAACCCGAAAGGAGAAGCACCATGACGGAGAAAACAAAAGCTGGGCCTCGAAGGCTGCTGAGCCTCGAGATCGAGAACGTCCTGCGCGTGAGGTGTGTCCGCCTCGAGTTCGATCCCAAGGGTGGCCTGACCATCATCGGCGGCCGCAACGGGGCCGGCAAGACGTCCACCTTGAAGGCCCTCGAATACGTGTTCGCCGGTAAGAGAGCGCTCGGTGATGAGCCGCTTCGCCGCGGGGCGACCAAAGGCCACGTCATCGTGGAGTTGGACGATATGACCGTGCGCCGCGACTTCTCCAGGAAGGGCAGAACCGACCTGAAGGTCGAGGCCAAGGATGGGACGCGATTCGCCTCGCCCCAGGCGATGCTGGAGAGGTTGGTCGATCACTTCGCCTTCGATCCCCTGGCCTTCACCAACTTGCCGCCGGCGAAACAGGCCGACTGGCTGCGCGAGCTGCTCGGGATCGACTTCACCGAGCTCGACGCGAAGCGCGAGACTCACTACACGCAGCGCACCATGATGGGCCGCGATCGGGACTCGCTCAAAGGGCAACTCGATGGGCTGCCCTTCCACGAAGATGTGCCCGAAGAGCCGGTCGTCGTGACGGAGTTGATCGGGAAAAGGGACAAGCTCTCGGAGTTGAACGTCGAGAACGCCGTCCAACGCACCCGCTTGAAGCACCTGTCAGGGGCCGGCGAGGTCGCAGTCAAGGGGATCGCGGACAGGACCGCTGACGTGGCGGCCGCCGCGAACGCGCTCCACAGGGCCAAGGCGCAACTCTCCAAGACCATCGAGCAGGCCCAGGAACTCCAGGAGAACATCGCCGTGGAGCAGCAGAAGGTAGACCGCCTAGTGGACCACGATCTCACCGGGATCACCACCGCGATCGAGAAGGTCGAGCAGACCAACGCCCTGGTCCGGGCGAACGAAGCCCGAGACAACGTCACCAAGCGATACCTGGAGGCCGACAAGGCGTACGGGGAGCTGAGCAACTCGATCGCCAAGATTGACAGGATCAAGGCGGAGCTCCTGGCCAAGGCCGACTTCCCCATCCCCGGGCTCGGTTTCTCCGAGATCGGCCTCACCTTGAACGGCTTCGAGTTCTCAGCTGCAGGCGGGGCAGAGCAGCTCGAGGTTGCGATGGCGATCGGGATCCGGGCGGCGGGAGATCTCCGACTGGTGACCATCGACAAAGGCGAGCAGTTGGACGCCAAATCCCTCGAGATCGTGCGCAAGATGGCCGATGACGCCGGGGCCTATGTTCTTATGTCGAGGGTCTCGGAAGGCGACGAGTGCACCGTCATCATCGAAGACGGTGAGATCAAGGAGCCCTCTCAGGAGGCCCCCGCGTGAAGGATGAAGACCGAGCCAAGATTCGCGCACGCGCCCAGGAGCCGTTCATCGCCAAAAAGGTCCAAGCGCTTATCGTCCGCCTGGATCAGCAGCTCGCGTCCTTCGAGAAAGACCGCGTGGGGCTGCAAGCATTCTTGCAGTTCCTGCGCAGCGCTCGGGACCGTGTTCCCGCGGATCCGATCGTGGGCCTCCAACAGGCGTTGCAGATCGTCACGTGTAGTGACTACGACTTGCTCTCGCGGGAGCTCGACGACACACCGGAGAAGATCCGCAGTATGCACACTGACGCGATCCGCCTGATCTACGAGTCGCTATGGTTCGCCGCCTCCATGACGACGCTGAGCGAAGCGGGGTACACCATCGAACCACCGAAAGGATGACCAACATGCTAACGACCATGCGAGCCAGCTTCATGCCAATCGCCTGCAAATGCCCGGGCGCCCTGGACGTCGGGACTGAGGCCCTTGCCATCCGCGAGGACACCGGAGACGTGACGGCCGGCGGAAACGCCGTGCACGAAGTCTGTCAGGTCATCGTCCGTACAGGGGATCGCCCGGAGGATCTCGGGCCCTGGATCGAGAAGTACGCCTGCGACGCCGACCGTCTCGGGGTCACCAGCTGGCAGGCACTGAAGTTCTGGCGCCAGCACGGCGGCCGCTACTCTTATCCCCAGACGGAACGCCCGGTGTCGGCGCCCTTCGGGCCCTTCAAGCTGACTGGACACCTGGATCTCCTCTCGATTGACAGCGGCGACTTCGCCGAAATCCTGGACTGGAAGGGAGGCTATCGGACGGAGGTGGACGTCGAACCGCAGATGCGGTCCTACGCCTACTGCGTCGCCCACGAGTTCGACTTGGAGCGCATCGGGGCGACCGTCGTCTGGCTCGGGGATCAGCCGGAACCGACCTATCAGCGATGGGAATGGTCGATGCTCGACCTGGCGCAGTGGGTCACGCAGACGGTGGACAACATCAACAAGCGGGAGAACCGCTACACCGTAGGCGATCACTGTCGTTACTGTCCGAGATTCTTCACGTGCCCGGCTCAATGCGCGCTCGTGCAAGGCACGCTCCGCGACTTGGGCGGCATGGTGACAGCCGCGGAGGATGACCAGATCGAGCCCGAGCGCGTTGCGGCGATCTATCCCGCGGTGCAGAACGTCGATCGCCTGTGCAAGGCGTACCACGATCTTATCCGCAGGATCGTCGCCTTGAACGGCCCCGTGCCGGTCGATGATCGGATGGCGCTTGCATTGATCCCGGGCGTCAAGCACTCCATCGACGCCCGCAAGGGCTGGCCGACTATGTTACAAGCCCTCGAGGGGGATCAGGAGGAAATCGCCAAGTGCCTCACGGTCAAGAAGGCTGACTTCCTGGCGGCGGTGAGCGACCTCGCGCCGCGAGGGCTCAAAGGCAAACGGAAGAAGGAAGTACTGGAGGACCTGGAGGAAGCGGGCGCCGTGACGACGAAGACGATCACCTCTCTACGGATGGTCCGTAGAAAGGACGATCCACAGAAAGGAAACCAACATGGTGAAGGCACAGAAAACGCAAACGGAAACGGAGCTGGCCCAGCGAGCAGCGAGTGAGCTGGCGCCCACCGATGAAACCGGCGGAGAGCTCGAGCAGATCGTGGAGGCGTGCAGCCTGGCGAGCCTGGAGACTCAGGGCAGATTCCAGCGGGCCTTTACGCTGGCCTGGGGGATTCAGCGCCTGCGGGATCTCATCACCGCCGATCACATGAAGGCGATCATGGCGTTGCAGGGAACCCGGCTGGGTTTCCGCACGGACAAGGACAAGGGCGGCGGCTATCCGGTCAACGTCGTGAAGGACAGGCTCATCGAGGCCGTTTTGAGAGGTGTGCATCCGACCGGGAACGAATTCAATATCATCGCCAACGGGACGTACGTCACCAAGGAAGGGCGCGCGCGTCAGGTCAACGAGTTTCCCGGACTCACGGATCTCCGCCTTGGCTTCGACGTTCCGAAGATCGAGAGCAAGCGTCGGGCAGTTGTCCGATGCAAGGCGGCATGGAAGCTCGACGGGAACCCGTTCGAGCTCGAGCGGGTTATCCCGGTGAAGATCGACGACTACTCCAGCGACGATCAAATACTCGGGAAGGCCAACAGGAAGCTCCTAACGGCCGTGTACGAGCGCCTGATCGGGTCGAACTACTCGCTCCCGGACGGGGACGTAGACGAGCAGCCGCCCCGTCATGTCGATGCTAAGGCCCTACCGCCGACCAACGGTGGGAAGGAGGCCTTCGGCTTCATGGGTGACCAGGAGGCCGCCCCGGCCTCAGAGGCGGCCGGTACCGACGACGTCGATCCCAAGACGGGAGAAGACCTTTCGTACACGCCGCCCGAGACCGAAGCAGAGGCGGAGACGAAACCCAAGGCGGAGGCGGAGACAGCGACGTCCAGCCTCGACGCCGCCGTAAAGAAGGGCAAAGAGGCCGAGGAGCGCGCGGACGACGGGGAAGAACTCCCGTCGCCCAGCGAGTAGAGGATGATCCGGCGGAAGTCGGATCGGTGTCCCCCGGCGGGGTTTGAGTGCCCGGCCCCGCCGGGGCTTTTGAAAGGAACTTGAAGTGCACGACGAAGCAGAAGAACCGAAAGTACGCCACTGTTGTTTCATAGATGAGACGCAAGGTGAAGGACGTTCCTGTCCACAGCCTGCGGAGTGGATGTTGGTTTTTGGATGTGGTCCTGACGACTACACCGACTCGTGCAGCGAGCACATAGCGGCGCTCATCCCTAAAGCAGACTCCGTCTCGATCCAGCCGCTTGATGTAGCGAAGAAGCCCGTGCCCGACGAAGCAGAACAATCGAAACCAGCACTCTGTTGTTTCATGTACGAACCTGATGACCACGCAAACATGCACGAGTGTCCGTGCCCCGCAAAGTGGAGGTTGGAGTTGGGACCGGCTCCGATCGACATCACCGATTCCTGTGACGCGCACATTGCGGACCTGATCCCCGACGGATGCACCGTTCAGATTCACGCAATAGATGAGTGAGACGATGAAGCGGTACGCGAATAAGACCACGGTGAGCCCCGATCGCAGCAAGGGTGAGATTGAGAAGCTCCTGACCCAATTCGGCGCCAGCGAGTTCGGTTACTGGACATCCGAAGACCAGGCGAAGGTAGGGTTCGTCCATCGCGGGATCCGCATCGAGATTATGCTCCCGCTCCCGAAGCTGGCGGACTTCTACCGGACGCCGACCGGAAGATCCCGGACGGTGCTACAGGCACGCACCGAGCGCTGGAAGGAGACACGGCGGCGCTGGCGATCGCTCTCCCTGGTGATAAAGGCGTTGCTCGTCGGCGTCGAGGACGGCGTGCTTACCTTCGAGGATGCGTTCATGCCCTGGATCGTCTGGGGCGACGGCCTCACGACACGGCAGATGATACTCCCGCACCTGGAGAAGGCGATCGAAGCCGGGAAAATGCCCGGGAGCTTCAAGCGATTAGTGGTCTTGCCGGAATGAAGGAGATCCACGATGGCGAATGACAAGTGTGAAGACTGCGGGGCGGAGCTAATAAAGATTGTCGCTTGTACTGATGGTGAGAATGTCCAACAGCGGGAAGAGCCCAGTGGGCATATTCGTGGCGGGCTGGACTGTGTGTTGATCGAAGACCTCCGCGTCCAGCTTGCTACCGCACGGCAGGATGCGCTGGAAGAGGCAGCAGGGCGTTTTATTGAAATGACTGGGCCGGTGCCTCGAATGGTTGCAGAGAAACTCCGGCGCATGGCCGACGAGTAGGAGCCAGACGATGCAGCGACACCAGTTGACGGACAATGACGTGAACACCGCCTATCTTGCGGCCAGGTCCGAGATCAACCGCAGGCTCAAGGAGAAGGGCCGGGGAATACTTGTCACTACCCATGAAATCCTGGGGGTGGTGACAGAGGAATATCACGAGCTTGTCAATGCCGTGACTGCTGCGGATCCGACACAGGTGGCGGACGAACTGTACGACCTCGCCGTGGCCTGTCTGGTCGGCGCCGCCAGCATGGAGACCGGCGAGACCCAATGGTGAAGGAGAAGAACGATGCAGACCGAGACAGCGTACGACGGCCGAATCATCGGTGAGCTGTTCGACCCGGACCAAAACCGGGGTGCGGCGACCAGCAAGTTCAGAGAGGCGATGGCCAGCTCCAGGATTCGCACAGTCACCCAGGAGAAGGTTGGCCGCAACGATCCATGCCCGTGCGGATCCGGACGCAAGTTCAAGAAGTGCTGCCTTGGCCAGAAGTGGCGCGACGCGATGGAGACGTGCGCGACCTGTGGCCAGAACGTCAGGGCCGGCGTGATGACTGAGCACCTGGCGACGCACGAGAAGCCCAAGGGTGATTATCTGTCGATCGCCGCGACCATGTTGGATTGCGGCGTCGAGGAATTGGAACCTGGGCTTCTGGAGAATCTCAGAACCATCGACTCGCTTACCGAAAAGTGCGGCGGCGCCTTGGCCAGCCGCCAAGCCGTTGCGATGACTATTGCCCTCACCGGCCTTGGGGATGCTCTCATGAAAGGACTCTCGGGCCTGGAGGACAACCCAGCGGGCCTTGACGAGAACCCAACGAGCCCCGAGGGAGGCTAATGAGACCTCGCCGAATCCAACGCAAGCGAACGAAGGGCTGGCGCATGCCAGAAAACGCGGTCTACGTCGGTCGGCCGTCGAAGTGGGGGAACATCTTCCACGTCGGCGAGATCGGAGTGCCTGACGCGCAGACGGCGACGGACCTGTATGAGCACGAGCTGCTGACGCGCGGCGGGAGTTGGCAAGACAAGCGATTCGATCTACACGAACTCCGCGGGAAAGACGTCTGCGACTGGTGTGCGCTCGAGCAACCGTGTCACGGGGACGTGCTGCTGAGATTGGCGAACCAGGAGTGACTACCATGCGACGATCGAAGATCGGCTACAGCATTGACGGTTGCCCGGAATACTTCGGGTGGAAGCCGCTGATGGGCTGCACCGCCGGCTGTCCAACATGCTGGGCGTGCCGCCAGGTCAAGCGGTACCCGTGCAAGAAGTGTAGGACGTGCACCCCTCACGTTCACTGGGAGCGGCTGGAGGAACCCGAGAAGCGGAAGAAGCCCGCGCTGATCCTCTGCAACTTCGAGGGTGACTGGATGGATCCCGGCTTCCGTCCTTGGCACAGCGCCGGTGTGCAGCAGAGGATGGAGGAACTCCCACGGCATACCTTTATCACGTTGACGCAGAAGAGCAGTCGGCTCCGTCATCTGTTGAAGGACAGACAACCATTCGAGCATATCTACCACGGCCTCACGATCCGGACGCAGGCCGAAGCCACCGAGAGGATCCCGATCTTCCTGGAGGTCCCCGGCAAGTTGTGGCTGAGCATCGAGCCGATCTGGGGGCCGATGATGATTCGCCAATACCTCGTAACCGGGAAGATACAGGGTGTGATCGTCGGGCAAGACAGTACGAAGGGCTATCGCGAAACCGAATGCGACTCGGCGATCAGGGTGATCCGCACTCAGTGCAAGGAGACAGACGTCCCGTGCTTCGTCAAGCAGGTATGGAAGCATTTCCCGCCGCCGACCCCAACCGCAAGTGAGTGGCACAAGAGCGCGGTGCTGTTGAAGGCGTCCAAGCCCTCCCTCTTCGAACACTACCCCGCCATCTTTCACTCCAACAACCGTCTGCCGTGGGGCAGGTACGCGAGTAGGAGCCAAGTATGCTACATGACCTGAATGAAAAAGACTCGCTGACGCTGGCTCACTTGGACGCAAAGGTGGCGCTGGCATACAAGCATTGGGGATGGGCGATGTCGCGGTGGACGCTGGCGCGAAAGCAACGTGAGAGATTCCTGCGAGGCTGCGGGGTGACAGATCCCGAAGTGCTCGAGTCGGGGGCTGAGGTTCCGCAGCATCCGCCCGAGCACACGACCACGGAGCAGAGCGGCGAATAATTGACGGAAGGGATTCGGCATGAAACACGGACGATTGTGGAAGCATCGCAAAGAGGGCGGGCAGAGGACGGTGGTGGTTTACGAAGATGACGCAATCTTTCAGCGGGGATTTACGCGACCGATGAAGCACGTTCGGGCGGCGATGCTGGAGTTGCTTCAGTGGGGCTGGACTATCGTGGTTCACAGCCCATTGGCGGAAGAGGAACTTCGATTCCACCTACGGAGGCACGGGATACCGTTCCATCGCGTCCTGGCAGCTTCGGTGTCCCCTTCCCCATCGGAAATCTCTATTGGGCCGCACTTGTGTACTTGGCGTGTTGCCGGAGACACGACGGACGACCTTGAGTGGATTGAGTACAAAGAGATCTCCTGGGTCAAGGTCATGCGGAAGCTCCGCCGCCTCTACCGCCCGCCTTGGGACAAGGAGATCAAGACCCGGGCAAAGTGGTCCAACCCGCTCAGGCGGGCGTGGCGATGGGTCTTCAGGAAGAGTGATTGAAGAACGGAAGGGAGTCCGACGATGCGAATTGAGTTCTGGGTGCCAGGGTTGCCCGCGACCGCAGGCTCCAAGACCTCCTTTCCCCACAAAGTCACCGGGAAGATGGTAACGATCGACTCCTCCGGAGCCCACGGGAAGACCTGGCGATCGGACGTGAAGCACTTCGCCTTCGACGTCTACCAGGGCCCCGCCCTCAAGGGCTCGATGTGGCTCTTCGTCCGGTTCGTTCGGACGCGACCCCTGGCTCACTTCGGGACGGGCAAGAACGCCGGCGTTCTCAAGGCAAACGCCCCCCTGGAGCCCACAACGCGCCCAGACGCCACCAAGCTGCTCAGGGCGGTCGAGGACGCCCTCAAAGGGGTGCTCTGGGTAGATGACGCTCAGGTCCAGCCGGGCCCGCTGGGGCTCGATATGAAGGTCTACGGGGAGAACCCCGGGGCCAGGGTGGTGATCTGCACCACGCGGGTAGAGGCGTTCTGCGAGCAGTTCGGTTATCTGAGACGGTCCATCTTGGACAGTAAGGCCGCCGGGTTGGGCCTGGCCAACCCAATGATGGACCTGGTCAAGGCCACGCCCGACGCGAAACTGGTGGTCGACGCGGGAAAGCCCGTGTGTGAACTGTTCGAGCAGGAGGGCAAATGAAGGTCTTCACCACACGCGAGATTGGCGCTGCCAGGGCGCATGCGGTTGCCGGGGGTCAGGCCCTACACGTGATGGCCGGCGCTTGGCTTTCCGGACGGGCCAGGCCCTCGTGCTTCCGCATTAACAGAGAGTTCGCACACCTGTTTGACTGCGACCACGAGCGCCTCCGCGAGACCGCCAAGCAGCTCGGGGTGAAGGACATCATGATCGACGCCAGCTCCGACCGAGTCGCCCACGTGGATCTCTGCGGGCTCCCCCTCCGCAAGGCCCTGAGAATTGCTCTGGAGTCCGACCATGAATCCGAATAAGACAGGGCGTGCGCAGAGGGCACGCGTACCTTCAGCATGGCTGGACTTGTCGCATCTGAGGCTCGCGCTTTCCGCCTACGCCCTCTGCGCTCTTTTGTTTTCGAGCTGCCCGGCCAGCGAGTACATCTTCTTCCCCGGCGAGGATTACCAGCTGCGGTTCGAGACCTACACGATCGGCGAGCAGCCGCACGTGGTCTGTACGGAGTTCGGGATCCCGCCCAACCTTTACGGCGAACCCGGTGAGCTGTTCGAGTTCATCGAGACGCAAGCCCCCACCCACGAGCTGACGATCGAGACCGTCGCCCTCGAGATCTCGCAAGAGCTCACCGTCCAGTGGATCACGCACGGCCAGGTGATGAAGTGGTGGGCCCAGTCCGAGACCGTGACGATCGCCACCGATCGGTGGACCGTCCTGGACCTTTCGATCGCTCCCAGGCAGAGTCAGTTCTTGAAGGCCGGCCAGGGATCCTACTTCGACGTCGCCAGGTCCTGGCGCGACGTGGAGCTGCTCGTGGGCGACGTCAACCTGAGCGACACGGTTGATGACCAGGACCTGAGCATACTGCTGACCAACTGGCCCACCGGGCAGCGCTGGTCCACCGGAGACCTCGACGGCGATCACCGTGTAGGCGATGAGGATCTCTCCCTTCTCCTGGCGAACTGGACGCACATACCCGAGCCGTCGATTCTACCGATCCTGTGCTTGGCGCTGCTGCGGAGGAAACGGTGGTGTCGCTTGTGTGTGGGCAGGTGAGTGAATGACAGGTAGAGGCCATCCCGCAGATCTCGAGGCCCTCGAGCGCGACGCCGACAAGATCGGTCGCCGCTACCTCGCCGCGCGCGTCTCCATCGCGCAGCTCCAGCGCGACTACCACATCGGCTACTGGGCGCTGATGGAGATACTCGGCCGGTACGCGACTCCGGAGCAGCGAGCAAAGGTACGGATCCGCCGCCTCCGCGCGCACGGTCGGAGGCACGGTTTCCAGAAGGGACACGTACCGTGGACGAAAGGCCAGAAGGGCGTGCACTTCTCGCCGGCTACGGAGTTCACGCCAGGGTGCATGCGCGGTGCGGTCCGGACCTGGCGACCGATCGGTACGATCACCACGCGCCACGACAAGATCGCCAAGCGCCTACGCGGGCGGAGCCGGAAGCCCGGCGTGAACCGGTGGCAAGGGCGGGCGCGAAAGTGGATCAAGGTCGGCGACTACGGGCCGCCGGCGGCGCGATGGATTCCGCTGGCACAGTACGTCTGGACGGTCAAGCGTGGCCCGATCCCGGCGGGGAAGTTCGTGGCGCACCTCGACGGCGACACATTCAATGATGAGATCGAGAACTTGGTGCTCGTGGATCACGCAGAGGCGATAGCGCTGACACGCGCGCGGAATCCGGGAATGGAAGAGCGGCGACGGAAGGCGTCCGCCAAGGCCCTCACGAAGTTCCACCAGGTCAGGCGAGCCCTGCGAGAACACCGCCAACGGAACGGCGGAACGATCACGCGCTGGCAATGCCCGGGTTGCGGCGGGCACGTCGATCGCCGGCGACAACCGGACCACTGTACGAAGTGCGGCGGGCACGCCCTGGAGAACATTCAGATCCGGTCCCCGGAGGCCGCCGATGCTTGACCCCGAAATCCAAGCCGTGCTGGACGGCGAATCGGAGGGGTGCATCGTGACTGGCGACTGCCTCGACGCGATGAAGGAAATGCCCGATGGGTGCGTCGATGCGGTGGTAACGGACTGGCCGTATTCGAGCGGCACGCGCCGGGAGGGGCAGAAGGGCGTGCGAAAATCCATGAACCGCGGAACGGATGATTCGGAGTGGTTTGACTTGGACTCATTGACGACGCACGGGTGGGCGTGGCTTGCGCGAAGCGTCGCTCGAGAGGGACTACGGGTCTTGCGGTCGGCAAGGCACGCGTTGTTCTTCATCGACTGGCGCATGTACCCGATAGCTTGCGCGGCGATCGAGGTAGGGGGGCTCCGGTTGGCCAACGTCATTGTCTGGGACAAAATGATGTTTGGGATGGGGGCCTGCTTTCGGAATCAGCACGAGTGGATCATTCACGCCTCCAGCGGTGTGGGAAGAGAACCGTCGCGGCGTGATGTACCGAACGTTCTGAGCGTCCCCGCAGTTCGGAACGGCTGCCACCCGACAGAGAAGCCCGTTCGCCTAATGGAACGATTGTGTGAGCCGATCACCTCGATTTCCGAGATCATCCTGGACCCCTTCTGCGGATCGGGCACTACCTGCGTAGCCGCCAAGAAGCTCGGGCGGCGCTGGATCGGGATAGACATTTCGGAAGATTATGTGCGAATAGCCAAGAACCGCGTGCGGAACACGCCGAGGCCGCTGTTCAAGGAGGCGGCCGATGGGTAAGGCCAAGCCGCCAGCGATGCAATTCTACGTCCGCGATTGGCATATCGACACGGACGGGCTGACCGTGGCAGCAAAGGGGGCCTGGATCTCAATTCTGTGCAAGCTCCACCTGGCGAAAAAACGGGGCAAAATGACCCGGACACCGGCGGCCTGGGCTCGGACCTGCGGGACCACCGTCGAGGAGGTTATGGAGCTCCTGAAAGAGCTGAATTGCGAAAAGTGCGCAAATGTCACATTTTGTCACACCCAAGTCACGGTCATGTCACGCCGTATGGATCGCGAACGCAAAGAGAAAGAGGGCAACGCGTTACGAAAGAGGCGAGAGAGGGTGTCACGGTCATGTCACAAAAAAGTCACACCGCCTTCTGCTTCTGCGAAGTAGAAGCAGAAGCATCTGTTTCTTCTTCTCGAAGAAACAGACACCTGCATCTCCTGCTTCTGCGCAGCAGAAGAAGCAGGAGGAGAAGAAGCCAAGAAGAAGAAGGAAAACCTTCGCAGCACCTGCCAGCGCGCGACCAGCGCGCGACGTTGTCGCGGTCGCCCTGGCTGCTGAAACAGAGAAGATCCCATGAACGAAGAAGCGACCGACCGACAACCCTCTCACGACCTCGAAGCTGAGCGCTGCATCCTGGGGGCGATGCTCGTCTATGAGAGCGTTGTCCCATCCGTGCGCGCCGTGCTGAGGCCAGACCAGTTCTTCACGCCCGCGCACGCCACGATCTGCACGGCGATCTTCACCGTCGCCGAATCCGAGACCGTCTCCTTGCTGTCCGTGAAGAATGAGCTCGCGCGAAACGGGGAGCTGGCCAGTGTCGGGCATGGAGGGAGCGAGATCCAGGGGATCGACTACTTGATGGAGCTTGGTATTGATTGGAGCTGGGACTGGCAGAACGTCCCTTACCAGCTCAAGACCATCATCGGAGCTGCGGTGTTGCGGAGGCTCCTATCCCTCTCGCAAAAGATGGGGGGCGACGTCACGGCCGGCGGCGTCCAGGATGCGCCGGAACTGATTCAGACCTATCAGAAGCAACTCGCCGCGCTCGAGCTGGGTACGCTCAGCCCCGAGAGTGAGGGAGTCGGGCTCTTGCGCGCCAGTGAAACCGTAGAGGGCGCGATCAAGCACGCCGACCAGGTCCAGCGCAAGGAGATCCCGATGGCGCTCATGACCGGCTTCGGGGCGATCGACGATGCGACGGGCGGGATGCAGCCGGGGGATCTCTGGACCCTGGCCGCTGCTACCAGTGTCGGCAAGACAGCTCTCGCTCTGGCGATTACCGCCAACGTCGTCAAGGCCGGCGGGACCGTTCTGTACGCGTCGGCGGAAATGAATCACCGCGCCCTGGCCAACAGGCTGCTCGCTGCTCAAAGCGGGATCATGATCGGCAGGCTGAGGACGGGGAATCTCAATGAGCCCGAGTATGAAGCCCGTGAAATCGGAGCCGCCGAGATCATGCAATGGAATCTTGGATTACTGTCCGGCGCGACGTCGGCGGCCGACATCGCAATCCGGGCAAGGGACATGGTCAGCGGTTCCAGCCGGGGCCTATCCCTCATCGTTGTTGACTACCTGCAACTCCTGCGCCCCTCCGCCGGGGAGACCCGCGCTCAGCAAGTGAGCGCTGTTGCGTGGGATCTCAAGGGCCTGGCCATGCAAATGCGCACGCCGGTGCTGATGCTCTCACAGCTCAGCCGCCATGCGATTCGGGAAGGAAAGCCCCCGACGATGTACGGGATCAAAGAATCGGGCGACGTCGAAAACCACAGCTCGGTCGTGCTGATGCTGCACTGGCCTACCCCGCCCCAATATGATACCGACGGCGCGCTGCTGGTGTGGGTGCGCGTGGCCAAGTGCCGCGAGGGGCGCACAACCCTCTGGCCTCAGAAGAAAAACGGAACGCGGGGAATCGTGCTGCGCTTCAAGCGCGAGCTCGCACGATTCGAGAGCCGCGAACGATCGCTGCTGGAGGGGGAGGGAGAGCCTCAATGACCGATGAGCGCGAAATTATCCGCAGAGGGCCGAGGACCAAGCCCATCCCGCCCAGCGCGATCATGCTGGGTATGGGTCCGGGCTCGAAGGGCAAGACGATCAAGCTCTCCCTGGCGTCGATCGAGGTGTTGGCGTGTCTGACGACGAAGCCCCGCGGGGCCTACGGGTGCAAGTGTCGCTACATTGCTTACGACATTTGCCGGCTGCCACTCTTCGGATTCGACTGGATCCGCGAGTTTCCCCATTGGATCCCGCGCGAGATCGTCAGGGCCTGCATCAAGGAGCTGAGAGTCTTCTTCGCGCGTCCGGAGATTCTTGCCGATCGACAGGCTTTCGATCTCGGGCAAGACCGGGATCCGAAGGAGAAAATCAAGGGGGAATCCACAGGGTACTCCCTGAGTGAACGCGCGAGCCTGTGGGCGACCACGTTTGTCGGTGAGCTGACACCCGAAGGCTGCCAGGAGCGCCGGATAGTTGATACAGACCATGACCAGGGCGAACGCCCTCAACTGAAAGGAAACCATCATGGAAAAGACGACGCAGGAAGTGACGCAAGAAGAACCGGAGACGACCAAGAAAAAGAAGGTCCGGGCTCCGGAAACGTGGGTGGTGAGGCTGACGTTCACCGAGGAGCTGCTCGGGACGAAGTCGGCGAACCCGGATGCGATGAGGGAGTTCATCGCCAGTAAGCGCCCGGACGGTGTGGACGAAGAGGAGATCGAGGCCCTCCCGGAGGTCGAGGAGGAGCTCCAGAAGTCCACAACCGTCTTCCCCCGGGACGGGGATGGTAACCCGTACCTGTTCGATTACCAGGTCAAGGGTTTCCTCAAGGGTGCGTGCGGAGCCCTCCGCCGCGTCCAGGGAGCCAGCAATCACAGCGTGGGTCTCAAGGCGTACAAAAAGGAGATCGACGGGCTCGTGTTCACCTACCCGCGCAACATCGAGTTGGTGCTCCCGGACGGTGGTGAGATCGGGATCTGCGAGCGGCCGCTGCGAGCTCAGACTCAGCAGGGCGAGCGGGTCTCCCTGGCACGATCGGAGACGGTTCCCGCCGGCACAACGGCGACCGTGACGATCAAGATGCTGAGCGGTCACCTGATCCCGCTGATGGAAGAATGGTTGGATTACGGCGCTCTCCAAGGAATGTGTCAGTGGCGGAGCTCGGGCAAGGGGCGCTTCACCTACGAAGTCCTGAGTACGGAGTGAGAGCAAGGCGTCGCCCCTCATCGCGAAGCAAGGGCGATGCGGAGTAAGGCAGCGTTCAGTGACGCTGGACGCCGCAATGCAACGGCAAGGTGTGGCAAGGCTCAGTCGCGTCCTGCGCAGCAAGGGCACGGTAGAGCCCGGCACAGAGCGGCGGAGGCAACGAGTGGTGGAGCAACGCTCAGCAAGGCAACGGCAGCGGAATGCCTCGCGACGCCCAGCAACGGTGTTGCCTGGCACTGTCGGGCAACGAACAGCAGAGGCAGAGTATGGCAAGGCAGAGCGCCGAGCTGCTCAGCACGGGCAAGGCGTTGTCGCGCTTCGTGAGGTCTTGCGCAGCACGGGCAATGTCAAGCTGAGCAGAGCGTAGGCCCCGCGACGTACCGCACGGCGGTGGCAAGGCGATGCGCGGATGAGTAGAGCAAGGGCAAGGTGCTGCTGGGCCCTGCGAGGCTGAGCGCAGGCCATGTGGAGCTTGGCACGGCCAGGCGGAGGAGAGGCAAGGTACTGAGTGGCACAGTAGAGGCAAGGCGGCGCGGGGCAGCACTACGCGGAGGCACGGCGTAGAGAGGCGAGGGGCTGCGAGGCCAGGGCAACGCAAGGAAGAGTGGCGTGAAGCAACGGAGCGGCGCAGTTGAGGACCGCAACGCACGGCAGAGGCAAGGCAAGGGAATGTGGAGCGAGGCCAGGGCAAGGCGAGGTGGTGTGCGGCAAAGTTGAGCAACGGCAGGGCAAGGCGGGGTGCGGCAAGGTGCAGTTGAGTACGGCAAGGGCAGGGCGAGGCTGGGCAACCAATCGTGCTGCGGGGCAACGGCGACGTGAGGGATCGCAACGCCACGGGCAGAGTGACGCAGTGCAAGGGCGAGGTAAGGGGCCCGCTCGCGTTCAAGTCTGCGGGCGGGCCCAAGTGTCCCACCCAGGAGAAAATCGGATTTCTGGCAGATAACCGGGGGTGTGGTAGGTCTGGGTGGCAACAGGGGTTACGAGAGATGGACAAAAAGCGCCTTGCCAGGCGACCTCTTCGGGCCCCACAATGAAGGTGGACACAGTAAAAAGAGCCAAGGAAAGGGCCAGCCAATGTCCAGACGGATATCAACAGCAACGGCCGTGACGGTCGGGACCAGCTTCACCACGGTTCTCACGATCGTGATGGGGGGCCGCGAGAGGCAGCTTAACCTGGAAGTCGAGAACACCGGGGGCAGCAACGCCCTGACGGACGTCCAGATTCAATGTCGGGATCACCCCGGTGGGGAGTGGTACTCGGAGTTCGCCGCCAGTGAGATCGAGGAGTTCGGGGGCCTGAAGACCCTCGCTCATTCCAGCATCGCTCACGCCAAGATCAATGTCGCGGGGATGGACGCGGTCCGCCTCCAAGCGAAAGTGGGGGCAAGCACGACCACCGTCGCAGCTCGGGGCGTGGTCAGCGAGTTGGCCGGCGGCGAGGAGGAGATCGAGGGGCTGAATGCTGGAAGCTACTACCATGTCCGGACACCGCTCAGCGATGCGGCGGCCAGCCTGCTCACGATTTCCCTGGGGGCGACGTACCGGAACCTCCGGGCCTGGCTCGACGAGGGCAGCAGCGATTGCCACTACGCCTTCGACGGGGCAGCGGACGGCGATGATCCCAAGCTCGAGCCCGGCGACGTTCTGAGCCGCTCGTTTGACGGGGAAGGAATCGTCAACCTGTACGTCAACACCACGCCCGGTGAGGTCGGCGCGATCAACGTGGAGGCTTGGTGATGGGAACGACCTACGTCAGAGACGAGTTCACGAGCGGATCGCTTCCCGGCGGAGCCGGCGAGCGGACGTGCACGCACGCAGGCGAGCTTAATCTGTCAGCAGTAACCGGCGTGACGTTGGACAACAACGCACTGAAGTTCGGCCTTGGAGCAGCGGCTTCGGTGCTGTGCAGGGGCTATGAGGGGGGGGCACTTAAGAATATGGCATTTGCCGCAGGGCTTTGTTTGATCGGCAAGTTCTACATCAACCCCAAGACACTAGCACTTCACTTTGGTTTTGCCGACCACGGCACACCGACCTCACCCGCGGGAGGACACTATGGGTTCTGCCTGACGTGGAACGCTCAACAATCCGGCCAGGAATCAGAGTGGGATATCTATGACGACGATGGTCTTGTGATCGAGCTCCACGACCTTGCAGGCTTCATGGATATGGGTTCTATCGTTGAGACCGGAACACCTGAAATCCCGATCAATATCTGCTTATACGTCCGCCGGCTGGTAAGCACAGATCGTGAATGCGAGTGTTGGATTCAGGCACCATTCATCGGTGGTGCCCAACCAGGCGGACCACATTGGTTCTGCGTATGGAAGGGCTTGGTTCCGAACGTCGGTGATGGGCTTGTGTCCGGGATTTTCAAGGTGTTGGAGGAGAATATCGGAGGGACGCCGACGCTACGGATGGATCAGTTCTGGTTCGGCCTGGACATCTTCGATCCGGCGGTGTTGTCGAAGTGGCGTTGTGTTCAGGGCGTTACTTCTCCAACTGACCGCGGAATGGTCACGAGTGGGTACACCAGGAGCGCCTCGGGCACACGGTGGGTTGCACTTCAGAACGGCGTCTCCGAAGGCCACGCAGACAATGACATTGAGTTGTATAAGTCCGTCGATGCAAAGGCTGCTGTGTGGGATAAGGACTCAACGCCGTTCGCGTCGGATGCACACTACTCGTATGTGAACGCCAATATCCTGGGCTCAGGCGACACGTTGATCGTCTATACCGTCGAGAAGGACACCCTCGAGCTTGATCTCGACATCATCGTTGCTAAGGTGTCGAGTGACGACGGCGCCAACTGGTCGGCCGCGTTTACGATCTTCGACGCCTACGACGCTGTGGTTGCACGTCCAGGACTGAGGCTTTCAAACGGGCTGTGGGTGATTCCATTCCACCTGACCACAGAAGAGTTCCTCATTGCATCGTCCAGTGCGGCAGTCCCCGACGAGGCAGGCGACTGGGGATGCGTCCAAAGTACACTCACGAGCTTGTACGAACCCACGATCTGTCAGCGGACCGATGGAACGCTCTTGATGATCGCCCGCGACCCTGACTCCGATTATGCTCAGTACGCGACCTGTGCGGATCCGGCGGACCTGGAGACTTGGAGCGGGTTGTTGGAGGCCGATGGTAAGTCTGGAAGGCCGTTTATCCCGAACGGGGGAGATCCTCTTCAGGTGATCCATGCCTACGGTCGAGAGTTCCTGTTCACGAACGGTCCGAACTCGACAACCCGAAACACCATTGAGGTGATGGTTTCTGACGACGCTGGTGCAACCTTCAACTACCATCGCAACTCGCCGATTCAGTGGGTGAGGGACCTTGCACACTACCCGAGCTTTATACGTCGCGGCAAGGCGCTGGAAGGCGTCCACACCACGTACCAAACGTGTAATTTGTTGATCGATCCTGACTTCTTTGCGATGTACCGACCCCTCCCTCGACGGATGGTTTGAATGACGGAACCCCTACAGTGCCGAACCCCACGAAATGCAGCCCGGAGCTGACCGCGCACATCTGCGACCTGATCCGCCGCGGCTGGAGGATCGTCTCGGCCTGCCAGGCTGTAGGGATCAGCAAGACGAGCTATTACAACTGGCGCGTCCAGGGCGACAAGGGCGAGGAACCTTTCGACACGTTCCTTGAGGACGTCGAGCAGGCGGAGGCTATCGCCTTTGGCGCAATGGCCGAGAAGGTCTTCAGGGGCGATGCTGACTGGATTTCGGCAATGACCTTCCTGGAGCGCCGCGACCGGGACGGCTGGGGCAAGCACGAGAAGCACGAGCTGGAGCACACCGGAAGCATCAGCGTCACGTTCAACGTAACCGAGATGGAGCCGAATGGTAGCTGAGGCCAGGGACATCAAGATTGACTTCCAGCTCAACAGCAAGCAACTGCTCGCCTGGCACACACTCCACCAGGACAACATCCGCGAGGTTCTCTATGGCGGAGCCAAGGGCGGGGGCAAGAGCGTGCTGGGCTGCTTCTGGTGCCTCTCTCGGGCCTACGAGATCATCAAGGAGTTCGGCTTGGGCCCGCAGCAGTATCCGATCCCGGTGGGCTTCATGGGGCGGAAGGTGGGGAAGGATTTTCGGGACACCACCCTGGAGACCTGGAAACGATTCATGCCTCCGGACCTGTACCGCATGCGCGGCGGCGACGAGATCATACTCGGCAACGCCGTTAAGATCATTTACGGCGGACTCGACAGCCGCGAGTCAATCCACAAGTTCAACTCGGCCGAGTACGCCTTCATCTTCATCGACCAGGCCGAAGAGGTCAGCCGCGATGATGTCAGCACGCCCCGGGGTACCGCCCGCCTGGTGATCGATGACAGGGAGGTAGTGCCGAAGGCGCTGTTCACCGCCAACCCCGCACAGTGCTGGCTCAAGGAGGAGTTCATCGAGGATCCGCCGGCGAACCTGGTCTTCATCCAGGCGCTCCCGGCCGACAACCCGAAGCTCCCCGCCGGCTACGTCGATACGCTCAAGTTCGCGTTCAAGCATCGCCCGGAGCTGCTCGAAGCCTATGTGCACGGCAACTGGGATGCGCTTGCGGGGTTCGATCAGATCATCAAGGATTCGTGGATCCGCAGGGCGCGCGAGGTGACTATCCACTGGCCAGTGATTCGCAAACTGGTTGCCTGCGACGTCGCCCGGTTCGGCAACGATGAGACGGTGATCATTTACGGGGAGAACACGGAGATCGTCGAGCAGGAAGTGTACGGCCATCGTGACCTGGTCTACACCGCCAACCGCTGTCACATCATGTCCCAGAAGCACGGGGGTTGCATCATCGTGGTTGACGAAGACGGTCCGGGGGGTGGTCCGATCGACATTCTCCGCGATATGGGGGATGACGTGATCGGGATTCACTCGGCCGGGAAAGCCCGAGACCCCGCGAAGTACTACAACGTCCGGGCGGAAATGTGGGACACCGCGGCGCGGAGCTTCGAAGAGGGCGCCATCCAGCTCCACAACTGCGACGGGGATCTGCGCCGCCAGCTTACAAGCGCGAAGTACGAGTTCCGCAAAGGGCGAATTCTGGTGCAGGAGAAGGCCAAGATCAAAGCGGTGCTCGGGAGAAGCCCAGACCACGCCGACGCCTATCTTATGCAGCTCTACATGCAGCCGATGGCCACCGTGGAACCGCGACCCAGCAAGCGCAGGCAGTTCGCGGCTCAGACCGAGGCCGTCGCCGGCAAGAACGCATTCATGGCAATGTAAGGAGATCGACAATGTCGCTGACAGGTGAAGCACTGGAAGAGTACAGAGAGCTTTGCGACCGCTGCGAGACCAAAGACGGTAAGCGCATGCCCGGCACGACGAACGCGGACTGGCGACGGATGACCGTCCTTCGCAATCAGCTCGTGCTGGACGATGACAGCGGCGCGCCGACCGAGCCAGCCTCTCTACCCGCTGCGGAACTTCAAGGCGGTGAGGAGCCGGCCGAACCGGAACCGCCCGAGGCGGCTATGCCCCCCGCGAAGCCGAAGCGCAATCAGCCAGCCCGCGCGCCCGCTGAGACGGAGCCCACCGATCAGGCGCTCGAGGAGATCGACGACGAGACCATGATCCAGCGGACCTCCCGCGGATGCGTGATCCCCTGGAAGATCGGCTCGCCGGTCCCGCCAGGGTACAAAGCCGCCGTGGTGAACGTGGGCGATAAGATGGTCGGCCGGGCCTACAAACAGCCCGAACCGGAACCCGAGCCCGAAGGCGAAGACACAGACGACGGCTGACCTATGCCAAAGGCATTTGACAGTTGCGTGGAGAGGGGCGGGAGAGTGCGCCGCGTGAGCGGGCCCAGCAAGGCTCACGGTCTGAAGAGCGGTGAGTTCGTCAACTACTGCGTGATCGGCGGCACGAGCCACAGAGGCCACGTTCACACGATGAAGAAAAAGAGCAATGGCTAAAACGGCAGTCAAAATCGTTCAACAGTGTCAGGACTGGTTCCGCATCGACGAGCGGATCAAGGCGGAGCACATAAAACGCGCCGAAGAGAGTTACCAGTTCTACACCGGGATCCGCCAGTGGGATCCCCAGGTGGTTGCCAAGCTCGCGCTCGAGGGGCGCCCGGCCCTCACGATCAACCGCATCCTGTCAATCGTGAACACCCTGTCCGGCTACCAGCGCCGAAACCGGAGCGACATCAAGCTCTACCCGCGCCGCGGTGGGAGCGCCCCGGTCGCTCATCTGGGAACGGAGCTGATCAAGCACACGATGGACATTTCGGGTGGCGTCTTTGAGCTGTCCGACTGCTTCTTGGACGGGATCGTCTGCGGGATCGGCTGGATCATGGCCGACCGCGTCTACACCGAAGACGTGATCCACGGCGACTTGATCATTCGCAAGGAATCCCCGTTCGACATTGTCGAGGACCAGACCAACCGGGCTTACGACGTCAACAAGGGGATGCGGATCTGCAAGACCTTCTGGTGGGACAAGCGCCAGATCGAACTTCAGTATCCGAAGAAAACCCAAGGGCTCAAAGAAGCGATGGACTCCCCCGCGTGGGCTGCCGACAGGCAAGTCCCGTTCGAGAATGAAGCCCTCGACTACGAACCGGATACGGGCGTCTTCAAGGTCCAGCCCGGCGGCGACGAATCCTTCCGCGAGCTGAAGTACCTGATTCGTGAATACTGGTACAAGGAATGGGTGTCGGCGGTGTTCCTGGTTCATCCGGCGACCCTCAGCATACAGCGTCTGGCAGCCGGCGACGTGAAGAAGGCGCGAGAAGCTCTGGTCACTCGCCCGGACCTGGCTGGCCACTTCCGAATCGTCGAGCGCCCAGCTCCGCTCATGCACCGCGCCGTGATGGTGGGCGACGTGCTGCTCGAGCACGAAGAGGATCCCCTTCGCGGGCTCACCAAGTTTCCGTTCTTCCGGTTCTGTCCGTACTGGGCGGATGGCTACCCGTTTGGGCTCGTGGACAACATCAAGCAGCCACAGATGGAGCTCAACAAGCGCCGCTCGCAGACGCTCCACAATGCCAACACGACGGCGAACGCCGGCTGGATCTGCGACTACATCGTGGGCGACTACGATCAGGTCATCGAGACGTACGGCAGCAAGCCCGGGGTGGTGCTCGACAGGAGCAAGGCCCCCGGCCTCGAAAAGATCCAACCGAGCAAGCTCGACGTGGCGCACTTCAAGCTCAGCCTCCAGGCCGGCGAGGATATGAAGGACATAAGCGGGATCAACTCGGATCTGTTGGCCACGCGCCCGGGCAGCAGCGAAAGCGGCCGGGCCCGGATCGTTCGCCAGGAAGCCGGCTTGACGATCTCGGAGATCACGTTCGACAACTTCAACCGGACCCAGGGCGACGTCGGTTACTTCCTCTGGGAGATCATCCGCGCGACCGACATTTACTCCGAACAGGAGATCGCTTCGATCGTCCAGGAAGGCCAGCTCAGCGATTTCATGAAGGATGGCAAACTCGACCTCTCGCCGATGCGGGACTGGCGACTCGGACGCTACGGTGTCAGGGTGGGGCGCAGCGTCAACTCCGTGACTGTCCGCCAGGGCCACTTCGACCAGATGCTCGAGGCCGCCAAGGCCGGCCTTCCCATCCCGCCCCAGGTCATAGTTGAAATGAGCGACTGGCCGAACAAGGAAGACATTCTGGAAAAGATGAAGCAGATGCAGCAGCAGCAAGAACAGGCGCTGGTGACGCAGGGTGCGAGAGCTTAGAAAGGAGACTCGCAATGTTGGATCGAATCTGCATGGCAATAGCGTGGCGGTTGCCGAGGCGACTCGTGAATTGGGCGGCGATACGGCTCGTAGCTTCGGCTACCACCGGGAAGTGGTCAAGTCAGAACGTAGGCGAGTTGCTAGCGACCGACGCGCTCCGACGATGGATAGAACCCGAAGCATGACCGAAAACGAACAACGCGACGCCAGGGTGCAGGTGATTGGTCGAGAGCTCGCAAAGGTTCTGCCCGGACTTTACGGCAACGTGCAATTCAATCTGCAAGACGGGAAGCTCGTACACTTCCACGTCCTCCAAACGCACATGGTCAAACCGGAACCGACCGTAAGGACCGGAAGGGCTCACGACCTGGACGATCGCAAGTCCCCTCGATGAAGTTGACAACCGAATAGCGCAGTAGAGCACAATCGGAAAACCGAAGGCTCGCTGACTTGGAGAAATCCCAGGTCGCGGGCCTTTTTTTCGCGCCCACCGCGGGCGCTTCCCGGACGGCGACGGGTATTCGCCGGAACCCTCACCGCCGGGGAAGAGGCGGGCACGCGGTCTGCCCCGGCCGCGAAACACACGGGGCAAGAGGAGCTTGGTGTCATGGCGAAAGAGCAGACAGACAACCTGGACTTGAACGTAGGCACGGCCCCGCAGACCGAACCGGAGAAGACCCAAACGGATCCCGCCGGCAAGGGCGATGAGAAGCCCCAGGAGATCGACTGGACCAAGGTCGATCCGGCAAGCGTTCCCATCGGCCTGATTCAGCAGTCGGAGCACTTCACCGGCGCGGTGAGGAACCTCCGGGACGATATCACCACCCAGCGCAATCACGCACAAGAGCTCGCGGCTGCAAATGCGCAGCTCGTGGAAGAGCGCGACGCGGCCGGGAGTGACGATCCGCTGGACCCGCTGAAGGATCGCGAGCCGGACGATCAGGTTACGATTGCCGATCTTCAGGGGATCCGGGCGCAAGACCGCCGCAAATGGGAAGACGACCAATCGAAGAAGGATCGAGCAGCCCAAGTACAGACACACAATCAGAGGCTCACCGATTCCGAAACCCAGCTCCGACACGACTTCCCGCTGGAGGGCGACAACGCGGCCCCCACGGGTCTCGACGCCGACACCGTCCTCCGCGAGGCGGGCAACTTCTTGAAGGCGAACGATCCCGGTCTGCTCCGGGCGTTCACCCAATCCCGCGACCCTGGCCGGGCCATCTACGACTACGCCCGCGCCAATGTCCCGAGCGTCCACAACCGAGTCCAGACGATCGCCAACAACGAGCTCGTCGACAAGATCAAGCGAGGAAAGATTCCCGCAGGGGCAGGCGGTTCGCCAGGCCCCGGCGAAGGCGATGACGAGTCCAGCGTGCTCTTCAGCATTCTCGGCATGAAGCCAGAGGATCTGTTGGAGGACCTCCGCTCGACCGCCGAAGAGGAGGACTTCGATTTCCCTGACGAGTAATCACAGACCAATGTAAGGAGCCAGACCAATGGCAAAAACGGCATTCACAACGGCGCATGCCCTTCGGATATCGAAGTGGAGTGCGGTCATGTTCAAGTACGGCCTGCAGAACACCTTCTTCGGGAAGTTCCTGGGGAAGTTCCAGCGAGAAGCGGAGACGGAGAACACCGCCGGGCAGGGAGTGTCTATCTCGACTGACCCCAACGCCATCGTCCAGTTGCGCATGGAACTGGCCAAGGGCAAGGGCGACAAGATCACGTTCCCCATGCGCGCCCCGCTCGTGAGTGAAGGCGTGGTCGGCGACGAAGACCTCGAAGGAACTGAGGAGGCCATGTCGTTCTACGACTTCAGCGTGGAGCTCAAGGAGATCGCCCACGCCGTGCGCACCAAGGGCCGCTTGAGCGACAAGCGCGTCGCGTTCGACGTGAAAAAGCAGGCGGTGGTCGGCCTCTCCGAGTGGATGGGTCGAAAAGTCGACGGGTACACCAGGGAGGCCCTCAGCGGGATCGCCTCAGCGGACGGCAACGTCGCCGCAAACGCGCCCATATCCCTGCGCAGCAAGTGGGTCGGTGGCGAAACCGAAGCCGGCGAGCTCAGCCATTGCACCAACGACCTCGACGCGGAGCTGATTACCTCCGCGTCAACGTGGCTCTTCGGCCCGAAGACAATCCAGGCCGTGAAGCGCCGCGCTCAGATGGCTGTACCGAAGATCCGTCCCCTTCACATAGGCGGGAAGGATTTCTACGTGATGTTCCTTCACCCGTATCAGGTCAAGGCCCTGAAGGCTACGGACCAATGGGCTGAGATTCAGAAGATGGCCGGCGTGCGCGGCGACAAGAACCCGATCTTCACCGGCGCCCTGGGCATGTGGGATGGAGTGGTCCTTCACGAATGGGAGCGCCTGCACACTCGGCTGGGAGCCGGCGGAAGCACCGCGACGGAATACTTCGACAGCGGCGATAACGTACCGAGCGCAATCAACGCCGCCAGGGCCCTCCTGTGCGGTGCTCAGGCTTGCGTACACGCCTTCGGCGCCCTTCCCCGCCCGCTCAGCAAAAAGTTTGATTATGGCAGAAAATGGGGCGTTGGAGTTGATTGCCAGCTCACCGTGGCCAAGACCGAGTTCGACAGCAAGGACTATGGCGTGATCGCGGTCGATACCGCGATCGAACCTGACTGATCCTGACCAAGAGGCCAGGCCCGACGTGTAGTTCAGCAGTTGGCAAGAACGGAAATCATTGCAAGGAGATTCAACATGACGCGACTCGCGAAATTGGCCCTGATGGTCATCGTCGGCGCATTGCTGTTCGCCGCGCCGGTAGGTGCTCAGACGGGCCTGAAGGTGTACGTCTTCACAGTTGAGGATGAGTTCGGGTACACCGTAACCGATGACTGCAATATGGTCGTCTTTATCGCTGGCAGTTCTGCTGCCACCGTCTACTCGGACAAGAACGGAACGGCGATCGGGACCACTCTCGAAACCGTCACCGACGGGATCTACAAGTTTTGGTACGGTCCCGGCACGTGCGACATCGTCGTAAAGAACAACGCAACAGGAAGGGCGGTTAAGTACGTCACCCTCACTCCAACGGACCATCGGATAATGCTCTCGGGCGTTGGAGCCCAACTCGGCTCGACGACCTACACGGGCAGCGTCATTGGCGTGGCGGCGACTTGGAGCGGGACGGTGACCATGAACGGAGCAACCGTCGGCGCGGCGGGGACCTGGAGTGGGACCGCCACCTTCAACGGCGATACCGTCATAGGAAACGCCGTCACTGACAACCTGACCATAGCTGCAGCTCTTGTTGGTGCGGGCCCGCTGATTCTTGACGGGGCGACAGACGACACCAGCGAGATGACAATCGCGGTCGAAGACCCTACCGCCGACCACACCATGACGGTGAGCGACGATACGGGCAGCTTCGCCTACACACCGACCGGCAAGACCACGCTGAGCGGTGCAGGCGTGATCGTGACCACACATGCGATCGTTGAGGTCACGACTACCGGGAGCGATGCGTTGAGCCTGGCCAACGGTAATCCCGGGCAAATCCTCACCGTCGTTATTGTGAGCGACGGCGGCGAGGGCACGCTTACGCCGGCCACCTCTACCGGGTGGGCGACCGCCGTTTTGACCACCGACATCGACAGCATCACGATGATGTATATCGACGATACGGTGGGATGGATCATTCTCGGCACGGCCACTGACGGTACCGAGATAGTGGCTATAACCCAGTAGAGCTTCATGGTGTGTTTCCTTTCGGGACGATCGGCGGGCGCGTGTGACCCACCGCGCCCGCCGACGTCGAGTGTGAGCGGGAATGTCGATCACGAAGGATGAAATCGCGGCGGTCTTGAACGCCCGGCTCAGCCGCGGCGAGACGGCGGCCACACTTCTCGAACAGATCCGCTCAGCGCTCTACGACCTCAGCGAGCTTGGCAACTGGCCTGACATGGCCACCAGCGATACCGCCCAGACGCTCGCCTCCGGGAGCACCACGCTGAGCTACCCCACGGGCTTCCGGTCGCTCGTCGCCATCGTCCTGAACGATGGCAGCAATGACGGACGGCCGCTGGAACTTCTGGAGGGCGGCTACCTGGAATGGCTGCGCCGCCGGGAGGATGAATCTTCCGGCGACTACGATGAGCCCGAGTTCTACACCGACCACGCCAAGAAGTTCTACGTGGAACCGATTGCCGATGACGATTACACGACCGTCATCGACTACTTCCGGACCCACCCGCATGAGGACACCATCCTCTTCGGCGAGGAGTTCCGCGAGGCGATCTACAACGCGGTGATGATGAAGTACCTCGAGGGGCTGGGCCTGAGCGACAGTCCGAAATATGGCGGCGCCGTTGCTGTCTACCAGCGGGAGCTGGTGAAGCTCTCGCCACGGATCCGCAAAACGCCGGTGGTGGTCAAGTACAGGGACATCTAGCGATCGAGGAACGTCAACATGGCTGATAAAACTTGGGACACGTCGAAGCCGGCCGCTGCGGATGCACCATCGAGCAGCGATGACGATCTGAGGGATGCGAGCCTTGGGATCAAGGAGCGGCTCGACGTAGATCACGAGATGGGTCATTCCGCCGGAACGCTCGTCAACACCGAGACCGAGGGGGCGGGTCACCACAAGGCGATCCACCTGGACGAACAGGCGGATCCGACCGTTGCCGCCAATCACATTGCAGTCTACGGGAAGCTGGCGGATGGGAAATGCCAGCTCTTCATCAAAAATGAGGACGGCAACGTAAAACAGCTCACCAAACTGGGGAAGCTGCTGGTGGTTCACGGCGACCTGTATACCGACGTTGCCGATGAGGCCACGATCGAAGTGGACGGGACGAACGGGCTTCAGCTCAAGAATGACGGGGTCGTCGTAACTGGAACCACCAGCAAGGACATCGCCAAGTTCGCCAACCTCACGAGCAACTACGGGCCGCCGGGCGCGTGCTTCGTCGGGACGTGGGCTGCGTGTAATGCTGCGGACCTGAAAACCGTGACGCACAACCTGGGTAGCAAGGATCTCATCATCCGGGTCCAGGTGGCGGATGACGGCTCGGGAAACAACTGCCGTGACGTGCCCGGCTGGGTATTCATTTCGAGCGCCCGGAAGATGGGCGCCCAAGTCCAGACGATCACCAACACGACCCTGAAGGTCCAGTTCGCAACGCACTCGATAGTGTGCGACATGAGCGCCGCCGGTGCGATCGGCACCAACGTCGCCAGCGGCTACTTCCGTGTCATTGCCATGAAGGTGAATTGAGGATGGTCGCCGGTCTCGGTCAATTTGGGATCTTCAGCCCCGTCATGGGGCAGCGGGAGGATATGCCCAGCCTGCTCCTTCCGGCCGCCCTGACTCCGGACTGCGCCAACATACACATGCGCTACGCGGAGGTGCGGCGGGCCAAGATGCGGGCGGCTCTGCTGCTCAACAATTCGCTCGTCGCTCAGACGCCTGGCAGCGATGAGCAAATCCTGCACTACCACTGGCTCGAGAAGGCCGATGGGACGGGGCACTTGTTCGGCTTCACCGCCACGGAAGTCTACAGGTGGGATACGGCGACCAAGGCATGGGTGGCCTGGTCGAATTACAATGGCGACGGAACGGGCGGGTTGACCACGGCTACGGAATGGTCCACCGCCACCTACGATGACCAGGTCATTGCGACCAACAACGTGGACTTCGTACTCGGCGGCGACGAGTCTACGGAGCTCATCGAGCTGGGCACCGAGGACTTCGGGATCCCCTACGACGCCACACCCCACTACTGCACCAAGGCGAAATTCGTCTTCGTCCTGGAAAACTACCTGTTTCTCGGGAACACGTTCGAGGACGGGACCGACTATCGACATCGTCTGCGCTGGTGTGACCTTGGCGATAAAACGACCTGGGATAGCGGGGATGCTGGAAGCCTCGACCTCCCGGGGCTCGGGACGCTAACCGCCGCCGGGCTCCTCGGCGATGACGCGATAATCTTCAAGAAAGCTTCGGTACACAGGTTGTGGCTCACCGCGGGAGACTTGATCTTCGAGAACGAACAGATCACCAGTCAGATCGGTTGCGACGCGCCCAAGTCGCTGGTCAATGGTGGGGACGGCGACCTGTATTTCTACGCGACGGACAAGACGATCCGGGGAATGCGCGCCGGTGAGATCTCACGGGCGATCGACCCGACGCTCAAGACGATCCCGGATGACTACATGAAGAACATTCAGGCGCTCCGGGCGAAGGAGTACGACGAACTCTGGTGGGCGATCCCGGAAGGCGCAGGTGCCACCGCCAACAACAAGATTGCCGTCTGGGGAAACGGCGTCTGGACCTACAGGGATTTGCCCGTGGTCGCCTTCGGGACATACGAAGAGCAGACGAACTACACCTGGAACACGCTGCCCTATTCATCCTGGGATGACTGGGACTGGGACTCCTGGGATTCTGCCGAAGGAGGTAAGGGGTTCCCGATCGACATCGGCTCGGATTCCGGCGGGATCACCTACGCCCTGCACGCCAGCACGCTCGACGCCGGCGCAGCGTACACGGGCCACTTCGTTCTGGCGACCGACCTCGCCGAGAAGAAAGCTCTCACCCAGTACAAGCGGCTGCTCAATCTTCGCCTCTACTTTCGCGGGGAAGTCGGGGGCACTGTTTCCCTTCTCGTGAAGCGCGATCACGAAGCGACCTGGCAGAGCGCCGGGGCGGTCGCCTTGGCGCACACGGCGAAGATCTTCATGGTGGAGCTGCCCGTCGATTACCGGGCCAGGCATTTTCTCATCAAGCTGTCGGCCGCCAACAAGTTTCGGTTTCTCGGGATGGTCTTCGACTACACGCCGGATGGAATGGATTGATGGCGAAGCTGCGCGTACAAAAGAGTCTCAACATCGACGAGCTTCTTGCCCGCGACACGCCCACGCTGCATGAACTCCGCGAGCTGGTCAATGACCTGATTGAGAGGCTCGATCGCGCCCACCGAGCTGCGTACGATGACAACATCGAGGGGCGAACGAAGCGCGTCACGACGGCGACCGACTACACCGCCAGCGCCCGGGACACCTACATCGGTGTGACGAGCACCGCCGCCGCCCGGACTGTCACGCTTCCCACCGTTGCGGCGGCCGGGAAGAATCGGGTTATCGAGATCAAGGATGAATCGGGCGGGGCCGGGACGAACAACATCACGGTGGACGGGGCGGGCTCCGAGACGATCGACGGCGCCGCGAACTACGTCATCGGGACCAACTACGGGAGCGTGACGGTGATCTGCACGGGGGCGGCGTGGGAAGTTCTGTCCACGGCTAAGGAGGGAACGAAGGCCAGCGAGATCGACGCCGATGGCGACCTGGCGATGGGAGGGCACAAGATCACGGGGCTCGCGGATGGTACGGCTTCCGGCGACGCCCTCCATGCCGGACAGGTGGACGACGTGACGCTGGAAGTGGCAGGCGAACCGCCAGCCGGCGTCCTCCAGATCAAGGCCGGGGGGATCTCCAACTCGCACATCGCCGCCGACGCCGCCATCGCCCTATCGAAAATCGCCGTGAGCGGTCTGGCGGAAATCAAGGTCGGCACTTACACGGGAAACGCTGCCGAACAAGCCGTCGCTGTTGGGTTCCAGCCGAACTTCATAATCGTGAGTCGCCACGGTGCTCCGGGTGGTCACTATCTAAAGACGACCGACATGGCGGGCTTTTACGCCAAGGATATTACGGACGCCGGATGGGAAAACAACAGGATCCAGATCGACGCGAACGGGTTCACGGTCAAAAACTTGGGCAATCTGAGCATCAACCTGGCCACCTATTCATACCTTGCGATCAGGATGTTCTGATGACACTTACGACAAAGCGGAACAACATCGAGGTGGTGCTCAGGCGCGTAGCCCAGATGGTGATGCCAGTGGTCCGCCTTGTTACCGCAGTCACAATTAACATCCTTCGGTTGGGGCAATTGCATTGTGCGGATGGCCTTCTTAACGGCATTTCTCGCAGCCACTCTGTCGGGATGGCGTCTGCGGTAAGTAGCCGTTGCTCGTCGAGATCTTGCCTTGCCATTGGCAGACTGATCGTATCGCCGTTGTGTCGCTTGACCCTTTTGACTGTACCAGTAACGGCGGTAATTTCTTCTTTGCAGGGCCTTGAAATGCTCGGTGCTCGTATACCGTTTCCGTCCTGCCTGACCCTTGGGCGATCCACGATAGCCATATTCCCACTCGTGTTGGCACATGCGACATTCACTACGATACCCGTCCCAGTGGGTCTTGGCCTTGTTAAACTCCGAGAGGGGTTTCACGGTCTTGCATTTGGAACATCGCTTCGAGATACTTCGTTCAGGCATGGTCGTCTCCTTCATAGGCGGCTGCGCTTAGGACCGCTTGCGGGCTCTGCGCCCGTGGGCGGTTCGCTCATTGTACAAACTTTGAAAGGACGATGACATGGGGTTCTTCAGTGGCGAAGAAGCGGAAGTTAAGCAGGTCCCTGTGGCTGGTTGGCAAAAGAAGGGCATAAACTGGATTTTGGATTTGCTCGAACGCCCGGCACCCGAGTTCCCCACGGCTCCCGTTGCGGGCATGACACCGACTGAGGAGATGGCCCAGGGCGTCCTGGCCAACCTTCTGGGCGGCGGGGCATTCGAGGATCCCCGCACTTCTCCCTTGTACGGAGGCCTCCGCGCCGAGTCGATGGCGGAGGAAGAGCGGGGCGTCTCGGCGTTACGACGTCGGGGCCAGGCCGCCGGGATGTACCACTCCACGCCTTCCTACAGGGCAGAGGGGGAGTACCGTGGCCAGATGGCCAGGGGCCGCGAGAGCATCCTGGGCGGGCTCTACGAGAGCGAGCGGGCCCGCGACAACCCTTACACCCGGTTGGCCGCCGTCGCGGCGTACGGTGGCCTACCGCGGCTCCTGGAGCAAGCTGGCGGCGAGGCAGGGTATCAGTCCGAGCTCCAGCGGCTGATGTTCCCGTACACCGGACAGGCGCCGCTCGCCCAATCGCTGATGAGCAGCCAGCCCAGCTATTACATGACGAGTCCCCAGCCCAGCGGCTTCTCGCAGGTGCTGGGCGGGATGCAAGCCGCCTCTCAGATGGCCTTGCCCATCATGATGATGGCGGGCATGGGTGGCGGTGGTGCTGCTGCTGGTGGACTTCCGGGCGGGAGTTCCGCTGCGGGCACGGGCAGCTTCATGAGGAATTGGGGCAACATGGGCTCGCCCGCCGTGATGGGTTGGTAAGGAGAAGGCCATGCCGAATCTGGGAATCCTTCCGCGACTGCCGTACGAACAGACCAACATCGGAGCCCTCCAGAGCTTCGCCGGGGGCATGCGCGGCGTCGCCGGCGACATCATGGGCTTGCAGGAGAGGGCTCGCGTGGGGCGGATACGAGCGGCCGATCAACAGGTGCAAAGCCAACTGGTGCAATTGACGCAGGGCGGCGGTTCACCGGAGGAGACTCGTTTCCAACTCCTGAACATTATCTCCCAGAACCCTGAGTCGGAACTCGGGCAGAAGGTCGCGGTTTCGATCATCGGGCAGTTCTTGAAGGAAGAGAGCGAGCAATTCGCGGCTACGCCTTGGCACCAGAGGCCGAAGTATAAGCAGACGCCCGCTGGCAAGGTCGCGGCGCGACTTAAACCGCCAGCAAGGGCGCCCGCTGCCTTCGATCCTCTCAGCTCTCTTGCGGGCTTGAGCCCTGAAGAGATAGACCGTGCCCGAAGAACCAAGCTCCGACTCCTTGCGCCACCGACAGCCGGGGAGCGATTGACGCCCAGGGAGAAGGCTGAAGCCGAGACGCGCAGGAACGAGAAGCGAATCGGGGCAGAGATGGACAAACTTACACGGAAGCTGGCGCAGGTCGAGAACGAAGCGACTTTCCAGCGCAAGCGCTCGCTGACGCCGCCGAAGGATTACGACGTCTGGGCCACCGTCCTAGCGTCCGAAACAGCGGACAAGGGGGTCAAGTCGGCAGCCCAGAATAAGAAAGCGATCGCGGACAACAACATGCGGATGGCTGGGCAGCTCTACGACACCAAGAAAGCAGAGGGCGACCAGATCAGAAAGCAGATCGACGCCCTGGAGAGCGACAAGGCCGCGCTCTACGGGACGCCTGGGCCACAGACCCGAGCCCAGAAGGTGCTGACGCCCGAGATCGTTGCTCACTATCTGAAACTGGCCGGCGGCAACGAAGCGCTCGCAAGGCAACTCGCGGCGAAAGAGGGATGGAGGGAGCCTTAGTGCCGAGCGTTTGGGAACAAGGCCGAAAGCTCTACGAGCAGCAAACGTCCACCTGGGAGCAGGGGAAGGCCCTCTACAAACAGGGCGGGGGTAAGGAACCAAAGCCCGCATGGGAAGACCTTCCCTACGGCGAACCTGACGTGAGCGCCGTTGCGGTAGCGGAACCGTCCGACAAGGATGAAGAACTTCTGAGGGAGATGACTGGTCCCATATCTGAGCGAGGACGCAAGTATACCGATGAGGCGATGGAACTCATCGGCCGCGTGGGGACGGCCCCGGAGAAAATCTACCCGCCGCAAATGAGCGCCGTCAGCGGGCGCAGGCCGTACATGATGGGTGAGCCGGGGGCTTCCATGTTCGCGCAGGTCAACGCCTACGCCAAGTACCTGGCCCGCAGAATGGCGATGCCGCTGGCGAAGCCGATCATCGGGATCGCCGGGAAGATCATGGGCGGTCCGCTGGCCGACATCAAGCCGGACGTGATCCCGGAAGCTGAGTTGCAGCGAGAGCTCGACCGGCCCGGCTGGGAGTCGGCGATGCTGGCCGGGGGCGAGGAACTGGTAGCGGGGATTGGTGCGCAGGAGCATGGGCTGGCCTTCCGGGTCGCTGGGGATGCAGCGGAGATCATCGGGGCGTATCCATACATTCATGGGCTGATGACCGGGTTTGGTCCAACAGCGTTCAAGGGGGCATCCGCCGCCCAAGTCGCCGCCGAAACCGGGGGGGTTGCCGGACCGTTCTCGGTTCCCGCGGGACGATGGGGTCAGCTTGCCCTGGATGAATCGGCGCTCTTCGCCACGGCGGTATTCGCAAGCGAGATCGCGGAGGGCAAGAGCAAGGAGGACGCCCTGATCGCGGGGATACAGTCGGGCGCGGGGTACTTCACGCTGAACGCGATCGGTCGCGGCGTCGGCAAAGCGCTGGGGAAGGGTAAGCAAGTCGCCATCGCGCGGAGGAACGAAAAACTCGCACTGAAGAAGCTCGGTCTGAAGCGCGGGGCTACTCCCGAACAGATAAAGGCCGCTCATCGCAATCTCGTAAAGGGCCTCCATCCCGACAATATCAAGACCGGCGACCCCGCAGCCTTCAAGGAAGTCCAGCAAGCATACGAGTTCCTTTCGCAGAAGATGGCTGCACCACCAGTGGGGCGGGTGAGGCCCGCCGCCAAAGTGGAGCCCAAGGCGCTTGCGAGGATCGCACCGCCAGCCGAACCCCCGGCGCCCAGGAAACCGCCAGCAGTAAAGAAGTGGGAAAGAGCGACAAAGCAGCGTGCAGGGCGACGTCGGAACGAACTCGAAAAGCAGATCGTTCAGCAATGGCACCAAGAGTCCGGACTGACTGAGGAAGAACTTGCCGAGAAGCCCGAACACGTCGGGGAGCAGTACGGCGCCGATCCAACGTGGAGCTTCCCCGGTAAGATACCCGGTGAGATCCTCGATCACTTCCCGAATCGCCGTCTGCCTCGCGGTTGGTCCAGCCTGATTCGGGGCGACGTACCTGGCGCTACTGGCCAGGACTACCTCGCCCAGATCGGGTCGGAGGCGTTCTTGGCGGAGATCGAACGGGCGATGACCACGAAGGCCGCCATGATCCAGCGGAGCGTGGAGCAGGCTCGAGCGTGGGCCAAGCAGACCGGCAACTATGAGCTCTACTCCAAGATCGCCGAGTACGAAGCCCTGGCGTCTGCCAAGGGCGATACGTCCGATGCGGCACAGGCGGCGCTCAGCGGGTTCTCGAACGTCAAGGCAAGCGATCTGCAAAAGGGTGACAGCTTCACGATCAACGGGGAGCGGTTCGAGGTCACGCAGCGCACGGCAGAGAGCGTGGAAGTCACAGACGGAATCGAAGGCGAGATCCGCACGGATGAAGACATACGGATCGACCAGGGGAGCCTGAAGATTGCGCCGCCGGCGCCCGAGCTTCCCAAGCCCCCCACCGAACAGGAGCCGCCCCGGGTGGTAGGAGAGACACCACCCTGGCTGCCAGCGGGCCCGCCCCCCGCCGCGCCCCCAGCCGGGCCCGCCCCCAAGACCGACCTGTTCGGGAAGGAGATCATCGAACCCATATCCGGGACGACCGCCGACCTGGGGATCGGGGAAGGCGAAGTCTTCGAGCAGGCCGTTGGCGAGGTCGAGATCAAGCCGGAACTGGCGCAGGAAGTCGCGCGGCAGATCACGGCGGATCCGTCCGAAATGAACAGCCCGGAAGATGTCTACCTAGCAATCCAGGCTGAGCACAAGATGGACGCCGCCCGGTTCTTCAACAAGCCGAACGCTCCCATGCCGGAAGTCGAGGAAGCCTGGGCGCGTGCAACTAAGGGCGGGGCGCTGTTCCAAGCCGACCCCACGGCACCGACCGCCTATGCCGCCAAGAAGGGTGGCTTCCTCGCCCTTCCGGGCAAGGGGAAACCGAAGACCGGCGCGCCGACGCCGTGGCTGGATATGGACAAGGCTGCGAGCCCTGATAAGCAAGTGCAGAGCTTCTTCGGCCGAACGAACCGCATGGTCAAGCCTAGCGCCAAGCTCCGCGAAGCGGCGAAGAAGGTACGCCTGTGGTTCCGCGAGCGGTTCGTGTTCGCCCCGAAAGTCCCGAGCATCCCGGAAGCCGCACTCGCGCGCGACATGATCCGTACCATGCCAGAGCAGCGGGAAGCGGCGATGGGGCAGGCCATCGAAGACGTGCAGAAGATTCTCGACGGCGAGGGTGATCGCCAAGTCATCGACGTGGCGGGCCTGGAGGTCTTCCGCAAGAAGGTGTTCGTCGATGATCTGCTTTCCGACGTCGCCAAGGATCGACCCCTTCCGCGCGGGCTGAGCAAGGAGAACCTGGAAGCCGAACGCGATCGGCTCGACGGGGTGATCGAGAAGGTTCCCTCCGTCAAGGATGCGCTCACGCTCAGGCAGCAGCTTTGGGAGCGGGTATCCCAGGACCTGGCGGAGAGGGGGGTAATCAGCGAGGAAGCGGCGAAGAACCCGACTTACATCCGGCACTTCGTCCTGGACTTCATCGACGAGATCAGGCCCGCGCCCGGCAGAACGCAGCGGTTCAAGGCCCCGTACCGCGCCTACGCGAAGCCTCGTAAGGGTACGCTGCGGGACATTTCCACCGACTATCTGGAGGTGGAGTTGAAGGCCCTGTCCACGATCTACCGCGACAATGCCGTGCAGGACATGGCGGAGCGGATCGCGGAGAACTACGGGGTCGTGAAGCATGAAGGGGAGGTTCCCGAAGGGTACGTCGAATGGCAGTTCAAGCGCGGGAACATCGTCTACCGCGCCCAGACGATCACCGACGCTCACATAGCCAAGATACTCGAGGCCACGCTGACTGACCCGGAGGTAGCCAAGGGGCTGCAAATTCCGCTCAACAGCCTCCGCGAAGGGCTCGTCCTGGGCGGGAAGCGGAAGACCTACATTATCCCCGACTGGCTCGCGCTTCAACTTGATGACCTTCCGGTGACACACAAGCCCGGAGCAGCGGCATCGCTCGGGACGCCCTTCACGCAAACTTGGAAGCGATGGATTCTTCGCGTGAACCCGATCCGCTACAATAAGCGCAACGCCATCGGTGACGGGGAACGGCTCAACGCAGCGGGGAGAACCAAGGCATTCCTGTTGGTCCCGCAAGCAACGAAGATGCTGGCGACGCACAGCAGCCCCGACGCCCACCCCGAAGCCTACAGGAAGGCCGTCGAGTACGGGGCGATCCGGTCGAGCCTGTGGCACGAGATGGGCAAGGCCCGCAACCGCAGAGAGTTTGAGCGATTCTATCGCGTGAAGAATCTGGGCGCTTGGAAGCGCGCGGTCCGCACGGCCGCATGGCCGGGGAAGATCGTATCCCGGACCGGTCAGAGCGTCCAGGACGCCACGCAGTTCCGCGAGGACATTCTTCGGGCGGCGGTCTATCTCCAAGCTCTCGATGATGTTGACGCCTTCATCACCACGGGCAAGCCGATTCGTCACTGGGTAGGTGCGGAGAAGGATATCGCCTCGCTCGCCAAGGCGGACAAGTACCGGGCGGCGGCGAAGATCTCCCGCGAGACGCTGGGCGATTACGGCAACTTCACCCCCTGGGAGAACGACAAGCTCCGCAACGGTCTCATGCCCTTCTACTCCTGGTTGAAGATCAACACGACCTTCTGGCCTAAGACCGTCGCGGGCGCTGCGAAGGAAGGCGTTGGCGCAGGGGAGGTGCTGGGTCCGCGCCTCGTTCGTGGCGCTTGGAACGTCGGGAAATGGATTCCCCGCGCGTTCGGTCTCTATGCACTGATGGTAGCCTGGAACAACCGCGACGAAGAAGCGCGCAAGCGCGAGGCTTCCCTTCCCGCGTGGATTCACGGTCGGTCTCATATCACGCTGGAGGATGGGGTGATTTACGAACCGACCGCCCTGAGCGACTTCACGGAGTGGCTCGGACTCGACGATGATATCGCGGACATCCGCCGTTGGGACCGCAACCAAATCAGCGGGTCGGAACTGGCGCTGTCCGTGATGAAGAACAAGGCCAAGGCATCGGTCAACAAGGTGGTCCAGGCGATCAATCCGTTCCTGAAGACCCCGGCAACGCTGATGGGGATGCGGACGTTCCCGGATGTATTCGACGCCAAGCCGTTCGCTCAGGCGTTCAGCACGAAGGCGCAGGAGCGGGCGGTGCTGGAGGTCCTGGGCGCGGATGTGCAGCGGTTCGTCGATGCGGGCAAGGGCAGGCGGACGCTGAACGAGGCCCTGGCCTACTACTTCAGCGGATCGGCGTACCGGGCGATGAGTCCCGATTCGCTCTCTGAGCGGCTGCGGGAATCGCTGTCGCGCCGGACGTACAAGAAGACGACCATCGACAGGAAGACAGGGGCGGTGCGGGTCATGGGCGCGCCGCACAAGGGCAAGAAGCGAGACGTGGACATCCTGCGGAATCGCCTACGGGCGCTGGAAGAATAACCATGAGGCGATAGGCATGCTCACTCGTACTCGGGCGAAGCGTGAATGAGGAATGCCATGAGGAAGCACCAGAGCACAAACAGGCCGCACCATGCAAGGGCGATGATCGTGTATGCGCCAGAGCCTTCTCGCCAATCAAGGAGAGAAAAACCCAACATCGGAAGACCCGGGCACAAACTGTCGCAGATGCTAAGGGACTGGAAGCCCTCGGATAACCATATGCCCACCAAGCCCCATAGGTGCAAGCCAAGAGCGGAGAGTCCAACGATCCAGCTCAGCGGTCTTCGCGCCTTGAGTGCGAAGCCAAGCATTCCGTTCTCCTTTCGTGTTCTAGGGCCCGGCGGTCAGGAGCACAGCCACCATAGGAAGCCCAGGGTATACAGACCTGCCCCGACCAATGCGATATCGCCCAAGATGCACCAACCGAAGCGCGTCCTCCTGTGCAAGATCAAGATGAGCGCGAGCCCTATACCGAGAACCGCTGCGGGGATGCTCGCAACTCGGACCATCCCCATCAATGCTCCCAAGGGAATGACGATCCCGTCGCCGATCAGCAATCGAATGGCCCCAGCCCTTTTCTCTTTCCATGCTGATTTGAGCGCCGTTGCCATTGGCAGTTCAGCCCCACAAGACCCGCAAGCAGCCAACTCCCCGACGCGATCAGTGTCGATCTTGAACGTGTCTTCGCAGCCGGGACAACGGATGCGAGATATCATCTGGCGTCCTCCTTTCGCAGAGGAAATTGTAGCACCGTTCGCTCGGGAGGGCAAGGGCGAAACTGACAAGCGGGAAGGAATGAGATGACGCAGTTCACAGAAGAACAGAAGGCATTGATACGGGAGATTGCGTGGGAAGTCGGGGACGCGATCTCGGCACGATTCGACAAGCGCATCGACGAGAGGATCGAGAGGCACCGCTTGAAGTGCCCCTTCAACCGTTTCCTCTGGATATTGATAGGCGTGCTGCTCCTCGGCGGGCTCCTTGGTGGACTGGCCGGCAGCGGCGCGATGAACGCGCTTCGATTGATCTTGGGAATGTAGAGAAAGGAGCACCGCAATGAGAACACTGGCAATGCTATTGGTGATGGCGATGGTCGCCTTGGGCTGCTCACACAACCAGACTACCTTGGACGCCGAGGGCAACATCAAGCAAGTCACCTCCCCGGCGAACGCCGCGCGGATGGGGCCGGACGGGACGTTGACGGCGTCTCAGCACGGTCTCGGGGCGACGTTGTTGATGCAGGATGAGAAAGGGAACTGGTCGGTCATGCCTGGCCCTGTCGGGGTCTTGAGCTACATTCCGGAGACCGGGCAAATCTTCATGGTCAGCCCCAAAGACGCGCTCATGACGGGGGTTGAGGTTACCCCGAACCCGGCCCCAGGCCAGCCCGCGTTCAAGGCCGCTACGATTTCCTTCAACCTCTCCGAGCCCTTGAAGCAGCACGTTGCCGCGCTTGCGTTCGCCCTCGAAGCGATCCAGGGGATGACGCAGACCGAAGCTGAGGCCCGCATCAAGCAGATGGAGATCGCCGGCGACATCACCGCCGCGATCGTGGAGCTGCTGCTGAAGTACTTCATCCCGACGTTGCCCGAGTAATCGGCAACCGCAAGACAACCGTTCAGTCCGGACGTTCGCTGGACGTTTTGAAGGAGTCAACCGATGACCAAGGCTCTCATTTGGTTGAGAGGCAAGAAGACCTACGTGGTCGCAGCGGCCGCCATCCTGACTGCGTTCAGCGCATATCTGTCAGACAAGATCGACATCCAGGCGCTGGTCGCTGCCCTCTTCGCAGCGATCGCCGCCATGACGATGCGCGCTGGCGTCAAGAAGACTGAGCCGCCGGCGAAGTGACGGCTCATTGCGGCTGAGGTCGAGACGCTGGGGTATGGGCAGCTGAATCGCCTGACCCGTCAGGCTGAGAAGTTGCTTCCCAGCGCTTGTCTTCTTCGTTCCATCGATAGGAGCTCCGTTTAAGTTTTGCAAGGAAAGCCTTGGCCTCTGGGTCGATGGTTTCAATGCTTCTCCTGCGCTTGACCCAGTAGGTGGCGTAGAAGTTGTAGTATCGCACCGAGTAGGGAACGTAGTAGGTGGAGTACCCTCCGGGAACCGAGGTCTCGGTTGTGCCCGAGTATTGGTAATACCCGGAAGGCCCCGTGATCCCCCCGCTGTGATAGGAACTCATCGTTTGGGCTGGATTGGGCGTGGTGATCGGCATTGCGCCGGTCGCCGTGTGGCTGTACTGCAAGCTTACGACAACAATCGCCGCCCCCACCTTCTTCGCCTGACGCTTGGCATTGCTGACCTTGCCCGATGAACCCCAGAAGGACGAATACCCGATCAGGGCATAGCCGGGTTCGGGCATTTGGCCCCGTTGATCCCAGGCCAGCCTTAGCAGAATCGGCTTGCCTTGGGGAGGGGTTAGGTCAGAGCACTCTGAGACCTTCCGGCCGTCGAGCAGATCGACGTAGAAGCGGCTGTAGTGGTTGCAGCCAGCGACGATTCCGGCGAAGGCCACCACGAGGATAATCAATCGCGTTCGATTCATCACACTCTCCTTTCATCTCCCCGTCCGCCAGAACCACCAGCCGATCATCCCGATGATGAAGGCGGCTGCCAGGCCCAAGGCGGCCAGGATTACTTTTCCGATGCTCATGCTTCCCGTCTCGCCTCCTTGGCAGGGACCGCCGAAGCGGAGTTTCGTGCGGCGTAGTGGCAATCACGGCAGACCGGGATAACATCGAGGCGGTGTTCGGCGGCGTACCCCAAATGGTGATGGTAATGCGCCGCTGGCTTGCCGCACTTGCAGAGGAAATTGCCGGGGGCGGGCAGACGCCCGAGACGGATTGCCCTGTTCACGGCGGTTCTCGCGTTGACCCGGTCGGAATGCCGCCGAAGGTACGTGGCAAGAGCTTGTTCGCGCGCTGCCTTGCCCCTCTCGGTTCGTCGATAGGCGGTAGCGGTAGCCTGGCCCTTTTTGCTTCGTCCATAGCGATTGCAGCCTTCCCTGATAAGTGCCCGTCCTTTTGCGCTTCGTTCGTACGCGGTACGGCTAGCTCGCCCCTTCTCGCTTCGCGTATAGCGATTCCCGCTTTCTCGCTGGCATTCTTTGCAGTAGTGTTGAAGTCCATCGGGGCAACTCCGGTTCCTGTTGAACTCCGAGAGGGGCTTCACAGCTTTGCAATGGGAGCATCGCTTCGATATGATCGTTCCGGGCATGGGCGTCTCCTTCGTAGACGGCTGTGTCAAGAGCCGCTCGCGGGCCACCAGCTCGCGGGCGGTTCGCTTATTATAAGGCACATGGCCGTGAGAATGAAAGACCATCTGTTCGCTCTCCTACTAGGCGAATTGAATGTCTGGGTCGTAATTCGGCGACAGGTGCGCGTAGATCTCCGTGGTCGCCAGGTGCTTGTGCCCGAGCCACTTGCTCACCTTGTAGAGCGCCACGCCGTTCTGGACAAGTCGTGACGCGAACGTATGCCTCAGCAGATGCCAACCCCGCCCCACCGACCCGGGCGCGATGGATTGAAACGGGGAGATCTTCTCTTGCAGCGGGATCAGCGCCTGGAGCCACCATCGCTCCCCGCGCGGCTGATTGAGGTTCCACGGGCCCTCGCCGGACTTGCCGTCCTTCCGCCGCCGACCGCCCGAGAAGACCAGCGGGCGGTTCCCGCTGACCTTGTGCTGATCCCAGAGTGCGGCGAGGGCCTCCGAGTGGAGCGGGACCACGCGGTATCCCCGATCCTTGGTCCGTCGAACCATCAGCTTCTTGGCGTCGAAATCCACATCGCGCCATTCCAGGAGCCTCAACTCCGTCATGCGAAGACCGGTCTTCAAGGCAACGCAGACCTCGCAGTAGATTCCGTGCTTCCGCGCAAGTACCAGGGCGCGGTCGTAGTCGAGCGCGCTCAGGTAGCGGGGCGGGTCCTTGGACTTGGGCGGCATCGTGACTCCCCGGCATGGATTGGTGGACGTGACCCCCGCGCTGACCAAGTAGGAGCAGAAGCGACTGAGGGAGCTGAGGTAGTTCCGCAGTGTGTGCGGTTTCAGTCCCCGGCCGGCCAGGCGGATGATCCATTCTTGAATCGACGGTGTCGTGATCGCGCTCACGGTACGGATGCCTTCGCTGGACAGATACGCCCGGACGCTCCTGATGTTCCTCGCGACGTGGCGGGGAATCGCTTCCAAGCTGTTGACGAAAAAGAATTCTTCAAGGACGCGCGACAAATCAGGATGCGCGCAACGCCATTGACTAGAAGATACTTGCGCCCGTGTACTGGCAGCGCGCATACCAAGTGTCCTCGCTTGGTGATTACCGTCCTCAAGTATTTTTCCCGCCCGGGAACTACCCGATGTCCCACCCGGTTCGGGCGTTACGTCCCGAAATGCGGCCGAGAGGAGTCGAACCTCCCCTCCGTAGTCTTTTTTTGATCGGTTCATCTCGCGAATAATCCAGCGGTGTATGGATGCGAAGATCGCCT
>SDBU01000860.1_pt1 | contig 44199 bp, 34 predicted proteins | sample 2277071 | NCBI WGS metagenome assembly SDBU01 (sample SAMN10397929, study PRJNA504765) | marine sediment metagenome | isolation source: marine sediment core GS08_GC12, 126 cmbsf | place: Arctic Ocean: Gakkel Ridge, Loki's castle | collected 2008
CTTTTGTTCGATGTCCAATATTATCATATTCATATTCAATCTTTCTGCCATTAGGATATTTTTTTAAAATCAATCTGTTAAAATTGTCATATTCATAGGTGAGAGAGATTTCTCTAGGATCCGTTATCTGTATAATCTTATCATCATATTGATATGATTTTGTTGAAACTGCATAAGCAGAAAGGAATGTTAAAAATAACAAGAAAGTTAATGATGCTATCAGCTTTTTAAACATAGGACTTCTTCATTATTTGGTATAAAGTTCAGACCATTCATATGACATATCAGGATATGGACTATTTTTTGCTTCTGCTATTACTGTTCCAGAAATATCTATTACACTATCACAAAATTGATTTCTGTTAGTAAATATGGGAATTTTAAAAGGTTCATGAATACATCTTACTCTACAAGACAATATCCCCCATGCATGCAATTCCCCTAAATTTTTAACTCTCACAACAAAATACCTTTTTTTTGTCTCTCTTGTAGCTTTATCTAATTCATCTACAGTTAACTGCATTGGTTCCTTATCAGGGTCTTTAAACAATTGAGCAACTTGTTCTTGAGTTAAGATATAAGTTTTAACTTCTATTTGTTTTGCATAATTTTTATTTGAAAACAAAAGTTTTTTTGTCAAGGCTGCTTTTAAGGCAAACGGAACTAATGCAATAGGAATTAAGACTATTAACAACCAGAATTTCATACCTCTCTCCGGATATAATTTTTTTATTAATCGAGTAAGCTCTTTTTATTTATTTTTTTCAACACAAAAAAATGTATAGAAGTTTCTTTTATATAAATAAAAAATTTTCCAAAATGGAGTTCAAAAAAATTATATCATATCTTAGGTGAAAGATGTTGAAGATACTTCAGATGAATCTAAAAATTAGTTTTTTTGCTTTATAAAGCCAGATAAATCATTTTTTTGAAGCTCTTCTTTTAAAAGGGCGATCTTTTTATTTGAAATAGATCCTAAAAATTCTATTGCTGTTAAAAGTCTCGCTCGTATCCTATCTTTTTTTAATATTTCAGCTGATTTAAATAAGGGAGGGCCAAATTTCTTGCCTTGAATAGCTGCAAATAATAGTGGCATCACAATTTTTTTGTGATTTATTTGAAAAAGATTAGAAAGCTCATGGGATGCTTTTTCAATGTTTTCTGATTTTAAAATATCTTGTTTTTCTAAAAGCATCATAAAAGTATATAAGATGAAAATTGCTTCATCTTTTGTGATTTTTTTAGGAGTAAAAAGCTCATCTGTATAATTTAGATGATTTATAAACATGAAATCGACAAGTTCAAAAAATTCTGTTAAGGTTTTCATTCGAGTATGACAAAGAGGGAGGATTTTTTGAAAAAATTCATCATTGAACTGCCAAGCTTTTAATTTATTTAAAAGATCTTTTTCGCTAAGTGTATTTATAATGTATTGTTGATTTAACCAATCTAACTTTTGAATATCAAAAAAAGCTCCAGATTTACCAATTCTAGTAGGATCAAAATCCTTTACAAATTCTTCAAATGAATAAATCTCTTTTTCATCTTTTGTAGAATATCCCATAAGAGTTAAAAAATTAACTAAGGCTTCTGGTAGATATCCAGTCTCTTTAAAGAAAAATGTAGATGTTGGGTTTTTTCTTTTAGATAGTTTTCTTCCATCTTTACCAAGGAGCAAAGGCATATGCATAAAAGTTGGTTTTCCCCATCCAAATGCTTCGTATAAAAGGATGTGTTTTGGAGTAGAGCTTATCCACTCATCCCCACGAATAACATGAGTGATCTTCATTAAATGATCATCAACTACATTAGCTAAATGATATGTTGGAAAGCCATCGGATTTGAATAAAACTTGATCATCAATGTCCGCTAGTGGTGTTATAACTCTTCCTTTAATCGCATCTTCAAATATACACTCTCCTGTAAGAGGAACTTTAAGCCTAACTACATAGCTTTGCTTTTCATCTAATCTTTTTTTAATCTCAGCATCTGATAAATTTCTATAGCGTCTATCATAGCCAGAAGGTGTCCCCATTTTTTTTGCTACCTGGCGCATCTCATTTAGCTCTTCTTTTGTTGCAAAACATCTGTAGGCTTTGCCTTTTTCAACTAGTTCATCTACATACTTTTTATAAATAGAGAGTCTCTCTGATTGTCTATAAGGGCCATATGGCCCACCTATATCTGGGCCTTCTTCCCAAGGTGCATGTGCCCATTTTAAAGAGTCAAAAATATTTTTTTCAAATGTCGGATGGCTTCTTGTTTGATCTGTATCTTCTATTCTTAAAATAAATTTACCACCAAATTTTTTTGCAAAAGCTAAATTAAATAGTGCTATATATATAGTTCCAACGTGAGGATCGCCAGTAGGGGACGGGGCAATTCTTGTTCTTATCTCTTTCATAAATTTGACCTATTAAAAATTTTCAAAAATTTTGATTTTTTAGATATATTTTGATCGGATTTTTTTTTTTAATCAAACCCTTTATCGTTTATTTCACTAAGATAAGCTAAATCTTTTGCAATATTCATCGTCTCTAATAGTTGGATATCGCTTTGATTAAATAACTCAACTGATTTTGATTCAAAATTTTTGAGTTTAATATCAGTTAAAAAACTTTGGTAGTTTTGATTGTTTTCAATCCTGTTTTTTGAGTTCGTTCCCAAAATATCTAGATATTGAGTATAGGTAGTCATTTTTTGTTGGAGATTGTGTTTATATAAAAGTGATAATCTTTTTCTATGAATTAAAGGTATATCTGATAAATCATCATCAAAATTAGGGCTTATTTCATCGTTTTCTAAAGGATACTTTGAAAATTTCTCTCCAATATCTAGCTCTGATAAAATACCTGGAACTTTAACATCTGCTTGAACTCCAACAAGCTGTGGAGATTTTCCAGATACTGTGTAATATCTGCCGCGAGTTACTTTAACTTCTCCAGATGGATTTATTTTAGCATTTTTTGAAGAGTCTAATGAAAATGTTTGAAATGAGCCTTTCCCAAAAGTCTCTTCTCCAACAACTATAGCTCTTCCATAATCTTGAAGTGTACCAGCTACAATCTCAGATGCTGATGCGCTCGCTTTATTCACTAATACAACTAAAGGTCCATCAAAGGTAGTTTTACCATCGGTATTTCTTAAATGTTGTAGATTATCAGAAGAGTCTTTAATCGATACGACGATTCCTTTTGAAATAAACAATGATGCAACTTCAACTGCTTGAGGAAGAAGGCCTCCCGTATTAGATCTTAAATCTAATATAATAGCTTTGATTTTATTTTTTTTAGCATAATTATCTATTGCATTTTTTAGATCTTGAGAAGAAGAGCTTTTAGAGTCTTGGTAGAAAGAAAATAGTTTTAAATTTAAAATTACTCCATCTCCAAAAGGCTCGAAATTTTTCTCTAATCTTGTCTCTTCTAAAACAACTTCTGATCTAGTTATCTCTATATCAAATTTATGTTCATCTTGATCATCATCAAGTTTTCGCATAATTGTTAAATTGACTTTTGAGCCCATTTCGCCTCGTATCATTTCTACCGCTTCTGTAATGTCTAGTCCAATTACCGGCTCGGAGTTTACTGCGATTATTCTATCGCCTGTTTTTAAATTAGCGAGTTTTGCAGGAGAGCCATCTATTACATGCATTATCATAAAACCATTTAAATTATCTCTTAGCTGAGCTCCAATACCAGATAGCTTTTGTTGCACTTGCATCATAAATTGATTGGCTTCAAAAGGAGTAAAATAATCAGTGTGAGAATCTAATGAATGACAAAAAGACTTTAAAAGGCAGCTTAAAATAAACGCTTTTCTCTCTTCTGAATCTTTTGTTGTTATCTCTTTTTCCTTATTTATTTTTTTCTTTTCTAAGACTTGAGATATTGTCTCTTTGCATTCTTCTGATACTTTTTCAGCACTATCTAGTTGTAAGGCCTTAATCCTGAGTAGTCTAGTTAAAAGTTCTCTTTTGGAATTCGTCCATTTCATGTCTTTAAACTCTTCAGGCTTAACATCTTTTGGAAGGCCGCTCATACTCAGTTCGGTTTCTAGCTTATTTCGTCTATTTATTGCATCTATCATAACTCTATGAATTTCATTGAAAACAGAAAAATTGGAGCTTTTAAAGCCTTCTATCACAGCATTTATAATCTCATCTGAAGGATATAGCCACTTTTCGATGTCAGATTCAATAAAATAGGTTTTATTAGGATCAAGCTCATCAACAAAATTTTTTAAGATCCTTTCTGCTATCATAGGCTCTATTTTTTTGAAATTCGCATGCGATTTTAAAATTTCTTCCGTTTTTACCTTCATATCTTTAACAGTTAGATTTGGCTGTTTGGCAGATATAGTTAAGGCTATGATAATCAGTAAGATAAGCTTAAAAGGGAGCTTTTTTAGCATGATTTTTTCCTGTATTTTTTTATCTCCCCAATATATAACAATTTATACTTTGCTTCCAACAAAAATCCTCTCATAACACATTAATAATAATAATCTTGTATATTTCCAAGCTTAGTTGTTGCATCTAATTTGTTAAGATTTTATTAACTTAATATAAGTATTTGTTAAAAATAGTTGATTTCAATTCATTGTTTTGTAATAATTTATACTTAAAAGAGCAAGATTATAGTTAAAAACAATTAAAACTAATTATATAAAGTTTATTTAAATAAATTTTAAAGATAAAACAAGGAGGAGAACAATGACAGGAGATGCAAATTGGGGAGATCAAAATCAAGATCAAAACCCAGTAGGTAGCTTAGCTCCAGAGCCAAATGATGGTAAAAGAGTTGTTTCTATTACAGAAGCTGCAAGACTAAACAATGTAACTAGACAAGCTATTTACGTTGCTATTAAACAAAGAAAATTAAGAGCAACTAAAGATGCAACTCGTTGGACTATTGATTTAGAAGATCTAGAAGAGTATAAGAAAAATAAGTATTCTAGAAAAAAATCTATGTTTGAAGGAGAGCTTCTTTTTGATAATGCAAAAGGTTATTATTCAATTAATCAAGTAGCAAAAATGCTAAATGTTCCAGCACAAAAAATCTATTATGCAACTAGAGTAGGTCATCTTAAAGCCTATAGAAAAGGCGCTGCATGGGTTGTTCAAATCGATGAAGTTAAAGAATACAAACAAAGCTATTTAGATAGAAGAACTACTGTTGGTCAAATCGTAAGTTAATATCGTAGATTAATATCTACTAAATATACGAGGGTAAAGTTATAAAAAAAAAGCTGTCTTTATAGACGGCTTTTTTTTGTCTTAAAATATTCTGAAAATCAATTATTATTAAATTACTTATTAATTATTAAGTAATATAATCTTAGTAAGAAATAATTTTAATATTGAATTTAAATTTTCAAAATGTTGATATCTTATAGTAATCTTTAAAAAATATTAAAAAAGGAGAGTAATATGAGAGCTCAGAGAGAGATGCAGAAGCTAAGAGAACGAGGAAGTTTGCCAGATTTACCAGACCCACAAGATGTAAAAGATTTACCATCTTTAGAAGCTGTACAAGCTTCTCTAGGTATACTGCCAAGCCCTAATAGCTCTCGTCAGGCATCACCTCCATCTAGCTCATTTGTTAAAGTAACTCCTAATGCACATGCGCTTGCTAGAGATGGCTTTAAAGAGAGAGAAATAAATGCAGGTAAAACTTCTGGTGCTGTAAAGGGGATGATAAATAGTGTAATTGAATTTAGGTCACTAACTGGGGGTGCACTAGGTGGGGGTAAAGTTATTGCAGAAGAAGAAGTTACTGAAAAACAACTTGATTTACCGCCACCACCACTACCACTAACACTAACACTTCCTGCTGCTGAAAAAAAAGATACGCGAGACGGACTTCCTGAATTTCATTACGCACGTACAACCCGTCTCGGTTTATAGAAATTACCAAAAGTACATGATGAATTATTCCGATTGAAGGGTAATGCTTTAGATAGCGATAATAAAAAAGAAATTGAAAAAACAAAAGAAAAAGAAGAGATACAAGGCTCCAAATAAGCTTGAAATGGAGATGATTTTTTTAAATTCTGCTAATTTTTAAATTTAGAAGGGGCTTTTTTAGCCTCTTTTTTCTTTTCTGTTTTAGTAGAAGATTCTTTAACTTTAAAATCTTTTATCTGAAGTTGAATAGATGCTTTATCTAAAAAGATATTTATGTGAGGTGTAAATACTATCTCTAAATTTAGGTTTTTTCTTTTAAGAGCTGGTTTTCTATAAGCCATGTTAAAACCAATACCCTCTAACATTCTATCTTTTTGCTCTAAATACATCTTTAAATGTATCTTACCAACAATTTTAGGTGTCCATATTTGTTTGGCTTCACAATATAACAAAGGAGGAGGATTTTCATTACCAAAAGGCTCTAATAGTTTGATGGATTCCATAAAATCAAATGTCAAATCATCAAAATTTGTGTGGGCATCTAAATACATCTTTGAGATTATGTCTAAATCTTGAAGTTTGTCATTTGCAGATTTTATGAAATTTTGTTTGAGCTCTTCAATGTTTTCTTCTTTTATTGTTAACCCTGCTGCAAAATCATGACCTCCAAAGTTAACAAGAAGTTTTTCGTTCTCTTTTAAAACAGGTAAGAGTGGAAATTGAGAAATGGTTCTAATCGAGCCTTTTCCAACGCCTTTTTCTATAGCTATTATAAGAGTTGGACGATTATATTGTTTTGTTATTCTAGCTGTTATTATAGGAATTATTCCTGGGTGCCATTTATCCGAATACAAAACTATCGCTTTGTCATCTAAAAGCTCAGGGTGGTCTGTCATGTACTTTTCGATTTCAGAAGAGGCTTTTCTTTCAATTTTTTGTCTTTCTATATTATAGAGCTCTAGCTCTTTTGCTAGATCTTCAGCTTGCTTGGCATCGCGAATAAGTAAAAGTTCTACTCCTTTTTTAGCATCTGCAATTCTACCGATACTATTTAATCTTGGAGCAATTTTAGATGCTATATCCATCGGAGTTAGATTTTCAGATGTAAGTTCGCAAACTTCAAAGAGTTTTGCGAGTCCAATCCTTTTTTTGTATTGAAGCTCTCGAAGACCATACTTTACAAGTATTCGGTTCTCTCCAATTAATGCCCCCATATCAGAAATAGTTCCGAGTGCGACTAAATCTAAATAGCTTTTAAGATCTATGTAATCTATTTCTGCTGTTTCAATAAGATGATTTGTAAGTGCATGCGCTAATTTAAATGCAACTCCAACACCTGTTATATCTCTATTCGGATAGGTGCTGTTTACAAGTTTTGGATTTAGAGTTGCTATGCAATTTGGTATTTTAGAGGTGGGCTCGTGATGATCTGTAATTATAACATCAATATTATGTTCAAAAACATGCTCAATCTCTTTTGCTGCTGTAATTCCACAATCTACAGAAATTATTAAGGAACAAGAGTTGTTTAAAGCATATTGCAGTGCATCACTTATTATGCTTCTTTTATGTGAAGAGCTCTCTGGAATATAAAAAAAGACTTTAGCATCGATGCTTCTGAAAAATTCAACTAAAAGAGCTGTTGCTGTCATTCCATCGACATCATTATCTCCATAAATTAATATTCCCTCTTTATTTTTTAGAGCTTTGATAACTCTATCTACAGCCTTGTCCATATCTTTAAATAAAGATGGATCGTGAAGCTGAGGCAAAGTTGCATATAAAAAATTGTGAATCTCTTCTAAAGTAGAAAAACCTCTAGATACTAAAATTTGAGCAGTAACCGGATGAATATTGAACTCTTTAATAATCTTATTTAACCAATCAGGGTTCTTTTTAGGTAAAACCCATGTTGGAGGTATCTTTGAAGGAACCATAAAGAGCCAATTTTCCTTTTATTAAAAATTAAGTAACTATTACATATTGATTAAAAGCTCTTTTATAAATTATTATTTTTTTTTTGCATATAAATCATTTTTCAGAATTTTTTAATGTAAGTGATCTTTTCATCTCAATTTTATGGAACATCAACATTAAAGGTGATGCTATAAATATAGAGGATAGAGTTCCAAAAATAACTCCAATAGTCATGACTAGTGCAAAACTAAATATTGTTGAGCCCCCTAAAAGCACTAAAGCTAAAAGTGCTAAAATTGTCGTTGCTGATGTTATCGTTGTTCTAGAAAGTGTGTGATTTAATGCGTGATTGATAATTTCTTTAAATGTGCATTTTTTCATGTGTTTTAAATCTTCACGAATACGATCGAAAATAACTATCGTATCATTTAATGAGTAGCCAATGATAGTCATTAATGCCGCAACAGTATGAAGATCAATCTGAACAGGGACTCCTAAAATATGCAATATTGAAATCAAACCAAGGGTCACTACGATGTCATGTATCAAACAGATCATCGCACTCATTGCAAATTTAAACTCAAATCTAAATGTTATATATCCTAAGATTGCAATTAGAGCTAAAGAAAGTCCCCAAATAGCATTGTTTTTCATGGAATCAGACATCTGCCCACTCATAAGTGTCCAGTTTTGATCGAGCTTTTCTAATGATCTTGGACTTATATTAATGTTATTTTCTTTTAGGGCATCTACAACCCATACTATTCTTGGATTAGTCTGATATTTATAAGTTGTGTCTAAAGCATCTATCTCATAGGGCATTGCATAAAAAGGTTTGCCTTTTTGATCCATAGATGCAGAGAAAAGAAGCCTTAAGTTATTAGAAGGTGTCAGCTCTCTTACTTGAACATCTTTAGATGAAATTCCAGTTTTTAAGAATGCTTTTTCAACTGTGGTTCTATAGTCATGAGCTTTTGTTTTATCGATTTCAACTGATAGAGCAAACCCACCTGTAAAGTCCATGCCAAATACAGATTTTTTCTGAAGAGAAAATGTATAGGCCCCAACGAGGATTATCAAACCAGATATCATAAAGATATACTTTGAATATTTTGAGAAATTAAAGTTTTTGATTTTTACAAAATTTAACATATGAAGATTAGTATGTTTTGGGTTTTGTGCCCATTTTGTAAAAAAGTATTTGGTCATAAAAAGAGCTGTAAACATTGAAGAGGCTATACCAATTATCAAAGTTAAGGCAAATCCTTTAATCGGACCAGAATCAAAATTTAATAATATGAGAGCAGCTAATATTGTAGTTAAATTGGAATCTAAAATTGCACTGAATGCCTTTTTATATCCATTTTGTATTGCAGAAGATATTCTCTTCGATATTGCAAATTCTTCTTTTATCCTTTCAAATACTAAAACATTTGCATCAACTGCCATACCTACTGTTAAAATAATACCTGCTATCGATGCTAAAGATAGCGTTGCATGTAGGTTTTGAAGCGTTGCCCACATTATTAAAAGATTAAATATTACAGCAACAGATGCAACGAGCCCTGCAAATTTATAGTAGTATACCATTGCCATTATAACTAAAGCTAAAGCTACAAAAGTTGCAATTATTCCTTTTACCCTCTCTTTAGATCCTAGCTCTGCAGAGACATTTTTTTCAGATAATATATGAGGTGTAAAACTGAGCGATCCTGCCTTTAAATCAGCGACTAATTGATTTACCTCTCTTAGAGAAAAACTACCAGTTATCTGAGCGCTATCTTTGAAATCTACATGAAGTGTCGGCGCTGAAATTATATAGTCATTTAAAATAACGGCCATTCTCCAGCCTTGTCCTTTTGAAAAGTTCTCGAGTGGTGTGCCTGTAATTTTATCTTTGGAAAATTGAGAAGTCCATGTATGTACTTCTTCCCTTGGATTTACTTTTACGCCCTCTTTATTTGTATATGATCCCTTTACTTCAAAAGTTAAAAAGTTTCCTTGCGATGGATCATATGATGATCTGATATTTGCTAAGTTAGAACCCTCTAAAGCATAGTTATTAAAAACTATGAGAAGTGGATTTGTCTGTCCATGCCAAGAAGATGCATCAGATCCTTTAAATATAGAAATTTTTGAAAGAGTATCGTTAAACGCAGATGTAACTTCTGCTTCTGAAGATGCAATTCTAAGACCGTTTTCATATAAAATTTTAGCAGATTCACTAATAGGTTCAACAACCTCTGTGGAAAGAGATTTACCATATAAATGCCTAAATGCAATAGCATTTATGCCTTTAATATCTTTCTTATTTGTAACAACCGCTTCATTATATACTTCTTGTAAAAACTTGTTTACATGCTCAGAAAGAGATGGATTATTTAAACTATACTTTTCATTAACAATCTGAAAAGACATAGATGATGCTTTTATAAGCTCTTTTGCTGAAAGTGCTTGAGCTGATGGGAAATCTAATACTATATTTGAATCAATAGTTCTAATATTTACTTCAGATACTCCCATTTTATTAACGCGATTATAAAGCTCGTTTACGCCCTGCTTTAGGGCTGCTTCATCTTTTACTAAGTGATTGTTTTGATCTCTTAGCTCGATTTGTACGGTTTTTCCACCAGATAGATCTAGCCCCCAATTTAAAATCTTTCTCTCATCTCCTCTAAAATACTTTTTGAAACTTAAATAAAGATTACTAAAAAGTGGGTTTTTAGTAGGAGGTGCATAGTCATATTTAACAGATGGATCTAAACTTATTTGAGCTGCATTGTAATCATCTTTCCATTTAAGTAAATCCTCTTGGATTGAAGTCTCTATTTTGTTCAGAGTTATAACTCTTTGTCCTAAATTTGAAAATTCTAAAGTTGCATATTTTTTAGAACCATGAACTTCAAAATTCTCTCTAGTTGCCTTCAAAATAGTTTGATAATAATCATCTTTTTCAAAAATAAAGGCATTTGAAAAACCAGATGTTTTGGAAAGTAAAGATCCAGGAAAACCCAAGTAACCATTTTGAGATAAGATAGATTTTAGTTTATTAAAATCTTTGAAAAAACTTTTAGCATCTTCTGTATTTTCATAAGACTCATATTTTTGAAGTATTTTATCTAGCCCTTTAGCTATCACATAAATTGAATTAGCTCTCATACTAACAGGCGTTTGATTAGAAATAAGAGTCGGAACGTATACAACTAAACAAAACTCTTTTTGCTCTTTAGGTAATTTTTGATATGTCTCAAAATCATAAACTGGAAGTGATTCACGATCTAAATCCGGATGTTTTGGGTTCCAGTCATTTAAAAGAGTGTTTAAAATTTGTTTTGATTCAACTTTAGCTATCTCATTTAAATTTAATACTAAATAACTAGATGCGTTTTCAAGAGTATGTAAATTGATGCTAAATTCATCTTTTTCACTCATGATTTTTTCATCAGTTTTTGTGGAAAGTCTTGCTATTTCATTGATTATTAACTGATCAAAAGAATCCTTTTTTTGAGCTTTTAGAGTCTCTTCAAACCGTACAATATCTCTGTGAAGTGTTAAAAAGACTTTATTATTTGAAAAATCGATAATCAGCTGGCTTATAAATGGATTGTTAGATTTTAAATCAATCTTTAATAAATTAGCTGAGTCTTTTTTGAATGCCGAATCTAAAGATTGATATATGTCATTATAATTAAAAGGTCTTTGTGATTTCGAAAATTTAGTAATATTATTTTTTAAAATATTTTCTGCACTAATCAATGCAGTTTGTCTTTTATCTAGTAAATATTGTTTCTGTCTAATCTCATCTGATACAAATTTTTGATCTTTTTGGGATTTAGTTATATTTGATTTTTCTAAAGTGATCTCTGCTCTATATCTACCAAGTGTATCAATAAGTGTTTGAATAGTACTTTTTGGATTATCAAAATGTCCTTGAGTAAATGATGCAAAATATCTACTTGTAATAGGAGAGGATTCTCCAAAAACCTTTGTGAAATCTAAAATGCCATGAACTAGAGTAAACACCATGTTTTTTGTCATTTGTGAATAAGGATCTTTTATGATGTTTTCTAAAAGAATAGCATTTTCAGATGTTCCAGCAACTGATGAACCTATTTCAGCTGCTCTATCAAATATTACATCTTTATATGATGATGAAATATTTTTTTTGTCATCAAATTTAGAGCTATATTCAAAAAAATCATTTACCCTATTTGTATCAAACTGAATTGGTATCTGTCTTTTTATAGTAACTTTTTTGCTCTCAAATTGATCAGAGTCTAAAGCAGTTAACTGCGCTGGTACAAAAGATATTAGATTTCCAGCTCTTGAAACATACTTTTTAAATTTAGTGGCATCTTCGTTTTTAAAAAAATCTATATCTATATGATCGGGATTGCTTTTGCTGATTTCAATAGACCGAGTTTTGATCTTTAGCATTTTTAAATAAGATTTTATCCACAAAACAGAGTCTTTTTCTAAGACATTTACCCTCTTTGTGATGTTTGAAGCTATGGATTCAGCTTTTGCTTTTTCAATCGGTTTGTTCAGTGGCCTTGAATAATAAAAAACTGTTGGTAAAATGTTATATATTGTCAAAGCTATAACGATAATGATTAACCATTGCTGCCAACGCTTTTTCTTTTGCATATTAGATACCTATTTTTTTTGTTAAAAAAAAAAATTAATAAAATAAAATAATACCTGAAATTTTAAGAGATGTCTAGGGAATTAAGATTAAAGTCTTAATACTTGTACAAATTAAAAAAAATTTAATAAAAGCTTAAACAGGGAAATGATGAGTTTTAACGAAAAAAAAAGAGATCTATCCTTTTTTTTACTCTCTTTACAATATATTTTTATGATTTGTAAAAAAATAATATTTAAACTAGAATTTCGAACATTTTAAATAAAAAGTAAATAAGAGGTTATCAAATGAGTGTAAGAAACATTTCTGCTTTTTTTAATGGTTTGTATCCAACTAACATTTTAAAGAAGGTTCTACTATATGCTCAAAAATCTGAAGAGATTATTTCTAATAATTATTCAAATCAGCAAGTAGATATTCCCAATGAGATATTATCTAAAGCGGTTTTATGCAAACAATCTGATGATAAATTGCAATTTTGGTCCTCTAGATCCCAAAATTGGTTAGTTTTTGGAGATGAAAAACAATTGGACAATTATCTCAAAGGAGATGAAAACGTTGATATCTGGGAGATTGAAGATAAAAGAGAACAAAACCCAAAAGTCATTTATAAATATCATAATGGATGGGATGAAGAAGACACTTTTACTTGTATAGACAATCTCTATCATGAAATATCTTCTGGAACAGAACAGGGTGTTTTTTGCATTCATGATATAAATAATGATCAAAAAAAGTTTGTCCAACAAAAACAGGGATGGTTTCAATATGGGTTTGAAGAAGTCTCTTTCGAAAAGGCAGCTGAGAGCTTAATTTCAAGAAAAGCTGCTAAAGATCAATTGAAAAAATGTTATGTTGTAGGGCTCTCTGCATTAGCTGTATCTCCAGCTGTAATAGGCATAGGAACGACTCTTTCTAAAACCTTGCAAAATCTGACAATCTCGAACAGTGGTCTCTCCTCATCCAACTTTGACTTTAGTTCTCCTTCTTTTCAGCATTATTTACATAAAACTATCACTGTTTTCTCTGCAGCTCTGATGACCAGTGGAATGAAGACCCAAGGCCTGTCTTTGTCTAAAGTTTTGCCGGTAGTTATGGTTGCTCTGTCAGGGTCTGAATACGCAAAAGCTCAAACTTTTTGTCCTATAGCAGCGGGGAGCTTTTGGATAGGTAATGTGCAGACTAGAATGGTCGCTTCCGATGACTTTCTCTACGTAGCAGCTAGTTCTACTTCCAATCCTAATTTTTGGATCTATGATCTAAAAAAAAATGCTACAAATCCTCCATCGGTAGGTTCATTTTATAATGATCGTAGTACCTTCTCATTAGCAGTTTCTAGATGTAATGCCTATATTCATCAAGGATCAGGAGCTGTTCTGGTTGTTGATATATGTAATCCTTGTTTTTCTTCTACTAGCTTAAGTAGTAGTTCAAGCTCTACTAGTACAAGTAGTATAAGTAGTAGTGTAAGTAGTAGTGCAAGCTCTACTAGTACAAGTAGTGTAAGTAGTAGTTCAAGTTCTACTAGTAAAAGTAGTATAAGTAGCAGTTCAACCTCAAGTGCAATTTCCTCTGTTGTTTCAAAATCTTTTTCCGAAACCTTTCGTTCTCGTGGAAAACAAACATTGCAAACTGTTGTGGATATAACAAGTGGGAGAGAATCAAATTCAGTAGGGATAGGTGCGGCTTTAGGTATAGGAATTGCTTCAGGGCTTTTTTTTGGGATAATCTCTGGAGGAACAGCCATGTTGTGGATTCTAAAAAAACAACAAAACAGGACTTCTCAGGCATCAGAAGGCCGTGGCTCTAAAGATTTTTTTTTAGAAGAGAATGTAAGAGCAAGTCCCAATGCAGGTGAAAGTGTGTATGGTTTATCATCTAGTGTTACGAAACCTTCTGAAGAAGCATATCGAAGAACACCGGATGTTGTTCATCCCGTCATAGGAGAAGAATATCAAAGAACGCCGGATGTTGTTCATCCCTAAAGTGTAAAAGAATGATAATTTTTTTTAGAGTTAAAAATCACAAAAAATTGATTAAAATAATTTTAAAAAAAATCATACTCGAAACAAAATTAAAATTCTTATATGCTTCTAATCTTTAAAAAATAGCTGCCACTGCTTCTTTAAAATTTTTAAAAGCAAATAAATTGAAAATATAAGCGTAAAATGACATCAACTACTAAGTTAGATTCTCGAAAAGCAATTGAAAAGTTAACTAAAGATTTAACAAAAGTGCCCTCTCACATTGCTATTATCATGGATGGTAATAGAAGATGGGCAAAAAAAAATAATCTACCCGCTGCAGCAGGACATATTAAAGGAGCTAATTCTCTAACTAACGTTGTAAAAATTGCATCAAAATTAAAAATTAAAACTTTAACCGTTTTTGCTTTTTCAACAGAAAATTGGTTGAGATCGAAAATAGAAATTAACAGTCTTATGAAACTTTTTAATCTCTATTTAAAAAAACAACTAAAATTCATGCAAAAAGAAAAAGTCAAGTTAAGTGTTATCGGTGATCTTACAAAACTACCTGAAAATTTACAAAAAGCTTTTAATTCTACAATTGAAAAAACAAAAGATAATGATGTTATCGAGCTTGTAATTGCTGTTAACTACGGTTTTAAAAATGAAATGAAAAGAGCAATTCAAAAAATTATTGAAGATTGCGAAAATAAAAAAATTTCAAAAAATGATATTTCTGAGAGTTTAATATCTGAGTATTTAGATACAAAAAATCTAACAGATCCAGATCTTTTTATAAGGACAAGCGGAGAGAATAGATTAAGCAATTTTTTGCTTTGGCAACAAGCATATTCAGAGATTTATATTACAGATGTTCTATGGCCAGATTTTAAAGAAAAAGATTTTTTAAATGCAATTCATGAGTTCCAAAAAAGAAAAAGAAGGTTTGGAGCATAAAAAATGTTAAAAAAAATTATGTTAAAAAATAAAAAAATATTTTTTTTAACATTTATTTTTTTTATTTTCCCTCTTCTCTTAGTAAATGTTGCTGCTTTTGATGATTTTAACTATCAAAAAAATGAATTTGTCTCAATAGAGGCTGAAAATATCCCAAAGCATGTTGCTATTATTATGGATGGAAATAGAAGATGGGCAAAAGAAAATGATCTTTCTTTATATGAAGGATATATTAAAGGCGCTGAGGCATTATCTAATATCATTGAAGCTTCAGTAGATTTAGGAGTAAAAATTTTAACTGTTTATGTGTTTTCAACAGAAAATTGGTCTCGTGAAAAAGAAGAAATTGATACTCTAAAAGATTTATTTGAGTATATGTGTATCAATCAAAAAAATACTCTAATAGATTTGGGAGTTAGACTAGATACAATTGGTGATATTTCAAAATTTCCAAAAAGTACTCAAGATAGTTTTAATGAGCTAAAAAAAACTTGCCAAAATGGTAAAAAGCTGGATTTGATTTTAGCAATAAATTATGGTGGAAGAGATGAAATAAATCGGGCGATGCTAAAAATAATTGACGATGTTGAAAATAATATCATAAAAAAAGAAGAAATTACTCAAAATTTGATAGCAAGTTACTTGGATACAAATAAAATACCAGATCCAGATCTTTTGATTAGAACAGCAGGGGAAGCTAGACTTAGTAATTTTTTACTATGGCAAGTAGCTTATACAGAAATTTATATCTCAGATTTTTATTGGCCGGCTTTTTCAAAACTAGAATTTATGAAAGCGATTTTGGATTTTCAAAAAAGAAGTAAAAAGGTAGGTTCATGAAAAATTTTAAGGATTTAAAAAGTAGATTTTTAGTCTCAATAATCTCAATTATCATACTGATATTAGTAATATTTTTTGCAGATCTACTCTTCATGAGATTTATTGTAACATTAGTTATTTGTTCTCTTGGCGCTTTTGGAGCTAATGAATTTGTTCATTTTGCTAAAAAAAAGCAAATTGCAATCGATAAAAATTTACTTGTCGGCGCTGTTATTTTTGAGATAATAGCTTTTTTTATCTATTCACAATATGCAGAGCTTCAAATTTTACCAATTCTAGTTTTCTTTCTCTTTTTAATCTTTTTATTTTTCTCTAATTTTAACAAAATAGAAAATTCTTTACTTAGAATATCTACAGCTGCTTTTGGGTTTTTATATATCGCTATTCCTTTGGGGATGGTTCTACCAATTTTATACATTGAAACTATCGAAATGCAAGATGGAAGGTTTTGGATATTTTATCTGATTTTTGTAACAAAAATAACAGATATTGGAGCCTATTTTGGAGGTAGACTTTTTGGCAAAAAAAAATTAGCTGCAAAGGTTAGTCCTAAAAAAACTGTTTTTGGAAGTGTTACAGGTTTAATATTTGCACTCGGTGGAAGCCTTTTGTTTTTAATATTTGCAAAATCTAGTGTGTTTGATTTTAACCTATCAGAGGCGATAGTTTTAGGTATTATTTTAGGTGTGTTTGCTCAATTTGGTGATCTCACTGAATCTCTTATAAAAAGAGATTCTAAAATTAAAGATAGCTCAAAAATTCCAGGATTTGGTGGAGTATTAGATATGTTAGACTCTCATATATTCAATATTCCAATTTTATTTATGTTTTTGGTAGGATAGAAAGCATGATAATTACAATAGATGGCCCTGCAGGGGTTGGAAAATCCACAGTTGCTAAACTTCTCGCTCAAAAATTGAAATATTCATATTTCGATACGGGAGCTATGTATCGAGCTGTTACATATGCATTTTTAAAAAATGAAATAGATATTGATGATGAGATAAGTGTTATCAATTTTTTAGAAAACTCTTTTAATTATGAAATCAAAGAAGAAAATGGTTTAAAATTTTACTTTGTAAATAATGAAGATGTAACAGAAATTATAAGATCAAACTATGTTACTGATCAGGTGTCTTTAGTCTCTGCAAAACCCTTTGTTAGAAAAATGCTAGTTCCAATGCAAAGAAAATTCGCAAATGATAAAGATATGGTCTGTGAAGGTAGAGATATGGGAACTGTAGTTTTTCCAAATGCCGAGATAAAAATTTATTTAACAGCTAAAATATCTGTAAGAGCCCAAAGAAGATTTAAAGAATATATAGAAAAACATCCCCAAGATATTGCTACTTTAGATAAAAATCAAATTCTTCAAGATATTCAAAGAAGAGATGAAAAAGACTCAACTAGAAAAATCTCCCCTTTAAGAAAGGCAAAAGATGCTCATCATATAGATACCTCAAATTTAAGCGTTGATGGTGTTGTTAAAAAAATTATAAAAAAAATAAAAAAACAACAAAAAATAAAATTCGCTTATAGATTTGTTAAAGTAGTATCTAGGTTCATTTTAAAAACATTTTATAAATATAAGGTATATGGCAAAGAAAACGTTATTAAAGGCGCTGCTATAGTAACGTCTAATCATGTATCTTTTTTTGATCCCTCTGCCCTTACTGTAGCTATAGATGATGAGATCCATTTTTTAGCAAAAGAATCTCTATTTAAAGTTCCAATTTTAAAAAATCTTATAAGAGCTTTAAATGCCCATCCAATCTCAGGAAAAGAATCGAATATTCAAACTATTAAAGAAGTAAAAAATATTTTAAAGACTGGAAAAAAAATAGTTATCTTTCCAGAAGGCACCAGAACAGACGGTAAAATTACAAAACTGCTCCCCGGTGTTGGCTTTTTAATAAGCTTATCTAAATGTACAACTATTCCAGCTTATATTCATGGAGCTCACAAAGTGTGGCCAAGAGGCAAAAAATTTCCAAAACTCTTTGGTCAAATCTCTTGTATTTTTGGTAAACCCATAAGATTTGAAGAGTTTGAAAAAATAGATAGAAATAAAAGAATTCCTTTTATTTTAGCAAGAATAGAAAATGAATTAAAAAATTTAGAGAAATGGGCTGAAGATGGTTTTAAAGGTGAGCAACCCTAAACTTATTGAAAAAAATGAAAATTTTTATTCATAATAATATTAAATCAATAATCGGAGGATATAATGGCTAAAAATATTAAAATGTTAGATGAATCAAACTTTTCTAAGGAAATTGAATCAGGTGTTACCTTAATAGATTTTTTTGCCGAATGGTGTGGCCCTTGTAGAATGCTAGCTCCAGTTGTTGAAGAAGTAGCAGAGACCCTAAAAGATAAAGCATCTTTTGGTAAAGTCGATATAGATAAACAAGTAAAGCTTGCAACCGAATACCAAGTAACCTCTATTCCAACTCTAGTCTTATTTAAAAATGGGAAGGAAGTTGATAGAATAGTCGGCCTTAGAGATGAAAAAGCTCTGAAAGAATTTGTAGAAAAAGCCCTAAAATGAGTAGATTTATATTTTGGTTTGTAGTTTTTGTTTTTATATCTGGAATATCTCTTCATTATAAGTTCGATATTCCATATTTTCTCTCTTGGATAGGAAAGCTTCCTGGCGATATGATCATTAGAAAAGGGAAAACTATATTTTATGCTCCAATAACTACTGCTGCTCTATCTTCTTTAGCTTGGTCAATTTTTTTAGGGGCTTTTTCTAGAAAAAAATGAATTTTGGAATTTAGATTTTCTTTTTCATTGTTTTATATATAATATTTTTTTCATAAATATAAGTTTTTCTTTTATTTTTTTTCGAATTGATTAATAATACTATAATTTTAAAAGCTAATTCTTAGGAAAATCTTATGTCTCTTCCCACAAAACAATTGAATGCTAAGTCTCTTTTATCAAAAGAATATAAAAATCTTTTTAAGGAAATCAAAGCGAAAGTACTTTCCTCTCAACTTAAAGCGTCTATTGCTGTTAATAGTGAACTTATCAAACTATATTGGGAAATAGGAAACGCAGTTTGTAGAAGACAACAAAAAGAAGGGTGGGGTAGTAAAATAATTGAAAAATTAGCAAAAGATTTAAAACTTACATTCCCTGATATGAAAGGGTTTTCTTTAAGAAATATTCAATTTATGGTGCAATTTGCTAAAAAATATCTTCAAATTGAAATTGTGAAACAGCTTGTTTCGCAAATTCCTTGGGGGCACAACATATTGATAATGCAACGATTAAGTAATAATAAGGAGAGATTTTGGTATATTAAACAAACTATTGAAAATGGATGGAGTAGAAGCATTTTAGAAAACTGGATTGATTCTAACTTATATCTAAGACAAGGAAAGGCTGCAACAAATTTCAAGAATACTTTGCCAGCTACTCAATCAGACTTAGCTAACCAGATTATTAAAGATCCGTATTGTTTTGATTTTTTAACTCTAAGAAAAAAATATGATGAGAAAGAATTAGAATGTGGTCTTATGGACCACATTCAAAAATTTCTACTTGAACTTGGGGCTGGATTTGCCTTTGTTGGACGACAATATCAACTTACTGTAAGCAATAAAGATTTTTTTGTTGATCTTTTATTTTATCATTTAAAACTTCGTAGTTTTATTGTTGTTGAGCTAAAGGCTAAAGCATTCACTCCGAAGGATGTTGGCCAAATGAATTTTTATTTATCTGTTATAGATGATCTATTGCGACAATCCGGAGATAATCCAACTATGGGTTTGCTCTTGTGCAAAACAAAAGATAAGGTTATTGCTGAATATGCTCTAAGAGATATACATAAACCTATTGGTATCTCAGAGTATAAAACCAAAATTATAGAATCTCTTCCTGAAAATTTGAAAGGATCTTTGCCCACAATTGAGGAAATTGAAGAAGAACTTTCCGACAAAAATCAATAACTATAGCTGCTCTATCTTCTTTAGCTTGGTCAATTTTTTTAGGGGCTTTTTCTAGGAAAAAATGATATCGAATAGTGATTTTTAAAGATCAAAAATCTTGTAACATTTGTATTAAATAATTTCTTATTGATAGTTTTTTATAGTTTTAATATTCTGTGTGTGAAAATTTTAAGGAGTCTTTATGACAGCAGCATTAAGATCAGCCATTCATAGAAATTATTCTGGAAGTTTTAGATCATTCGATGATTGTTCTTTATCTCGTGATATGAGTAAATATTTATTAGTTAGTAAGAGATTAACGGAGGGCAGTGATGCTGCTCCAAGGACATTTTGTGAAAAGCCTTCTTTTGATAATATGAAATTAGAGGAGTTCGCTGCTTCTTATGCAAGGACATTTTTTGGAATGCCTCTCCATAGTATGACTCAAGGAAATAGACGATTTCAATTTGAAAAATTCCAGAAAACGCATTTTTCTGATGATCTTGATTTGGACAATGCATCTTTAGTTGATTCCCTTTCTTTAAGTATTTGGGCTGCATTAATGGATTATTACGGTGATGATCCCAACTTTAAAAGAAAATTTTTATCTGAATTGGGATTAACAGGAAATAGTTTGCTTTCTATTTTGGAGACTGTTGTAAGGTTACCCGCTTGTTTGATTGTTGGAAATAAAATATCCCACTATATTGCTCAAGGAATAAATTTTTTTGCCAATAGAAAAAGGAATGATGATCAAATTCTTATAAATTATTTAGAATTGAGAAAAAAGTTAAATCGAAGTTTAGGCAGAAATGTTGAGAGTGTAGCTCAAAATTGTACAAGTTTGGTTACAAATTTAATGAGAAGAGGTTATCAAGAGAGAACGGCTCAAAAAATTAATGATCATGTGGTAGATGGTAGTGAGAAAGTTCTTTCTTTATTCGAACATGTATTAAGTCCTTTTTTTATATTGAAATTAGCTTTGGGAAAACTTCCAACAGGGACTGATATGGTTACTTTTTATAGCGATATGAAGAAATATGATCCTAAATATTATTCAAGAGAACGCTCAAATTCTTTATAGAATTGCGCAACTAGCAAATTTTTGAAATCTCTGTTTTATTTCATCCGTATGTCTATGTTTTTCTCCATAGACTTTTTTGCTCATTGATATTAGCTCTTTATATTTAGCTTTTGCTTTTTCCCCTTCCTTTAATTCAATGAACATTTCAACTAACTCTTCAAGTACTTCAATTACTTTAGTATTTCCTTCTGGAAATAGAGATTTATAGATTTCAAATGATTTTTCTAGCATTTTTCTAGCCTCTTGCTTTTTGCTAGCCTTAGACAGTAATTGAGATAAACCATAGCGTAGATTTGCTTCTAGATCTTTTTCTCCATCTTCTTTTTCAAATATTGCAAATGCTTGTGTGTATATTTCCAGAGCTTCTTTATTCAGGTCAAGATAGGATGAAATTTTAGATAAAAATAATAAAGAGTTAATCATAAATTGAAGATCTCTAGCTTCAAAAGTTTTTTGGAAATTTTTAAGTGAAACAGGGACCATTTTTTTAGCTTCAGTTTTAACTTGGGTTTTTATTTCAATATCATCAGAGTTATATAGTTGAACTATTTCTCGAAGTAAAGATTCTGTGCATCTTCCGTCATATTTTCTTTGCAATATTTCGTTTACATCTTTAAAGATTTCTAATTTTTCCCTGCTCAACCCATACATATCGAAATATTTTGTGCCGCTTATCAATTTTTGAATTATCAAATCAAGGTGTTTGTCTCCATAATTCGTTAAAGATTTTTGTAGAGCTTCTTTAAACGTAGGTAGAGCTTTTTTTTGATCTTCAGGATTATTAGAATAAAAAAGCATATCGATTTCAGTAAAGGTAGATTCTATTATAAAAGGATCTAATTGAGAGTCGTAGGGCTCACGAATCACCTCAATCTCTTTTTCTAATTTTTGAAATTCTTTCTCAAATTTAATTATGCAGACATCTAAATCTTTACTATCGATAGTGGAGCTTTCGATCTCTTGTTCGATTTGCTGAAAAGATGTTAAAATGCTCTGAAGATTTATTGCTCCAAATTCTTTAACAAAAACTTCAAAAACTTTATTAAATTTTTGAAGAAATTCCTTTATTGCTATTGAACCTTCTTTTTTATTGGATTTAAATTTTTTCAAATTTTCATTAAATTCTTGCAAATCTATATGATTTTTTTGAAGAAGATCTGTTACTTGAAATAATTTTGAAAAAGCATCTTTAAAAGAATTCATAACTAATGTTGGATCAGTTTTTTTCTCGAGCAATTCTAGTGCGTTCATAAGCTGAGATAGATAGCCTTTGAAAAGAGAACAAATGCGTTCGTTTGAATTATTTTCAATAAACTTCGCTAATTGTTGTTCTTGATTTTTTACAATTTCTTTCAAAAAAAACATTTTATGATCTGTTCTTGATGCTAAATTGGTTAAGTTCTGTTGTATTTCATCAATAATTGGGATATTTCCAAATTCTAATCTAGATAGTGTGAGTAATTCATAGGCCTGTTGAAATAACCCCCTGTTTCCTAAGGTTTCAACAATAAAATTAATTTTATCGAAATCCTTTTCTAAAAAAGCTTCTTCAAATAAAACTAATAATAGTGGTGGAATATTTTTAAAAATATTATCACTTGATAATTGCAAAGATGGCCAAAGGGTAATTGTTTTATTAACAACTATATCCATTATTGAATCTAATGAAAATTCTGAGGCTAGAATATTTTCACCTAAGGTTTTTTTAGGAGAAGTTATATTTTTTTTATCAATATATATTCCAATTTCTCTTAACTTTTTTATTGCCCATGTAATGCAGTTGTCAGGTGCGATTTTTTGTTCCCAATGATCTTTGACTTGTTTAAAAATTAATTCCGTAAATTGTGGTGAATATTTTTCAAAATTATTTCTTTCTATTACTTGAATATCTTCATCATTATAACAACTCTCTTCAGAATCAAAATTTTTCCATGAACTAGTTTCTGGAAATGAAATAGTTTGAATAAAGCCATCTTTAGATCGAATTATTAAAACAATAAATCTCTCATTTTGATTCATTATCTTTTTCTTTTCTTTAAAATAATCAATGATTGTTTGCTTTACTGCATCATAAGATTCTAATTTTTTTATCGGCTTAAATGGTCTTGCAATGCTTTCTTGTGAACCTCCGCTTCCTAATAGATTAAAAAATACTTGAGGTGTTCCAGCTTTTTGTTGTTCTATTTCCCAAGTAACTAAATTGATTAATTTTCTTGCTTCATAACTACTTATTTGCCACGATTTCACATATTTAGAAGATTTGAATTTAGAAAAAGGATCTATTAAATTTATTCTTACATCAGCCTCTGAATTTCTAGATAAAGGATTTCCTCCTATATGAAGTCTTATCATGAAATATTTATTATTTTCAATTCCCTCTATTATTATTGATCCATGTTTATCAATTGGAATTGAATCATTGCAATCATCGATCGCTGCTAAAGTAACTAGCCAATTATCAGAATCCACAATACACGGTGAATCAGGATTTGCCATTTCTAATTTACTAGGAGCTATGATCTTTTTTAGAAAAATTCCTGTTATTCTCTTTTCATCTTCTTTATCTTTTTCAACGGTTTCAATTTTGCAATCTTTAAAATATGAAATTATTGCATCATTCTCTTTTTTTCTATAATTAAAATAGGCAATCGAAAGAAAATCTTTTATTTGGTTCTTTGTTTTAAATATTGATAAATAACCGCCAAGTTTGTCTGCATTATAAGGAACATGAAGTTTATCGTTAAAAACATATGTTTTGTCAAAAGGAACAAGATGGGAGATATTTAAAGTTCTATCGAAGACTTTCCAAATTTTACTAATATTTTCATCGCCATTTACTGAATATAAGTTAAATTCATAATTAGAATTGTTTAAGGTTAGAATAGGATTGTCAATCGCAACCAATTCATAAATATTTTCAACAGGTAGAGGTAGACAAGCTTTTAAATATAGAGCATAATCAGAGATATCAATAATTGCTGGTATTGATTCTTGTATCTTTTCTAAACTTGTATAACCATCAAATGTTTTTGTTTGTCTTGTCTGATAATCATACTCTTCAATCTCTGGACAACAATCCTTTTCATTCAACAATAAAGTGATTTTTTTTCCATTATAAAACCATGAATTTATCTCTTGAATTTCTTCACTCGGATTTGTTGCCCTTTTATTTAGATGTAAGTCTACTGTTGACACTATTATTCCCTTAACAACTTTTACCGATAGAACTAATGCTATAATCAGCTGTTTTTCGTATAGTGCTATTCACATGAGGATCAAAACTCTCTTTTTTTTCGTCCAATGCCATGGTTACACTAGCATTAACTACAGAGTCTGTTACACACTTACCTTCTGGTGCATAAGCATTAAGAGCTGCTTTTACAGCCACACCACTTAATGTAATAGAACCATCAGTACTGCTTTTTACTCCATTTTGAATACCTGGAACTGAATTGTCAATAGCAGCTTGCACACGCTCTTTTCTTGACATTTCTTCTTCTTTTAATTTCTCAAACAATCCTGGTAACACTTCAATTTTTTTTGAAGGATCTCTTCCTGAAATTTTTGTTGACATCTTAAACCTCCATTTTTGATTTTAAGATAAAAAGTTGAGATGTTACATCTCTTGCTTGTTTAAGTAAAATAAAATTTTATGTTTTCAAAAAACATTGGTTTTTTTGCTTAAACTTCTATGTATTTAGTCCTCTGAATCTGAAAACTCTTCTTTTAATGAATCAAGTGTTTTTTCTACAAACTCACCAAAAGTTGTTTTTACTTGTAGGTTAGGCTTTGATTCTTCTAATCTTTTTAAAGCTTTTTGCACATCAGCTGTGATTTTATTTTCACTTAAATCTAACATTACTATAGCGTTGTTTTTAAGATGATTTTTTAAAATCTCTATTCGTTTAGTAGCATTACACTCTATTTGATTAGAGCTTAAATCAAGATGTGTCAGGGCTTGATTAGTTTCTAATCCCTGCAAAAATAAACACAGACCAAAAAATCCGATTTCATTAGCGCTTAAATCAAGATGAGTAAGAGAAGAGTTTTTTGCTAAAGATGAGCTTGTTAGAGGTTGTTTTGCTAGAGCCTTTGCGTCTGAATAATTAAATTTGTTTCCAGAAAGACATAGATGAGTTAAAGATTTGTTTTTTCCTATAGCCTGTCCTAAGGAAATAGCGTTCTCATGGAGTAGATTTCCTCCTAAATTGTTTTCACTCAAATCAAGATGAGTCATGGTTCTATTTGTTATTAAAAAAGCCGCTAAAGCTGCTATTCCTTTAGCAGTAATTCTATTTGACCTTAGATTAAGATATTTAAGAGGAGTGTCTTTTAAAACATTGGCAAGAAACATAAATTCCGCACCTATATTATTATCACTTAGATCTAAATGAGTGATTGTATAATTATTTTTAAAGGGGTGTTCTAAAACTCCAACCGACTTACCGATCATACATGAACTTAGATCTAATTTAGATACAACTGCATTGGTCTCAAGTGCTTTTGCTACTAATAAAATTGTAGCTTCAATAGGAAACTTTCTTAGCAGAGGTAAATCGCGTTTAGAAGTTTTTTTAGGATCATATACAAATTGCAAAGTCGTTCCAAATGACATAGGGTAATCTGTTATTTTATCAGCTTCGCTTACAGTAAGCTTAACTTCTGATAAAGAATCAGCAGTTTTTAATTCTTCTATAAATTCTTCTTTTTTATCGATACGATCTAATAGAGTTTTTATAAGCCTTTCTCCAGGTATTATACCTTTGATATCAGCATTTAAAATAACATCTTTCATCGAAGGATAGAAAAGTTTAAGGATAAATTTGCAGTAATTAGAGTCTAATTGTTGAGCTATTCTTATGAGTTTTTCTATTCCAAAAAGTTTTTCTAATGTCTCAGCTTTTATTTTTACAGCATTTTCAGCTTCAATTTTCACAGATAAAGGTGCTTTTAGATCCAATATTTCTAAGTCTTTATCATTATAAGCTTTTAAAATTTTCAAGTGAGGAGCTATCAATCCAAGGATTTTTAGATTTTGACAATCAGATATATCAAGATGTTCTAACTTTCTAAATATAGCTAATTTTAATAAAAGCCCCCCTGTAATAGAAGAGATATTAGAGCATTCTCTTAAAGCAAGTATTTGTAATTCAAGACATTTTTCACCGATAATCCTTACCGAGCTTTTGGTTATACTTGGACAACCATTAAGAATTAATTTTGTAAGATTTTTGTGTAAAAAAGGTTTAAGTTTTTTGTCATCTAAAATAGATATATTTGAAAGGTTAATAACATTTGATGGATCTGAAGGATAAATAACAGTATCAAAATGATTGAGACGAGCTCGAATAATCGATTTCATGTCATCTACTTTAGATGCATTTGCTTGTTTTAATGCAGCTGTAAAATGTTTTTTTGCATCCTCTATCAGTCCATTTCGCTCAGCTATAGAACCTAATTTATAATAATCTTCACAAGAAATTGCATCTTTTTCTTCTTCTTTAGGCTTTGTAGGGTAGCAGCTTCCAATGGAACTCGAACTAACACTCATAAGGATCTCCTAAATTTTTTTGATAAACATTATCAAAAAATTTGATTATATTTCAAATAATATTTTATTTTTTTAAGTCCAAAGTATCATTTTAACTTTGCTCTGACATAAGCTTTTTTAGTTTTCAAAAATTATTGACATGGAAGTCTCTAATATCTAGACTTCTTTAGCAAAACAATTTTTTTTACAATTTAACCATCTAAAACAATGACATATCCTATTGATGCAAAAAGTTTAATGAACGGTGATCATAGAGGAAAACACGAACGTGTACATTCAAAAAAAGATCCAATAATATGGAAAACTCATGATTATGTTATTCAAAGTAAACGCAAGGGTTGTTTTTGCTGCTGTGGATCTAATATACACTTAGAAACACCGCTTACAGATAGAGTAACCTTCGAAAAAAATGTTCAAGCTATCATAGAGTTTATATCTGGTGAAAAAACCTCTCATAAAGGTTTGAGAATATCAGAAAAAAATCTTAAGGCTTTGAGAAAAAAAGCACTTAAAGCAACAACTATTCCAGAAAGAATATCTGAAGCATTTGATAAGTATGAGTATGATTTTTTAAAGTCATTTTTAAATTGTTATAATCCTCAAAAATTTTCTAAAAAATATTCCAGTCTAAAATCTAAGGAGCAAAAGTTATTTAAAAAGATTATTGGGGGAAATGAGGTGTTAAAGATAATACAGGATAGTCATTTCAAAGAAATGCTAGAAAAATTATCAAAAATTGCTGAATTAATAAATAAAGTTGAAAATATTCGAATTTCTTGTAATGAAAGCATCGAATCATTTTATGATATAATAAAAACACTTGAAGAAAAGCAAATTAGAGACGCCTTTAGATATTTTCAATCTGATACAATGTTTGGAAAAAAAGGTTTTATTTTTTTAAATAATAAATCACTAAAATTTCCAAATCTATCTTCAATCGATGATGAGGGTCGAACTTTTTTAAAATGGCTTCGTAAAAAAATAACTTTAAAAATAACAAAAGAAAAAGAATTAATAGATTTTATTTTATCGTGTCTGTCCTTTAATGTTTTTCGTGTAGCTCATTATTCTACTTTGCGAGAGACATTTCCTAGTTTTTTTGAAACAAACTTATATTCAACTAGATTGAAATTAGACTCAAAAAAGCCAACTCGTTTTTTTATTAATAAAGTTGATGAAAACACTTATGAGGCTGTTCAAGAAAAAAATTATAGTCTAATAACATATCTTGATGATGGTTCAAAACAAGATTGCGATATTGGTAATATGAAAGTTTGCTTGAAAATTAAATTCAACTCCAAAAAAGAAATCATTTCTCGAAAAACTTATATAAAAGATATAGCTTTTTTTGATAAGGCAGATCTACAAACTCAAATAGATGTTTTAGAAAAAATGGATATATCAAAAAAGATTTCAATTTAGCTTTTATTCAGCTCTTTTACATATAAATATTTGTTTTGTTAAAAAAAAATCATAAAATCATTTAAATATATTCTAAACTTCTTTATGCTAACTGCCCCAGGGAAAGAACGTAAAATTTAACTGGGAGTTAATATGAAAAAATTTATTTTGTTTTTTTTTATCCAAATAATTTCTGTCTCACTATTTTCTAATCCAATTCTAGAATCTTTAGTATATAAAATTAGAGATCCTGATACTGATAAAAAAGAGTTTAGAGAGTATTTAGAAAAAATAGGGGAATATATCGCAATTGATGTTGCGAAAGATCTAAAAACAAAAAAACAAAATATTGAAACAGTTATGGGCACTCCAGCTGAGCATAACATAGTTGATGAAAATATTGTTTTGCTCACTATATTAAGAGCAGGGTTGCCTCTATTTAATGGAGTCTTTAAAGTTTTTCCAGAAGCGGAAGCTGGTTTTTTTGCAATGCAAAGAAATGAAGTAACCCTAAAAGCTTCTGTTGATTATGTAGCACTGCCTCCATTAGAGAATAAAACAGTCATAATTGCAGATACTATGCTAGCGACGGGAGGTAGTATGTTAGATGCAATTAAAATTGTTGAAAAAAGAAATCCCAAAAAAATAATTTTAGTGAGCGCCTTAGCAGCGCAAGAGGGGATTGATAATATTTTAAGACACAATCCAGATATTCAAATATATCCGGCATATGTAGATCCAATTTTAAATGAAATAGGATATATAGTGCCAGGACTTGGCGATGCTGGAGATAGATGTTATGGTAATAAAATAACTGTATCTCATTAAAATAGAAAAATTTTAACTCTAAGACAAAATAAGCTTTAAAAAGAAAAGTTGTTTTGTCTTAGAGCTTCATATAAAGCGATAGCAACTGAATTTGATAGATTTAAACAGCGGCTATTTTTTTTCATTGGAATTTTTAAAAATTTATCTTCGTATTTTTCAAAAAAGATTTTTGGAAGTCCTGTAGTTTCTGAGCCAAAAATTAATATAGCATCTTTTTCATAAGTAATGGAGCTGTACGTTTTTGTAGCTTTTGATGAAAAAAAATAAAAGTGTTGTTTATCCAAAAGATATGTTTCTAAATTTTGGATTTTTTCTAGTTTCATATCTTTAAAATAATCAAGACCTGCTCTTTTTAAATTTCTATCAGATAGTGAAAAAGATGCAGGAGTTACAATTGAAAGTGATGCATTTGTAAGATAACAAGTTCTTATAATATTTCCGGTATTTTGAGGAATTTCTGGTTTAAATAAAATGATTTGCATCAGAAGATTTTTTTGTTATTTGCGATTTCAGCTAAAGGATCTTTTTTAGCATCTAAATCGAGAATTTCAATATCAAAAATTACTAAAGAATTTAAATGAGGGGAATTTCTATCAAAAATTAGATCTGGATGGATAAAAACTTTTCTTTTTTCATGAAGATTCATTCCAACTATTGCTTTTTGTAGAGCTGGCAAGGTCTCATTTAAATTTATTGTCTCTTCTGAATTAATAAAAATTTTATCATCTAAATATCTGCCTGTCATTTTAACAATTGGAGAGTGATAAGTTTCAACTTTTTTGTTTTTCCCGCTTTTTAAAATTTTATATTGAAGTTTTTCTTTCTCTATTTCAATGACATCTTTGTCTTTAAGATTATTTATTAAAAAATCTTTCGCTTCTTTTAAGTTTTGAGAAGTTATTTTTTCATTTTCTTTGATTTGAATTTGAGCTAAAGCTTCTAAACATTCATCTTCACTCATTGGAGATAATTTTTTTTGAGAGCCTTTTTTTATACCTTTTAACATATTTTTAAGATCTAATTTGAAGCCTAGATCATCTAAATTTTTGCCAATGATATGTCCAAGTGCTTCAGATAGTTTTTTTATATCTACTTCTTTTTCTTTTGCAAAAGCATTAGAAAAAATAGCTATGGTAAAAATACAAATTATAAATTTTTTTTTTAAAAGTTTTACCATGGGATCTCATCTATCTCTTTGGTTTGTATCTCAAGCTCTTTTAACTGATCTTTATCTACAACGCTTGGAGATTGTAGCATTAGATCTAAACTTTTTAAGGTTTTTGGAAAGGCTATTACATCTCTTATGTTATCAGTATCTGTTAAAATCATAATGAGCCTATCAAAACCATATGCTATACCACCATGCGGAGGGGTTCCATATTTTAGAGCATCTATAAAAAATCCAAATTTTTGTTTTATATCCTCGTCTGTAAGTTTTAAAAGTTTAAAGATTTTTGATTGCAGTTCACTATCATAAATTCTTTGTGAGCCTCCAGCGATTTCATAGCCATTTAAAACTAAATCATATGCATCTGCTCGAACTTTTAGGGGCTCTTTTTCTAAAATTTCTAAATCTTTTGTGCTAGGAGCTGTAAATGGATGGTGCATCGCTTTTAATCTTTTTTCATCTTCTGAATATTCAAATAAAGGAAAATCTTCTACCCATAAAAATTTATAAATGCCTTTTTTAATCAAAGATCTATCTTGAGCTATTTTTCTTCTTAAATGATCTAAGCCTTGATTTACAATTTCATCTTTATCTGCTGCAATTATTACTAAATCGCCATCTTCCATATTTAATTTTTTTTCGATCTCAGTTAAAAGCTCTGGAGTAAAAAATTTTAAAAGACTAGAGGATAGAGAAGAATCTGTCTTTTTAATAAATGAAAGTCCTTTCAATCCAAAAGATTTTACAAAAGAAGATAAATCATCTAATTTTTTTCTAGATAGATCTGAGCCTCCTTTTACATTTATAGCCTTTATGCAGCCTTTAGATTTTAAAATATCTAAAAATATAGAAAATGTTGATTTTTTTGCTATCTCATCCAACCTCTGAAATTCCATAGCAAAACGAAGATCAGGTTTATCTGTTCCATACTTTTCTAATGACTGAGAGTGAGACATTTTCTCAAATGGAGTTTTAATATCTACATCTAAACATTTTTTAAAAACTCTTTTTAAATGATTTTCAACAAGTTCAAAAAGTTTTTCTTTGCCATCAAAACTCATTTCAACATCTATTTGGGTAAATTCAGGCTGGCGATCTGCTCTAAGATCTTCATCTCTAAAGCACGGTGCTATTTGAAAATATCTATCTATTCCTCCAATCATTAAAAGTTGTTTGAATATCTGTGGAGATTGAGGAAGGGCATAAAAATTACCAGGATATATTCTAGAGGGTACTAAATAATCTCTTGCTCCCTCTGGCGTTGATTTACCTAAAATTGGTGTGTTTATCTCTAAAAAACCATGTTCTGAAAAAAAAATTCTCGTCTCTAACATCGCTTGGTGTCTAATTTTAATCTTATCTAAAATAGGTTTTCTTCGAATGTCTAAATATCTATATTTTAATCTTAGCTCCTCGTTTGTCTCAGTTTTATCTTCAAAAATAGGAAATGGTGAGGGTTTTGATTTTGAAAGTATTTGTATCTGAGTAGCTGAAATTTCAATTTCACCAGTTTTTAAATTTTTATTTATCGTCTCTCTTTTAACAACTTCGCCTTGAATCGATATCACCCATTCATTACGCAGGGTTTTTGCAACTTCATGAGCGAGTGATGATATTTCTGGATCAAAAACTATTTGAGTTATTCCATATCTATCTCTTAGATCAATAAAGATCATTGAGCCATGATCTCTTCTTTTATTTACCCAGCCAGATAAGGTAACTTTTTTATTAATATCGGATTTATCAAGATCTATACATGTGTGAGTTCTAAACATTTTAATAGGCCCTTAAAGTTTGTAGAATTTATCTCTGATAAAATTTTTTAAATCTTCAAATTTTATCTCTTGTTGTTCTCTTTTATCTAAGTTTTTAAATGAAGCTACTTTTTTTTGCATCTCATCATCTGCTAAAATAAGAGCGTTTTTAGCATTTAATTTATCAGCTAAGCTAAGTGACTTTTGGATTTTTTTAGCATTTAAATCAATATCAACTGAAATTTTGTGGTGACGAAGATCTTTTGCTAATAGAATTGCAAAATCTTTTGCATCTTCTCCTATCGGAATTATATATAGAAAAGGACCCTCTTTTTCAGGGAAATATACCTCTTCTTCTATCATAGTTTGTAAAATTCTCTCTAATCCACATGCAAATCCAATTCCTGGCAGGTCAGGCCCACCTAAAGATTTTAGAAGTGAATTATATCTACCTCCACCACCGAGTGAGTTTTGAGCTCCACCTAATTTTTCAGATACAACTTCAAATACCGTATCATCGTAATAATCTAAGCCTCTCACTAACTTAGAATCAACTTCATATTTGATATCTAGCTTATCTAAGAGATTTAACAAATTTTCAAAATGTTTTTTTGCAGCGTCTGATAAAAAATCTAATATTGATGGCGCCTCTTTTAAAATCTTTTTGTCTCTTTCGTCTTTTGAATCCAAAATTCTCATTGGATTTTTATCAAACCTAGCTTTTGATTCTTCAGATAAATTTTCAAAATTTGGTTTTAAAAAATCAAGAAGTGCTTTTTTATAATTTGTTCTTGTCTCTAAATCTCCAATCGAATTTATCAAAAGTTTTAAATTTTTAAGCTCTAATCTTTTAAATAATGTCACTAACATATCAATCACTTCAGCATCAATTTCAAAAGATTTATCGCCAATTATTTCTACTCCAAGTTGATGGTGCTGGCGATATCTTCCTTTTTGTGGTCTATCATAACGAAACATCGGCCCCATATAATATAGTTTATGAAATTTTTTCTCTTGAGATAGATTGTTTTCAATAAAAGCCCTCATTACAGAGGCTGTTCCTTCGGGCCTCAGTGACATCGATCTTTTTGCTTTATCTAAAAAAGTATATAATTCCTTTGAAGCAATATCAGATGTAGCTCCAACTCCTCTTAAAAAAAGCTCGGTTTTTTCAAAAATTGGAACTCTAATCTCTTCAAAATTATAGTCTATAGCTAATTTATTTATTATAGATTCTAGATACTGCCATCTATTCACTTCTTTAAAACTCTCTTTAGCATTTGGCAAGATATCGAAAAGACCTTTGGGGATTTGATATTTCATAAGGTATCCACTAACATATATTTAGGTCTATTATAGTAAGAAAAATAAAAAAAGAAAAGATTATAAAAAGATATTTCTATCCTTGAAAAATGAAAAATAAAAAAAAATTGAAATATTTGATATAAAGCCTCAAATATCATAGGCTAAATATCTTTAAAATTTTCTAGGAGACAACATGAAAAAGATATTTTTAGTTTTCTTTTGTTTAATCACAAATTTTATTTTTGCAATTGATGTTAGCAATATTAGTAATGAAGAAAATTCTTTGACTAATTTACAAGTTGAGATGAATTCTTCTGGTCAAGCTATAGCTGCTTGGCAAAATAATAGGTATCATGAAAAATCTATAATTGAGTTTGCAACATCATCAGATTTTGGAAAAACTTGGAGTGAGCCTCAATTTATAGGAGAATCTACCAATATTGAGAAATTAAAAATCATAATAAATGAATCTGATGAAATAATGTGTTTATGGGAAAAAGAAATTGATTATGACTATAGTATTTTAGAATTAGCAATCTCTTATGATTTTGGAAGAACTTGGACTATTACGCAATCAGATGAAATGAAGTATATCATGAATTATTCGATAAAAAATATTAATGATATTGTTTTTATAATATGGGGAGAGTCGACAACATGTGAAAATAAAGGTATTTATATTAAAAAATCAACCGATTTTGGTAGAACATGGAAAAATATAAAATGTGTTGATGAAAATTCTTATTTTAAAATTTTTCTACATGAATCTGGACATTTTTTGATAGCTTGGGATGATTCTTTATGGGATAGTAAAACAAGTGCTTTTCAAAAATTAATCAAATATTCTATTTCTAATAATTTCGGTGATGATTGGTCTGAGATAAAATCAATTAGTCTTAATACTAATGAAATAATTGACATTGAGCAATGTGCTATAGATGATAATGGACATGTAATAATTATTTGGCTTGAAACTAAAAAAGATGATAATGGCGAATATTCAACAACCTTTCATTATTCTTATTCATCAGATAATACTAAGAGTTGGTCAGAACCAACAATTTTAGAAAAAGGACTACCTTCTGCAAGATTTTGGCATCCGAAGCTAACTTTAGATTCTTCAGGAAAAATGATTTTTATTTGGCAAGCCGAGTCTGAAAATTATTATGAAGAAGGGGACTTTATTAAGGTAGCGATATCATCAGATTTTGGAAAAACCTGGGCTTCTTCTAAGATTATTTCAGATAAAGACTATCATTGTTGTGATCCTTTTATAAAGATAGATTCCAATGAGAATGTATTAGTAACATGGGTAGCACAAGATTTGTATTATTCAAGTACTTTGCAAAGCAGATATTCTTCTGATTTTGGAATTAATTGGGATCCAATTATCGATCTATCTAATAAACAATTTATTTATCATGATCCAATAGTTGTGAATTCAAAGGGCAAGGTAATACTTTTATGGAAACGATATTTAGAAAGAAAAAAGCAATATCAAAGAATTATATCTTCTGATTTTGGAAAAAGTTGGGAGTAAATTTTAGAATAAAAAAAATCTAAGGATCTATGTTTTGATAACGATTTCTTATCTTAACATAGATCTTTTTTGTTCTTATGCTAGGTTAAATGAGTTCTAAAAGCTCATCTATAATAGATATCCAATGACTTAAATGAGAATTTATCGGATCTTTTTTATCTTCCAAATGAAGGTTTTGTAACATCTCCATATAAGGAAAAGGAACCCACGAATATCCCGCAAACTCAGATATATAATACCCTAGAGTAAATTCAGAGTTTTTAGGATAGTCATTTATCTCATCAATTATTTTTTTTATTAGATTTGTTGCTTTTTCATTTCTTAAAACATAGTAATCGTAATCTCTTAAAAATTTCATCCAAACAAAAGCAAAGTAATTTAAAAATTCAGGTTCTTGACATAGATTTTTTTCTTTTAAAGAGTAAAGAGATTTTCTTATTGTTAATATCTCTTTATGCAGTGGAGTACCATCTAAATCTTTTGCTGTTTTTTTAGTAAATGTATTTAAAATATTGGATAAAATCTTTAAAAAAGATAGATATACAAATAATTTTTTTGATACAGGTTTTTGAACTAAAGGCTTTTTATTTTTTTCTTCTTCCGTAGATGTTTTAATTTCAGGAATTCTCACATGTTCAAAAGGATCAACGGGTTTGGGGAAATCTACCATCTTTCAATAATTTTTTTGTTATATTTATTATTTAAAACTTATATCCAAGAAAGTAGATGTGAGTAAAGCTATTTTTGTCATATTTTTGAAAAAAATTGACAAATCATGTATAACTTGAGGTTGTTTTAGATTAGTGTGAAATAAATAAATAATAATTTTAATAAAAAGATAGGAGATTTTGTGAGCGTATTAGATATCTTTAAGCCACCTCCTCATACTAAAGAAATTCAAGATCCGAAAATTGTAAAAAAGAAATATGCATACTGGCGAATTCGAACGTTCTATAGCATGTATATAGGTTACGCCTTTTTTTATCTCTCTAGAAAAAGCTTTACCTTTGCAATGCCTGCCATGGCTCTATCTTTAGGTCTCGATAAATCTCAGCTCGGTATGCTAGCGAGTATTTTAAATTTAACATATGGAGCTAGTAAATTTTTTAGCGGGATTATGTCGGATAGATCTAATCCTAGATATTTTATGGCTATTGGACTTATCTTAACCGGTATTTTTAATATATTTTTTGGGTTCTCATCAACATTTGTTTTATTTGCAATATTTTGGGGACTAAATGGTTGGTTTCAAGGGTGGGGATGGCCTCCTTGTGGTAAACTTTTAACTCATTGGTACTCTCAATCAGAAAGAGGTCGATGGTGGAGTATTTGGAACACTTCACATAATGTTGGCGGAGCTTTAATTCCTCTTTTTGCTGCAGCTTTAGCTCAAACATTTGGTTGGCGATTCGCTATGTTTGGACCAGGGGTTATCTGTATATTTGCAGGGATATTTTTAATTAATAGATTAAGAGATACTCCAAGATCTCTTGGGCTTCCTACAATTGAAAAATATAAAAAAGATTACCCCTCAAAAAAGCATGAAAAATCAAGATATCAATTATCAACTAAAGAAATACTTTTGAAATATGTTTTGAAAAATAAATATATTTGGATTTTAGCTGTATCTTACTTTTTTATTTATATAATTCGCCAAGCTATAAATGATTGGACTTTAGTCTACTTAGTAGAAACCAAAGGCTATTCTTATATAGTTGCCGGAACATGTTTGTTTTGGTTTGAAATCGGAGGTTTTGTTGGAAGCTTAGCTGCTGGTTGGGGATCTGACTTTATCTTTAAGGGTAAAAGAGGCCCAGTAAATATTTTATTCACTTTAGGGGTTTTAATTAGTCTTTATTTAATGTGGAAATCTCCAGGTGGTGTTGTTCTTGTGCAATCTATCTTAATATTTTTTATAGGTTTTTTTATTTTTGGCCCTCAAATGTTAATAGGAGTAGCTGCTGCTGAACTATCTCATAAAAAAGCAGTAGGTACTGCAACAGGTTTTATAGGATGGTTTGCATATGTTGGTGCTGCTATGGCAGGAGCACCTCTCGGAGCTATGATTAAAAAACTCGGCTGGGAAGGCTTTTTTCTTATCTTAACTGTATCTTCTATTCTAGCGCTTCTTTTCTTGCTTCCTCTTTGGAGAGTTAAAACAAACCCTCAACTTGAAGCAGATCAAGCATAAATTAATTTTTTTAATTTTTTTTTTGTTTCTAATTAAATTTCAAAAAGTTTTACATTGCTTAAAACTTTTCGTTGGAGGCACAGAAAAATGGTAAGAATTTCAGCAAATATTGGGCATATAGAAATAATAAAAACTACAAAAAATCTAGAAGTAAATAAATCTCATCAGAAGATATTTAAGGATCATTTCTCTACATGCCCCAAAACATATACTAAAGTTGAGGGAGTAATTTGGGATTCATCTCAAGATTTATCAATAGATGTAATTTTTTCAAATGCTAAAAAAAGCGGACAAATATTCACTGCTCTAGTTGATGAATTAGGTGAATATTTGAGCATAGATACTCTAGAAAGAAGTACGGGACTGGCTACATTTGATATGAAAGTTTCTCAAAAGCAAATCAAAATAACAAAAAAGGTAACCCTTTTAGTAGCAAAACAATTAGAAGATAATTCAGTCTCAAATGCAAAAGTATATGAGCTTACAATATCCAATTTTAACCCACTGCCAATTAGTTCTTTGAAAGGAGTTGAAAGAGGTTAATATCATAATTTTTTTGAATTTTTCATATTCATCTTGATAGAGAATTTTTTTGCTTTTATACTAACAAGAAGGATCAACTATAAAAATAAAAAACATGTCTTGGATTTCGCTGCATAACCATTCTAGATATTCAATATTAGATTCTACAATTGAAGCTAAAAAATTAGCAAAACTTGCAAAAGAAAATGATATGAAAGCTATCGCATTGACTGATAGCTATAATATGAGTGGAGCAATAGAGTTTTATAAAGCATGTATTGAGCTAGATATAAAACCAATAATCGGCTGTGAAATCTGGGTAGCTAATGGATCTAGATTTGAGAAGAAAAGAAGATCGAATATTCCAATGGCTCATCCATTGGTTTTGCTTGTAAAAAATGAAATCGGATATAAAAATCTTTGCGCACTTTCATCAAAGGGTTATGTTGAAGGATTTTATTACTATCCAAGAATCGATAAAGATCTTCTAAAAGAACACTCTGAAGGATTGATCTGTTTATCTGGACCAGCAAATTCATCATTGAGTCATGCAATATTAAACTCTACAACAGATGAAATAGAAAAAGAAATTTCTTGGTTTTTAGATGTTTTTAAAGATGATTTTTATTTTGAAATTGAGCTACACCAAATGTCAGAAGATGATATTGAAAAAGACCAAATGAAAAAAGAGGCTTGGATTTATCAAAAACTTACCTCTTTTGTTGAAAAAGAGAAAAAATTAAAAGATGAATTTTTAAAATATTCTGATAAATATAATATCAAATGCGTAGCTACTAACGATGTTCACTACGAGAAAGGATCGGATTGGAAAGGTCATGAAATTTTATTAAATATAGCTTCTAATATTCCTTGTGAGATTTGGGAAAGAGACTCCAAAGGAATTCCGAGATATAAAATAGCAAACCCTAAAAGAAAAACCTACCCATCTCATGAATACTATTTTAAATCTCCAGATCAAATGCAAAAACTATTTGAGGGATCTGAGATCTCATTAAAAAATACTATAGAAGTTGCTGATAAATGTAATTTTTCTTTCGATCTTAAAACTAAACATTACCCAGTTTTTTATCCTCCAGATTTAAAAGAGACAGATGATAGAGCTAAAAAAGCTGAAGAATATCTTTGGAAGTTATGCATAGATGCTATAGATAAAAGATACTCTGATGATAAATTAAAAAATGTTAAAGAAAAATTCCCAGATGAAGATCCAAAAGCTATTATAGATAAAAGGCTAAAACATGAATTTGAGCTGATATCTTCTAAAGGTATGTGCGATTATTTTTTGATAGTTTATGATTTTATATCATGGGCAAAAAATAAAAATATTCCAGTAGGCCCTGGAAGAGGATCTGCTGCGGGATCTATAGTTTCATATTTAATCGGTATCACAGATATAGAACCTCTTAGATTTAATCTTTTCTTTGAAAGATTTATCAATCCAGAAAGAATTGCTTATCCTGATATTGACGTCGATATCTGTATGGATAGAAGATCTGAAGTTATTGATTATACCGTTCAAAAATATGGAAAAGAAAAAGTAGCTCAAATAATTACTTTTGGAACTATGAAAGCCAAAATGGCAATCAAAGATGTTGGAAGGGTTTTATCCGTTCCTTTATCTCATGTAAACAATATCGCAAAATTAGTTCCTGAAGATCCAAATATGACACTTGAAAAAGCGATTCAAATAGATCCAGAACTAAAACAGATGTATGAAAAAGATAAAGATGCAAAAAGAATTATCGATATTGCAAAAACTATTGAAGGATCAATAAGAAATACATCTACCCATGCTGCTGGAATAATAATATCAGCAAAACCTTTGACTGATAATATTCCTATCTGTATTGCAAAAGATTCAGAGATGGCCGTAACCCAATATTCAATGAAACCGGTGGAGGCTATTGGTCTTTTAAAAATAGACTTTTTAGGTCTTAAAACGCTCACTTGTATTCAAAAAGCATGTGCACTAGTTGAAAAAAATACCGGTAGAAAAATCGATTGGGAAAATTTGCCTTTAGACGATAAACCTACGTTTGATTTGTTAAATAAAGGAAAAACTCTTGGAATATTTCAGTTAGAATCTCAGGGAATTCAAGCACTCGCTAAACATCTTCATATCGATGTTTTTGAAGAAATCATAGCTGTAGAAGCTCTATATAGACCAGGTCCTATGGACATGATCCCATCTTTTATAAATAGAAAACATGGCAAAGAAAAAATTGAGATAGATCATCCTTTAATGAAAGATATCTTAAAAGAGACTTATGGTGTGATGATTTATCAAGAGCAAGTTATGCAAATAGCATCAACTTTGGCCGGATTCTCTCTTGGAGAAGGTGATGTTTTAAGAAGAGCGATGGGTAAAAAAGATCTAAAAGAGATGACAAATCAAAGACAAAAATTTGTATTAGGTGCTAAAAAAAATGGTATCGATGAGAGAATATCTGAAAATATTTTTAATAAAATAGAAAAATTTGCATCTTATGGATTTAATAAATCTCATGCGACAGCATATGCATTCATATCCTATGTGACAGCTTATTTTAAAGCTAATTACACCAAAGAGTGGCTCGCTGCTTTAATGACTTGTGATAGATATGATCTTTCTAAAGTTGCTAAATTTATAAGAGAGTGTAAATCCTTAAATATTGCAATTTTACCACCAAGTGTTAATGAAGCTGAAGATGAGTTTATTTCTACGAAAGATGGTATTAGATTTGCAATGTCTGCAATTAAAGGTATTGGATCTAATGTAGTAGAAGCAATTGTCGAAGAGAGAAATAAAAATGGTTCTTATCAAAATCTTTTCGATTTTATTAAAAGAATAGATAAATCAAAAGTTGGTAAAAAAAATATAGAACTTTTAATTGATAGTGGAGGATTTGATTTTTCAACTTGGACTAGAGCTGAGATGAAAATAAGCGTAGAAAAAATGTATGATCAAGCAACAAAGGAACAAGCTGATAAAGAAAAAGGTGTTATGAACCTTTTCTCTCTATTAAAAGAAGAAAAAGATAATTTTTCTCTTCCCCCAAAAATTTCTCATCAAATATCTCAAATACAAAAACTACTATTAGAAAAAGAACTTTTGGGTTTTTATCTAACCGGCCATCCTATGGATAAATACCAAGAGATTTTGAAAAAACTCAGCTGCGTTCCTTTAAAAGATTTAGAAAATTTTGAAAAAACTGTAGTTGTAAGATCGGCTTTTGTGATAGATGAAGTTAAATATAAAATTTCTAAAACTCAAAGAAAATTTGCAATACTTACTATTTCAGATGGAATGGAAAGATATGAACTTCCTATTTGGCCAGAACTATATTCTCAAAAAACTTCACTTTTGCAAGAAAATCAATTAGTATATGCTATCTTGCAAATTGAAAAAGTTGATAAAACTTTAAAATTGCAATGCAAATGGTTAGAAGATTTAAGCCTCGCCGATGATAAAATGATAAAATTCTGCGATGATGCTTTTGATAAATTTAAAAATAAGATAAATGGTTATGAGTTTAGAAAAAAAAGAAATGGTTTTATGAAAGATAAAAATGGATCTCAAAAAGAAACAAATTTCATATCAAATATTAAAATTAGGCTAAATGCAAATGATATTCGCTTTTCTCAAATTCTAGAATTAAAAGAGATTTTTAGATCGAATCCAGGAAAGACAGCAGTTGAATTAGAATTTTTTAATGAAAATCAAAAAATAGGACTTTTGGAAATAGCATCAAATTTAAAAATTAATTTCCAAGCTGATTTTAAAAATAAAATTTTAAATATTTCAGGGGTTGATGAGGTTATCTCTATTTGACTTTTAATTGCTTTTTTTATAAATTATTATGTGAAATTTTAAGGAATTAAATGAAATTAATTAAATATTTTTTACTTAGTTGTTGTTTGCTATTTAGCCCGATTTATTCATATCAAGTAACTCCAAATCAAACGGCTTACGAATTTTTTACTCAAGCAAATCATGCTTTTGAAAAATCTGAGTGGATAGAAGTTATTAAATATTCAAAAATAATAATTCAAAAATTTCCAAATACATCTTTTACTAAAGATGCTCTTTACTATTTAGGAGTAGCATATTTCAATTTGAAAGATTATGAGATATCAAATAAATATTTTACTAGATATTTAAAAGATGATTTTAATCCTAAATATTTTGAAGAGACCATGCATTATAAATATTCAATTGCTCATTTTTTTAAAAATGGAGCAAAAAAAAGAATGTTTAACTGGAAAAAAGGACCTAAAGTTGTAGCAGCCGAAGAAGATGCAATATTGATATTTGATGAAATTATAGCTTCTATGCCAAATCATGAGATCGCTATTAGAGCTCTTTTTGCGAAATCCGAGCTTCTTTTCGATGATAATGAGTTCAAAGATGCTGTTTCATCTTTTGAGACCCTTATCGAAAGATTTGAAAAACATGAACTTGCTATCGAGAGTTTTATACAGATCCAAAAAGTCTATCTAAAACAGACGACATATAGGAAGCAAGATCCTAATGTTTTGGAATTTGCTAAATTAAATATCGAAAAATTTAAAGAGATGCATCCACTTGAAATTGAAAAAACTAAAGTTTTAGAAGATATGCTTCTTGAAATGAAAGAAAAATATGCGACTGGCTTTTTAGAAATAGCAGACTTTTATGAAAAGACCAAGAAAAATGATGCTGCTCTTTTATACTACTCAAAAATATTGGAGAGTTTTCCAGAAACTGAATCTGCAAAAATTGCTAAGTCTCGATCTGATAAATTACATGAAAAATAGTTTTATATTTTTTTTTCTTCTTTTAACCTCTTGCGGTTATAATTTAGGAAGATCTCAAAATTCGGAAAGTGTTTCTATATCAGTTCCATATATAGAAAAAGATCTATCTGGTCATTTCACATCAGAATTAATCAAAGAGCTTTCTTATTCTTCTAATTTAAAATATAAATATTCAAATTCTGATTATGTTCTGTGTGTGAAAATAGTTGATTCAAATACTTCTCAAATTGGTTATAAATATGATAGAAATAATGAAAATGTTAGACAAAATAATCTCAGGGCAACAGAGGGCAGACAAAAAATAACAGCGAGTGTTGAATTGATAGATAAGAGATCTAACTGTACAAAATTTGGTCCTTTCGAAGTATCAGCTAGCAGTGATTTTGATTATGTAGATCCAGATTCTTTAAATGATCTATCATTTATAGATCCATTAGGCAATAGAACAACTGTTTTAGCCTTTTCTTTAGGACAATTAGAGTCTATTGAAAGTGCAAAAGAAGCTGCTGCAAAACCACTTTATGAAAAACTTTCAAAAAAAATTGTAGATGCTATTTCCGCTTATTGGTAAAAAAAGCTTATGGAAGAGATATTTCATGATAGTCAAATTTTTGATGCAGCTTTGATCAACCTATATCAAATACTAATATGGGTAAGAGAGAGAGTTTCGAAATATTTTAGTCAAAAAGATTTAGAAAAAATCGAGCTTGCAACAGAGGAAGCTGTAGTCAATATCATAAAACACGCTTACAAGAAAAAAAAAGGAAAAATTGAAATAGAAATTTCTGTAGATGAGACTCTGCATTTGATTTTTAAAGATAAAGGTCCAAAATTCAATCCGCTCAGCGTTAGAAAAAAAGTAGATTTTACTAAAGATATAAAAAAAAGAAAAGAGGGTGGTCTTGGTATTTTTTTTATTTTTCAATGTATGGATGAAGTGAAATATCAAAGAAAAGATTCATTTAACCTTTTAATAATGAAAAAGAAAAGAAATAAACTCTATTAAAAATAGAATTAAATATTCTTAATTTCAACGATTTCACCAAAAAGTTTATATTCGATTTCCATTCCATAATCTATATCAATTATTGGTTTTTTACTTATCGGATCGATATCATTAATTTTTTCAAACTCTTCTAGAGTTGTAGTCAAAAGTATCTGATGTAAAGCATCATCGAAAAAAATGTTTTTAGTTTTCAATATAGGATAAGGGGTATTCTTTATGTAATTTTCGTAATTTGACTTGATTTCAAAATATTTGGATTCATCTGCACTAGGTATATAAATACTAAGGTGATATCTTTTAATTTCAACTATTTTAATAGGTTCGATATCATAAGAAAAAGGATCAACTTTTTTTAAGATATCAATAGATTTTCTAAATAAGCATAGAGCTACTTTTTTTACTGATTGAGTTGTTCTACAATAACCATTTTTTAATACAATTTTCTTCTTATCTAAAAAGCTTTTACAAGATTTGCTGCAGCTAGCCTGAGATGGAAAATACTCGTAAATTTTAGTAGATACATTACAAATCGAATCTATTAAAGATGGTTTTTCTTTGTCGATACAGGAGCTTTGTTTAATATTGGCATGGTAACACTCAAATGGTTTGATTAATCTAAATAACGAAGTTAAGCAATTAAACATATGCATATCTAGTAGTTACTGATTAAAATTAATTCGGAAGATATTTTTGTAGTTTTAATATAAATTTGCAAAGCAAATTTATTATTTTTATCAAAAAAAAATAATTATTTTATATACAACTTAAAAAAAAAGGGGGAAGCCTTTTGAAAAAGAACTGATGATTTTTTGCCAAATATTTTATAAAAAATCTCCATGAATTTTGAAGAAATATTTTTTTTGTATAAACGACAACATTTTAA